>Ga0315287_10002797_pt1 | contig 16640 bp, 14 predicted proteins | sample YL17G11_0_MG_FD_205037 | JGI IMG/M metagenome (GOLD analysis project Ga0315287, IMG submission 205037) | Sediment microbial communities from Yellowstone Lake, YNP, Wyoming, USA - YL17G11_0 | ecosystem: Environmental > Aquatic > Freshwater > Lake > Sediment | place: USA: Wyoming | collected...
GATGAGCCTCGTGAACTCGGCGAGCCGTTCACAGAACCGCGCATACGCAGGCAGCTCCCACATCACCTGTCGATGGCTCATGAAGCCCTCGACGAAGACGAGGTCGATCGGCCCGTCCCCGACGACCTGGTAGGCGATGGCTGCGCCGTCGCTCCGCGCGAATCGAACTGGAGGGGTCACGCGCAGAGGGTGTGCGACAACGGGCTGGGCGTCAATGGCACCGACCGGGCGACCCGGCGCGGTGCACCGGCCAATTCGTCGGCCGGAACTTACGGCTTCGGTTGCCGGCGTTGACCACCGGCGCCCACATCGCCTTGCCCCCGCTCCGGCTGGCCCGCGCGCCCCGGCCACTCCACCCCTTGCCACGGGTCGTAGTCGGGGTCGAGCGGCTCCTGGGCCGGCCGCAGCTCGGGCGGGACGTTCTCCAGGTTGAGGCGGATGCGGGTCCAGGTCGTGGAGCGCCCGCGCATGGCGTCCACCAGGACGTCCGCCGGCCGGAGGTGCGGCCAGGCGTCGGGGTGGCGCGCCTTCCAGCGTTCGAGGCCGGCGATGGCGTCGGGCTGCTTCGCGGCCCGCCCGATCTCGATGAGCGGCTTCGTGCTCATGCGCCGCTTCGAGGGCGCGACCCGCGGCGGCTCGTCGGCGGTCTTCGCGTAGTTCGGCGGCCACGGCGCGTCGGCCAGGCCCTCCGTTTCGTGGCGTGCCGAGAGCTCGAGGAGCCCGTCGAGGCTGCCGGCCGCGTCGTCGATGCCCGCGTGGGCATCGCCGCCGCGCGCGAACCGCTCCGGGACCGTCCGCAGGGTGAAGGCCGCCGGGTCCACCTCGGCCACCTCGTCCCATGCGAGCGGCGTCGAGACGCGGGCGTCTGGGCGGGGCCGGACGGAATAGGCCGACGCGACGGTCCGATCCTTGGCGTTCTGGTTGTAGTCGATGAAGACGCCGTGGCGCTCCTCCTTCCACCACTTGCTGGTGGCGAGCTCGGGAACCCGGCGCTCCACGTCGCGGGCAAGGGCGAGGGCGGCCCGCCGGACCTCGGGGAAGGTCCAGCTGCGCTCGATCCGGACGTTGACGTGGATCCCGCGGTTGCCCGAGGTCTTCGGCCAGCCGACGAGCCCGACGTCGGTCAGCGCTTCCCGGACGGCGAGCGCAACCCGCCGGACGTCCTCCCAGGCGACGCCCGGGACGGGGTCGAGGTCGACGCGCAGCTCATCGGGGTGGTCCAGGTCGTCGGCCCGGACCGGGTGCGGGTTGAGATCGAGGCAGCCGAGATTGGCGACCCAGGCCAGGCCGGCTGCATCGTCGACCACGATCTCGTCGGCGGTCCGGCCCGACGGGAAGCTCAGCTCGATCGTTCGGAGCCAATCCGGCCGATTCTCCGGGGCCCGCTTCTGGAAGAAGAAGTCGCCGGCCGCACCGTTCGGATAACGCTTGAGAGCCATCGGCCGGCCCCCGGCGCCGCGCAGCGCGCCGTCGGCGACCGCGACGTAGTAGCGGACGAGCTCGAGCTTGGCGATCGGTCCGCCGGCGGCGTCCGGGAAGTAGACCTTCTCGGGGTTCGTGACGGCCACCTCGCGGCCGGCAACGGTGATGATCTCGGGGCGGGGCGGCATGGTGCCGAGGATACGGGCCGTGTCGAGGGGCCGGGCGCGGGCAGGGGCCGGGGCGGAGAGCGAAGGTCGCTACACGGCGATGCAGACGACATCCGTGTTCGACACGCCCGCGGCCTCGAGGAGCCTGCCGATGTCGTCCGGGTCGGAGGTCAGGATCAGGGCGGGGAACAGGGCCACGGCTTCCGCGACGACGATCGCGTCCACCACGTCGGTCACGCCGGACCTGGATCGCAGCTCGCCGGCGCGTCGGGCGGTGTCGGGCGTCGTGGAGAGCAGCATGTCGACGGCGTTCACGACGCGGTCGATCCGGGCGTGGTCGCTGCGTCCGGTGTGGCCCTCGACGAGCACGGGCGCCGGGATGACGACGAGCCAACCCTCACGGCGAGCGCGGTCCAGGGCGGCGCGAGCGATGGGGTTGCCGTCGGCGATCGCCGAGACCCCACCGGAATCGAGGATGAGGCGGCGCCCCGTGGTCAGCGGGGCCACTCCATCTCGGCAACCCGCCGAAGCGCAGCCTCCGGGATCGGTCCGAACTCGCGGGCGAGATCCGCCTCGAGGTCGGCCAGGCGGTCGAACTGGAGCTGTCGGGCCAGGGCCTCGTCGAGGTAGCGCGAGAATCCGCGCTCGCCGACGCGCGCCTTCGCCTCGGCGACGCGCTCCTGGGTGAGAGTTGCGGACACAGGCTGCGTGCTCATCGGCAGTATCATATAGCGCATAGGATACGTGTCAACCCGGGCTTGGGCGAGACACCGACCCGGCGTCATGCTCCCCCGACGCGCCGCCGCCGCTTGACAGGCCGACGACCCTGACGGAAGCGGGCCACGGCCCTCCTGTCGATTCGGGCCGTGGTCGTTCGTCGTGAGGATGAAGGGGCGGATCGGCCGTCCCGGGGAGATGGAGCCCAGGGAGGCATCGATGCAGTACATGCTCCTCATCTACGGGCCGGAGCAGACGCCGGGCGAGGGCGATCAGGCAATGCCCGACATGGCGCCGTGGTTCGCCTACACGGACTGGCTCCGGGAGAAGGGTCTCTACAAGGCCGGCGACCCACTGGCGCCATCGACCGCCGCCACCACGATTCGCGTCCGTGACGGGCAGCGTCTCACGACCGACGGCCCGTTCGCCGAGACGAAGGAGGTCCTCGGCGGCTACTACATCATCGAGACGGACGACTTCGACGTGGCCCTCGAGGCCGCTGCGCGCTGCCCGGGCGCGCTGGACGGCTCGATGGAGGTCCGCCCGATCGTCAACATGTGACGAGCGCCCGCCGATGACCGCATGACGAGCCCCGAGGCTGCCCGGGAGCCGGCCGACCCCGTCCGCGCGCGGGTGGAACGAACGTTCCGGGAGGAGTCCGGCCGGGCGCTCGCGACGCTCATCCGCCTCCTCGGCGGGGACTTCGACGCGGCCGAGGAGGCCGTGGCCGATGCCTTCGTCGCAGCGCTCGAGACGTGGCCACGCGACGGCATCCCGGCCAACCCGGGAGCCTGGATCACGACGACCGCCCGCAACCGGGCCCTCGACCGGCTGCGCCGCGCCCGCCGTCACGCCGAGAAGCTGGTCGAGATCGAGCGCGGCCTCGTGGCCGCAGGAACGGAGTCGACGGTGCGCCTTGGAAGCGAGAGCCGCCTCGCCGACGACCGCCTGCGGCTCATCTTCACCTGCTGCCACCCCGCGCTCGCGCTCGACGCGCGGGTGGCGCTGACGCTGCGCACCCTGGGCGGCCTCACGACGCCGGAGATCGCCCGGGCATTCCTCGTGCCCGAGGCCACGCTCGCCCAGCGGATCGTGCGCGCCAAGCGAAAGATCCGCGACGCCGGCATCCCCTACCGGGTGCCGCCCGACGAGCTCCTCCCCGAGCGGCTCGACGGCGTCCTCGCGGTGCTCTACCTCGTCTTCAACGAGGGCTACAGCGCCACCAGCGGCGACGCGTTGGTCCGGCGCGAGCTGTGCGCGGAGTCAATCCGGCTGGCCCGGCTCCTCGTGGCGCTCATGCCGGACGTGGCCGAGGCGCACGCGCTTCTCGCGCTCCTGCTCCTGCAGGACTCGCGCCGGGAGGCGCGAACCGGGCCGGGCGGCGAGATCGTGCTCCTGGAGGACCAGGACCGGTCGCGCTGGGACGCGGCGGAGATCGCGGAGGGTCTTGCCCTGGTGGACGAGGCGTTCCGGGGGCTGCCCACCGGCTCCCCGCCGGGCCCGTACCTCCTGCAGGCGGCGATCGCGGCCTGCCATGCCCGGAGCGCGAGCCCCGCGGCAACGCCGTGGGGCGAGATCGCGGCCCTTTACGGCATTCTCGAGGCGGTGGCCCCCGGCCCCGTCGTGCAGCTCAACCGTGCGGTCGCCGTAGCGATGGCCGAGGGCCCCGCGGCCGGCCTCGTGCTGGTGGAGGCGCTCAACGCAGAAGGCGCGCTCGCCGACTACCGGCACTTCCACGCTACGCACGCGGACCTGCTGCGGCGCCTGGGCCGGCGCCCGGAGTCGGCGGCCGCCTACGAGCGGGCGCTCGACCTCGCCGCCAACGACGCCGAGCGGGCCTTCCTCGCCCGCCGCCTCGGCGAGGTGCGCGCCGCGGGCTGACCCATGCCCGGCGCGTTCCGGCGCTCCGGCGTGATCCGGCCCCTTGCGGCGCTTCGGCCCGGCGCGTCCCCGCGGCCGCGGCGTGATCCGGCCCCTTGCGGCGCCCCGGCCCGTTCCCTCAGCAGGAGAAGGTGCCGCGGACCTGGGTGCCGTCGGCCAGGCGGCCGGTGAACGAGCCGAGCGAGAGGTCCGTCGCGAGCTCCACGACGAGCCCGCCCCGGTCCATCCTCGCGGCCGCGCCCGCATGCCGCCACGTGATGACGGCGTCGTCCCCGCCGAAGTCACCGCCCTTCGCCGCCACTCGCGTCGACGCCGGCGTGTACGGACTGCGGCCGGCGACGAGGCCGAAGTACTCGTCGCCGTTCGGGAAGCCGATGTTGACGGCCAGCCACGCGTCGTCGGTTGCGCGCGCGCAATGGCCCCCGTCCCACGCGGCCTCGGTGGGCAACGCCAGGCGGGCGCTCGCGGTGCCGCCGCTGAACGACGGCTCGGGGATGGGCGCGGGGGTCGGGGAGGCGGGCCCCGGACTCGGCGTCGCCGCCGAGCCGCAGGCACTCAGCCCGACGGCGACGGCGATGGCGAGCACAACCGCGCGGACGACCACGACCGCGCGGGCGACCACGCCCCGGCGTCGCCGCCGGCGTCCCACCGGTGGGGCCGCGATGCTCAGAGAGCGCCGCCCGCGGCCCGCGGGGCGTCGGCCTCGGCGCCGTCCGCGGCTCCGGCCGCCCGGGCCAGGTGGTCCTCGGCGAGGAGGATGTTCACGGCATTGGCCCGCTCCACGGTCCGAAGCAGCGCGCTCATGCTCGACATCTCCTCGAGCTGCTCCTTGAGGAACCACTGGAGGTACTGCTCCGCGATCAGGTCGCCGTCCCCGCGGGCGATGCCGACAAGGCGGGAGATCTGGTCGGTGACCGTGCGCTCCTGCGCGAGCGCAAGCGCAACCGGCTCCACCGGGTCGCTGAAGGAGGTCTTGGGCGCCGTGATGCCCGGGATGACGACCCCCGCACCGGCGTCGAGGAGGTACTGGACCAGCATCATCGCGTGGTTCCGCTCTTCGACCGCCTGGCGGTAGAAGAAGGCGGCGAGCTGGGGGAGCGTCTCCGAGTCGTACCAGGTGGCGATCGCGACGTACTGCTGCGATGCGCCGAACTCGTTGGCGACCTGCCCGTTGAGGGCGTCGGTGAAGCGCGACATCGAGTGCCTCCGCGCGGATGCGATGGGTTTCAGCTCAAGTCTACGCGGGCGCACAGGTCGACGACCGGCGCCCCGAGACCGGCGCTCCGAGAGGGCGCCCCGCATCAGCCGAGCGACGCGACCAGGCGGTCGATGAAGGGGGCCTGCGCCTCCTTGATCCGGCGCCGGGCCTCGGGGGGATCGAACCACGCGACGCGGTCCAGCTCGGGGACCGCGATCCAGGTTCCGGAGTCCCGCGGCCACTCCATCGAAAACGTGTTGCTCGAGGCGGCCGCGGGGTCCATGTCTCCTTCCAGCGCCCAGGCGTGGACGAGCTTGCCGCCCTTCTGGCGGACCGTGCCGAGCGGGATCGCCGGCCCGTCGGGCGGGGCGTGCCCCGTCTCTTCCCGGAACTCGCGGCGGGCCACCGCCTCGAGGTCCTCGCCCTCCTCGACCTCGCCCTTCGGGATCGACCAGTCGCCGACGTCCTTCTGGGCGAAGAACGGCCCCCCGGGATGACCGAGGAGCACCTGGACGCTCCCGCTCGCCCGCCGGTAGAGGAGGATCCCGGCCGAGATGCGGTCGATCATGCCGGTGGGGCTCCGTCGCCGGGCCTCGCGTGGACGCGGCGCTCCAGCTCGTCGAGGCTGGCGCGGATCGTGGCGGTCCGCTCGTCCTGCTCCGCCAGGAGCTGGCGGATGGCTTCGATCTCGTCCTGGGCGCTCTCGGGCTCCCGGGAGGCCGCCAGTCGCTTGAGGGGCCGTCGCCGGGGCGCGAGGAAGGCGTTGGCGATGAAGGCGGTGAAGACGCTGAAGAGGGCCACGCCCGCCGTCAGGAGGAAGACGCCGATGACCCGGCCCCACGGCGTGACCGGGTACTGGTCCCCGTAGCCGACGGTCGTGATGGTGACGTAGCCCCACCACAGGGCGTCCCCGGGCGTCTGGATGTTCGCCCCGGCGGCGCCGGCCTCGGCGTCGAGCACGAGCGCCCCGCTCACCTCCAGCACGAAGATCACCAGGAAGATCGTGACGTAGACGGTGGCCGCTGCCCGGGCGGTCACGAGCTCCTCGATGATCGTCCCCGGGGCGCGGGCGCGGAGGTTGCGGAAGACGGCGACCACGTGGGGGAGCCGGAAGATCCGGAGCAGCGGGATCACCGCCACGAGGTCCGCCCAGCCCCAGCCCCGCAGCAGGTACCTGCGTGGAGGGTGCGTGGTCGCCAGCCGCCACAGGAAGTCCGCGAGGAAGATGGGCGTGACGACGATCTCGATGGCGATGACGACTTGCTTGCCGGCGCCGCTGGCGAACGGCACAACGACGATCACGAGGTTCAGGATCGAGAGCAGGGTGAGCAGCGCGATGAAGAGCTCGTAGGGCGTGCTTCGCATCGCGACGCGCGGCGTGCTGGTCATCGGTCTCGTGGCTCCTGGCTCGTCGCCGGCGGGCTGGTCCGGCAGGTCCACATTGTCACGCTCACGGTGCACCCGTGGGGAGCGGCGTGGCGACGGGCGTCTCGTCGGGCCCGACGTGGCCTCGGGCGGGTTCCTCGATCGCCCGACCGGCGGCTGACAGGAGGCCCGTCACGCCTCCACCGCAGCGTCGGCGCCGGCGGCGCCGGCAGCCGGCTCCCCCTCGGGGGAGAGCGCTCCGTGGGGCAGATCCCTGGTGAACGCGAGGGAGGCGAAGGCGATCAGCGCCGCGGCCAGCAGGCCGGCCTTGAGTGACCGGAGCTGGGCCTCTTCGTAGTCGTCGACGAGCGCCTGGGTCGTGGCCTCGTCGAGCCCGGCCGCCTGCGCGGCAGCCTCGATGTCGGCCGAAGCGACGAAATCGATCCCGGAACCGGCGGCGACGCTCACCTGGGCTGCGACCTCGGCGCTGATCCGCTCGTCCGACTCGATCTTGGTCACGAACGTGCCGGTCAGGCCGGCCAGCACGATCGCCCCGATGAGGGCGACACCGAGCGAGGAGCCGAGCTGCTGCCCCGTGTACTGCAGGCCGCCCGCCTCGCCCCGGCCCGAGGCGTCGACCGACGACTGGACCACGAGGCCGAGCTGGGACGCGATGAGCCCCATTCCCACGCCCAGCACGGCCATCGACAGCGCGAAGGCGACGTCCGCCAGGTCGGGCCGCATGGTGGCGAGCAGGGCGAGGGCGGCCAGGCCCGTCAGTGCCAGGCCGGCCCGGGTGATCGATCGCACGGGGTAGCGTCCCGACAGGCGCGACCCGACCGCGGCCGCGACGAACATCGCGATCGACGCGGGCAGCATCTTGATGCCGGTCTGGAGGGCATCGAGTCCCAGGACGAGCTGCAGGTAGAGGGGAATCGTGAAGAACACGCCCATGAGGATGAGGTTCTGCGAGAAGAGGCCGATCAGGCCCGAGCGCAGGGGGAGGATCTTCAGGAGGTCGAGGTGGACCAGCGGGTCATTCCCCGTTGCCTCGCGGTGGCGCTGCCAGGCCACGAAGGCCCAGAGCAGGGCGGCGCCGGCAGCGATGACGAAGGGGGTCAGGGCCAGGCCGAACGGCTCGACCGGGGAGTCCTTGGGCTCGATCAATCCCCAGGTGGTCGACTGCAGGATTCCCAGGACGACTGCGCCGAGACCGGTGGCGGCCAGGACGGAGCCGACGACGTCGAGCCGGGGCTTCGGGCCGGTGCGAACGGCGTCGGCCACGAAGCGAGTCATGGCGAGGATGCCGAGCACGAGGACGACCTCGCCCAGGAATACCACCCGCCAGGAGAGCTCGGTGGTGGCCCAGCCGCCGACGATGGGACCGACGGCGATCCCCGCGCCCGCGACGCCGCCGATCACCGCATAGGCGACCTTGCGCTCCTTCCCCTCGAAGTTGCCCGCGATCAGCGCGGCCATCGCGGGCAGCACCAGGGCCGCCCCGATTCCCTCGAGGATCGACCACCCCAGGGTCAGCTGCGCCACCGTCTGCGACACGGCAGTCAGGCCCGACCCGCAGGCGTAGATGACGAGGCCGATCACGAAGGCCCGGCGCCGGCCGATGATGTCGCCGATCTTGCCGCCCGTGAGCATGAGCATGGCCATCACGAGGCAGTAGAGGGTGATCACTGCCTGGATCGTGGTGACCGTCGTGTCGAAGTCCTCGACCAGCTGGCTGATCGAGACGTTCATGACCGACTGGTCCAGGACCATGATGAACTGGGCGCCCGCCAGCGCCACCAGCGGCAGTCTCTTTTTCACCAGGTCCTCCTCCCGCGCGACATCCCCCGCCTCGAGTGCACAATACCGCCCGAAGAGGGTCTGTGACCCGCTCTTCGCGGCCCGGCGCGGCACTCCGGCCGGGACGGTTCCCTTTCCTCCTCCTCCTCCTCCTCGGTGGAGGCGCGGGACCACGAAAGACGGTGAACTAGGGGTTAAACTCTGGCCTCCCTCGGCCAAGGGCTGTCAACCTCCCGCGCTCGAAAGGACGTCCTCGATGCCCGACCTCAGACCGAAGCGGATCGCGGAGTTCATCGAGCCCTTCCGGGTGGAGCCGGGGCGCCGAGTCCGCCTGCCGCGCGACTTCGACACGGCCGGCACGAGGAAGCAGTCCAACCACGAGGCCAAGGCGATCCTCGCCGAGGCCACCGAGCTGCTCGCCGAATACCAGATGCGCCTGGCGGCCCAGGACACCTACGGCGTGGTCATGGTCCTCCAGGCGATGGACGCCGCCGGGAAGGACGGCACGATCCGCCACGTCATGAGCGGGGTCAACCCGCAGGGCGTCCAGGTCAGCAGCTTCAAGATCCCTTCGAGCGAGGATCTCGACCACGACTACCTGTGGCGCTATGCCAAGAAGCTGCCGGAGCGCGGCAACATCGGGATCTTCAACCGCTCCTACTACGAGGAGGTCCTCGTCGTCCGGGTCCACCCCCAGATCCTGGCCGGCCAGAAGATCCCGCCCAAGCTCAAGGGCCCCGGCATCTGGAACCGCCGCTTCCGCGAGATCAACGACTGGGAGCGCTACCTGACCGACCAGGGCTTCCGCTTCGTCAAGCTCTTCCTGAACGTGAGCAAGGAGGAGCAGCGCTTCCGCTTCCTGGCGCGCATCGACGAGGGCGAGAAGAACTGGAAGTTCAGCGCCAACGATTCCAAGGAGCGCGCCTACTGGGACGACTACCAGAAGGCGTTCAGCGATGTCCTCTCCAAGACCAGCACGGAGTGGGCGCCCTGGTACGTCATCCCGGCCGACGACAAGCCGTTCGCCAGGGTCGCCGCGGCCGGCGTCCTGGCCCACACCCTCATCGAGATCGACCCGCGCTACCCGACGATCTCGAAGGAGGCGCGCGACGCCCTCGCGGCGCAGAAGGTGGACCTCGAGGCCCAGGCGCCTGCCGGCGCCGCGCCGGACCCGTACGCTGTCGAAGTCGCGGCGCGGGCTGCGAAGAAGGCCGCGAAGGCCGGCAAGAAGGGGAGGAAGTCGTGACCGCCGCGACACCCGCCACCGCAGGAGCGAGCTCCACCGTGGGAGCGAGCACCACCGCCTGGTATGCCCTCAGCCCCGATGATGCCCTGCGCCAGCAGGGCGTCGACGAGGGGCAGGGTCTGACCTCCGCCGAAGCCGACAAGCGCCGGGCCAAGGTCGGCCCGAACGCGTTCAACCAGGCGAAGAAGACGTCGCGCCTGCAGGCGTTCACCGGCCAGTACGCCGACCCGATGCAGCTCGTGCTTCTCGTCGCGGGCCTTATCTGCCTCGTCCCCGCCCTCAATCAGTTCTCCACCGGCGTCATGCTCCTGCTGCTCACGGTGTTCAACGCCGGGATGGCCATGAACCAGGAGGGCAAGGCAGCAGCGAGCGCCTCGGCACTCTCGAACATGATGGTCGTCAAGGTGAAGGCCCGTCGGGGCGGCGACCTCGTCGAGATCCCGATGGACCAGCTCGTCCCGGGCGACATCGTGAACATCGAGGCGGGCGATCTCGTCCCGGCCGACGCACGCATCCTGACGGCCGCGACCCTCGAGATCGATGAGTCCGCGCTCACCGGCGAGAGCGTCCCCACGCCCAAGCAGGTGGACGCCGTCGCTGCCGACGCCGCCCTCGGCGACCGCGTGGACATGGCGTTCATGAACTGCCAGGTCACCCGGGGAGCCGGCACCATCCTCGTCGTGACCACCGGGATGGCGACCGAAGTCGGCCACATCAGCGGCATGCTCGATGCCACCGCAGTCGAGAAGACCCCGCTGACGAAGCAGCTGGACGGGCTCACGAACCAGATCCTTGTCATCGCCGGCATCGCGCTCGTGATCTCCACCGTTCTCGGCCTGTCCCGCGGCCTGGCGATCGATGTCCTGTTCCTGAGTGCGGTCGCGTTCGCGGTGGCGGCGGTCCCCACGGCGCTCCCGGCCGTGACGACGGCCATCCTGTCGAAGGGCTCCCAGATGCTCGCCGACGCCGGCGCGATCATGAAGCGCCTGCGCTCGGTCGAGACGCTCGGCTCGACCTCCGCGCTCAACTCCGACAAGACGGGCACCCTCACGCTCAACCAGATGACCGCGGTCCAGATGGCGGTCGTCGGCCGGCGCTACTCGATCTCCGGCGATGGCTACTCGACGATCGGGCAGATCGCCAAGACAGGCGGCCAGCCCGATGTGCCGCTCGAGCAGTACCTGCTGCCGATGGCCCTGTGCGCCGACGCCGAGGTCCGGAACGGCGCGCTCGTCGGCGACCCGACGGAGGGCGCGCTCGTCGTCCTCGCCGCGAAGGGCGGCGTGGACCCGGCGCTCACCCGCGAGCAGTACCCGCGCGTCGCGACCCTGCCGTTCGACGCGGCCTACAAGATGATGGCCACGTTCCACAAGATGAAGGACGCCAGCGGCAACGACGTCATCCGCGGCTACATCAAGGGCGCCCCGGACCAGCTTCTCGCCCGCGCGACGGGCGCCCACGGTCCGGACGGCACCGAGGTCCCGGTCGCGCAGTTGCGCGATGCCTACCTCGCCGAGAACGACCGGCTCGGGAAGCTGGGTCTCCGGGTCATGGCCACCGGCCAGAAGGACTTCGATCCGGCCACGTTCGACCCGGACGCCGACCTGCTGCCCGCCATCGATGGGCTCACCCTCCTCGCGATCGTCGGGATCGTGGACCCGCCCCGGCCGGCTGCCAAGGACGCCATCGCGCAGGCGAAGGCCGCCGGGATCCAGGTCCGGATGATCACCGGCGACCACGCCGTCACCGCCCAGGCAATCGCCAGCCAGCTCGGCATCGAGGGCCGCGCGATCACCGGCGCCGACTTCCGCGCGATGAGCGACGACGAAGCCATGCGCCGGATCGACGGGATCGGTGTCATCGCCCGCGTCTCTCCCGAGGACAAGGTCCACCTCGTGGACATCCTGCGCAAGAAGGGTCATGTCGTCGGGATGACCGGCGACGGCGTGAACGACGCGCCGGCCCTCAAGAAGGCCGACATCGGCATCGCGATGGGGATCACCGGGACGGAGGTCTCCAAGCAGGCCGCCGTCATGATCCTCACCGACGACAACTACGCGACGATCGTGAAGGCGGTCGGCCTCGGGCGCGCCGTGTACGACAATCTCATGCGCTTCATCCGCTTCCAGATGGCGGGCCTGTTCGGGTTCATCGCCACGTTCCTCGGCTCGTCGCTCCTCAACATCATGGGCGGGATCCCGTTCCTCCCGCTCCAGACCATGTGGCTCAACTTCACGGTCAACGTCTTCCAGGCGATCGGCCTCGGCTACGGCAAGCCGCGGGAGGGTCTCATGGAGGTCCCGCCGCGGCCGAAGGAGCAGAAGATCATCCCCCGCCGCCTGATGACCTGGCTCGTGACCGTCGGGCTCGTGATGGCCGTGGGCACGCTGGGCGTGATGGCGTGGGCCACTGTGGCATTCCCGTCCGAGAACAGCGTGATCGCGCAGACGATGGGCGTGACCACGTTCGCTCTCTTCCGCCTGTTCTCCTCCCTTGAGACCGCGGACGAGGATGAGTCGCTCTTCGCCGGGTCCATCTTCGCGAACCGCCCGCTCCTCATCGCGACAGGTCTGTCGGTGCTGACGATCCTTCTGGCGACGGAGCTCGGCTTCCTCCAGAAGTTCCTCGGGATGGTGAGCCTGACCGGCCAGCAGTGGCTCGTGTGCATCGGCGTGGCGGGGTCGCTCATCGTGGTCGAGGAGGCCCGGAAGCTCCTGAAGGTCCGGACCGGTGACGAGGCGGCCGTCTCCGCCGCTCCCGCCGTCGCCGTGGCCGCCTGACCGAGAGGGGCAGGTGATCCCATCGTGATGGACGGCACGACGCCAGGCTCGGTCGAGTCCGAGGTGGGTTCGATCGAGCCTGGGTCGGCGGCGACCGAGAGCAGGGCCGCTGATTCGCTCGAGCACGACGCAGTGGCGCCCTCGCCTCCGGAGGCCGTCATCCTCGCGGCGGAGCACCCGGCGATCGGGCGGACACCCGACGTCCGGGCCGACGATGCGTGGGCGGAAGCCGGGCGCAAGGTCCTGCGCTTCCACCTGGCGAAGATGCTCGCGCGCGTGCCCGGCGTCATCGCCGGAGAGGACCCCGAGGAGGTGCACGCGATGCGGGTCGCCGCGCGGCGGATGCGCGCCGCGTGGCGGGTCTTCGGCGACGGGTTCGAGCGCGAGGCGATGCGCCGCTATCGCGGCGAGCTCCGCGACGTCGGGGCCCGGCTGGGCGCCGTCCGGGACCTCGACGTCCTCATCGAGATCCTGCTGACCGATGGCGGACGCAGCGGCCGCCAGCGCACGGGCCTCGAGCCGCTCCTCGCGGCGTGGCGCGCCGAACGGGAGGCGCGACGCGTCGATCTCGTCGCTGCGCTTGGCTCGGAGCGCTTCGCCGAGTTCATCGTCGACTACGAGAGGCTCGCCGACACGCCGGGGCACGCGGCCCTCGCCATCCCGCCGCACGCTCCGGGGCTCGTGCGGAACCGCATGCCCGCGACGATCTGGAGCGCCTACCAGGCCGTCTGGGCATTCGACGACGACCCCGGGACGGCCGACCTGGCCACGCTCCACCAGCTCCGGATCGCGGCCAAGTGGCTGCGCTACACGCTCGAGTTCGTCCGGGAGCCGCTGGAACCCGAGGCACCGGCGCTCATCAGGCTGGTCGTCGCGCTCCAGGACCAACTCGGGGACCAGCACGATCAGCATGTCGCCGGGGTGCTGGCCCGTGCCTTCGCCGCGTCCACCACGCTGACCGGGGCGCAGGCGAAGTCGATCGCGAAGTTCGTCGAGCGTCTCGATCAAGGCGTGGAGCGCCGGGGTCGTACGTTCGGATCCACCTGGCGACCCATCGCCGCCTCGAGCTACCGGCGCGGCCTGGGCCGGGCGATCGCCCGGCTCCAGTGAAGACGGAGGTGGCGGCGAGCCCCCGGCTCGCGCGGGTCGAACGGTGGATGCCCGGCGTTCGAGCCCTCCGCACCTACGAGCGCTCGTGGCTGTCGCGTGACCTGATCGCCGGCATCGTCCTCGTCACCCTGCTCGTCCCGCAGGGGATGGCCTACGCGGAGCTGGCCGGGCTGCCCGCGATCACCGGGCTCTACACGACCGTGATCTGCCTCATTGCGTACGCTCTCGTGGGGCCGTCGCCGGTCCTGGTCCTCGGCCCGGACTCGTCGCTGGGACCGATGATCGCCGCCACCATCCTGCCCCTCGCGGCGGGCAGCCAGGAGATGGCGATCGCCCTCGCCGGGATGCTCGCGATCCTCGTCGGGCTCATCACGGTCGGCGCGGGCCTGGCCAGGTTGGGCTTCATTGCCGACCTGCTATCGAATCCCGTCCGTACCGGATACCTCGCCGGCCTCGCGATCGTCATCTTCATCGGCCAGCTGCCGAAGCTGTTCGGGTTCTCGACCGACGCCGACGGCCTCGTCAACGAGGCGCGCGCGTTCGTCCAGGGCCTCGGAGAGGGCCTGACGAACCCGTGGGCACTGGGCATCGGGCTCCTGAGCCTGGGCATCATTCTCGGGCTCAAACGGCTGAGGCCACGGACGCCCGGCATTCTCATCGCGGTCGTGGTGGCGATCGTGCTCTCGATCGTGCTCGACCTCGCCGCCCGCGGCGTCTCGGTCATCGGCGTGCTGCCCCAGGGCTTCCCGCTGCCGACCTTCCCGGCCGTCCCGGTCGCCGACATGCCGCTGCTGCTCGCCGGTGCAGTGGGGATCTCGCTCGTCGCCATCGGCGACACGATCTCCGTCTCGGGGGGCTTCGCGGCTCGGGCCGGGTACGAGGTGGACGGCAACCAGGAGCTGGCGGGGATCGGCACGGCCAACCTCGCGGCCGGCCTCTTCTCCGGTTTCGCGGTGAGCACGAGCGGCTCGCGGACGGCCGTGGCCTTCCAGTCCGGGGCCAAGACCCAGCTGACCGGCCTCGTGGGTGCGGCGCTCGTGCTCCTCATGCTTCTCGTGGTCCCGGGCCTGGTCCAGGCGATGCCGCAGCCGGTGCTCGCGGCGGTCGTCATCGCGGCGTCGATCAGCCTCTTCGACGTCGCCGAGCTGCGCCGGCTGTTCCGCGTCCGCAAGACGGAGTTCGCGCTGGCCGTCGCCTGCGCGCTCGGGGTCATGTTCGTCGGCGTCCTCGAGGGGATCGTCATCGCGGTCGCGCTGTCGGTGATCTACATCTTCAAGCGGGCCTGGGCCCCGTACTCGACCGTCCTCGGGAAGGCCCCGGAGGTCCCCGGCTGGCACGACATCCGGCGCTATCCGGACGCGGAGCAGGTCCCGGGCCTGCTCATCGTTCGCTGGTCCGCGCCGCTCTTCTTCGCCAACGCGAACCAGTTCCGCGACCGGATCCGCGCGCTCGTGGCTGCCTCGACGCCGCCGCCGCGCTGGGTCCTCGTCGCCGCCGAGCCGATCACCGACATCGACACGACTGCGGGATCGATGCTGGCGGACCTCGACCTCGAGCTGAACGCGGCCGGGATCCACCTCGCCTTCGCGGAGCTCCAGTCGGACGTCCGCGACACGATCGTGAGGTACGGGCTCCTCCAGACCATCGACGAGGGGCACCTCTACGGCTCGGTCAAGGAGGGGGTCGAAGCCTTCCGGCGCGAGGCCGGCGGCGGCGGGGCGGTCCCGCACCCCTGATCTCGGGACCACCACCGGAGAAGGCCGCGGCCAGGCTGGCTGCGACCGCGGCCGGCAACCCCCGCTTAGCCGCCGGCGAGACTACCCTCGCCCGCCGGAGTTCGCGCCGCCCGGGTGGGCTCCACCCTCGCGGAGGATGCGCGCGCCCGCACGACGTGGTCCACCCGGCGGTGACGCCGCACGTTGGCGAGACGACGGGCCACGCGCCGGGTTGGTGGCGAGCACCGGGACATCCCCCAGACAAGGAGCATCGAACATGGCCGAGGTGCAGAGAGTCTCCACGACAGTCCCGTTGAACTGGAAGGAGGTCTGGTACACCAACTGCCCCATGGTGTCCGCCAACAACGTGGACCAGGAGCTGGGCTGGTGCAAGGAGGAGTACAAGAAGATCGGCGTCGAGTACGCCTACTTCCGCTCGGCCAACGAGAACAACTTCTACCCCCACTACATCCACAACCTCGACAACCTCATCCGCTTCGGCGGCCTCTACCCGCCGATCCACGTCCACGCCGACATGCGCCGCACGGTGCTGCTGGGGGCGACGTGGGTCTACGAGGGCGGGGTGATGCAGGTGCGCGCCCGCGACAAGATCTTCCGGGTGCAGGACCTGAAGGGCAAGAAGGTCGGTCTTACCAAGAGCCTGAACACTATCAAGACCGACTGGTGGCGCGTCCAGGAGCACATGGGCATCGAGAACATGCTCAGGCTCCACGACATGACGATGGACGACATCGAGCTCGTCGAGTTCCCCTACCCGGACGACTGGTACGACAAGCCCGAGATGCTCGTCGTGCCCATGAACAACCCGTCGGAGCTGTGGCTGCGCCGGGACCACAAGCACGACTACGCCTTCCGTCCGCTGGAGAAGGCACTGCTCAACGGGACCGTCGATGCCATCTACAACCAGATGGGGCAATTGGGACAGCTCTCGGAGGCCACGGGCGAGATCAAGGCCATCTTCGACCTGTCCAAGCTCCCGGACTGGACGGTGCAGGTGGCCAACACCCCCGCTGTCATCACCTGCACCGACGTGATGGCCGACGAGCACCCCGAGCTCGTCATCGCCTACCTGAAGGCCATGATCAAGGTCGGGCGCTGGGCGAACGACAACAAGCGCGCCGCCGCGTACATCCTCAACCGGCAGACCTTCTACCTTGACGCCGAGCACACCTACCGGGGCATCAAGCACGTCGACATGGTGCCGAGCCTGAGCGCCCA
>Ga0315287_10002798_pt1 | contig 16636 bp, 12 predicted proteins | sample YL17G11_0_MG_FD_205037 | JGI IMG/M metagenome (GOLD analysis project Ga0315287, IMG submission 205037) | Sediment microbial communities from Yellowstone Lake, YNP, Wyoming, USA - YL17G11_0 | ecosystem: Environmental > Aquatic > Freshwater > Lake > Sediment | place: USA: Wyoming | collected...
CGCACCGACTGCCTTTCGGATGCCGATCTCCCGCGTTCGCTCGGCGACGGAGACGAGCATGATGTTCATGGTGCCGATGCCGCCGACGACGAGAGATATGCCGGCTATGGCACCGAGGAGGATGGTGAGCGTGCTGCTGACCTGTCGCGCCGTGGCCGTCAGGTCCTCCTGCGTCTGCACGCTGAAGTCCTCGGTCTGATCGTGCTCCTCGAGCAGGACTTGCGTGATCGCTGCCTTCGTCGCGTCGATCTTGTTCCCCGACGTCACCTTGACAATGATCTCCTGGATGTTGGACTTGCCGGTGGGGCTGCGGCCAAAGGGCACCTTTGCCTGAAAGCTTGTCAAGGGCACCATAATCGTCGTGTCGTCTGTGCCGGTGCCCGACGCTCCCCGCTTCTCCATGACGCCGACGACGGTCAAGTTATAGGAAAGCGGCCCGAAGCTCATGCGCACTTCCTGGCCGATGGCGTTGGCGGCTGAATCGAACAGGTCCTCTGCCACCTTCGCGCCAAGAACGGCGTTCGAGGACTTGCGGGTCATGTCATAATCAGTGAAGAAGCTTCCCGTCGCCACGTGGTAGCTCCGCACTTCCTCGAAGCTCGGCTGAGTGCCACCGAGCGCTGTAGCTGTCGTGGTGCGTCCGTTGCCGGTGATCTGCGACTCCAGGCTCAGGTTGTACTCCGCGACTACCGCCTCAACATAAGGCAGAAGCGCATTATCCTTCAGCGCGTCGGCATCGTCGGTGGTGAGCGAGAACGGGTTGAAACCCCTGCCGCTCGACTGCTGGCTCTGGGACCGCTGTGATGTAATGAAGATGAGGTTGCTGCCGAGTCCGCTCACCTCCTTGGTCACGCCCTGCTTCGCGCCCTGGCCGGCGGCCATGAGGGCGATTACGGCGCCCACACCGATGACGATGCCGAGCATGGTGAGGACCGTTCGGAGCTTGTTGGTGCTGAGCGCCATTAGCGCCGCCTGGATCATGGTGACGACGATCATACGGTCATCCCCCCTGGGATAGGCACCGCCGGAGCAGACGGTAAGCCGAGCTGCTCCGGCGGTCCATCCGCGACTATACGTCCGTCACGCATCTGGACCACGCGATGAGTATAGGCGGCGACCTCCAACTCGTGGGTCACCAGAGCTATCGTAATGCCGCGTGTGCCGTTCAGGCGGACGAACATCTCCATCAAGTCGGCGGTGGTCTTCGAATCGAGGGCGCCGGTCGGCTCGTCCGCCAGGATCAGCGCCGGGTTCGTGACCAGCGCCCGCGCGATGGCGACCCGCTGCTGCTCGCCGCCGGAAAGCTGCGTCGGCCGGTGGCGGGCGCGATGGCGCAGTCCGACTTCGGCCAGCGCGCGCAGGGCCGCCCGCCGGCGGTTGTGCGCGCCGCGGTAAATAAGGGGCAACTCAACCTGGGCGACAGCCGGCCAGCGCGACAGCAGGTTGAACGACTGAAACACGAAGCCGATGCGATGACCGCGAATCCTTGCCAGTTGGGCCTCCGTCATCCGGTGGACGTCGTGTCCCTCGAGCTGGTAGCTGCCGCGCGTGGGCTTATCGAGACAGCCCAGAATGTGCATGAGCGTCGACTTGCCGGAGCCGGAGGGCCCGATGATGGACAGGAACTCGCCGCGCTGAATCTCCAGGTCGATGCCGCGCAGGGCGGGCACCGGAACGTCGCCGGCGCGATACACCTTGGTTACGCCTTGAAGTCGAATCATCGCTCAATCCCCATCCCCCCCGGGAAACCCACCACTCGGCGGCCCGCCCCCTCCGGGGAAGCCGCTGGTTACGGGCACGGTCGTTGCGCTCGCGCTCTGTGACGACCGGCTCGACGTTGTGGTGGCTCCCGCGATGACCACTGTCTGGCCTTCCTGCAGGCCGTCGGTGATCTCCGTGTTCGTCCCGTCGCTGAGCCCCGTCTGGACCGTAGCCTTCTCCGTCGACCCATCGTCATTCTGGACAGTGACCACACTGCCGGCCCCGGAGCGCTGGATGGCGGCGGTCAGAACCACTAGCACGTTCTGGCTTTGGGCAGTTGTGATTGCCACAGTGGCGTTCATGCCCGGAACCGGCTGCGCGACCGCGGCGGCGGTTGGCGCGGCATTCGGGGCAGTGTTCGGTGTCCCTTGCGCCTGAGGCGTCTGCCCGGCGGAAGGGATCCTGGAGCGCCCTGCGGCCGCGCCGGCGCTCTGCCCGGCAACAATGTGCGCCCGCGCCTGGTAGGTGACCACTCCCTGAGTCGTCGTCGGGTTCGAGCCTACAGAGTCGATGATGATTGGGAACACCGTCCCCGTAATGGCGTCGAATGAAGCTGTGCCGGACTGACCTGCTTTGACGTTCGGCAGGTCCGATTCGCTGATAGTCACGTTCAGGATGACGGCGTTCGGCGTGTTGAGGACGATCGCCGCCGCCGTGCTGCTTGAGCTGGACGTCCCCGCCGTGTCCCCGACGCTGATGTTCAGCGCCGCCACCGTACCATCGAACGGTGCGATTAGCTGCGCATCCTCCAGGGCTTTCGTGGCCTCGGTTACGGGGAGTTGAGCGAGCTGGACCTGGTCACGCTGCGAGGCGATGTCTTCCTCTGTGGAACCTTGGTATGTCTCGTCCCGCTTTGCTTGCACCGCAGTAAGTCCCGCTGCCGCCGTGGAGACCTTGTCCTGCGCCTGCTGCACCTCTTCGTCGGTCGGACCGGCGGCAAGCTCGGCAAGCTTATCGTTGGCCGTTTGGAGCGACTGCTGCGCCGATGTTATGGCTGCCTCGGCTGAGGCGATATCGGCTGCGGTGGGGCTGTCCTCTGCCGTCTCGAGGTTGTCCTCAGCCGTCGCAAGGTTGTCCTCCGCTAAGTCGACCGCGTCAGCCGTGTCTTCTTTCTTCGCCAAGGCGGTTCTGCAAGTTAGGTCGGAGGCCGGCGGCGAGGCTTGACAATCCTCGTAGTCCGCAGTCGCATTGTCAGCTGCGCGCTGGGCGCTATCCAGAGCCGACCGCGCCTTCTCCACCGCTGCTTCGGCGGCGGTAACGGCGTCGCTGCTGGTGGTGTCCAGCTTCGTCCGCGCGTTCTGCGCCTGAATGAGCTGCGACTGCGCTTGGGTGACAGCCTGTTGAACCGAGCTCATCTCCGAAGCAGTGGGGGCATTGTACAGGTCTTGCAGGGCTTGCACAGCCTGATCGTAGCTTACCTGCGCCTGGATCACGCTCTGGTCGGCCGAAGTGAGTGCCGCCGCCGTGCTGCCCTTCAGCAGTGTGTTGAGCTTGGTCTGGGCTGAGTTGAGATTCACCTGCGCCCGGGTGAGCGCGTCCTGAAGTGTTGTCGACTCCACCTCGGCAAGGACGTCACCCTGCTTGACCGTCTGGCTAAGGGTGACGTTGACGGCGGTCACCTTTCCCGACGTGCCGAAGGAGAGGTTGGCGGTCGACTGGGCGAGGGTAGTGGCGCTGGTGCTGATCGTCTTGGAGATGGTTCCCAGCGTAACCTTGGCCGTCTGCGTCTCCGCTGCCGTCGATTCGCCGCCGCGGAACACCGTGGCCCATAGCGCGACGGCGCCCACAACGGACACGATCAGAAGCGTCGCGAGGACGATCAGGCGTCTGCGCCAGTGAGGCCGGTCATCCTCCAGAAAGTCATCGTAGTCTTCCACGCTGTCGGTCATAGTCCACCCCTTCCTTGCGGCGCATCCCACGCGCTCGTATCCACTGTCACCGGTGATATGCATAAGGCTATCTTCCACGGGGGGACGAAGTGGTTGCAGAATTGTTACAATTCCAGGCTCCGCTTCCACAGACTGCCTGCAATTCGTGCCGCGTGGCGAGAGAGAGTCGCCGTCGGAAGAGCAGCAACTGGCATTGTCGGAGGAGAGGCGCTAATATGTGCGCGCGGAATCGGGCCGCCTCTCGGCGGATGAACGGGGAGCAAGGGGAACGCGGACGGGGAGATCGCGAGTGAGAGGCGGCCGCCCGGCTGTGTCCGGTTTGGCTCCGATGCCGCCCCTGCCTCGCCGGCGCTGAAAGTTGACCAGCCCTCTCGAAGAAATCCCTCTTTCACGCACGGATTGGGGCAAAGCTGTCGATTATCTATAAGGAATGCCCTTTCTTCAGATCCTGGGGGTTGATTGATGCGGAATAGATGGTTGGCAGCCGGATTGTTGGGAGTTGTTGTCGTTGCAGCAACGGGTTTGACTCTCCGGAACGCTCTCGGAGGTAATGGCGCGCAAGAAGCGGGCCGGCAGACGCTCGCTGGAGCGACGCTGAGCTGCGGAGACGGTGGCCCGGGTGATCGATTGGGCATGGCGAATCCCGCGGCCACTTACTGCGAAGAGCTGGGATATGAATATCGCGTCGTTCAGACGGGGAGCGGCGAGCAGGGAGTCTGCGTGTTTCCGGACGGCAAGGAGTGCGAAGAGTGGAAGTTCCTGGCCGGCAAGTGCGGCAAAGACCGCTCCTACTGCGCCACGCAGGGTCTGGGCATCGAGACGAAGACAAACGGCAAGAGCTCGCTCTCTCGCGAGTACGCGACATGCACGTTGGCCGGGGAAGAGGTGGGCTCGGTCGATGACTTGATGGGCTTGAGCGAGAAGGCCACCCGAGGCAGCATTCCGCTCGGCGGCGGCAGCGAGCCGGCTTCCAACGAGGCGCCGATCACGGGAGATCTGCCTTCCTCTTTTGACTGGCGTAGCAGCGGCGGCCAGAACTGGATGACTTCGGTGAAGGACCAGGGCGGCTGCGGCTCGTGCTGGGCTTTTTCGGCGGTAGGCGCTGTCGAAGGGACGTACAACATCGACAGCGGCAATCCGAACCTCGATCTTGATCTGTCGGAGCAGTACCTGGTGTCTGACTGCTACACGATGGGCTCGTACGGCAACTGCTGCGGCGGCTCCCACGTGGACGCACTCGAATTCGTCCGCGACTCCGGGATCCCTGACGAGGCATGTATGTCGTACGTCGACCGCACCACTTGCACATGCCCGTCCGGCTGCGGCTCCAACTGCACCTATCGCTCAGGAGGCGCCTGCAGCGATGCCACTTGCTCGAATAGATGCGCCGACTGGCAGGCCAGGGCAGTGACTATCGTTGCCGTGACGTCGGTGTCGCAGGCACAGATCAAGCAATACCTGGTCAACGAAGGGCCTCTATCCGTGGCTCTGGGCGTCGGGTCGTCCTACGGCGGCTACTTCGACGCTGGCGTTTATCGCTGCACGAATGATTCGGGCGCCAATCACGCCGTCATCCTCGTCGGCTACGACGACGCCGGAGGGTACTGGATCATCAAGAATAGCTGGGGCTCCACTTGGAACGGCGACGGCTACTTCAAGGTGGGATACGGCGAGTGCGCGGTCGAGAGCTGGGTCTACTCCGTCGACACGCCGGCGACGCCCGGATCGCCTACAGCGACGGCCACGGCCACTCGGACCCCGACTGCGACGCAGACGGCCACCAGAACGCCAACGGCGACTGCTACCGCGACGCGGACCCCCACCGCGACGAGGACATCCACGCCGAGGCCAACCTCAACCCCCTGTGTCGGCGGCGGCTGCGTCTATGCACTTGGGGACGTCAGCAGGGACGGCAACGTATCGATGGTCGACGCTATGCTTATCTCCCAGTGTGTTGCCGGGCTGATCGACTGTGGGGACATAGACGAAACGGCCGCCGATGTGAATTGCCGCGATGGCGCGACGATGACAGACGCGATGCTAGTAGCCCAGTACATCGCTGGGCTGCTCGACGCTTTCCCGTGTGGCTGAAAGCCTCGAAACTGACGTCGCGCACCCGTAGCTGAGAGCGGGCCCGTTTTCTGTCTGATACCGTCTAGACCCAATTCCACAGGTGAAGTAGATTTTCGATAGCGTTCTGAGACTCAGAGCGAAGTGAGGCGAGCGCCGTGAATCCGTTTCGGGGGCTGTTGCGCGTCTCTATCCTGTCGCAGCTTCTCGTTGTCGCGGGATTGCTCGCGCCGGGCGGAGTCGACAGCGCGAGCATCAGCACGAACGCTGATCCACCTGTTATCCCCGTTGCCTCTTATTCGACAATAGCGCCGGAGGACGTGGAGGCCCATATCGTGGCAATTCAGGGCGCGCGTTCGGGAACCGGCAGCGAAGCCCAGCGCGCCAAGCTGGCCGAAGTGGCCGGCTACATTCGCGGTCTGCTCACGGGCTACGGGCTGAGCGTGAGCGAGGACCCGGTGACGTTTTCCGGAAGGACCTTCCCCAACATCGTGGGCACTCTGAGGGGAACGACCTGCCCTGAGAAGACGTTCATCGTGTCGGCCCACTACGACGGCGTCAGCGCAAGCCCGGCCGCGGACGACGATGCCAGCGGCGTGGCGGCGGTGCTGGAGATCGCGCGGATACTTAGCGCGCAAGCGCTCCCGGCATCGGTTGACTTCGTAGCGTTTTCCTTCGAAGAGCAGGGGATGATAGGCAGCAGCCAGATGGCGACGGCGGCGAGCTCCGCGGGCAGGGAACTGCTTGGGATGATCAACTTCGACATGATCGCCTATACGTGCGATCAGCCCGGCTGTCAGCGCTACCCGGAGGGGATACCGCCGCCCCGGTCGACAGGCGATTTTGTTGCCGTTGTCGGCAACACGGCCTCCCATTCGCTGTTGGAGAGCTTCACGGCGACGTCGGCGTCGGCGGTGCCGGACCTGATCGCGTTTCCGCTCGAGGTGGCCGGCAATGGGGAGACGCTCCCCGACGTGCGTCGGGCCGACCACGCTCCTTTCTGGGACCATGGATACCAGGCGCTTTTCGTCACCGATACGGCGGACTTGCGCAACCCCAACTACCATCAGGCCGGGGACACGCTAGATACGCTCGATCTTGCCTTCGCTGCCGCCGTGGCCAACGCCTCGGCGGCCACAGTCGTCGCTGTGCTGACGGCCGACGAGAACGGCGACGGCCGCGCGGACGTCTGCGGGGACGTGCCGGTCGGAGGGAGCGCCGAATCGCCGCAGCCGCAGTCTCCCGTCAAGTCCGGCGACGATGGGTCACCACGGAACGCCGTTCTTTTCGCGATGCTGGCCATGGCGGCCATAGCGCTGCTGGCGGTGGCCGGCGCCTGGTTTGCGGTGAGGCGGAGGTCGCGCCAGGACTAAGCGGCTGAGCGCGGCGCATCTACGGGAACGGAATTCCCCGAAGTGGGATCGACAGGCGTGAGCGGCAGCGTCATTATGACGCTCGTGCCGTGTTCGAGCTTGCTCTTCAACTCCACCTGTCCCCCGTGCTGCTTCACGGTCCGTCGGACGACCGTGAGGCCGAGCCCGATGCCCCTGAGCTTCGTGGTGAACATGGGGTCGAATACCTTCGTCAGATTCTCCGGCGCGATCCCCTCCCCGGTATCGGAGAACACGGCCTGCACGCTGCCCGCAGACAGGCGGGTCTTGACGATGAGGCGGCCGCCACGGGGCATTGCCTGGACGGCGTTGGCGATGACATCGAGAAAGGCGCGCTCCAAACGATCCGCATCGCAAACGAGAGGCGGCAGGTCGGGGGCCCGCTTGCGCGTGACGCGGATGTTCGCGGGAATCTGCGAGCGCGCCAGCGCCTGGTCGACGATGGCGTTCAGGCTGGCCGGCGCAGGCACGATTTGCGACACGTGGGCAAACTCCAGTATGTCGTCGATTACCCTCTTTGCGCTCTGGACCTCGCGGCCGATGATCTCGGCGTGTTTGAGGGCCCTGGCGTCGCTGATTCCCGCCTGACTAGAGAGAAAGTAGGCGGAGTTGCTGATGACACCCAGCGGGTTTCGCAGCTCGTGTCCGAGGGTTGCCGCCATCTGCTCCAATACACGGACGGTCGTGCGCAGCTCACGCGTTCGCGCCTCCTGTTCATGCAGTCGCCGCTCGCGTTCCACCGCTTCTTTGTGCTCGGTGACGTCTTCTATGGTCCCCACGACGCTGCCTTGCCCGCCGTCCGCGGAGAAGATCGGGCAGACGTGCATGCGTATCCAACGCGTCTCTCCCTGCTTGGTCAGTATGCGGTATTCCTGCGATAACTCCGCGCGTTCCTCTGCTGCCTTGGCCCACTCTGCGAGTAACTGTTCCCGGTCATCGGGGTGCACCGCTGTCGCCAATTCTCCCATTGAGCCGCCTCCGGGGGGTACCCCGGCGATGGCCTGCAGGCGCTTGTTGGTGTAGATGACCTGGCCCTTGTCGCCCATCAGGAAGATGCCGATGGGTGCGGAGGCGCTCAGGGTGCGGAAGCGCTCCTCGCTCTCCCGCAGTTCCTCCTCCGCCCGCTTCCTAGCCGTGATATCCATCACACCGGCCAGCGCCCCATTGTAGTTGCCGTCGCGGTCGGTGAGAGGCGATGTCTCGATAGTGGCACAGAGCCTGCTCCCGTCTTTGCGCGCGAACTCGAAATCGTGCTGTTCGGATACTCCCTGCTGGCGATGTTCGAGTTTGCGTTTGGCAAGCTCCTGTCCCTGCTCATCCATGAATGAGAACAGATGCCTCCCCAGCATCTCGTCGACTGCGTACCCGAGCATCTCAGCCATGGCAGGGTTGGCAAAGGTAGTGCAGGCGTCCTTGTCGATGGTCCAGATGCCTTCCCGTAGGTTCTCAATCAGACTACGGTATTTGTCTTCGCTCTCGCGCAGCGCCTCCTCCGCCTGCTTGCGCTCGGTCACGTCTCTAAACATCCCCACGATGCAGGGCTGGCCGCCGATCTCAACCGTCACAAATGAGGAAAGAGTATCGCGTATCTCACCCGACTTACGGCGGACCTGGCTTTCGAAGTCACGAACCGTCTCTCCTTGGAGAAGTGCCTGTAGCATCAGATCACGATCCGCCGGCTCAGCCCACAGACCGAGATCAGCGGAGGTCCGGCCTATGACCTCTCCGCGATCGCACCCCACCAGCTCCAAAAAGCTCTCGTTGACATCGATGAACCGTCCATCATCAATTCTGGTAATGCCGATGCAAACGGGGGCGGTTTGAAAGATCCTGGAGAACCGCTGCTCCGACTGCCGCAGCGCCTCCTCGCTCTCGCGGCGTTCGGTCATGTCGCGGACGGTGGCGACGAGGGTTCTGGGGCTGCCGTCCTTATCGCTGATAATAGAGATGCTGTCCGCGAGCCAGCGGTACCGGCCGTCCTTGCATTGCCAGCGATACTCGTGCCGCTGTGTTTCGCCAACGACTGCGCCCAGTTCAAGGATCCCCTCGAACCTCCGCTTGTACTGCGGCCAATCCTCAGGATGGATCCGACGCCGGAAGTTCCGCGGTCCCAGAGCGGTGTACTCGTCCTGAGTGAATCCGGTAACCTCAAGGACGGCCGGGCTGACGTATTCGCACACACCCGACTCCAAGTCCACTTTGGCGATGATGTCGGAAGCGGCCTCGAATAGCTGGCGGAAGCGGCTCTCGCTTTCGCGCAAGGCCTTTTCGGCGGATTTGCGTTCGGTCACATCGCGCGCCATTGACAGCATGCAGGGTTCGCCACCCACTTCGATGGCGACGGCGGAAACGAGGACGTCGCGGGCTTCGCCGCTTCTGACCGTCACCTTCATCGCCACGTCTGTGAGTCTCCCTTCGCGCGCAAGGGCATCGAGCACCTGCCCGCGTTGAGCTTCGTCCCGCCAAATGCCCAGCTCGAGCGCTGTCCTGCCAACGACTTCTTCTCGCGAGAGACCGAAGAAGTCGAGAAGACTGCCATTGGCGTCGAGCATCATGCCGTCATTGATACGGCTTACGGAGATTGGGATGGGCGCGAAGTGAAAGGCGTTTGCGAAGAGGTCTCCCGACTGCAGGGCGCCGTCGGTTGGGGAACTCGACGAGGATGCGACGGTGAACGTATCAGGTATGCGGCGCATGGTTCCTCCTTTGAGGGAAAGGGGAGTGGGGTGGGGGAGAGAAGGGGCGCACCGGGGTAAGGATGATTCACGGAAGTGTGAAAATGAGTAGAACCACGCATGACAGCCCTCGCGCGAGGCTACAACATGCGATTAGTTAAAGGGACCGGAAAGCGAGTAGAGGGACGCCAGCCGACCGTTTGCAGGGCCCCCCGTCAAACAAGCAGGCGCGTCAACTCGCAGGTCCCTTGGCGAGAGCCTGGCCGAGGAAGGCTGGCGCTGTCAAGTGGTTGGTAGCGGTTCGCATCAGGTTGATGGCCGGAGAGACGTGTGCGGGGGAGTCGCGCGCCTCCCGCAGTCATCCAGCAATCTCGCTGCGCTGCTGAGCATAGAGATCGAGATCGAGCGAGTCGATCAGTCGGTGATCGCCGTGCACGTCAACCCCGATCTGGGAGGGCTGAAACGGCTCATCGAAGAGGCAATCGTGGGGCAGAACGCGTCCGCGATAGCCGGGACCGGCGTACAGGCGATAATGGAGCGTTACCATTCCCCATTTCGCAACGCCGCGCGCGCCGCTCTCCTGCACGCATGGGAGTCATACGCCCAGGCCGACAAGCGGTCGCTGACGCCGGTTGGCGAACCGCTGCTGAAGCGCCACTCGCGATTCCTAGACTAGGTGGTCGCGGATAGCGACGGCGGCGGCCGCGGTGCGGCTGGGCACTTCCAGTTGGGCGAGTATCTTCGCGACGTGTCGCTCCACTGTGCGGGGGCTCAGCATGAGCTCGCCGGCAATCTCACGATTGTGATTGCCCTGCGCAATGAGGGCCAGCACCTGTGTTTCGCGCGGTGTCAGCCCTTCCGCCCGAAAGGGGGCGTAGCGCTCGCGCTCTTCCCTGATCCGCCCCGGACGTTCGTCACTCCTGAGATCGGCCCTGAGCATTTGCAGGATGGCCGAGAGATCGAGAGGCTTGACGAAGACGTGGTGGGCGCCCTGAGCGATCGCGCGTGCCGCGAAGTCCCGTTCCGCGTAGGCTGTCAGCAGATAAACGCGGCGACAGGCGCGGGACCCTCTCAACGCCTCTATTACTTCTAGACCGGTTGCGCCGGGCATCCGCTGGTCGATGAAGGCGACGTCGAAATGCTCTCGCTGCGCCGCTTCTAGGGCCGCACGGCCGTCGGCGACGGTCTTGACGATGAAGCCTTCCGAGGCGAGAACGTCGGCGAGGGTCTCGCAGGCGCCGGCATCGTCGTCGGCTATGAGGATTGTTTGTCGATTATCCTGCGGCATCGTATTGTGACTCGAACGAAAGTCCCTGGCCGGATTCTAACACACGCGAAGGGCAATCGGCATAGAAGACGGCTGCCTGAAGGAGAATCCGAGGAGATCTATGTTGAGAATGGAAGCCTATTGGGCGGATGCATCGTATAATGGGTAGAAGAGGCTAAATCACCGAGGCGTCGGAGGAGGGACCATGGATCGACGAATGACGGCAGTGAGGAGCGAGGCTCGCCCCGGCGGCTATACGTTGGCGGTTCGAACAGCGTATCCGAATGAAGTAGGCATGCTAGGCAAGATAGCATCGGCGATAGGTCGGGCAGGCGGCGACATCGGCGCGGTGGACATTGTGCAGTCGACGCGCGACACAATGGTCCGCGATATCACGTTTGCCGCTCGCGATATCGAGCACGCGCATCGGATAACGGAGGCAATAAAGCTCGTCGAGAAGGTATCGGTGCGAAGCATATCGGACCCGGTGTTCCTGCTTCATCTGGGAGGAAAGATCGAGGTGACCAGCCGCGTTCCGCTGAACACGCGGGGCGACCTTTCGGCGGCGTACACGCCCGGCGTCGCCCGCGTCTGCCAGGCGATCTACAGCGAGCCGGTGGCCGTGTGGAGCCTCACCGTGAAGGGGAACGCCGTCGCAGTGGTCACCGACGGAACGGCGGTGCTGGGACTCGGCAACATAGGGCCGGCGGCGGCGTTGCCGGTCATGGAGGGCAAGGCGATTCTGTTCAAGGAGTTCGGCGGCGTCGACGCCTGGCCCATCTGCTTGAACACGACGGACTCCGATGAGATTGTGCGGACGGTGAAGGCGATAGCGCCGGTCTTCGGCGGGATCAACTTGGAGGACATTGCGGCGCCGCGCTGCTTCGAGATCGAGGCGCGGCTAAAGGAGGAGCTGGACATTCCGGTCTTCCACGATGACCAGCACGGCACGGCCGTCGTTGTGCTGGCGGGGCTGATAAACGCGCTCAAGATCGTCAAGAAGCAGATGGCGGACCTGAAGGTGGTGTTCCTGGGCGTGGGGGCGGCGGGCGTCGCGTGCAGCAAGATATTGATGTCGGTCGGAGTCAAGGACATCATCGGTCTGGACAGGGCCGGTGCGCTGTACAAGGGGCGGACTGAGCGTATGAACTCGGAGAAGACGTGGTACGCGGAGAACACGAACCCTCGACAGATCAAAGGCGATCTCAGTGAGGCCATGGAGGGGGCCGACGTGTTCATTGGCGTGTCCGGGCCCGGGATGCTGACTGTCGATCACCTCAAGTCGATGGCCCGCGACGCGATTGTCTTCGCCATGGCGAACCCTGATCCGGAGATAATGCCGGAGGAGGCAGAGCCCTACGTGCGCGTGATGGCGACCGGTCGCTCCGACTATCCGAACCAGATCAATAATGTCCTTTGCTTCCCGGGCTTCTTCCGCGGGTTGCTGGACGCCCACGCGACGACGGTGAACGAGGAGATGAAGATAGCGGCGGCGGAGGCCATTGCCGCTCAGGTGACGGACAGAGAGCTCAGTGAAGAGTACATCATACCGAGCGTGTTCAACCGCCACGTCGCAAGAGCGGTGGCTCGCGCTGTGACGGATGCGGCTTACAAGACGGGCGCCGCTGTGCGACATCGGAAGAGCCACACGACGCGTTTGTGGCCGGCCTAGGGCTGTCGTTATCGGCAAACCGGCTGACCGGGCGGAGGAAGAGGCGTCGGGATTGCGGCCGGTGCGCTGCTTCGGCGTTGACTTCGCTATTGTCTGGCGACTATAATTTCGCCGCTTGACCTGAACTACGCACGCACGTCCCCAGGGCCGATCGTTCCCGGACGGAAGGACGATGGTGCCTGCTTGCCCTTCGAAAGACAGGAGGAGATAAAACAGTTGCGCGAATACGAGCTGGTACTGGTGCTGGACCCCGAGATAGAGGATGAACAGGTCTCGGCGGCAATTGACCGAATGACGCAATTCGTCGCCTCACGCGGAGGCGAGGTGACCGAGGTCAACCCTTGGGGAAAGAGGAGGCTCTCCTATCCCATCAAGAAGCGAAGCGAAGGCAACTACGTCGTCACACATTTCCGCATCGAACCCTCGCAGACGGCTGAGCTGGAAGCCAATCTGCGATTGTCCGAGGAGGTGCTGCGTCACCTTCTCGTGAAGACTGAGGACTAGCGGAAGCAAGCGCTGCCCAGGGCTTGTTGGATCCACCTTGCCTATCTCGACAAAGGACTGTCGCGAAAGGAGCGGGAGTTATGGCGGGGCTGAACAAGGTCATGATCATCGGCAATGTCGGTACTGAGCCGGAAATGCGGTATACGGCCAATGGGAACCCGGTTACCACCTTTCGCATCGCCACGAGCAGGAACTACACTACTCCCGAAGGAGAACGCAAGGAAGAAACGGAGTGGTTCAACGTAGTGACGTGGGCGCGCCTGGCGGAGAATTGCAGCCAGTTTCTGCAAAAGGGGCGTCGGGCTTACGTGGAAGGGCGGTTGCGCACGCGCTCGTGGGAGAGCCAGGATGGCCAGAGACGCTTTCGCACCGAAGTCATCGCGAATTCCGTCCTCTTCTTGGACCGCGCGCAAGCGGCGCCCCTGTCCGAAGAGGAGCCGCTCCAGGAGACAATCGAGGCAGAAGACCTGCCCTTCGAGTAGGAGCGGGCGTCCTTCATCGATAGGTGTCCGCGGAGTATACTAATCACAACAGTGGGGAGATACTGCCGAGAAAGAGGTGGCTGAGCAAGTTGGTGACTGAGAACGAGAACGAGATTCCAATAGGAGCTCAAGAACCCGAGCCGCAAGAACCGGAGACAGCAGAGGCAGAAGTTGAGCGGCCGGCAGAGGCGGCAGGCAGGCCGGAGCGACGAAGGCCGCGCTACACGTCTCGCCGGAAAGTGTGCTTCTTCTGCGTCGAGAAGGTCAAGCTGATCGACTACAAGGACGTAGACGGGCTACGCCGGTACCTGTCGGATCGCGGTAAGATCGAGCCCCGCCGGAAGACAGGTACCTGCGCCAGACATCAGCGGCGATTAACCGTCGCCCTGAAGCGGGCGCGTCATCTGGCGTTGCTTCCCTATACCGGAGAGCACCTCCGGTCTACCGGTCCAGCCCCTTTCCACAGTTGATCACTGCTTCAGCTGCCGGAGAGGCAGATATCTCCATTCCAATTGCGCCCGTTTTCGGGGGAAAGTGAGCACTGGTCACAATGGGCATCTTTGGCCGCGTCCCCTCTGGTGGTGGGCCAGGAACCTCGCGCAAGGATAGGCGCCAAGTCGGCGTTCGCGCGCGGTCGAAGACGGTTGCGCGTCGGGAGACTGAGCGACGCGCTCAAGTCATCATCATCGCCGGCATTATTCTGACTGCCGTCGCTGTTCTGGGGATCTTGGGATTCGGGTACTACCAGACCACCGTTAAGCCGAAGCATCAGACGGTCCTCAGGGTCGGAGACCGCAGCTTCAGCATGAGCTACATGGAAAAACGGCTCGGTTACGAGATTCGCAATGCCGGAGCGGGCACGCTCCTGACCTCGAACGAGCAGGTGGCGGTCACGCTGACTCTGAACAATACAGAGGACGAAGAGATCAACCGCATCGGCGCCGCGCGGCAGAACATAAGCGTGAGCGAGGATGAGATAGACGCGAAGATCCACGCCAAGGTAGGCATCGCCAATACGCCAGACCAGCAGGCAGCCTTTGCCGACGCCTACCGAAAGGCCGTCCAGGATAGCGGTCTCTCAGCCAAGGACTATCGCGAAATCATCGCCGCGGAGTTGCTGGAGGAGAAGATTAGGCAGAGCATCATCTCCGGCATCCCGACGACCGCGGACCAGGTGAGGCTGTTCGATATCCGAGTGGCCAGCGAGCAAGAGGCGCAGAAGGTGGTGGAGCGGTTGACGGCGGGAGAGGACTTCAGCGCGATGGCCACCGAGCTGTCCCTCGATTCGGATACGAAAGACAAGGGCGGTGAGATGGGCTGGATGCCGAAGGCCTCCCTCGGTCCTGCCGCCGGCGAAGCCGTCTTCGCGCTAGAGGCGGGCCAGTGGACGCAGCCGGTGGCGGACGCGGGCAGCGGCAGCTACTTCGTCTACAAGGTGGCGGAAAAAGCGACCGCTATGGACGTGACCGCCGAGCAGCAGAAGACCATTGAAGACCGGACATTCAGCGATCAGCAGGAGCAGCTCAGACAAGAGACCCCAATCTCGCGTCCTTACATGATTGACACGAAGATGGCGAGCCACTTGATGGAGGTCGCCGTCAAAAAAGGGGTAGGGGCGGCAGCGAATCAATAGGTATGCAAACAAAAGTCGCTCTCATGGGTCTGGGCGTGATCGGAAGCGCCGTCGCGCGGGTGCTGACGGAGAAGGCAGGCGCGCTCTCCGAGCAGCTTGGCGCGCCAATCGTGCTGTCTCGGGTGCTGGAGAGAGACCTCGCGAAGGCTGACGCTCTTTCGCTCGATAGGGCGCTCGTCGTGACGGACGGCGAGGACTTCTTCGCCCAGTTGGATGCGGACATAGTCATCGAGCTGCTGGGCGGCGAGAAGCCGGCCTACGATTACATCAAGTGGGCGCTCGAGTCGGGTCGGTACGTGGTCACGGCGAACAAAGAGGTGATGGCCAAGCACGGCCCGGAGCTGCTGGCGCTGGCGCAGGAGAGGGGCGTCAATATCCTGTACGAAGCAAGCGTCGGGGGGGGCATACCGATAATCGCGCCGCTGAAGCGCGACCTGATGGCCAACGAGCTCACGGCGATCTCCGCCATAATCAACGGCACCACGAACTACATTCTTAGCTCGATGAGCAAGGAAGGGACCGACTTCGATCAAGCGCTCAAGCGGGCGCAATCGCTGGGATACGCGGAAGCCGATCCGACGAACGACGTCGAAGGCATCGACGCGGTCTACAAGCTGTGCATACTGTGCGCCCTCGCGTTTGGGACGACAGTTACGCCCGACCAGGTGTATCGCGAGGGCATCACGAAGCTCGCTGCCAACGACTTCCGCTACGCCCGCGAGATGGGATACGCCATCAAGTTGCTCGCAGTCGGCAAGAGGGAGGGGGAGACCCTCCAGGTGCGCGTTCACCCCGTGCTCCTTGCCGAGACGGAGCCGCTGGCGATGGTCGACGGCGTGCTGAATGCCGTCCAGGTGGAAGGCGATCTTGTGAAGCGCGTGATGTTCCAGGGCCCGGGCGCCGGCCCGCAGCCGACTTCGAGCGCAGTGATGGCGGACGTCCTGAACGCCGGTCGCGCCCTCAGGCAAGGCGTCGTCGAGACGCTTCGCCCGCCGGCAAAACGATCGCTCAAGCTGCGGCCGATGGAAGAGCTTCGGACACGCTACTACATGCGCATGACCGTGGCCGACCAGCCGGGCGTTCTCGCCCAGATCGCGAGCATACTCGGGAAGAACGGGATTAGCATCGCCACGGTCATCCAGAAGGAAGCCGACGAGGGGACCCAAACGGCAGAGATCGTCATTGTGACGCACGAGGCGCAAGAGAAGGCCGTGCAGGACTCGCTGCGAGAGGTCGCCGGCCTCGACGTGATCGCGCGGATAGGCAGCTTCATCCGAATCGAAGACTGAAGG
>Ga0315287_10002799_pt1 | contig 16636 bp, 9 predicted proteins | sample YL17G11_0_MG_FD_205037 | JGI IMG/M metagenome (GOLD analysis project Ga0315287, IMG submission 205037) | Sediment microbial communities from Yellowstone Lake, YNP, Wyoming, USA - YL17G11_0 | ecosystem: Environmental > Aquatic > Freshwater > Lake > Sediment | place: USA: Wyoming | collected...
CAGGATCACTACCCTGCCGTAGTCGCTACGGTTGTCCATGACGTACCTGATGAACGATCGCTGAGGCACCAGCCCCAGGCCGCCGCAGATAAAGACGATGTCCCTGCCCTTGGCCTCGTCCACCGGGTACACACCCCGCCCCAAGGGTCCACGGACGCCCACCTTATCTCCGGCCCTGAGCCCGTGCATGGCGTTGGTCACGTTGCCGATCCGCCGGACCACGATCTCCAGACCGCCCTTAAACGTAGGCGACGAGGCGATGGTCAATGGCGCCTCTCCAATTCCGGCAATTGACACCTCCACGAACTGGCCCGGCCTGTAGTCCCATGCACCGTCATCCATCGTCAGACGGAGGTACATCTCGGTCTTGTTCAACAACCGGGCATCTTCCACCGTCGCCAAGTGCGGCAGGTAGATGTCCTTCTGGTGTTCTGTACAGCATTCACACATGCGTCACGCTCTCCAGGGAAACCTGTTATCCCACCCCCAGCCCCTGCCTGGGGGGGTCGAGGTGTTGTTGGTTCCTAACAAAAAACCTCAGTTGGACATCCTTTGACCTCCGAGACAGACCGATGCCTTGACTGATATGAGTCCTCCCAAAGGCGGGAGGACTCATATCATGAATGCCCAACTGAGGTTTTTTGTTTATCGTTTGGAACATCCCATCATAAGAAACTAGCTTATCCCGATCTCATCGAGCAACTCGTTGTACACGGCCACCGGATTGGCGATGTCGGGTAGACACGCGCCCACGCACCGGCCGCACCCAACGCAGGCGATCTGGCCGCCGATCTTGGCCGGCACGTACTTGGCCTTTCGGTACAGTCGATGCCTGAACCGGTCAGCCCTGGCCTTTCTGAACTCATGGTTCCCGGCCACCTTGGTGAAGCCGTCCAGTAGACAGCCGTCCCACGCCCGCTCTCGCCGGCCGCTGGCCAAGTCCCAATTCACATTGTCTCGCACATCGAAGCAGTAACACGTTGGACAGACCATATTGCACGACCCGCACGAGAAACAGGTCTTGGCCTTCTTCTCCCAGACGGGGTGCTTGTAGGCCTTCTCCATAAGCTTCGGCAGGTACGCCGGATCGCACTTGAGCTGGTGCTTGTTGAGGTGCTTGGTGTTGTGGTCCCAAACCTGCTGACGTTTGGCCAGGTCCTCACCGGTCGCTCCGACCGCACCCTTGGCCTTGGCCAACAACGCCTCGCCCTCAACCGTGGCCGCCTCTGCTACAAGGCCGTCACCGACGTTGGTCAAGAGTACGTCGTAGCCTTCCCTGACAACGGCCGTCTTCATCGAGGAGGCAAATACGTTCTTGGAGGCGGTATCCACGTCGCAGGCCACGATCGTGATGTTTCTCCTCCGCTGCAGGTAGTGGACGTCACTGTTGTCCTGACCAAAGAGACGGTCCAATTGGTTGATCGCGATCATGTCATAGGGGTGCACCCCCACCAGGACGAGCCTCTCTCCGTCGAGCTGCGAGGAGTATGCCCCGCCGCCCTTGAACGTGAGCAGCGTCTCACAAGGTGGCAGAAAGAACTCCTTGGGCGGCTGTAACGTCACGTCATAGTCCAGCCTTAAGGCCTTGGCCGATTGAAGCGGTGCGAAATCAAACCTATCGCCCTTGGCTTGCACGCCAATAACCTTGTCCTTAGCGATCAAGGCATTAACCCACCCCTCCACCACCTTCTTAGTCAACTTCATTACCGTCATCGTCAGATCCTACGCTCAGGTCTCCAACTCACCAAACTCCACTTTGAGGCAACGATCCCCAAGGACCCCAACCGCCAGGCCATCAACCAGAGGGAAGGTAGGGCAACCTCATACAAAATCCAATCCTGTTCGATCTCACATTTATGTACTTGTGTTCACATGCACAAAGTCTCGACACCCTAACAAAGCGGTATTGGCCTGTCAACGGGAATTACCTGAAAAAAGCACTGCCTCATAGGCCATGGCATGCCAAGATCCAGGTCCTGAAATGGATTGCAAAGGCAAGGCTTATAGCTATACTGGTGGTCGTACACGGCTTGTGCCGGATGGCGGCCCCACGAAGGTCACCCCGTGAGGCGTGGGCGGGAGTCCCAGCGACCCCGCGTTGGAGAAAGGACTGTTTCATGACGCCAGAGGCAAGCGATCTGAAGAGGATCAAGGAACTGATCCAGATCATGGAGGAACATGATCTGGTGGAGATCCAGATGGAACACGGCCAAGACAAGGTCTGTCTGAAGCGGGCCCAACCCCAGGCCACCAACGTGACGGCCCTTCCTATGCCTGGCCCGGCTGGTGCAGTCGGCGGAACCGCCAGGTCGACAGGGCCGGCCGGCGCCCAGGGGCAGCCGCTTCCCCAAGAGGAAGGGTTGGTGGAGATCAAGGCTCCCCTGGTCGGAACCTTTTACCAGGCCTCCGGCCCAGACTCCGATCCCTACGTTGAGGTCGGCTCCCATGTGGATGCACAGATGGTTGTCTGTGTCATCGAGGCCATGAAGGTCATGAACGAGATCAAGGCGGAGACCAGCGGGACCATCATGGCGGTCTTGGCCCGCAACGGTCAGGCTGTTCAATATGGCCAACCCTTGTTCAGGGTGCGATCCGACTGAGTATGGCCACGGCAGCAGTCACAACCGTCGACTTTCCTTCTTGTGAGGACACGCTCCTGCCATGATCTCCAGAGTCCTGATCGCCAATCGTGGTGAAATCGCCCTGCGGATCATCCGGGCCTGTCGTGAGATGGGCATTGAGACCGTGGCCGTGTATTCAGAGGCCGACAAGGGATCGCCCTACCTCGATTTTGCCGACGAGGCGATATGCATAGGCCCCGCAGACCCGGCTCAAAGCTATCGCAGCATCCCGCGCCTTATCAGCGCCGCAGAGATCACGGACGTGGACGCCATCCATCCGGGCTACGGCTTTTTGGCCGAGAACGAGGAGTTCGCGCAGATCTGCCAGGACTGTGGAATCACGTTCATCGGGCCCAGCCCTCAAGCCATGAGGCTGCTCGGTGACAAGGTCCAGGCCAGGGCACTGGCCCTCCATGCCGGGGTCCCTGTGGTGCCCGGCTCCGACGGCATAATCAAGGACGAGGTCGAGGCCATCAAAGTGGCCAACAAGATCGGCTACCCCGTGATCGTCAAGGCCGCAGCCGGCGGGGGCGGCCGAGGCATGCGGGTCGCCCACAACGACATCAGCCTGCGAACCGCCTTTGGGGCCGCCTGTGCAGAGGCCGAGGCGGCCTTCGGCGACAGCCGCGTGTATCTGGAGAAGTACATCCTGGAGCCGCGCCACGTCGAGGTCCAGGTGATCGCCGATCCGCAGGGCAATGCCCTGCACTTCTACGAGAGGGACTGCTCCATCCAGCGACGGCATCAAAAGATGATCGAGGAGTCTCCGTGTCCGGTCCTCGATCAGAAAGATCGCGAAAGCCTCGCCCAGTCAGCCCTGCGTCTGATCAAGGAAGCCCGCTACTCCAATGCGGCCACCGTGGAGTTCCTGCTCGACAAAGACATGGCCTTCTACTTCATCGAGGTTAACACGCGAATCCAAGTCGAACACCCGGTCACCGAGATGGTCACCGGCCAGGACCTAATCAAGTGGCAACTGAAGATCGCCGGCGGACAGACCCTCGACCTCCGCCAGAAGGCCATCAAGCACAACGGCGTGGCCATTGAGTGCCGCATCAACGCCGAGGATCCGGCGACCAACTTCACGCCCTGCCCCGGTAAGATCGATCGATTCCTTCCGCCTGGAGGTCCCGGCGTTCGCGTCGATACCCACCTCTGGCAGGGTGCGACCATCAGTACTCACTACGACTCACTGATCGCCAAGGTGATCGTGCATCAACCGACCCGTGCGGAGGCGATCGCCACGATGCGACGGGCGCTGCAGGAGTTTGTGATCTCGCCGATCAAAACGACGATCCCCGCCTGCCTGGAGATCCTCTCGCACAACCTCTATGTCAAGAACAAGGTGGACACCGGATTCATTGACCGGAATTTCTAGCGGCGTTTCCAGCCGGGCCTCCACCTCAGCCCTCTTTGATCTGGGCGTGATACTCCTGGAGACTCTTGACGTCACTGGAGCCTTGGCGTCGGGCGGCGATACCCTGGACCGATGCCGCGGCCGCCGTGATGGTCGTGATATATGGGACCTTGTACTTGATCGAGGTCTTGCGGATGTAGGAGTCGTCGGTCTTGCTGCGTTTGCCGATCGGCGTGTTGATCACCAGGTGGATCTGCTTGTTCTTGATCGCATCCACTATATTTGGCCGGCCTTCGTGCATCTTGAGGATCGTCTTGGCCTGGATGCCGTGTTTGGCCAGGAACTGTTGGGTACCCGCGGTGGCCAGGATCTCAAAGCCGAGCGACTGGAAGGTCTTTGCAGTATCTACGATCGACTTCCGCTTGTCAGTCTCCGCCACGGTGATCAGGACCGCCCCTTGCGTGGGCAAAGACTGCTGTGCGGCCTCCTGGGCCTTGAAGAAGGCCAGACCATACGACTCCGCCATACCCAGGACCTCGCCTGTGGACCGCATCTCCGGTCCCAACACAGGGTCCACCTCAGGGAACATGTTGAAGGGGAACACCGCCTCCTTGACCCCAAAGTACGGGACGCGCCGGGATTTGACGTTCAGGTCAGAGAGCTTCTTGCCCAGCATGATCTGCGTGCCGATCCGGGCCATGGATAAGCCGCAGACCTTGGACACCAACGGCACGGTCCGCGACGCGCGTGGGTTGGCCTCCAGCACGTAGACCGTGTCCTGGGCGATCGCATACTGGATGTTGATCAGGCCAACTACGTCTAGGCCCATTGCAATCTTCTTGGTATAGTTGCAGATCGTTTCCAGATGCCTCTTGGGGATGGAAACCGGCGGGATTACGCAGGCCGAATCGCCGGAGTGGATACCGGCCAGTTCGATGTGCTCCATCACCGCCGGGACAAAGGCCTCCTGTCCGTCGCACAGGGCATCAGCCTCACACTCGGTGGCGTCGGTCAGGAACTTGTCGATCAGGATGGGACGATCTGGCGTGACATCCACTGCAGCAGCCACATACTCGGCCAACTCCTCGTCGTCATGGACCACCTCCATGCCGCGCCCACCCAGGACAAACGATGGCCTGACCATCAACGGATACCCGATCCGATGGGCCACGTTCATGGCGTCGTCGAGGGTGCTGGCCATACCGGACTCGGGCATGGGGATGTGGAGCTTCACCATCATGGCCCTGAACTGGTCGCGGTCCTCGGCCAGGTCGATCGACTTCGAGGACGTGCCCAGGAGCTTGACGCCCGCCTGCTCCAACTGCTTGGCTAGGTTGAGCGGGGTTTGTCCGCCGAACTGGACGATCACCCCTTCGGGCCTCTCCTTCTGGTATATGCTCAGGACATCCTCCACGGTCAGCGGTTCGAAGTAGAGCTTGTCCGAGGTGTCGTAGTCGGTGGACACGGTCTCTGGGTTGCAGTTGACCATGATGGTCTCAAGGCCCTCGTCCCGCAACGTAAAGGCCGCGTGCACGCAGCAGTAGTCGAACTCGATGCCCTGGCCGATCCGGTTGGGGCCTCCGCCCAGGACCATGACCTTGCGCCGAGCGGTGACAGAGACTTGGTCCGGAGCATTGTAGGTCGAGAAGTAGTACGCCGCGTCCTCCACACCGCTGACCGGCACCGGCTCCCAGGCCTCGACCAGGCCAAGCTTGGTCCTCTGGTCGCGGATGGCGTCTTCCTTGAGGTTGAGGATCTTGGCCAGGTACCGATCGGCGAAACCGTCCTTCTTGGCCTGAATCAGCAGCTTGGCAGGGAGCTTCTTGCCCTTATACTTGAGCAACTTCTCTTCCAGGCACACCAACTCCTTCATCTGCTCAATGAACCAAGGTTTAATGTAGGTCTTGGCGTACAACTCCTGGATGTCCGCGCCCTTGCGCAGGGCCTCATACATGATGAACTGTCGCTCGCTGGTCGCCACACTGACCATGCGCATCAGGTCCTCCAGAGACAACCGGTTGAAGCCCTTGGCAAAGCCCAGGCCGTGACGGCCGTTCTCCAGGGACCGGATCGCCTTCTGGAAGGCCTCCTTGTAGTTCTTGCCGATGCTCATGACCTCGCCGACTGCACGCATCTGGGTGCCGAGCCTGTCCTGTACGCCCTTGAACTTCTCAAAGGCCCAGCGCGCGAACTTGACCACCACGTAGTCCCCGGACGGAGTATACTTCTCCAGGGTTCCGTCCCGCCAGTAGGGGATCTCGTCGAGCGTCACGCCTGCGGCCAGCAGGGACGAGACCCGGGCGATGGGGAAGCCCGTGGCCTTGGAGGCCAGGGCAGAGGATCGCGACGTGCGGGGATTGATCTCGATGACCACCACCCGGCCCGTCTTGGGGTCGTGGGCGAACTGGATGTTGGTACCGCCGATAACCTCGATGGCGTCCACGATGTCGTAGGAGTACTTCTGGAGCTTTTGCTGGAGCTTGGGATCTATGGTCAACATGGGGGCCGTGCAATAGGAATCGCCCGTGTGGATGCCCATGGCGTCCACGTTCTCGATGAAGCAGACCGTGATCATCTGGCCCTTGGCGTCCCGCACCACTTCCAGCTCCAGTTCCTCCCAGCCGAGCACAGACTCCTCGATCAGGATCTGACCTATCAGGCTGGCGGACAGACCCCGGCTGGCAATCACCTGAAGCTCGTCGATATTGTAGACCAGGCCTCCGCCTGTTCCGCCCATGGTGTAGGCCGGCCTAATGACCACAGGAAAGCCCAGTTCCTTGGCGACCTGCTCTGCCTCCTCCACGGTGTAGGCCGGCTTGCTCTTGGGCATGTCTATGCCCAGCTTCTCCATGGTCTTCTTGAATTCAATGCGGTCCTCCCCTCGCTCGATGGCATCGACCTGCACGCCGATCACCTTCACGCCATATTCCTTGAGCACGCCTGCCTTATGCAGCTCAGAGGACAGGTTCAGTCCGGTCTGGCCCCCCAGGTTCGGCAGCAGGGCATCGGGCCGCTCCTTTTCGATGATCCGCGTCATGGTCGCCAAATTGAGCGGTTCTATGTAGGTCACGTCCGCCATACCCGGGTCGGTCATGATTGTGGCGGGATTCGAATTGACCAGAACGATCTGGTAACCGAGATTACGAAGGGCCTTGCAGGCCTGGGTACCGGAGTAGTCAAACTCGCAGGCCTGGCCGATCACGATCGGGCCGGAGCCGATGATCATCACCTTGTGGATGTCCGGACGTTTGGGCATTGCGTTCTTCTCCTGTCATAGAAGTTGGCATTAGATTGGGAGAGATTAAACAGGCAAACGCCCGGATTGTCAAATATGTACAACGATCGTGCTGGGAAAGAGTCTATACCTACCGCGTTCAACTGGGGAACCGGTCTCGCAAGGTTTGGAACGGCATGAATACGCTGAAATCTTCCAATCCCACCAGCGATCTGACTGTGACTTGCGCGCCGGCCTCGTGCAGGGCTGCGAAGGGATTCAGGCCTCCGATCACAATCATCCCTGCCCGGCCCTCAGCCACAGGGATGTTCAGTAGCGGCTGGTTGGGCCGTCCAATGGTCATGATCCCGCCCAGGCCGTGGCGCTCCATCTGACTGCTGATGCGATGCACCTGGTCCAATGCAACCGACGGCACCTCACGGAGACTCGCCCCGATAACGCCCGTACCCGTTTGCGCACAGTCGTGGACCCGCGTCATGTTCGCGTTAATGAAGAACTCCAGCGGATCAATGGTCGTGCCCCGATACTCGAGCAGTTCGAGAAAACGGACGGGCTTGCCATCCCTGATCTCCAGCAGGCCACCGAACCGGGAGGTCACCGGGATGCGTTCGGCCAGCATGATCCCGTTGACCGTCATGCTGCAAACAGTGCCCAGGGCCACCACGCCACGAGGGACCTTGAAACCGCCCAGCATCTGGCCTTCCCTCGCCAGGGCTATCCGGATTCCCATGCCCAAGTGCCGGTTGAATACCGGCTTCATGGTCTCGATGGCCCGGGCCAGATAACTGGCGGGGATGGTGGCGACGTTGGTGATGATCGTACCGCGGCCTTCGCTGTTCCGGAACGTCATTCGGTAACCCAGGGCGTCGATCTTTGCAGCGATGAAACCTACCTTCTCAATGATGTTGGCATGTGCCAGTTCGTCCCGCCCTCGCGGCGTCAATTCCCGGCCTAATCGCCGGTTTATGAGTCTCGTCAGTCCTTCCCGGTCCAACTGGAGCAGATAAAAACGAATGGTCCGCGGTCGAAGGTCCATGCCCTCCGCGAGGATTCGCTCCGTGATCCGAGCTGCACCGGCAGGACCATCCATATCCTGCAACGCCTGGAGGATCGAGAGCTTGATCGCGTTGTTCTTCTGCACGATGAGTTTGAGTCCTATGGCTGGTCGTCTTGGCTAAGCGACCTGAATCGTCTGCCGTTTTCTACTGCCGTTTAATCTAGGTCTGATGATAGCTATTCCATCGCAATTGGCAATTGTAGCCTAACCTCCATTATCATTTAACGGCATTTTTGCCGTTTAGCAAGTCCACAAAATATTCATTTTACCCTTTATTTACAACTAAAAGTGGGACAACATCGGCTATTATACGGCTATCAAGTACCGTTTATCATCGGCCAAAAGAAGAAAGGAAAGGAGCAGACCATGAGTTATATTGAAGAAGTTCTCCATGTGGTAGAGAAACGCAATGCCGGAGAGCCGGAATTCCTTCAGGCTGTTCGTGAGGTCTTGGAGTCCCTGGAGCCAGTGGTCAAGAAGCACAAGAAATACCAGGACAGCAGGATCCTTGAGCGGATCGTGGAGCCGGAACGTCAACTCATGTTTCGCGTCCCGTGGCAGGACGACCAGGGCCGAGTCCAGGTGAACCGCGGCTTCCGTGTCGAGTTCAACAGCGCGATCGGACCCTACAAGGGCGGCCTGCGGTTCCACCCGAGCGTGAACCTGGGCATCCTGAAGTTCCTGGGCTTCGAGCAGATCTTCAAGAACTCCCTGACCACACTTCCCATGGGCGGCGGCAAGGGCGGCTCGGACTTCGATCCCAAGGGCAAGAGCGACAACGAGGTCATGCGCTTCTGCCAGTCGTTCATGACCGAGCTCCAGCGCCACATCGGCGCGGACACCGACGTCCCTGCAGGGGACATCGGCGTGGGAGGCCGGGAGATCGGCTTCATGTTCGGCCAATACAAGCGACTCCGCAACGAGTTCACCGGCGTACTGACCGGCAAGGGCCTCAAGTGGGGCGGGTCCCTGATCCGTCCCGAGGCCACGGGCTACGGGTGCGTGTACTTCGCAGAGGAGATGCTGAAGACCCGCGGAGAGGGCTTCAAGGGCAAGGTCTGCACCGTGTCCGGCTCCGGCAATGTGGCTCAGTACACGGTCGAGAAGTTACTCCAGCTCGGCGCCAAGCCCGTGACGCTGTCGGACTCCAACGGCACGATCCATGACAAGAACGGCATCAACGCCGAAAAACTGGCGTGGGTGTTGGATTTGAAGAACGTTCGGCGCGGCCGCATCAAGGAATATGTGGCCAAGTGGGGCGGCGAATATCTAGATGGCAAGACCCCGTGGTGCGTCCCCTGCCAGTGCGCGTTCCCCAGCGCGACGCAGAATGAGATCAGCGGAGAGGACGCCGCCATGCTTCTGAAGAACAAGTGCTACCTCGTCAGCGAGGGCGCGAACATGCCCAGCACCCCGGCCGCCGTGGATCAGTTCCTGACCGCCAAGATCCTCTACGGTCCGGGCAAGGCCGCCAACGCCGGCGGCGTGGCCACCTCCGGCCTGGAGATGAGCCAGAACTCCATGCGGATGTCCTGGTCCAGCGAAGAGGTGGACAGCAAGCTGCACCAGATCATGATCAACATCCACCAGAACTGTGCGGACACGGCCAAGGAATACGGCCAGCCCGGCAACTACGTCATGGGCGCCAACATTGCCGGTTTCGTCAAGGTCGCAGATTCGATGCTCGATCAGGGGCTTGTGTAGGAACCTGAAAACGTCTGGCAGAAGCCATGGATGCCTGGATTACGAACACACCGGCCGGGGAATATGCCCCGGCCGGTTTTCTTCAGGTTGCACTCTTTGCATCGCACATCACCGCACTTTTTTGGGGTAGGGCAAAGGTGAATGTACCCCCCTGGCCAGGACTGGACTGGACCCAGATCCTGCCCCCCATACCCTCCACGATCTTCTTAACAATCGCCAAACCGACACCGGTGCTCTCTTTCCCCTCCGGATGGGGGGCAGTGCTGAACATCTGGAAGATTCGTTCATGGTATTGCTCTTCAATTCCAGGTCCATCGTCGGCGACATAGAAGTGCCAGGAATCATTTTGGGCCAGGCATCCTACCTTGACGTGACCCTCGGTTTTATCCATATACTTGACCGCATTGCCTAACAGGTTCTGAAACACCTGGCTCACTTGGACCTTCTCTGCACGTACCGTGGGCATCGGCGTCTCGACCACGATCTCAATGGATGAAGGCGGTGCAATGAGGTCGATGGCCTCATGCACGACCGTCTCCAGGTCCAGGCCCGTCCGATCTTCTTGTATGCGGCCTGCACGGGAGTAGCTGAGTATGCCATTGATCAAGTCCGTCATACGAAGGGACCTCTCCTGAATCATCTCCAGATTCTCCTTGCCCTTGTCATCAAGCTTGTCGGCATAGTCACTCACCAACCAGTTCGCCATAGTCTGGATCCCCCGCAGGGGCGCCTTGAGATCGTGGGACACAATAGAGGCGAAGTCGTTCATCTCTTGATTGACATGTTTCAGTGAAACTTGATTGAGTAGCGAGATGCGTTAGAATGACGATATGAGTCAGAGACAGAGCGCCGTTCTCACCACCGGCCTGGCAGGCCTCGACCGCGTCCTCCACGGCGTCGTTGCCGGAGATAACATCGTCTGGCAGGTCCAGGAGATCGAAGACTACCAGGGTTTGGTCAGGCCCTACGCCGAGGCCGCCCGCGCTGCGGGGGCCCACCTGATCTATTTCCGTTTCGCGGACCACCCTCCGCTGTTGCCACCGGATTTCGGGGCCGAGATCCACACGCCCCGGCCGTCCGACGGCTTTGAGGCCTTCGTTGGGCAGGTCCACGCCGTGATCGAAGGCGCAGGGCGGGGGGCGATGTACGTTTTTGACTGCCTCTCATCGCTCGCCGAGACCTGGCAGGCCGACCAGTTGCTTGGCAACTTCTTCATGCTCACCTGCCCGCGGCTGTTCGACCTTGAAACCGTGACCTATTTTGCCGTGTACCGCAACCGCCACACCGTCTACGCCATGCGGGCGATCGCCGAGACGACGCAGTGGATGCTCGACGTGTTCCGCCGGCGCGGCCGCCTCTACATCCGGCCGCTCAAGGTCCAGCACCGTTCAAAGGACGCGATGAACCTCATCCACGCCTGGGAGGGCGAGGAGTTTCTTCCCGCAGTCGACAGTGCCACCGTGTCGGAGATCCTTGCCGACTCCGAGTGGCCCGGCCTGCAGGCGGACACCCGCGCGGGCTACTGGCGGCGTTACTATGTCGAGGCACGCCACCTCCTTGGCGACAGGGACCGGGGCGCAGGCGATCCGACGCGCGAGCAGGCCATGTTCCGCCGATTGGCGGGCATGCTGCTGGCCGAGGACCCGCACATCGTGGACCTGGCCCAGCGCAACCTGACGCTCGACGACCTCGTCGCCGTGCGGGACCGCCAGATCGGCATTGGCCGGATCGGCGGCAAGGCCGCGGGCATGTTGCTGGCGAGGGCGATCCTGCGCCGCGAGGCGCCAGCCCTCACGGCCCGCCTTGAGGCCCACGACTCGTTCTACGTCGGCGCCGAGGTCTTCCACACCTTCCTTGTCCAGAATGGTCTCTGGTGGGCGCGACGCCGCCAGCGAGATCCCGCTACCTTTCTGCAGGGCCTAGAAGACGTCCGCGCCCACATCCTCACCGGTCGTTTTCCAGACTATGTCCTCGACGAGTTCGCCGGCATGCTCGACTACTTCGGCGAGTGGCCCTTCATCGTCCGGTCGAGCTCGCTCCTCGAGGACGCCTACGGCAATTCCTTTGCGGGCAAGTACGAGAGCGTCTTCTGCGTCAACCGCGGCCCACGCGAGGCCAGAATGGATGCGCTTCTCGACGCCGTGCGGCGGGTCTACGCCAGCGCCATGGGCGAAGAGGCGCTCCAGTACCGGCTCCGTCGCGGCCTGCTGGACCGCGACGAGCAGATGGCGCTGCTGGTCATGCGGGTCTCCGGCTCCGGCCACGGTCGCTGGTTCTACCCGCAGGCCGCCGGAGTCGGCCTGTCGTTCAATCCCTATCCGTGGGACCCGCGCATCGATCCCAAGGCGGGCGTCGTCCGCCTGGTCTTTGGCCTCGGCACCCGGGCGGTGGACCGTGCTGACGACGACTATACGCGTCTGGTCGCGCTTAACGCCCCACACCTGCGGCCGGAGACGAACTTCGAGGACATCTGCGACACAGCCCAGCGGCGAATGGACGCACTGGACCTCGAGACCAACCAGTTCGCGTCTGCGCACTTCCTCGATGTTCTTAACGACGCCAGGGATCTTCCGCTCGACATGTTCATCTCCGAGAAGCACGCCGTCGACGGGCCGGCGCAGCGAGCGCTGACGTTCGACGGTCTGCTCCGCGAAACGGGATTTGTTGGCGATCTCCGTGAGATGCTCTCCAGGCTCGAACACACCTACTCCCATCCAGTGGAGATCGAGTTTACGCTCAACTTCCTGCGGGACGGCTCGTACCGCATCCACCTGCTCCAATGCCGTACCCTGCAGGTCCGCCGACAGGACGCGGCGCCCCTGCCGACCCTTCCGCCGTCGGCCTCGGCGCGGAGACTCGAGGCCCGCGGGGCGGTGATCGGCCTCAGCCGCGACGTGCCGCTCGACCTGGTGGTCTACGTAGTCCCGGGCACCTTCGCCGCGCTGCCCATGCAGGACCGGCACGAGATCGCCCGCATAATTGGGCGGGTCAACCGCGCATGCGCAGGGCGAGGCTGGCGAGTGCTGCTGCTCGGCCCGGGACGGTGGGGCACCCGCGACCCGGTACTGGGCGTACCTGTGCATTATTCGGAGATCAACCAGATGTCCGCCATCGGGGAAATCGTCGCCATGCGGGACACGCTCGTGCCTGATGTCTCACTCGGCACGCACTTCTTGAGCGAACTTGTGGAGATGGACATCCTCTATTTCGCATTGTTCCCCCGGCGAGAGGAAAATCGCCTGGACGAGACGTGGCTCACATCATCGCCAAACCGGCTTGCGGCGTTCGCACCCGATGCAGGCGACTGGACCGGCGTGGTGCATGTATCCGACGGGGCCGACCTTGCCGGTGCAGGGGCGGGGCTCCGCCTTCTGGCTGATGCACCGGCCCAGGGTGTCTACTTGTACGCCGCACCGGGGTCGAATAGCGGAGAGAGGCCTTGAGCATAAGATTAGCGCCAAGTTGGTGATTGACAGCCCATATGTACTGAGCTATATTCACCGCCTTTGGTCTTCCTCTGTGAGGATTTAACCATTTGTTGTCCCGGGGTTCGGGCTTCTTACCAACAGGAGACTCAGACATGGCAAAGGTCAAGGCAAAGGCGGCGGCCAAGAAGGGCGCAAAGGGTGGAAGGCCCTCGGCCAAGGCAAAGAAGATGGTGTACTTCTTCGGCGGCGCAAAGGCCGACGGCAATGCGAAGATGAAGGAACTACTAGGCGGCAAGGGCGCCAATCTGGCAGAGATGGCCAAGCTCGGCGTGCCTGTCCCGCCAGGTTTCACCATCACCACCGAGGTCTGCACTTATTACTATCAGAACAAGAAGACCAGCCCCAAGGGCCTCAAGGAACAGGTCGCTGCTGCCATGGCCAAGGTAGAGAAGATCATGGGCAAGGAGTTCGGCTGTCCGGACAACCCGCTCCTGATCTCGGTCCGATCGGGCGCACGCAGCTCCATGCCCGGCATGATGGAGACCGTGCTGAATGTCGGCCTGACCAGCCAGACCATACCCGGTTTGGTTGCGGCTACCGGTAATGCCCGGTTCGTGTACGACGCCTATCGGCGCCTGATCATGATGTACTCCGATGTCGTGATGGAGAAGGCAGCGGGCGTAGAGCCCAAAGACGACCAGGGCATCCGCCGCCAGCTCGAAAAGATCATGGATGAGCTCAAGCACGCCAAGGGTTACAAGCTGGACACGGACATGACCGCAGACGACCTGAAAGTCCTCTGTGACCAGTTCAAGGTCAAGGTCAGGGAGGTCCTGGGCAAGGACTTCCCGGATGACGCCGAGGCCCAGTTGTGGGGCGGCATCAACGCGGTCTTTGCCTCGTGGCAGGGCAAGCGGGCCATCAGTTATCGTCGCATCGAGGGCATCCCTGACGAGTGGGGGACTGCAGTGAACGTCCAGTCCATGGTCTTCGGAAACATGGGCACGGACTCGGCCACTGGCGTGGCCTTCTCCCGCAACCCGGCCACGGGCGAGAATAAGTTCTACGGTGAGTGGCTGGTAAACGCCCAGGGCGAGGACGTTGTGGCCGGTATCCGGACGCCCAATCCCCTCAACGAGTCCACGAAAGGTGAGCAGAACCAGCACCTGCCGTCCCTGGAGACGGCCATGCCCAAGGTCTACAAGGAGCTGGACGCCATCCAGAAGAGGCTCGAGAAGCACTACCGCGACATGCAGGACATCGAGTTCACCATCGAGAAGGGCAGGCTGTGGATGCTCCAGTGCCGCGTTGGCAAGCGGAATGGTCCCGCAGCAGTCCGTATGGCCGTGGATATGGCCAAGGTGAAGCTCATCACCAAGGAAGAGGCCGTGATGCGGGTCACGCCCGCCCAGTTGGACGAGCTCCTGCACCCGATCATCGACCCCAAGGCAGAGTTGGCCCAGAAGCACCTGGGCCAGGGCCTGCCCGCAGGTCCTGGCGGTGCCACCGGCCAGGTGGTCTTTACGGCGAACGACGCCGTCAACTGGAACAAAGACGGCAAGAAGGTCATCCTGGTCCGCGAAGAGACCAACCCTGAGGACGTGGAAGGCATGAGGGCGGCCCAAGCCATACTCACGGCACGCGGCGGCATGACCAGCCACGCGGCCCTGGTGGCAAGGGGCTGGGGCAAGTGCTGCATCGTGGGATGCGGTGCACTGCACGTGGACCTCGGCGCCAAGGTCTTCCACGTAGGCGGCCAGTCCTTCAAAGAAGGCGACTGGATCACCCTCAACGGGACCAAGGGCAACATATACGGCGGGCAACTGCCCATGATGGCAGCAGGCGAGGAGAACCAGGTCCTCATGGACTTCCTCAAGATCTGCGACGCAGTCCGAAGGCTGGGAGTCCGCACCAACGCGGAGACCGTCACGGATGCGGCCAAGGCCCGGGCCTTCGGTGCAGAGGGCATCGGCCTGTTCCGGACCGAGCACATGTTCTACGGCAAGGGCTCGGACGAGCCGCTGTTCGTACTCCGCAAGATGATCATGTCCAAGAGCGAGGAGGAGCGCAAGCGGGCCGTGGACGAGCTCTTCCCCTACGTCAAGCGGGACATCAAGGGCACCATGGAGGTCATGGACGGCCTGCCCGTGGTCGTGCGTCTGCTCGACCCGCCTCTGCACGAGTTTGTGCCCGAGGGCCAGGACAATCGCCAGGCCCTGGCCCAGTCCCTGGGCATCGGCATGGAGGAGCTCAGCAAGCGGGCAGACGGCCTGCATGAGAGCAACCCCATGATGGGCCATCGCGGTGTCCGCCTGGGCGTCACCTATCCGGAGGTCACCGCTATGCAGGTGCGGGCGGTCTTCGAGTCCGCGGCAGAGCTGATCAAGGAAGGCAAGAAGCCTCACCCCGAGATCATGATCCCGGTCGTCTGCGACGTCAACGAGATCAAGCACCAACTGGAGATCTGCAAGCAGGTCTACAAGGAGGTCTGTGCCAAGTTCGGCCTCAAGGGCTTCAAGCACATGATCGGCACCATGATCGAGATCCCGAGGGCGGCCCTGCTGTCCGGCCAGATCGCAGAGGTGGCCGAGTTCTTCAGCTTCGGCACCAACGACCTGACCCAGATGACCTTCGGCTTCAGCCGCGACGACATCGGCGGATTCCTGCCCGATTACGTCAGCAAGAAGATCCTGGCGGGCGATCCGTTCCAGAGCATCGACCAGACCGGTGTGGGCGAGCTGATCCGGATCAGCATCGAGCGGGGCCGAAAGACCAACAAGGCCCTGGAGATCGGCATCTGCGGAGAGCAGGGCGGCGAGCCGGCCAGCGTGGACTTCTGCCATCGCGTGGGCATGGACTACGTCTCATGCTCGCCGTTCCGGGTCCCGATCGCCCGTCTGGCAGCAGCCCAGGCCGCGGTCAGGAACGCCAAGAAGAAGTAAGACCTATTGAAAAGGTAGGATGGGCCTTGGCCCATGCTGTTTAGTTCAGTGCAGTCATCGGTGCGTCGAGTGATCCTCGACGCACCGTTTTTTTATGGGATGGACCCTGTAGGGCGTTTGTGCCAAACGCCATCCCTACTGACCCTCGCAGTCCCCAACAGGAATGTAGCAAATCACAGCCCCTCGGCGTGGACAAGGACCTCAAGGGATGGTGGAAGTTCAATGAGGGAACCGGGACCACGGTGGAGGATTCATCCGGCAACGGGAACACCGGGACCATCGTGACCGGCCC
>Ga0315287_10002801_pt1 | contig 16629 bp, 9 predicted proteins | sample YL17G11_0_MG_FD_205037 | JGI IMG/M metagenome (GOLD analysis project Ga0315287, IMG submission 205037) | Sediment microbial communities from Yellowstone Lake, YNP, Wyoming, USA - YL17G11_0 | ecosystem: Environmental > Aquatic > Freshwater > Lake > Sediment | place: USA: Wyoming | collected...
GCGACCCCGCTGCTCCTCGCCTCGCTGTGCGGCTGCCTCGACGCCGTCCGCCTCCTCATAGAGCTGGGAGGGCTCTGCGACGACGCCACCTTCGACGGCGACCGCGTCTATTACGCGGCGCTCAACCCGCCGATCCGGCGCGCGCTGCGGGCCGCCGAGCAGCGCGCGCCGCCGCTGGGCGCGCTGGGCGAGGCGCTTCGGCCGCTGGCGCAGGCCGCGACCGTCGCGTCCTCCTGCTCCTCCTCCTCCTCTTCCTCTTCGTGGCTGGCCGCGGCGGCCGTCGGCGCGGCGACCGGGGACGCCGCCGCCGCCGCGGCCGCGGCCGCCGCGGCCGCCCGGCTCTTCCCGCCGGACTTTTCGCTCCTCGTTCCCCCGCTCTCGACCCCGAGCGGCGCGGCCCTGGCCGCTGTCCCGGCCCACAGGTTCGTCCTGTGGCGCTCCCCGCTCTTCCGCCGCAGGCTGGCCGGGAGGTGGGCGGGGAGGGGGAGCGTGGCCCTGCGCGGGCGGGAGCGGCGCGTGGCGGGGGCGCCGCCGCCGGGGGCGCCGCCCCCCCGCTCGCTCGCCCCCGAGGCGCTCGCCGCCGTCGTCTCCTTCCTCTACACCGACCGCGTCGAGGTCCCCTCGGCGCATCTCGACGCCTTCCTGGCCGCGGCGGCCGCGGCGGGTCTGGAGGACCTGGTCGCGGCGGTCGAGGGCGAGGCGGCGACGCACAGGCACTACGCGCGGCTGAAGAGCGGGGCCGCGACGCTCGCGGCCGCCGTCGGCGGGCGAAGGGTCGCCGGCGAGAAGGACGGGGCGCCCTCCCCCTCCTCTTCCTCCTCCTCGTCCGCGCGCTTCGTCGTGCACCCCTCGTCGCTGCCCCCCAGGGCCAGGCTCGCCGAGCAGCTGGGGGCCCTGGCGACGCGGTCCGCGCGCCTGGCGCGCGGGGGCGAGGCGGCCGAGGCGGACGACCTCGCCGACGTCCTCGTGCTGCCCTCCGCCGCGGCGGCCGGCGGCGGCCGCCGCCCCGCGCCCCGCCGCTTCATGAGGGCGCACCGCGCGCTGCTCGCGGCGAGGTCCGAGTACTTTGGCGCGGCGCTGGACTTCGCCGGGCTCGGTCCCGCGGGATCTCCCTCCCCGTCCTCTCGCTCTCTTTCTCTCCCGGTGCTCCGCTCGACGCTTTGCGCCAAAACTCTGGCCGGCGTGCTCGAGTTCGTCTACAGCGGGAGGGTGCGCGCGGGAGCCGTGCTGGGTGCCTGCGGTGCCGAGGGCGCCCGGGCGCCTGAGGTCGACCCCTCCGCGGTCGACCTGCTGCTCGAGGCGGCCGACTCGCACCTGGTCCCGGGGATGAAGCGCGCCGTCTCGGACGCGGTGGTATCCGCCTGGGAGAAGAAAGAGGGGGATGGACGAGGGAGAGGCGGCGAGGAGGAGGCAGGGGAAGGAAGCGCGGGCGGCATCGGCGTCGGCGTCGGCGGCAACGACGGCACCGCTCCTCCTCCTCGTCATTCTTCTTCGCCTCCTCGAGTCCCGCTCCGCCTGCTCTGCGAGCTCCTGGTGGTCTCCGACGCCCGCGCCGCGGCGCGCCTGCGCTCGCACTGCCTGAGGCTGGTGGCCGCGCGGTTCGACGAGCTCGCGGCGCCGGCGCTCGCGGCGGCGGCGCTCTCGAAAGGTGGGCCGGCGGCGGCGGCAGGAGCAGCGTCGTCGTCGGCGGCGGCAGGGGGCGGCGCCGGTGGCGACAGCGGCAGCGCCGGCGGCGAAACCCTCACGCTCGCCGAGCTCATCCGCTACGCCGGCCCCGACTTCGACGCCTCCGGGGACCTCGTGGCGGAGCACTTGGCGGCGGCGAGGCCGCTCCGCGGCGGGCTCGTCGTCGCCGCGGGCGAGGCGGCCGGGGAGGGGGTCGGCACGCTGGCCCAGGACCTCCGCGAGAGCTACCTCGAAGGCAGGGCTGTTTCTGGTTCTCCGTCTTCCTCTGTCGTTCGGGGCCGGGATGCGCTGGCGAGGGAGTTTGACAGGAAGCTCAGGGCGCTGCTGGCGCTCGTGGAAGGGGAGTGACTGTTTTCTGTTTTGTTTTGTATTGTTTATTTTTGTCACACTGAATCTGAAACGAAAGCTCTCTCCCTCCCACGCTCCGAAATCTGAATCTGAAACACTCTACACTGGCACTGAATTTTGTGGTAATAATGATAAATCGTTTTGTTCAATCTGTACGATGGAGGGGTGAGAATAGAAGAAGAAGAACAAGTTGAGGTTTCCTAGTTTCTTTGGTTCTAAAGGTGAAACGACACAGGGGGAGAAGCGCCGAGAGCGCCAAAAAAAGGCAACTCCTTGGCTCTCTCTCTCTCTCCCCCCTCCTCGCTTTTGAAAGCCCCCTGCTGCGCCGCTGCTACCCCTGCGCGCGCTGATACATTCCGCGCCCGGCGATGATAATGAGAAAGATGGAAGAAGAAAGCGCGCCCCCCCGCGCACGCGAACAAACCACGGCTTCTAAAAAAAAAGGCCTGAAAACGTTTTGAAACGACGGCCGACCCAGGCCCCCTCTCCGGCAGGGGAAATAAAGGGGAAAAAAAGCGGCGGAAACATGGACTAAAGGAGGAGAGGTGAATAAGGTTCTTGATCAAAGTAAGCTGATGAGAATAATGTATACGAGGCGTTTGTTTGTTTCCTCAAGAGCGCACGACAAGAGAATCGGCGTAAGGAGAGACTTTTGATCAGAGTTTTTTTGTTTTTCTTCCGCGGCAGTTTTTTCCCTTTTTTCTTTCCGAGAAGAGGGAGGTATCTGAACCAAAGGAAGGAGCAGCAGACGAAGCAGCAAGCTCACTTACTTCTCCGCGGCCACGGCGGCGGCGCGCCAGGCGGGGGCGGCAGCGGCGGCCGTGGCGCCCAGGGGGGCGAGCGCGGGCCTGGTGAGGTGTTTCGAGGAGGCCGCGGCGGCGGGAGGAGGCGGAGCGAGGGCGAGGGCGGCAGCAGCAGAGGCCAGGGCAGGAGAGGCCTCAGCCTTCCCGCCGCCGCCAAGGGCGAGCGCGCGCGCGCGAGCGGAGACGGCGTCAATCGCCGCAGCCGCTGAAGCCGCCGCCGCAGAGGAAGACTGCTGCTTCCGGGCGGGGGACGGCCAGGCCTTGGCCGGCGAGGAGGGCGCGGAGGCGGCCGGGGCTGCGGCAGCAGAGGCGCCGCCGCCGCCACCTCCGAGGAAAAAGCTTCCTCTTCCTCCTCCTCCTCCTGCTGCCGCTGCTGCTGCCGCCTCCTTGGCCGCCGCCTCCGCGGCGACCGTGGCAGCAGCCATCCCCATCAGCGACGGAGTGGAAGCCACGGGGCCCAGCGTCGGCCCCGCCCAGGAGGAGCTGGGGCCGCCGCCGCCGCCGCCGCGACGGAGAGCCCCCCCTCCTCCTCCTCCGAAGCGCCCTGCTCCGAGGCCGCCGAGCGCCGACCCCGCGCTCGCCGGCCTCGCCATCCTCGGGCCCGAGGGGCAGCCGCCGCCGCCCGCCGCCGCCCGCTCCCTCCTCGCCGCGGCCGCCTCGGCCTCGGCCTCGGCCCGCACGCCGTCGAAGAACGGGTGCGCCAGCGCCGCCCTGGCCGACACGCGCCGCCGCGGGTCGAACGCCAGCATCGCCTCGAGCAGGTCGAGCCCCTGCTCGCCCAGCGAGGGGCCGAGCAGCGCCCGCAGGTCCATCCGCCGCCACCGCGGGAAGCTGGGCTGCCAGTCCGGGAGGCGGCGGAGCCCCGGCCAGCGGCGGAAGCCGCGGGGGTCGTTGGGGTCGCTGGGCCCGGGAGCTCCGGTGGGAGGGGAGGGGGGCGAGGGAGAGGGGGCGCCATCGCCGCCGCCGCCGCCCTCGGCGCCCGCCGCCACCGCCGTCGTTGGCGTCCCCAGCAGCCTGAAGATCGCGAGCAGCTGCCCGAGCTCCGAGTCGCCCGCGAACAGCGGCCGGCACGTCGCCATCTCCGCCAGCATGCACCCGGCGGCCCAGACGTCGACGGGCGTCGAGTAGGCCCTCTCTCCCAGCAGGAGCTCCGGGGCCCTGTACCACAGCGTGACGACCTCGCGGGTATACGGCCTGCCTCTGCCGCCGAAGGTTCCGCCGCCGTTTCCGCCCCCGCCTTCTGCGCCGAGCCTCGAGCTCCTCGAAGGGCCGCGACCGCTATTGCTACTGCCGCCGCCGCTGCTGCTCGGGGAGAAGGTGCGCGAGAGGCCAAAGTCGGCGAGCTTCAGCGTCTCCCTCCCCGTGAAGGAAGGGGCGGCGGCCGGGCGCGCGCCGCCGCTGGCCGCCGCCGCCGCCTGAGGAGGGGCGGACGCCGGGCGAGCCGCTGCCGTCCCTCCCCCTCCGCCCTTGCAGCTTCCACCGCCGCTCCCGCACACCAGCACGTTCTGCGGCTTGACGTCGCGGTGAAGGATCCCGTGCCCGTGCGCGTGCGCCAAGCCCGAAAGGACCTGGTAGCAGTACCGGGCGACGCTCTCGCGCGGCAGCGGCCGGCCCTCGGCCGCGCGGACGTCGAGCAGCGCTCTCAGGTCGACGTCGGCGCACTCCATGATCAGGTAGAGCCTGCGCCTGTCCCAGAGCACGTCGCGGAGCTTGACAATGTTCGGGTGGTCGAGCTGGGAGAGCAGCGAGACTTCCCGGATGGCCGAGGCGGGAAGGCCGGGGGAGCAGGAGGAGGACGATGCCGCCGCCGCCGCCGACGAAGTCGCAATGTCTGCGCGGAGGCGCTTGAGCGAGATGACGTCGCCGGTGAGGCGGTCTCGCGCCTTTTTTTTGTTTTGAATTCGACGAGGAAATCGTAAGGAGACGAGTTGCAAGAGGTGCGCGGCGAGAGAAAAATGGAAACCGAAGAGCGCAAGGGGAGCGAACGAGAGGGGATTCGCTCTCCTCGATTCTCAGTTTCGACCAAGATTCGGTTTCGCCCCCGACGTCGTCTTGCAACCTAGTTTTTTCCTTCTCGCTCCCAAAAAAAAAAACTCAAGAGAATAAAAGCGCACCTTGTACACGACGGCGTAGCTCCCCTTGCCGACCTCCTCCAGGTCGTCAAAGTGCAGCGTCTTGAGCCTCGAGAGCAGGGCCTTGGCGTCGAAGGAGGGGCCCGAGAACGCGGCGCCGTCCCAGCCGGCCTCCTCGAGCAGCCTCCGCAGCGGGCTCTTGCCCGCTGTCGTCGTCGGAGTAGCCGTTTTGCCGACGCCGACGCCGACGCCGACGCCGAGGCTCGTTGACGATTCCATCTCGGCGAGCGCCGCCGACGCCGCGGCGGGCAGGGCAGCCGCTGCCGCACCAGCGCCCCAGTCTGCAGCCGCCTCTTCTGTTGTCGCGAGCAGAGCCTGGAACGCGGGGCCCCCGCCGCCGCCTTGCGGGATCGGGGGCGGCGTCTTCGCCGCAGGAGGCGGAAGCATTTGAATTTCCGCCCCGTGCTTTTCTCTCTCTCTCTCGCCCTCTCCCCTCTCTTCTTCTCTTTTCTCTCAATCCCTCGAATCTCAATCGGACCGAGAACGCTCAGAGGGATAGAATTGAACAGACCTCTGTCACCCGCGGGGTCGAGGGGGGCAGAGAGAGAGGGGCGAGCAATGAAGCCCTCACCTGCTCATTCTTTGAGGAAGTGAAGCCCTCGATCAAAATCAAAAAATCAACAAGCTCCTGCTCCAGAAAGCCCCCTGCTCCCACATTGCCGATTGGATTGCTCGGGTGACATGGCACCGGTTACTTCCTCTGAGGCAGCAGTGAAGTTTCAGTTTCTTACTTTCGCTTTTTGTTTTTTCTTTCTTTCTTTTTTGACCTCGACCTCTCTCGACCTCCACCTTTTAACACCTCTTCGACCTCGCCACTCCCTCGATTCCCGCTCGTTTCCCAAGCTCTTTCTCCTTTTGACTCTGAGGGACACAAACGTAATTCATTTGCAACAACAACGAAAAAAGAGGCGACGGCAGAGCTCGGCCCTCCCAAGCCTCCTCACTCGTCCTCCTCCTCGTCCTCCGCCGCCTCGCCCCCTGCCCCCTCCCCCTCCCCTCTCCGCCGCAGCCGCTGCACGACCAGCGCCGGCCTCGCCCCCGGCGCCCTGCTCCACCTCCCGAGCCTGGGTTCGGGCCCGACCCCCGCCACGAGCACGCGCGCGTCGCGCGACACCGCGAGGCCGTTGACGAACCCAGGGGCGGGGAGCGACCCCAGCGGCTCGAGCGCGCGCTGCGAGGCCCCGCCGCCGCCGCCGACGCCGCGCGCCGCCCAGAGCCTCACGCTGCCGTCCCCGGCGCCGCTCGCGACGAGGTCGCCGCCCCTCGAGGCCGCCACGGCCCCGATCCAGCCGCGCACGGGGTCCAAAGGAGAAGCGGAGCGACGGGAGGAGGGAGAAGAGCGGCCGTGCGCCGCGGCGACCCTCGCCGCGGGCCGCTTCTTCAGCGGCGACCAGAGGCACAGCGCGCCGTCGGCGCCGCCGCTGACCCACTCGCCGCCGCCCCCCCCGACCGAGCAGACCGCGTCCACGGACTGCCCGGGGGCCCTGAAGATCAGCTGCGTCTCCTCCGCGACCTTCCAGAGGCGGCAGGTCCGGTCCGCCGCGCCCGAGATGGGCCTGCCGCCGCCGCCGGCGCCGCCCCTGGCGACGGCCAGGGACAGGACGGCCGCCTGGTGCCCGAAGAGGGAGTCGACGTAGGCTCCGTCGTCGAGGGACCAGATCCTGACGGTGCCGTCGGCGCCCCCCGAGAAGAGGTCGCCGCAGGGGCGCGACGCGGCGCCGGCGCCGACCCCGGTCGCGCCGACCCCGGCGGCGGCGGCGGCGGCGGCCGCGCCGGCGCCCGGGGCAAACGCCAGGCTCGTCACGGCCCCGATGTGCCCGGCGTGCGACCTCACGAGCGCCAGCGTCCGCGCGTCGTAGGCGTGCACGGAGCCGTCCGTGCCTCCCACGGCGACCCAGCGGCCGCAGTCCGAGGCGGCGACGGCCAACAGGGCGGAGGAGCCCCCGCCCGCGGAGGAGTTGCCGCCGATGGCGACGCCTGCGCGGCGGCGCGCGGCCCAGGGCGCCGCCGCGTTGGCCGCCGCGGTCGGGTTGAGCGTGTGCAGCGATTTCCCCATCCTCGCCGCGGCCTCGTGCGTGGAGGGAGCGCCTGGAGGCCTGCGCGCCGCGGTAGCCGCCCTCTGGCCCGTCTCGGTGTCGGTGCGGATCAGCGAGCCGTCCTTCGAGACGGAGAAGACGGAGAGGGCATCGCTCGAGAGGGCGACCGCCGTCACGGTCGCGCCGTGCGCCCTGCGCAGGCGGTAGCCCTCGGGGAAGTTGCGCGGGGCGTTGGGCAGGGAGCGACGCGAGGAGCCCGCCGAGGCCGAGGCCGAGGAGGAGCGGATGCGGCGCTCCTCGGCCTCGTCCTCGCCTTCGCCTTCGCTCCCGCTCTCGGCCTCGGCGAGCTCCCTCTCCTTCCTCGTCGTCGCAGGATGGGCGGGGACGACGACGTCGTCAGCCAGCCTGCGCGTCATGTATCCCGCGTCGGCGTAGGCCGCCTCGCGGAGCCTTTCCCCGAGGGCCGCTTCTAAATCGTCTGCGTTTGTGCCGCTGCCGCCGGGGCGGACCCGCATCGCCTCGATGTAGGACTTGGCTGTTGGGAGGAGTTTTTTTTTGGAGTTTTTAGAGAGTTGAGGTTGAGTTGAAAACGAAATCGAGCGGCGTCGACGGCTAGCCGCCGTTGATGGGAAAAGCAAGGAGTTTCCGCCCCGCAGCCTTCCTCTAGCTCTAGCTCTCTTCTATTCTTCTTCGAACTTTAAGATATTTAGAGAGCGAACCCAGACTGACACTCACCGATGCGGAGCCTGCGCTCCTCGGCGGTCTCCTCCTCCTCCGCGGCCTCGGCATCTGTCAAGAGGCGGCGGCGCTCGTCGCCGTTTCCATTGCCGCCGCCGTCGTCGGCGGCGGCAATGTCAAACGCCGAGGTGCGGCCGCCGCCGTCTCCGTCAGCATCGTCGTCTCGGGCTCGCGTGCGTCGCTTGCGCGAGGCGACAGCGGCAGCAGCAGGAGCAGCGGGAGCAGAGGCCGCGCCGGCCTTGCCCGCTGCCGCAGCTGCTGCGGCTCGAGTCTTTCGAGGAGGCATTTATTTTTTTATTTTTTGTGTTTTTCGAAAGGAAACGGAAGAAAAACTCGACCGACCTCCCTCCCTCCGCCTCTCACCTTGGCTCCTTCCCCGAGAGCCTCCAGAGCCTCCTCGGAGACTCCAAAGAGACTCCAAACTCCGGTTATGGGTTATTGTTTCCCTTAGAACTTTTTACAGCAACAAAAAAATCATTCCCGAGGAGGGCCTCCTTCACCGCGTCCGCCACGGCCACCTCCTCCTCGGCCGTAGCTGCCACCGCCTCCCCTGCCACCGCCACGGTAGCCTCCCCCGCCGCCGCCGCCGCCGCCGCCGCGGTAGCCTCGCCCCTCGCCACCCCTCCCTTCTCCGCTCCGGCCGCCTCGGTACCCGCCGCCGCCGCCGCCTCCGAACCGGCCTCCGCCGCCTCCCCTCCCCCTCCCTCCGCCTCCTTCCCCGTCTCCCTGCTGCTGCTGCTGCGAGCGGTTCGACTCCTCGGCCGCCTTGGCCAGCGCCTCGTCCGGGACGCGAAGGTATTTGATCGTGTTGCCTCGCAGGTAGGCCTCGGGGAGGCGCGTGAATTTCGCGCCGTCGCGGGACGTGCAGATCGCCTCTCGCAGGTGCACGTTCATCCACGCGTCGCACCCGGCGAGGATGCCGTTGTAGGTCTCTCCGTTCTTGAGCTCGACCATCTGTTGTTTTGATGGCGGTTAAATACGCGATTTTGTTTCCGGAGAAGGAGAGCGTTGAGTTGTCGAGGTCGAGGTCGAGGTTTTGAAGTTTCTTTTTCCTTTTTTTTTCGATCGCGATGGTGGCGGCCCGGGTGTTGATTCATCTTCGACTCCAGAAGCTCTCTCTCTTTTCGTTGTCTCCCCGATCTCTCTCTCGCTTTCTCTGGACTCACCACGGGGTGCGCCTGCGCCACCTTGAGCAGGAGGAGCGGGAGCATGGCTGAGATTTCTATTCAGAGAAGAGAAAAGGTCGACGGGTGACCACGATGCTTCTTGTTTCGAGGGAGCAGCGGCAGAACTTCGTCTTCGAGATTCTCGCGCTGGCAAAGCCCGCTTCTTCTCTTTTGCTGACGCAGTCGAAGAGGCGAGATAAAGACGGTTCCCGGCGCCCTCGAAGGAGGAAAGCGAGGGCAGGCCTCTTCTCCGAGAGAAAAGGCAAGATTACTTTGAGAGATGAGACAGAAGATTGAGAGAGAGAGAGCGACTTTTGTGACGTCGGCAGATTTCATTTCTTTGTCAAAACCTTTTTCTCACCCTCTTCTCCGCGCCGCCTTGGCGTACTCTCCGCCCATCAGCCCCAGGCACTCCCTCCAGAGCGGCACGGGAAGTCCTAAGCACGGCTTCAGCACCACGGCCCTCGAGGAGGCGGCGGCATACCACACCCCGCTCTCGACCTCCGCCGCGAGCCCGCCTGGAGGCCAAACCAACGCCCCGGCAAAGAGGCGGCAGCGACTTTCGGGCTGTTGCCCCGACGCCACGGCCGCCGCGGCCGCGGCGACCCCGCCGCTGAAGACGCCTCCCCCCGGCGAGACCTCCTCGGCCCCGGCCAGGCCCGGGATGCCGTGCAGCAGCGTCAGCGGCTGCGCCGCGATCCTCGCGGGAGAGAAGAAGCCGCCGAGGTAGACGGGCGAGTCGCCGAAGGCCGCCTCGACGGAGGAAGGCGTCGAAGGGCCGCCTTCTCCTCCTCCTTCGTCTCCGCCGCCCCCAAATCGCAGGCCCCACCCCAGGAGGTCGCCCAGCGCCGCAGTTGCGGGGCGGTTCAGGATCAGCGCGACGGAGCCCTGCACGGGGTCGTGCTTTGTGATGTAGCAAACGAGCTGCGCTCTCCTGGCGTCGCCCGTGAGGTTCACGGCATCGGGCGTGGCGACGACGAGGCCGCCGAGCTCCGGGAGGCCTCCTTCCAAAGCGTGGACCCAGAGGGGCTCCCTGTTTGAGAGAGAGAGAGAGAGAGAGAGAGAGAGAGGACGAGTGAGCGGTGAGCGAGATGAAGAAGCGAGCGCAGTGCGCAGGAAAGAACAGAACGAGAAAAAGTTATCTCTCCCCCCCCCACACACACACACCTCACCCCCCCACCCACTTTTCCGCTTCCTCGCGCGGCGGCGAAGCTCTTCTGCCCTTTCAAAGTGTAAGCCCCGCGCTCGGACCAGGGATTTCTCCCTTTGCGTGGCTTCAAAAAAAAAAAAAAAAACTCACCTCGCGAGCTCCCTGTCCTGCTCCTGCAGCAGGTGGACGTTCTCGGGGGCCCACCTCGCGGACCAGACGTCGCCCGAGGGGCCGGGCTTCTCGCCCGCGGCCGCGGCGGCCGAGGCGACGAGCGACGCGCGGAAGGTGCGCCAGGCGCCCGCCGGCAGGGAGGGGGGCTCGTCGTCGTCGTCTCCCTCTTCTTGTTCTCCGTCGGGTTTTTCGCTCTTTGAATCACCACCGTCGCCATCAGCGCTTCTGCCGCGCTTCTCCGCGAAGGGGACGACGGCGTGCGCTCTCTTTTCCGGCGCGGGAGCGCCGAGCTTGATTGTCGAGCGCGGCCTCGCGGCTCGGCGCGCAGGAAAAGCCGCCGCCCGCGAGGCAGGGGAGGCGAGACGCGTGAGCGGCATTTTCGAGCGAAGTCAGCTGAATTGTGGCAGGTTTCAGAGCTCTCTCTCTCTCTCTCTCATCACTCCTCTCGAAGAAGAAGGAGAAGAAGGAGAAGAAAAACAAAACAAAAAACAAAAAAGCGAATGACCACCCTACAGTACGAGTCCCTGCCTCAGAGGCCTCCCAGGGCCTCCAGGCGACACAAGCCTGCTCCTGCTGTCTCCTCTGAGGAGGGGAAGGAAAAGTCGGCTGGAAGGCCTGGCAGCGACGAGGAAATGGTGCCGGCGCAGGCGACGACTAGAGTCTATGCTTCAGCAGATCGACCGCCCTCCTCCTCCCCCAAGGACGCTGCCGCTGCCGCTGCACCTGTCACCGCCGCCGTCACGCCCCGCGGTCCGCTGGATGATTCCAGAGCCAAGAGAGCCAGAGAAGAAGAGAGAGAAGAGGACGAGCAAGACAACAGAATGGAAAGAGAGCAGCAAGCGGATGTCGCCGGCGGCGTCGGCGGCAACGGCGGCAACTGCTGCAACGGAAAAGAAAACCCGGCCTCGACCTCGACCTCAGCCTCGACCTTTTCCCGCACGCAGGCGGTCCCCGGCTTCGACTTCGAGTACCTCGACCACACCGCGGACATTCAGATTCATTCCTGTGAAGACCTCTTTTGGATTGACGTGGGGGGGTGGGGGGGGCACGAGCGAACAAACGCGAGGAAAGCCCTCTACTTCTCTTTGTTTTTCGCTCACACGACTCTCGAACGAACCAAAAACCAAAAAACCAAAAAAAACTTTACAGGGGGGGCCTCCCTCGAGGCCGCCTTCTGCTCCGCGGGACTGGGCATGGTGAACTACATGACCCCGCTCGAGGGGCTCGCCGCGGTCGAGGAGCGGTGAGCTAGATTAGGTTTTGAAGAGGGAAGAGAGAGAGAGAAAAGCAAATAAAGTGCGATACACGAACAAAAACTCACCTCGAAAAAAAAAACTCACAACAAAAAAGCCGCTTCTCCGCCTCGGGCCACGATCTCGACACCCTCCTCTTCTCCTTCCTCGACGAGCTCCTCTTTGCTTTCTCCACCGAAGGGTTTTCCTGCCGCGAGCTCTCGGTCCTGGGAGGCATCGACAGGGACAAGTTCTCTCTTGAGGCGGTCGGCATAGGGGAGAAGTTTGACCGCGAGAGGCACGCGTCGGGCACGGAGGTCAAGGCGATCACTTACAGCGCCATGCGCATCCTCGAAGACCAAGAGAAGAAGGAAGTCGATATCTGGGTGATCGTCGACATCTAACAGCAAGGAGGAGGAGGAGGAGGAGGAGGAGGAGGAGGAGGAGGGGAGGAAGAAGTGGGAAACTGGGGGGAGAAAAGAGAGAGACGAAAACAAAAAACTTGCAAAAAACTTGAAATGAAAAACCAAATGCCGCCCCCCTCCCTCCAAAAACTCTTCTGTCTTTTTTATGAATCCGTCAGTTTTGCAGAAGATTTACAGTGCTTTTTCGTGTATTTATTGTTGTAAGGCTGGAAAAAGTAAGAGTTGCGGGATTCAGTTTTATGACCGCCGCCCCTGCCGCCCCACCGAGAAAAAGGGAAGAAACTCTCTATTTTTGACTCTCTCTTTCTCTCTCTCTCTCTTTCCCCCCATTTCCCTCTCTCCGAAAAAAGGCGGAAGCCTCACCCGAAAAAAGAGAAAAGCGCGCGGTTTAGGAATAGTAGTATAGCATTGAATAGGAAGTGGTCGCGCGCTCTCGGGAAAGAAGTTCCGCCGCGAATCAGAGAGTGTTTTTTTTTTCGTTTTTAATAATATATTATTTGTCCTCCTCCTTCTCGAGCTCTCTCTCCTCTTTTTTCTCTTTTCACCACAGAGCCTGCTGCTGCTGCTGCTGCTGCTGAGCCTGCTGCTGCTGCTGCAGGGTGGACGCGTCGGCGGTCGAGGCGATGAGGTCCGCGACCTCCCTCAAAGCCGCAGCCGTGGAAGCCGCGTCTCCGTCGTCGTCGCCGCTCGCTCCTCCCCCTCCGGCGCCGACCACGGCCGCCGCCGCCGCGCGCAGCCTGCGCACGCCGCCGGCGATCTCCGCGAGCGCCCTCCTCAGGTCTCCGGGTGCCACCGTGGCGCTCGAGCCCGCCGCCAGGGCGGCCTGGGCGGCCTCAGCGGCCTGCCGGGACGCCGCGGCGGCCGCGGCGGAGCGGCGCGTGACTCTGGTCGAGGCGGCGGCGGCGACTTCCTGCTGCTGCTGCTGCAGCGGCGGCGACGACGCCGAGGTCGGAGAGCGCGAGCCGCCCTCTCCTCCGCTCCCGCTCCCGCTCCCGTTTCCTCCAGAGGCCGCCGCGGCGAGCGCCGACTCGATCGCGGCGTCCAGTGCCGCGGAGCTCGCGTCGGAGGGCGCCCCGCTCCCCTCCGAGGAGGGGGTATCGGGGGCACTGGAAGGGACGCTCGCGCCGTCCTCTTCCATCATCGCGGTGTCGCCGTCCTCGCTCGTGCCGCCGCTCGCCAGCGCGAGTGCCGCCTCGGTCGCCGCCGCCGCCTCTTCCTCCCCGCGCCGCCGCTCCTCCTCCTGTTGCTCCCGCTCCCTCTGCGCCCGCGACCACGACGCCATCCTCTTCGCCGCAGAGATCGCGGCGCAGTGCACCGCCGCCTGGTACGCTCCGGCGCCGTTCAGCTTGACGAGCCCGCCCGTGACGGGGTCGGCGCAGTCGAAGGCGAGCTGCATGTCGTGGCCCGCGTCGATCCCGAAGATGCGGCGCACGTCGGCGACGAACGCGGCGTAGCCGTTGGGTCCCCCCCTTACGACGATGTGGTGCACGACGCCGTTGAAGGTGACGGACATGGTGGGGGCGGGGTGGCGGAGGCGCGGGTGCAGGCGCGGCGGGGAGGAGGGCGAGGGGGAGGCAGGCAGCGGCGACGAGGCCGGGGGCGCGGCATTGCCGCCGGGGGGGGCGGCCGCCTCCCCGGCCGGCCCGGCGGCCGCCGCGCCCCCGTCATCGCTCTCCTCCCACCCGGCGTGCCTCATCTCCGCCGGCGTCAGCACGCCCTTCCAGTCGGGGAGCTGCCCCTGGCAGAACCGGCAGCTGGTCTCCTCGGGGGTCCCCGCCGAGTGCAGCTGCCAGCGCGCGAGGCAGGCGGCGTGCACGGGGCGCGGGCAGGCACACGGCAGCACGAGCCTCTCGTCGGCGCAGCAGTCCGTCCCGCACCCGCCGTCGCCGCTGCGGCCGCCCCCGTCGCCGCTGCGGGTTCCTTCGCCGAGGCAGACCCAGCAGGCATCTCCCGAGGTCGAGGTCTTTTTGGCGTCGCGGAAGGCGGCGGCGGAGGTCGGAGGGGGAGCGCAGGCGCAGTCGCCGCATGCCTGGGGGGAGAGAGTTTTTTGGTTTCGAGGTTTCGAGGGTGTTTTTTTCGAGTGAGTAAAGGGGAAGCGTGGGGGGCGAAAGGAGCGGAGCTGCGAGTCCGAACAAGAGGGAAGAGTTGGGCGAGGAAGTGGCGCCCCGAACGTTCCGCGGTGAGGAGAAGGAGCAGGAGTAGCGCGGGGTGGGCGAGTCGAACCCGAGAACGAAAACGTCGACGTCGAAGGAGAGAGAGAGGGGGAACGTGAAAGGCACGACAGGCGCGATCGCCGACAACGAGGTTTTTTGGCACGGCGTGCCGATTCTTCTTTCTCTCTTTGGCGATTCTCTCCTCCCATTTGGACGCCTCTCTTCCGTGACGCCTCTTTTCTCTTGACGCGTCAAACTAATCTTTTCGGCTCTATTATAGTATTCTCAATCTCCTTGCAGCAAATAATTGGAGCGAACGGAGCTGGGGGCGAGCAGCAAGAGGCACGAGAAAGACCAAGCGCTTGAATCAGCCCTCTCTCTCAATTCTTCGGCCGAGATCTAGCAAAAAGACAAGAGCGTTACTGGGGGCCTAGCATCACACAACACCCTCGTCCTCCCCTCCCCCGTCCACAAATGTGCAAGAGCAAGCACATTCTCGGTCTCTTACGCAAACGGGGGAGCAGCTCAAGGCCCGAAAGGGGTCGAGTCGGGAGCCGAAAAGCGTCGAGGTCATCTCAATGCAATCTCTCTCTCCACTCGGCCTCAAAGCAAAATTGAATCGCGCCTTTTTCCAATTCAGGACAGAGCCCCGCCGCGCCTCCTTTTTTCCCTTTCGAAACCTACCTGCGATGTCTCGCACGCCATACTGAAGCAGAAAGAAAAACCGGAGAGAAGAAGAAAAGAAGTCGGGACAGGAAAAGCGCCTCCCTTTTCCTCTCTTTTTCTTATGCAAGCCGAAGAGAGAGCCTCTGTGATAAACAAAGCACGCGAGAAAAAAAAAGTGAGAAGGCCAGTTTTTCCAGTTTTTTTTTAGGTTTCATTTTCATTCTCTCTTTCTCCGTCCCGCTTCACCGTCAGCCACCGCTCACCCACTGCCATCGCGTCACCAGCGTCCCGCGCTCCGTCTCCTCCTCCCTCTCGAAAAACTCCTTGCTCGGCAGCAGGTTTCCGTCAATTTCGGCGGCGAAGCGCTTCGTTTCGTAGCGACAGGGTAGGTTTGGATATGAGGGAGAAGAAGAAGAAGAAGAGGCCGAAGAAGAAGAAGCCTCCTCTTCCTCTCCCCCGCCCGCCGCCTCCTTCAGCGCCTCCGCCGCCTCCCGCCCCCCGAGCCCCAGCTCCTCCTCGAGCCCTCTCGCTGCCGCGGCGGCGAAGCTCTCCGAGGGCCTGGCCTTCTCCGCGACCGAAGTCAGGAAACGGCCCCGGCCGCCGAAGGGGAAGAGCTCCGGCCTCCTCGACCTCTGCCTCCCGTCGGGCGGCAGCCGCTGCCAGACTTCCCGCAGCCGGGCCCCGTCCTGGGAGCGGGTGACGCTGACGAGGGCGACGCGGACCCTCCGGAGGGCGCTCACAGGGGGGCGGGGAGGGAGAGGGAGAGGGGCGTAGGAGAGGGAGGCGCAGGAGGCCGAGGCCGAGACGGGAGGCTCTTTTTCCTCTTCTTCTTCTCCTCCTGCTTCCCCGACTGCGAACAGCGAGCTCTCCCCTCGCTCGACCTCGAGGAAGAGGTCTGCGGTCGACTTCGAGCCAGGGAGCGCCCCGAAGAGCGCCGGGTCGACGCCTCTGCAGGCCTTGATGGCGGGAGAGGAAGTGTTTATTTGGAGGAAGGAGAGGAAGGAGGAGAGGTTGGAGAAAGAAAAGAGAGATTCTTCTAGCGTTGCTCTCTCTCCTTCTCGATTGCCTCCCTCCAGTCACTCACCAGCCAGTGCCTGAGTTCTGCCTCGCTCTGGGGCACGAAGGGCCGCCTTCTCCCCATTGAGCTCGCGGAGCAGAAGAGCCTGCTGCTGCTTCTGCTTCGAAGGGGAGGAGAAAGAGGAGCGAAGCGAGCGGCTAGATGACGGTGGAGAGGGGGAGGTCGAGGAGAGACCATCTCTCGACCAGAGAATGTGATTTTTTTTTGTTGCTCAACGAAAAAACCCCAACGAAAAACCATCAACAGAGAAAATGCGAGTTTTTTTTTATTGCAAGATTTGATTTCACACGGGGTTTGCGAGGGAAAAAATGAAAAGAGGGAAAGAGTGAAACGCGGGGGTTAAGGAGGAGGAAGAAAAGAAGAAGAAAGAGAGAGGTGGTCTTTTTTCTCTGACCAACCTTCTTCTTCTTCCTCCCCCTCCTCCTCTCTCTCCCACTTCCCTCCCTCTCCCGTTATATCTCCTTCTCTACTTTGTTTTTGCGGCGAAAGCACGTCTGTTATGATAAAAAAAACTCTCCAAAATTAAAGTCAGGGTGTGTGTGTGTGTGTTTGTGGGGTGGTCACCAACTTTTTCGTTTTTTTGTTTTGTTTGGTGTTTCTGTTTCCTCTCTCTCAGTTTTTTTTCCCTCTCTTTTCTCTTGATGGTTTTCTCTCTCTCCCCCCCAAGTAAACCCAAATAAAATGAAACGGGAAACAGAATGTGTATTTGTTGCGTTGCGTGGAAAAGGAAAGAAAGCGCGCGGGGGGGGGGGGGGGGGGGTGGGGTGAAATTTGTAATTGTTTTGGGCCAGTTTTTTTTTTGTTTTTACCGTTTTTACATTAGAATTTTAACGGTAGGAAAAAAA
>Ga0315287_10002802_pt1 | contig 16627 bp, 17 predicted proteins | sample YL17G11_0_MG_FD_205037 | JGI IMG/M metagenome (GOLD analysis project Ga0315287, IMG submission 205037) | Sediment microbial communities from Yellowstone Lake, YNP, Wyoming, USA - YL17G11_0 | ecosystem: Environmental > Aquatic > Freshwater > Lake > Sediment | place: USA: Wyoming | collected...
AGCGGCCTTGGCCTGCTGCCCGGCACGCGGCACTGAGAGGATGATATCCCCCAGGTATTTTTTACCAGTTTCGAGATCGGTTTCGCCGGAAGGGAATGACAGAACATCGGTCGGGGCGTCAATTCCCAGGTATTCCCTGTTTAAAATCTGAAGCTGGAAATCATCGGACAGAAGGACGGTCAACAAGTGCGGCTTTGGGATACCTTGATGTTCCAGGGTTTTCTGTGCTGCTTTTTTTAGCAACTTGGGAGGAATGCCTGATGACAGGCCAGGTTTGGTCTTGATATGGATCATTTGGGTTCTTCGGGCCGCGGCTGGGTGGGGACCTCTTTGGATAGGTTCTCTAATTTGGGGTATTGGATCCTTGAGTGAAAGGTCCCGCGCAGGGTGTTGACGAATGACTCGTTGATGAGATGCAGGTCTCGCAGCGTCAGACGGGTGGCGTCGAGCTGCCCATCCCGCTGGCAGTGGTCCACCACACGGTGAATGAGCGCGCGCAGGCTGGCTTCGTCCGCCGGGCGTTCAGCGCGTGTGCGCGCCTCCGCGCCGTCAGCCAGCATGAGGATGGCGGTTTCGCGCGACTGCGGGCTTGGGCCGGGGTAACGGAACAGGTTGATGTCCACTTTGGACGTGTCACCGCCGGCGGCTTCAACTGCGCGGTTGTACTGGTAGCGAGTGGAGAGGGTTCCGTGATGTTCGCCGATAAAATCATGGATCCGGGAGGGGAGATGATATTTGCGCGCCAGCGCAAGTCCATCCGTTACATGTTGAATGACGATTCGAGCGGAATCGAGCGGATTCATGTCATCATGAGTATTGATGGCATCCGGGAGCTGGTTCTCAATAAAAAACAGGGGGTTCATCGCCTTGCCGCAGTCATGGTAAAGAGCGCCGACCCGGATAAGGAGTTGGTCCGCGCCAATGGCTTCCGCTGCCTGCTCTGCAAGGTTGGAAACCTGCAGGCTGTGCTGGTAGGTTCCGGGGGCATTGCGCAGGAAGAATTGCAACAGGGGGTGATCGGGGCGGGATATCTCAAGCAGCTGCAGAGGCGTGACCAGCCCAAGCTGTTGCGCCAAAAGGTACTGCAGGAGCAGGGCGAGGCTGGCTGATGCTGCCCCGTTGAATGCCGCAGCACCGACCAGCGTTAGAATGCCTACCCAATCCCATGTATAAAAAGGTATGCGGTAGGCGATGATAATGGCCGTTCCAGCCCCGGCAATCGCGACGCCTGCCCTGAAGAATGCCCCGACGCTTCGAGCCGGTCCCAGGGCTAAAATGGCGCACAACGATGTGATCATGTAATAGATCGACAGGTCGAAGGCGTTTGGCATTCCGTAGGCGGTGAGGATGGACAGCGGAATGGAGAGAATGAGCGCCGGGCCGATTCCGTAAAGCGCTGATACCAGCAACCCAAAGGCCGGCAGCGGGTAAATGTATGGGATGACAGTCCGGTTGGGGATGAGAATGCGTGCGCCGATGAAGAAGAGTAAAAAAATTATCGCGATCAGAACCTGGCTGCGCAGACCGGAGAGCGAGGCCGGGCGCCGGCGCAAAAAATAAAGCCAAAGGAATCCCGACAGAATGATGACAAGAGCTACCGCACCGAGAAACTCCTGCCATTCCGGAATGGATTGAACCAGCCCCAGGTTTTTCAGCGCCTCGATATCGGCAGCGGTGATGATGTCGCCTCGCGAGATGACTTTCTCCCCTGCCAGAAATTTCCGGGTGATTGGCTGAACGGCCTCCCGGGCAAGCTGTTGGGCGCTTTCGGTAAGTTCGGGGCTGTAAAAGCTGTTAGCGATGATAAATGGGGAAACCAGCTCAGCTACCAGCAGGGCTTGCTCCTCGGTGAGATCCAGGCTTACCTGAGTGGAAAGACCGCGCCGGATGGTTTCAATTTGCTCCTCGCGCACCGCCCCGCGCATGACCTGCTCGAGGATGCTCAACGTTTCCTGCTCAATTGTCGACCAGCGCGAGTCGGACATCAGCAGCACACGGTCGATGGAATCAGTCTGGAGTTTTGGCTGGGAAAGTTCGGAAAGGGCTGCTTTTTTAGCGGTCAAATCCAGCTCTTCATTTCCCCTGGCACTGGTAATTAACTGTAGACCGGCTCGTAACTCATCAATTTGCTGGCGGGAAATGGCCGGGTCGGCTGGCGAGTACACGGGTAACACCGCGCGTGCGGCCTCATCCCGAGCCTGTTCAGTCAAGACATCGCTGATAAAACTCGTATCATCGGGAGCCAGGAGGTCCTGAGGCGCTACCTGACCTTGCTCAACCGGGAGTGCGGGCTGGCGGATGGAAATCTGCAGCATCAAGCCGGCCAGGATCAATCCGCCTGTGACGATGAGCAATATTATTTCAAGGAATTGGGTGCGCAGGGACCGTTGTTGCGCTTTGGGAGATGCGTCCATTACGATGGGTGTTACTTTTGGAGCAATCCCCGGACGACCTGGCTGACCTGGTCGTTCGCGGCGCGCCCGGCAACGCGCGGCAGGAGGGCTTTCATCACCTTGCCCATATCCGTCGGGGACGATGCTCCGACTTCGGTTATGACTGCCTCAGCCAGCGCGGCCAGTTCGGCTGAGTCCATGGCTTGAGGCAGGTAGCCATTTAATACTTTGATCTCCGCCTCCAGCGCCTCGGTCAGGTCATTGCGGCCTGCCTTTTGGGCTTCCTCGAGCGATTCGCGGCGTGTCTTCACTTCTTTCTGCAGGATACCGATCACCCCGGTTTCGTCGAGGACGATTTGCTTGTCAATTTCGGTCTGCTTAATGGCAGCCAGCACCATACGGATGGTGCGCTTGCGGGTGTCATCGCCGGAGCGCATGGCATCCTTGAGGTCGTTTTCAAGTTTGGCTTTGGTATCCATGGGACTGATTATACCGCGCACTCAAAACGAGTCTTGCGCATAGTATTAATCGGGCTGGAGATCGGTAAATACTCTTACAAGGTCCGCCGGCAGGAATTCCACCACCCGCTTAAACTCGATTCGTGTCCGTTTCACCGCTGCTGAAAACGCATATTTGAAGTGCAGCCGCTCGGGTCCATCGATGTTCATGGCTAAATGGGAATCCTCAGGCACCAGTTTTAACCAGGACGAGGGTAATGAATTTAAGTAAAGCAATAAATCAAACACGTGCGGTTTGCCTGAGCGAAGAGCAGGGCTGGCAAGGATGCCATGGTCCAACGGCTCGATGTCCTCTGGATTGGGGTTTGCCCCGTTTTGCCTGGCCAGCCATAAAGCCACGTAATTGCTGTGCGCATAAAAGTCATGAGCTGCATGACTCAACCGCCCAAAAGCCTGCCAGGCAGCCAGGGGTTCTCCTTGAGACATCCCTGATTGAATCAGTGCATGCTGCGACTCCAGGTAGGCATCCCCGCGGGCAAAGGCGTTGCTGTCGTAATGAAAATGATCATGCCCAATTTGGAAACGCAGAGCATCCTGCCCAAGGTTGGCGGTGACGATGACCTCCAGGGCTCTATTGCTGACAAGGCTGGCTATGGCCTCTTTGGTGATTTTTTCGTGATAAGTCTTTTTCACTGTTATTCTCTGCGCGCTGTGATGACGTGTAAGAGATTATAATTGCGGACATGTCATTTTACACAAGAAAAGGTGATGATGGCTATACCGGCGTCCTTGGCGAGGGACGCATCCCCAAGGAGCATCCGCGCACCGAAGCCCTGGGTGCCATTGATGAGGCAACGTCTGCTCTGGGGCTGGCCCGCGCCACTGCCAACGCCCCCGAGATCGCTCCCATCATTCTGCAGGTGCAGCGTGATCTTTATCGCTTGATGGCTGAGGTGGCAGCCACTCCGGAAAATGTGGAAAAATTCAGAGCTATTGATGATGCAAAGGTAGCCTGGGTGGAGGAACACACTGATTTGTTGAGCAGCAGAGTCCGCATGCCAAGCGAATTCATCATCCCAGGCGATACACCCGCCAGCGCCGCATTGGACCTGGCCCGGACTGTTGTCCGCCGGGCTGAGCGCAGAGTGGCGGAACTCTTCCATCTGGGCGAGATGGATAATCCGCAGGTCTTGAACTACCTCAACCGACTTTCCTCCCTGTGTTTTGTGCTGGAACTATTTGAAGACCAGTTCGAAGGTCAATCCCCGACTCTGGCAAAAGGATAACATGACAGGAACGATCATCAATGTTGCCGCCATTTTGATTGGCGGTGCAATCGGCTTGTTCTTTGGGGCGCGCATCCCTGAACGGTTAAAGGGCACCGTTGTCAGCGGTATGGGTTTGTTCACAGCTGTGATCGGTATCCAGATGTTTTTTAAGACCGAAAACGCACTGATCGTCCTTGGCAGCCTTATTATCGGTGCGCTGCTTGGAGAATGGTGGCGGATCGAGGATGGGCTTGAAGCGCTGGGCAGGGCTATTGAAAAAAGGTTCTACAACGGGGCTGCTGCCGATCCTGCTGTTCCCGGAAGCACCCGCAGCCGTTTTGTACTCGGTTTTATGACCGCTTCATTGCTGTATTGCATCGGTCCGATGGCGATCCTGGGATCCATCCAGGACGGCTTGACTGGTGATTTCCAGACCCTGGCGATTAAATCCGTACTGGACGCGTTTGCCTCCGTGGCATTTGCCTCCACGCTGGGGGTGGGTGTATTGTTCTCTGTGGTACCCCTGGCAATCTACCAGGGAGGCATCAGCCTGTTGGCAGGGCAGCTCAATGCCATCGTGACTCCTTCGATGATGAATGAAATGACTGCCACGGGCGGAGTGATACTGTTGGGGCTGGCCATCAGCCGGCTGCTTGAGATAAAGCCGATCCGGGTGGGAAACTTCCTGCCGGCACTGGCTGTCGCGCCGCTGATTGTGTGGCTGCTGGAGATCTTTAAATAAAAACAGAGTTGGTTGAAAATACCAGCTCTGTTTTTATTTGATCAGGGAGATTAATTAGAACCAGCAGCTGCTAGCGCGGCTTCGATCTCTTGCTGGAATACTTTGAATGGTTGCGCACCCCCAATCAGTCTGCCATTAACGATGAAGGACGGTGTGCCGTAACCTTGGCCGTCAAAATTGGGAGCAGTAGTGATATCCCTCTCGCCGTCCACGCCATCCTGCTGCACCATGTCCATGTATTTCCCACCGTCCATGCAGGTTTTGAATGCAGCCGCATCAAGCCCAAGAGCTTTAGCAAAGGCATCCAGTCGTTTGCGGGAGAAGGCACCCTGGTTTTCACCATTCCAATTAGTGAAAAGCATATCATGATATTCCCAATACTTGTTCTCGTCGCCGGCGCAGTAAGCAGCATGAGCTGAGTCCTGCGACTCGGTGCCCGAGGTTCGGGATACGAAGTTGCCCATGGACCGGTAAATGAAATAGACCTTGCCAGTTTTAACATAATTCTCGACAATCTGGGTTTCCGTATCTTCCCAAAAGACTCGGCAGTAAGGGCACTGGAAATCGGAGTATTCCACGATCTTAACCGGTGCGTTTGGATCGCCCATGGCGTTCCTGTCTGCTTGTGGTCGGAGGTTGGGTTCTGAAGTGACAACTTCGCCCACGGGTTTTATATTGGGATAGATAAGCAGGAAAGCTAGAGCCAGCGCCCCGAGAGAAATTAGAACAATGGCAATGGTCCGGTTATTGCGTTGTTGGCGGGAACGCTTTTCCCGCATTTCCTGACGTTTGCTCATGACGATCTCCTGAAAAATTGATATCGATAAAATTTCACGTGGCAGGGATTTTGCCACGTTCAGTGTGATTTGTCCAGTTAAAAACTTCGCGAAGGCTTGTACCTTCGCGAAGTCTCATGTTTTTTTAAGAAAAGCGATGGAGACCAATCCAGGTCGTAAAATTGGACCTATTTACCCGCCACAACGACTTTGAATTCGCACGAATCATTGCCCATCGCCCGGCATCCTGTTTCTTCAACATCATAATCATTTTCTGTGGCCCAGAAAAGCAATCCCCGGATAAGCCCAAGAGTGACAAAGCAAACGGGTTGTGATTCCTGCAGGCCTTCGGTAGTTGGGCTGGACGAATCGACGAAGAGTAGATTCAGATCCATCGTGTGAACTGAGACGCTGCCTTCTTTGCCCCTCATCACTCTGGCGAGGAGATCGAGAGCAGGCTTTTGCCGCATCCCGGCTGGAATGAGCTTCACCCCTGCAGCCAGCATGCGGACCATGATGCCTTGCTCTTCAAGAGTGGATTTCCATAGAATCTGGCCGATGCGCAGCAGGATCCCCCGGGCGCCGCGGCCATAATACACGCGCAGCCGGCGCTGGATTTCAGCGTAAGTTTTCGCTGCTTGATGTTCATTGAGTGAATTGATGACGTTCATGTCCATCAGTCTGGGATCATTGATGAGCTGGGCGAGTTCATTCTGACCGACTTCAGCATTGGCTGTCAGGATGAACTGTCTCAGCAGGGAAGGGGGATATGTACGAAGGTGTGTGGCCATGGTGATCCTGGGCTATATGTAATTATGTTTTGGCAGTCCGTGCTTGATGAAATCTATAATTTAATGACAAAAACAGGATATTCCTCCCTAGAGGATCTAAACCCGATGCTTTTGTAGAGCGCAAGGGAAGCCGGATTGTCATTTTGCGTGTTGACGGTAAACTTGCGAAGACCCTGTCTTGTACTTTCCCTTAGAAGATCATGAACCAGCGCGCGCCCGATTCCCTGCCTTTGCGCGCCAGGGCGTACAGCCAGCCTCGCAAGGTGCCCTCCAAATGGATTGGGCGTGCTGATCTGGTAGCCAATAATCCGGCCTTCAATTTCTGCGACCGTTGCCCAACCGGCCTGGGTCAGCGCTCGCTGCAGGGCATCGAGACTGTTTTGCCAGAGAGGGATAAAAGCCTCGGCATCCACTTCCGCCACAACGGGCAGGTCACTCGAGGTCATGCGGCGGATGTTGGTGCTTGGACGAGGCTCGAAAGGTGGTAACGGCCTGCCGTCATGTTCCAGGATGACGATGTGCTGTGACACTGAAAAACCAGAAGATTTCAATAATGGAACAAACCAGTCCTGTGATGAGATGGCAGCTGCCGTGACCCCGCCCATGGCGGTAAGAACGTCCCGTGCGGTTTTCCAAAGGGAAGTCCATGAATCTATCAGCGCAAGCTCGCCCGAGCAGGCAAAGAGACGGATCCAGGCAATTCCCGCCGGGTCAACAGGACAGGCCAGTGAAGCAGTGACCTGCTGGCCATTTTCCGCCACCCAGAACTCGGGCCCGCCGAGCCAGTCTAGCGGCGTGCGCCAATCCAGGTGGCGATGGATGTAGGGTTCGAAATAAAAGAGATTGGAGATGTGCTGCTGGTCCTGCTGCCTTGCTTTCCGCACCTGCAGGTCAAGGTTTACCATAGGCGGAATCTTATCAGAGCTTTTGAGATTCGCTGCTTTAGCGTCGGATTCTTGACTCCGCCCACCCCGGACTGCATTGAAATAGCTGCGTCGATGGCCTTGCCCTGCCTGAGCTGAAGCGCCGACAGCGATTGCAGCACCGACGCTCGCAGCTGGTCCTCGCCGGCTTCATCCAGAAGGTCCGCGGAATGCTGATATTTCTTCGCTGCCTCGTCCAATCTCCCCAGGGCATCGAGAGCGGATGCTTCGTTTCCGGCTGCAAACCCCTGCCGGCGGATATCCCCTGCCGCCTGAAAGATTGACTCGGTGCCGGCAGCAGAATCAAACGCTCCCTGGGCGTTACCGGCTTTTAGCAGGGAAACGCTCTGGTTGTTTTTCATTTCGGCAGCATCCAGGGGTTTTCCGGCCGCTGTATAACCTTCTGCGGCGGCGGCAAAGGAATTGGCGGCAGTTTCATACTGCCCTCTTTGATATGCCCTGGTGCCCTCATCAGAGAGCTGTTGGGGCGTCAAGATATCCTGCATTTAGATCCTAAAGGGTGATGTCGAGCAGTCCTTCGGCAATTTCCCGCATTTTTTCAGTGGATATCAGGCTCATTTTCCGGGCCAGTTCGAGATACGGACGATTGACCGGAAGGCAGACAAAAGCCTGCAATTCCTGGGGCAGGTTCATGAATTCCTGGATGGCCTGCTGCTGGGAAACCCACTGCCCAATGGGGCTGGACTGGTCAAAGAAGGTTACAATGCGTGAATCAAGTGCGGTCATGCACGCCTCGAGTTCCGGCAGGGAGATCGGTCTTTCTCCGAGCTCATAGGCTTTCAATTTCCTCTGCGGAATTCCGGTGTCCTCAGACAGGGATTTGACTGTGCGGCTGGCTTCCATGCGTTTCTGGCGCAGCAATGCGCCTACGACACGATGGCGTAATGGAAACAACATATTTAAGTTGAGAGGCTTGGTGGGCGATTCATCATCCGAGATCACCTCGCGGCTCCAGAAACGGTCGATGGGCATGCGGAAAAAGTAGGCCAGAGCTTCAACTTCGGGCAGGGAGGGGGACCGGCGTCCGTCTTCGTAGGCACGGAATATCCCCGGCGTGACGTTGATCGCCGCTGCGCACTCAGAGATTTTCTTGCGCGACGCCAGACGGGCATCGCGAATGAGAAGCCCAAGCTTGCGGGAACGAATATTGATTGCAGACATATCTTTCATAGGCATCCCTTTATCCTGAAAGCCCGTAATGGATTTTGATTATTACCGATTATAGCAGTATCACGGACGCTTTTCAGCCTGTTTGGCAACATTGTTTGGCAACACAGATGGAAATATTATCGCCGGCGCAACATATCTCCGATATTGGCACCGAACACTTCTGGCGGGAGCTTGAAACCGGCAGCTTCGAGGCGAGGGGTGAATAGAGGCCGGATACCGGTCGGTTTGAGGGAACCGACCACCTTGCCATCCGTCGTGATCCCGGTCTGTTCGTAGCGGAAAATATCAGTTAACACAATCGTGTCACCTTCCATGCCTGCCACCTCGGTGATGGCAGTGACCTTGCGGGCCCCGTCCTTCAGGCGCGATTGCTGGACGATCAGGTCGATGGCGCTTGATACCTGCTGGCGGATCACTTTAACAGGCAGTTCCATGCCCGCCATCAGCACCAGTGTTTCAATGCGCGAAAGGGAATCACGCGGTGTGTTGGCATGGATGGTGGTCAGCGACCCGTCGTGGCCGGTGTTCATTGCCTGAAGCATGTCCAGGGCTTCGCCGCCGCGGCACTCGCCCACGACGATTCTATCCGGGCGCATACGAAGTGAGTTGCGCACCAGGTCGCGGACTGTGATTGCACCTTTGCCTTCAACATTGGCAACCTTTGTTTCCATCCGGACGACATGATCCTGCTGAAGCTGAAGCTCCGCGGCGTCTTCGATGGTAACGATCCGCTCATCTTCGGGAATGAAACCCGAAAGAACATTTAACAGCGTGGTCTTGCCTGAGCCGGTTCCGCCGGAGATGACGATGTTCAAGCGGCTGATAACGCACACGCGCAGGAATTCCGCCATCGAGGCGGTAAGCGACCCAAACTCGATCAATTGTTTGGTGGTCAGCTTGTCGCGGCTGAATTTGCGGATAGTAATGGATGCCCCGTCGATTGCCACGGGCGGAATCACCGCGTTGACGCGGGAGCCGTCGGGCAGACGGGCGTCCACCGTGGGGGAATCAGGGTCAATGCGGCGCCCCAGGGGCAGGATGATGCGGTCGATCACTCGCTGCACATGATTGGTATCTTCGAATACCACCGCTGTGCGGACGAGTTGCCCTTTCTTTTCAACGTATACTTTCTTGGGGCCGTTCACCATCACCTCGGTCACGTCCGGGTCGTCCAACAGAGGCTGGATGGGACCGTACCCCAGCAGCTCGTTGAGCACGTCGTGTTCGATTTGCTGACGGATTGATTCAGGAAGGTTCAGCCGCAAGCGCGGAAATAATTCGGTGAGTCGTTTCTTGACGATAGTATGGCGCTGATCGAATGGTGGATTCTCAGACTCGAGATCCCGAGTCAAATTGGCGATGATGTAATTCTTCAGCCGGACGACGTCTGCAGCCGAAACTCCTGTGCTTGGAGTGACTGAGTTTAATGGTGTGGTCATTAATTATTTTGCCCCCTCATCCTCCTGGGTCATTTCCTCGTATGGGATGACCCAGACAATTTGTTCCCGCCTGATCGAAATGAAATCAGCTTCAAAAAGCACTTCGGCAGCCTCGTTGAGGATCTTAGCACCTGTGACTGCCAGGAAAGGTTCGTCATTATCCAATTCGTCCTTGAACCGGCTGTTGGGACGGATATGCACCAGCCCTTGAATCCGGTGCCTGGTTGTCTGGATCATGGCGGGCACCGTGACTTTTGAAATGATTTCCGTGTAGAACTTTCCCTTGTCGTCAAATTCAATTCCCATTCAGCCTCCGAAGAAATCGCAAGGGCCTTCTTTCATAACCCCGGGTGATCGTGTTTATTTGTTTTTGCAGTTTCTGTCAGGCAAAAAGAAGCCTCTCGCAAAAAGACCAAATTAATCTTTTATTCATTAAGCGGCGGCATCAGGTATCCCAACCCGGAACGGGTGACAATGTGTTTCGGTTCGTGAGCCTCTTCCTCAAGCTTCTGGCGCAGGCGGGCGATGCTGACCCAAAGGATTTCCTTATCTGTTTTGTACTCGGGCCCCCACACACTGGTGAGTAATTCCTCGGCCGTCAGGATCTTGCCAACATGATGGGCAAACTGCAGCAACAGGCGGTATTCCGTAGCGGAAAGGAAGATCGGCTGGTTGCCCGTCCACACTTCAGCCCGGGCGAAGTCGATGCGCAGATCGCCGTGCTCGAAGAATCTTTCCTGTCCCGATTCCTTTGACACCTGCGAACGCCTCAACACTGCCCTGACGCGTGCCAGCAGCTCGGTGGCGGAGAACGGCTTGACGAGATAATCATCGGCGCCGAGGTCCAGCCCCTTTACGCGGTCCTGCTCTTCGCCCTTCGCCGTCAGGATGATGATGGGCACATTCGAGTACTGGCGGATGCGCTGGCAGGTGGCAAAACCGTCCAGCCTGGGCATCATTACGTCGAGCAGGATCAACTCGACCGGGTTGGAAGAAAAAGTGTCTATCGCCTGCAACCCGTCGGATGCAGTGAGCACATCATAGCCTTCAGTAAGCAGGTTGGCTTCCAAAAGGCGTAGATAGCGGGGTTCGTCGTCAACAACCAGGATTTTTGTCATTGCAATGCCTCCTTACGATAAATTCTGCCGGATGGGCAGCACGATATGAAAGGTTGTGCCCTTGCCTGGCGTGGACTCAACCCATATTTCCCCTTTATGAGCCAGGATGATTTGTTTACAGATGAATAGACCAAGACCGGTGCCTGATGCTGTCTGCCCCGGCACGCGGTAAAAACGGTCGAACAGGTGTGCCAGGTGTTCGGCAGCGATGCCCGGTCCATGATCGGTGACAGTAATATGGAGATCATCCTTTTCCTGCTTGGCATCGATTATGATCGGCGATCCCGGGGCGTACTTGATGGCATTCGTGATCAGGTTTTCAAATATCTGGGTCAGCCGTACTGAATCCGCCTGCACCAGGGTGGCGGGTATGTTTACAATAATTTTAATTTCCTTGTAGCGGAGCTGGGTACGCATTACCACATCGCGTATGATGGAATCGATGCGTGAAGGCTGGAAGCTCATCGGCAGCGTGTGGCTTTGCAGCCGGGCAGATTCGAGGACATTTTCGATCAAGGCGGTTAAGTGGTCCGCTTCCTCGTCGATGATGGTCAGGAACTCACGCTGCGTGGCGATATCCCAGGTCGTGTCATTACGCAGCAGGGTGGTGCTGTATCCTTTGATGAACCCGAGCGGTGTTCGCAGTTCGTGAGAAACGGTTGAGATAAAGTCCTGCTGCAACTGCAAAGTACGGCGGGCGTCATCGAGTTGGGAAAGCTCACCCAGAAGTATGTACCGCTCGAATAACAGACTTACCTGCGACGCTATGAATTTTGCCTGCTCCACATGCTCCGGTGTGAAAGCCGGTCCGCCAAACCGGATAAACACCAACACACCAACCAGCCGGTCGGGAGTGCGAAGGGGAAGCCCGAGAAGCCCGACCTGGCCAAGCCGGTCGGCTTTGGGGTCTATCGCCTCCGGTTGCTGGAGCACCATTTTTCCGCTGGCCATCACCTGGCTGGCGATTTTTTCGCCCCAGGCGGCATCGGCTTCGGCTTTCTTGCCGCGGCCCACTGCCCTGGCATAGATCACTTCGCTCAGGCTGCTATCGGGCTCGGCGCGGTAGAGGGCGAGGTTGTCAAAAATAAAACCTGTCCGCAGCGCCTTGAGGATGTTATCCAATGCGGCCTTCAGGTCGTTAGTCTTGGTGATTATCTCGCCTATCGCGAGGTAATCGAATTTTTCCGTTTTCATGCACCCCCCTTGCCGGAAGCGGCGCCAAGCAGGGGGAATGAAAAGGTCGAGCCTTTGCCGGCTACCGATTTAACGCGGATGATCGATCCATGAGCTTCGATGATCTGCTTGACCAGCGACAATCCCAGCCCGGTACCGCCGTAACGGCGGGTGGATGACCCATCCAATTGGTGGAAGGGTTCGAAGATCTCGGTTTGTTGTTCTTCAGGAATGCCGATGCCGGTGTCGGATACAGAAACCCGTAGCATCTCGGGAGAGACATCTTTTTTTGCTTCGAGCACCACCTTCCCGCCGGCAGGTGTGAACTTGATGGCGTTATCCAGGAGCTGGGTGAGCACCCAGGAAATTTTCTGCTCATCAGCCATGACCAGCGGCAGATCGGCTTCGAAATTGGTTGACAGGTTGATCTGTTTATCGTCTGCTTTCGGGCGGGCGCGGGTGGTGAGATCGCTGGCTATTTTCCGGATGTCCACCGCATCCAGGCTCAGGGTTAGTTCGCCACGCGAGGCCAGCGAGAACAGAATCAAGTCGTCGATCAACCCTTGCAGCCGGCTGGTCGCGCGCTGTGAGACATCAAGGGCGTTTCGCTGGTCTTCGTTGATGGGACCAAGCGATTCAGTAAACAACAATTCAATGTATCCTTTGACATGGGTAAGAGGTGTGCGCAGCTCGTGCGAGACGTTGGCGATGAAATTCGACTTTAACTGGTTCATCTCAGCCAGTTTGCGGAGGGCTTCCTGCAGTTCAGCCGTGCGTTCCTGTACGCGTCTTTCCAGGTTGCGGTTGGCATCCTCCAGCGCCTGGCGGAGGAGAATGATTTGTTCGGTGACTGCGCGGTCCAGAGTTTCACGATCGAGAAATCCCAATTCGATGATCGCCTGACCCAGTAGAATCGTCTGACCTGCGCCGGCGCGTTCTTTTTGGAGGTCAAGTGCCTGTTTCAGGCGCGCCTCCGAGAGCAGCCCGCGGTTAACCAGCGATTCCCCCAACCTGGGGACGAGAATCTCAGGTGTGACAGGTGTCCTTGATGCCGGTGATATTTGTTGATCCATGACGGCTTTCTTTCGGACATGCTTTCCTAGCTTAATTTAACCATAAATCTGGCGCGTGTATCCATAAAAATCGCGGCGGGGACTGTCATCTTTCCCAAAGGACACACCTGCTCAGACCGCAGGTGCTGGGTCGGGACGATGCAGGCGACAGAGATCGTCACTTCAAGCCTGCCAGACCCATTCTCCCTTAACCATTGTAGCAGAGGACTGCATTTTCAGCAGGTCATCCGGTTCAATAGTAAAAGGATCTTTGTCGAGCACAATGAGATCGGCATGAAAATCGGGCGCCAATTTCCCAAGACGGTCCTCCATGCCGGCGGCGTAGGCTGCCCCGGTTGTGAATCCCCACCAGGCTTCAAGGGCGGAAAGTCGCTGTTCGGGGTACCAGCCTTGAGGGGCTGGAGAGCCGTCAGCGCGGCGGCGCGTGACGGCAGCATGCAAACCCAGAAAGGGATTGGGGCTTTCGACGGGAGCGTCCGAGCCAAAGGCCAGAACCGCGCCATTCGACAGTTGTGTCCGCCAGGCATAGGCCTGAACCGAACGCGAACCCCATAGCTTGTCAGCTGCCAGCATGTCCGACGTGGCATGGATGGGCTGCATGGATGCGATCACGCCCAGTTTCCCCAGCCTTGCAGCATCGTCGGGATGGACGATCTGCACATGCTCGATGCGGTGTCTGAAGTGGGGCAGGTTTTTCTCACGCTCATAACCACGCAGCTGTTCGATGGCATCCAGCACTTCATGGTTGGCGCGGTCGCCAATGGCATGGACGGCCATGCTCAGCCCGCTGTCTGCCGCCTGCCGGCCTATCTCGAACAGATGCTCGGAATCCATATTGAGGATTCCTCGGTTGTCAGGCTCGTTCTCATATGGCTGAATCATGGCTGCGGTACGCGGACCAAGAGCACCGTCCATGAAGACTTTGACAGAACCGACCCTGAGCATATCGTCGCCGAACCCGCTGCGCAGGCCGAGGTCGTGGGCTTGCTGAAGCAAATCCACCGGGATGGATTTGGTGACTCTCAGTTTCAGGTCGCCTCGCTGATGCAGCACCTGCAAGGCCATGAAGCACAAACGCTGGTCGAAATCATGGACGCCGGTCAGGCCAATCTCCCAAAGCTTGGGTTGGGCTGCTTGGATGGCTTTTGTGACCTGCTCCAGGGAGACTTCAGGAAGTGCCTTGTTCAACAGGTCCATGGCGGACTCGAGTAAAATCCCGTTGGGATTACCTCGAGCATCGCGAACGATTTTTCCGTTTTCAGGGTCGGGTGTCGAAGCGGTGATCCCCGCCAGTTTGAGCGCGGCGCTGTTCACCCAGCCTGCGTGCAGCGATTTGGCGGTGAGATAGACGGGATGTCGAGGTGCGGCAGAATCGAGTTGCGCCGCGGTTGGGAATTCACCGCCCCAGTCATTTTGCTGCCAGCCGTGTCCCAGTATCCATTCACCAGGCGTTGTGGCAATGGCCCTTTCCGACACCCTGCGCAGGCATTCTTCGAGAGTCTTAGTCTCGCAGTCCACTTTTTGCAGGCCGAGAGAATACCATTGCAGGTGGATGTGGGCATCCGTCAGCCCTGGCAGCACGAATCGCCCGTCCAGGTCTTTTTTTTCTGCAAAGGGAAATTGCTCAAGCAGTTCCTCCCCGCCCACAGCAGTGATCCACCCGCGATCGATGACCACAACCGACGCAGCCGGCCTGGAAGCATCGAGCGTGTGGATGTGCGCGTTATGCAGAATTTTCATTTGTTTCCAGAACAGGAATTATTCCAACAACTTGTCAAGCAGGGAATTCAATTCTTCATCGGAGTAAAAATGCAGGGTCAGGGTACCCCTGCCTTCCCTACCGTGGCGCAGGTTCACCTTTGTGCCCAGCGCGGATTGCAGGCGTTCTTCGAGGGCGACGATATCCGGCAGCGGCGCTGTTTTCAGTTTAATAGCAGGTTTCTCCCCCTTCAGTTTACGGACATATTCCTCAGTCTGGCGAACGTTTAGCTCGCGGGCGACCACCTGGTGCAGGGCGGCGGTCTGTGCCAGCGGTGTCTCGAGCATCAGCAGGGCGCGGGCATGTCCTTCGGTTATCTGTTCCTTTACCAGCGCGGTCTGTACCACCTTTGGCAGCTTAAGCAGGCGCATTGTGTTGGTCACTGCCACCCGGCTCTTGCCCACGTGCGAAGAGATTTCCTCGTGCGAGAGCCCAAACTCTTCCTTCAGCTGCTGGTATGCGTTCGCCTCTTCGAGCGGATTCAAGTCTTCGCGTTGGACATTTTCAATGAGCGCCAGCAGCAACTGTTCCTGGTCAGTTGTCTGGCGGACGATCACCGGCACGGTCTTCAACCCGGCATGAATCGAGGCCTGCAGGCGCCGTTCGCCGGCGATCAGGAGATAGCCGCTGCCCTTGTCCTTTTTGCTGACGATCAGCGGCTGGAGCACACCGTGTTCGCGGATGGAGGCTGCGAGCTCCTCCAATTCCACCGAATCGAAGTGTTTACGCGGCTGGCGGGGATTTGGCGAGACCTGGCTCACCGGGACCTGCATCACGCCCGCCGTGCCGGAAACCGGCCCGGCAGCGGTGCCCTGTCCCGTTGGGATAAGCGCTTCCAATCCTTTTCCTAAACCACCACGAGGAGAGGGCATAGATTACTCCTGAACCGGCACGGTGACCCCGTCGCCGGTTAATAATTCCTGCGCGAGCACGCTGTAGGCCTTGGCGCCCACCGAATCAGGGGCGTAGGATGAAATGGGAAGACCGTAGGAAGGCGCTTCCGCCAGACGGATGCTGCGCGGGATGATGGTTTGAAAGACCTGTTCGGGGAAGTGCTTGCGGACTTCGTTGACGACATCGCTCGAGAGATGTGTACGCCCGTCGAACATGGTCAATACCAGGCCGCGCACATTCAACCCGGGGAAGAGTCCGGTGTGCACGCGCTGGATGGTTTGCATCAGCTGTCCCAGCCCCTCGAGCGCCAGATATTCGCATTGCACGGGGATGATGACCCCGTCTTTTCCAGCGACGAGGCCGTTGACGGTCAGCAGACTCAGAGAGGGTGGGCAATCGATGAGTATGTAGTCATAACGCTCCAGGAGCGGTTCCAGTGCAGTGCGCAGCCGGTATTCGCGTTTTTCCTCTTCGACCAGTTCCACCTCCGCCCCTGCCAGCGATGGCGAGGAGGGTAGTAGGGAGATGTTGAGCGCGTTGTTATGCAGCACCAAGGGTCCGGCAGGCGTGCCGAGTAGTGATTCATATACACCACCCTTGACGCTCTGTTTGTCCGCTCCCAGTGAGGA
>Ga0315287_10002803_pt1 | contig 16627 bp, 14 predicted proteins | sample YL17G11_0_MG_FD_205037 | JGI IMG/M metagenome (GOLD analysis project Ga0315287, IMG submission 205037) | Sediment microbial communities from Yellowstone Lake, YNP, Wyoming, USA - YL17G11_0 | ecosystem: Environmental > Aquatic > Freshwater > Lake > Sediment | place: USA: Wyoming | collected...
TGTAGACTCTACTACCACCTTCCCCGTAGTCCTTTTCCGGCGTGGCAAACAGCCTCATCCCATTATACGTCATCGTCGCTGCAATGCGATCAATCTCACTGATCAAACCCACAACTTCCTGACTGATATACGCCCGCTCGACTGTCGTCAAAGTCTCATTCTTCGCCTGAATCACCAGTTCCCGCATTCGCTGCAGTATGGATGACTGCTCATTCAGTGCACCATCCGCCACGTTCAGTAGAGCGATCGCGTCTTGTTGATTCCGAACCGCCTGCCCCAACCCCCTCACCTGTGTCCTCAAATTCTCCGAAACCCCCAACCCAGCAGCATCATCAGCGGCGGAATTTATTCGTTGTCCAGTGGAGAGTTTCTCCATGGACTTACCGAGGTCCCGGTTCACTCGAAAGAGTGCGCTCTGGGTACCCAAGGAGGCAATGTTATGATTGATCCGCATTCCCCAACATCCTTGTCGGGTTACAGTATGGCCTGGTCCGGGCGTGCACTTCCCTGTGCCCGATGTCGTCGACGAGACGCGGAATGGACCACGCCCCTATCATAGGGCATCGACACAAAAGTGACGCGCTTGAACCGGGAACGTTTTCACAACCTGTTGCTGCTGCTACGTGAAGCCGCTCTCAGCGTCGCGAAACACGTTCCGTGCCGTTTCCCCAAGTCCGGCTCCCTCACGGGCGCCGAACCTCCTCGCGGATCAAGAAAATCCGATAGCTTTGCCGCACCTCCCTGTGCGGGCACAGCCGGTCCTATCTGGTTTATCGGCGGGATGTGCGAGGACTTTAGTGCGGGTCGTCAGATTGTTTGTTGGGAGTGGAGATGTGCGCGGGCCGGGGCCAGATGGGCGTTCCCCCCTCCAACGGCTCTGGGGCGAGGCAGCGGATCGCATGAAAGGTGGGGGGCTTGGGTGGCAAAGCAGGGCGCCGCACTGAGCCAGGCCGAACGTGTGGCGCGTCATGCGGCTGTGAAGGTCCGGTGCACCCGGTGCGCGACACCCGCAAGCATCGCGTGCCCGGCCGGGAAGACCAATGGATTCTTCGGGGTCAGCGTCCGCCAACGTACAAGCAGCAGCCATGACAGTTCGGTGCGTCGTCTGCGATACGGGCACTCGGGAGACCCGGGACCCGTTCGTAACACTTTGACAGGCTCAGTGCGGCGCTCGTCACTTCCCCCGTCCTGCCAAAGGAGACGTTGCGCGCAACGTCTCTACGTGTTCGTCGTAAACATCCGCAACTCGTAACTCGCTTGCTCGTAACTCGTCACTTTCGCATTCTGCCCAGACACGCAGAGCCCTGACGTGCCCCCTTCTCACTTCTCCTCCCCCAACCCTCAAGGTATTTTCCTGCCAGCACCATCACTCCGGAACCACAAAGGGATCCTCCACAATATGCCAGGCACCACTCATTCCGGCGTCTTCGACAGTCCGCAGGCAGTACGCGACCACTTCGCTGCTCTCCGCGCAAAGGGCTCGAAGCTCGTCACCACCAACGGATGCTTCGACATCATCCACGCGGGCCACGTGCGCTATCTGGCCGAGGCCAAGGCTGTGGGAGACATCCTCGTGGTGGGCATCAATGCCGATTCATCTGTCAAGAAGCTGAAAGGTCCCGACCGGCCTTTGCAGAACGAGGCAGATCGCGCGTTCATTGTGGCGTCGCTTAAGATGGTGGATGCGACCTTTGTCTTTGCAGAGAACGACCCGTGTGAGTTCGTGGAGATCATCCGGCCCGACTTCCATGTGAAGGGCGGCGACTACTCCAAGGAGATGATCGAAACGCCCGTGGTGGAGAAGCACGGCGGCAAGGTGATCATCGTGTCGCTGCACAAGGGGTATTCGACCACATCCATTGTTAGGAAGATGCGGCCCGAGTAGAGCCAGCGGTCAGCCCTTCGACTCCGCTCAGGGGCCACAGTCAGAGGGCAGCGGTCAGAGGGCAATGCCGGTCGTCGAGGACCCCCGCACAGGTGCACCGATTGCGGAGCCAAGGCCAGGGCTGAACTCCGTGTGCCACGGTCCCCCTGGACCGTGGTCCTGGTTGCACTGAGGGGCGACGAGACACCGGAGTCCTCACTGTCTGAGACATGCACGGTCGAGGGCGACCGTGGCACACGCGGTGGAGAACGGTCGACGGGCAGCGGCATCCACTCCCACAGGGTCAGTACGGTGCCTGCACCAGCCCGGTACCGATCCCGACGAAGCCATGCGTCTTGTCGACTAGGCTCGATGCTTGAGGGTGTCGCGCACGGGGGGTTGTTGCTGACCACCGAGGCACGACGCGCCACCCGGCTTTGCGACCCAGCACCTCCCCCGCGTGCAGCCAGCGTCGCTAGTAGTATTGTTGAAATCCCGTGGTGAATGCTATACTTATGTATTAACGTCCGAATGCTGACCAGTCACAGCAGTCGCGAGCCGATGCGTTGTTGCCGGTGCGATTGCCCCAAGGAGAGGCTATTCCATGGCATCCGAGAAGCACATGTCTGTGCCCGTGCTTGAAGAGAGAATCCAGAGAAGCCCCGGCTCACTCGCATTCTCCCGACTTGCCGACGCATTCCGCAAGCGCGGAGATATTTCCGAGGCTATCAACGTGTGCAAGCAGGGACTGGCGCGCCATCCCAACTACGTGACCGGGCACATCATTCTGGGCCGCTGCTTCCTTGAGCAGGAGAACCAGAAAGAAGCCATCGAAGAGTTCACGAAGGCGTGCCTCATTGACCGACGCAACCCCCTGGCCCTCAAAATGATGGCCGATGTGTATTCCAGGCAGGGCATGGAGGAGAAGGCCGGCGACCTCTACGCATACCTGCTGGACATGGATCCGGAGAATGCGTCCCTTGTCAAACTTGGAAAACAGTTCAGGGGCGGCGGCAAGGTATCGGTGTTTGAGATTCTGGGCGTGAGCCTGGGAAGCGCCGATAGCCTCATGTCAAAGACGGCCGAGCTGGCGCCGCGGGCCCGCAAGCCGGAACCCAAGCCCGGGATCTCCGAAGATGTTCTGGACATGGCCATTCCTCAAATGGGTGCGCCCACAGTGGAAATGTCGCGGTCCGACCTCCGCATCGGGCTTGACACACCAACAGTGGAGTTTCCGCGAGCGGCACTGCCTGTGGGGCCCGAGACCGAGGCCTACGCGCGCGATGAGGCGCAAGACCTTGGCACTGCGGCAATGCCGGTCGAGGAGCTGGGCACGGTGACGGGCGACGATGTGAGTTCCCGATTGGGCGCCATCTTCGGCGAAGAGGCCAAGCCCGAAGCAGCGCGCGCAGAGCGGGAGCCCCTCGGCGATGCCCGCGCCGAAGCGGATGAAACGCTTGAAGTGGTGCGGCAGGACTCTGACGACATATCCAATGCAGTCAAGGCAGCCGAGACGGTCGAGTTGTCCGGTGCACTGGAGATCAAAGAAACAGGTGACATGCCCGAAGCTTCCGACATCACCTCGCGCATCGAGGAGCTGTTCGGCGAGGAGCCGAAGTCGGCCGCAGGGGTTGCCGGTGTCCAGGACATGCCCATCCCCGAAGCCATGCAACCGGTTACCGAAGAACTCCGCATGGAAGTGCCACCGCGCCCCGAGCCCGACGCCGATCTGGAGACAGGCGCCATGTCGGGCGACGACGTGCGCGCGCGGATCGAGGAGATGTTTGGCGACTCATCGTCGACGCCCGCCGCCAAGACGAAGGCAGCCCCGTCACCAGAGCCCGAAGTGCTTGAGCCCTCGTTTGAGGCAATCGAGCCGGAGCCGCAGCCTGTCGCCGAGGTGCAGGCCACGCCGGAAGCCGACCTGGAGCTTGACGCCGACCTCTTTGACGCACGCGAGGCACTCACCGATGAACTGCCCGAAGAAAGCGGTGTCTCGTCGGCCGATGCCTCGGTTGTGGACGACGACACCCCCGACGCCGTGGTTGCCGATGAAGCCGGCGACAACGAGACCGGCGTTCTTGAACGCGCGGATGCAACCGTCAGCGAGGACATCTTCGCGCCGGAGCCGGTGTCACCCGACCTGGTCGACGACCTGAGCGCCAGGGATCTGGCAGACGGCACGGCCCGCGAAGAACTGCCGGATCTGCAACCCGAGACAGCCCCCTCCGACGCTCCCACGTCTCTTGACGAAGTGGATGACGATGTCGCCAATGCAGAGACGGTGATCATGGATCGCCGATCGCTGGGCGCCATGCCGCCCAGGGCCGACACGCCGCGTGTGGCGGAGTCGCGCGCTTCGGACGACGAGGTCGGCGTGGTCTCGGGCGCCGATGTGAGCTCGCGTCTCGACGAGTTGTTCGGCGAGGACGAGGGCGCGGGCCAGCTCAGCGCTTCGATGCCTGAGGTGGCGGCTCGGCCTGCCATGCCGACCATCGAAGAAGGGCCCCTCGACATGACGGCGGTCGACGACCTGCCGGTGCTGGAGTCGGCAGCAGACGCGGCGTCGAGGAACGACGAAACAGCCGAGCACAGCGCGATACTTGACGAGACCGCAGCCATCGAATCGGATTGGGCGTCGGTTGACTCGGTGATGGGTGAGGAGCAGACCGCCCAGGCCATTCCTTCGGGCGACGACGTTGCGCGACGCCTTGAGCACGTGTTTGACGAGGACGGACCCGAGCGCGGGCGCGACGACGTGCTCGGCGATGGACTCTCCGGGACGGTGACTGAGGATACCGGATTGACAGATGTGGACGATACCGTGCGCGCAGCCGTGAAGTCGGCGGAGACGGTCATCTACCAGCGCGCGAAGAAGCGCGACAAGCCCGACGAAACCCTTGACGCCACCAAGACCGCCGAAACGGTCATCTACTCCCGCAAGAAGCCCGAAGAGCCGAAGTTAGATCCGCTGGTTGACGAAATTGTTGATTCCGAGGAGACCAGGACCGTACCGGCCACCTCAGTGGAGGGCGTTGACGTTGCCCGGCGACTCACCGAGATGTTCGGCGACGACGACGCGATCGCTTCGTCGAGCAAACTCGATGCAATACCCGACGAAGAAGGTGATGAGACGGTGGGCGGCGGATTCTACAACATCTCGGGTGAGGATGCCGAGCGCGGCAAAGAGGGTGCGGAGCTGCTCGAAGAGATGGACCCCGGCCGGCTCGACGAGCCGCCGCACGATGTGGCGGAGGTCCCTTCTCTCGCCTCGGGTCGTGTGAAGGTCGTCACCGATATGGCCGACGAGACGCTTGAGATGCCACCTGCGCAGCTTGAGGCAGACGCCGAAAACGGGCTCTCCGATTCGGAGTCATACTCGATTCCCGACCACGTGCTGACTCCCACGCTGGCCGACATCTACTACCAGCAGGGACAGCCGCAACTGGCAATCCAAATCTACGAACGCATTCTGCAGCGCGACGGCGGGAACGAGCGCATTCGTCAACGAATCGAGCAGATCCGGTCGGGGGCGGTGTCGACTGCGGCCCCGCGAACCCCGGAGCTGCCTATGCAGGACGAGGCCGACGAAGCCGAGGAGACCATTGCCATGGCTCCGCCGACCCCGACGCCCTCAACTCCGCCGGCTGCCAGAAAAACAGCGCCGCGCGCAGAGAAGCCCCGTGCGGCCAAACCCCTGCATGGCGTCAAGATCAAGAAGAAGTACAAGGAGCGTCTCAAGAAGGGGAAGTGAGTGTCGATCGTCAACATCGGCCTCCTCGCTGGGGACTGTGACTGGATCATCGAGCGGAGTGGTGCCGGTTTGGCCGGGCTCCGCCGCAACACCCGACAGAGGTTTGCCGATCTGTGCCAACCCGACTCTCCCAGTTGCGTCAAGTGCTCAAGCGCGAATCGTGCTCACACATCCTCCTGTCAGACTCTGTTGACGTCGAGTATCTGACCGGCTTCCACTCATCCAACGTTCTGGCACTGATCTCCGCACACCGCAGCCTGCTGCTCACCGATTTCCGATACCGCAGTGCAGCCCGGCGATTCTGCGCGAAGCATTCCCAGTGGCGCTTCGTCGAGATCAAGGAGAACGGATTCTCCGCACTGCCGACTCACGTTCCGCGCGGCAGCAGGCTGGGCATCCAGGCCAATGTGCTCACCGTCGAGCAGTTCGACCGACTGGCCTCGTGCTGCAAGGGCGTGCGGCTGGTCAAGCTCTCAGGGACGGTCACCGACGTCTTCACCGCGAAGATGCCTGCGGAGGTCTCGGCCATGCGCAGGGCCGCACGCATTGGCGATGCTGCGTTCGCGCGCATTGTGACGGAGTTGCGCCCGGGCATTTCGGAGCACGAGACCGCGCTGCTGCTTGAGGAGCATTGCCGTGCACTGGGATCCGAGGGACCATCATTTGACACGATCGTACTCTTTGGCGCACGTTCGGCGCTGCCCCATGGACGCCCCGGATCGGCGCGCCTGAAGCGGGGCGACTTCGTGCTGCTCGACTTTGGGTGCATGCTGGGCGGGCTCTGTTCGGACATGACCCGGACAGTTGTCTTCGGCAAGGCCTCGGAGACACAGACTCGCGTCTACAAGACAGTGCTCAGTGCGCAGACGGTCGGACGCAAGGCGGTGCGAGCAGGGGTGGGCGTTGCCGAGGTGGACAAAGCCGCGCGCGATGTTATCATTGCAGCGGGATACGGTGACTTCTTCGGTCATGCTACCGGCCACGGGGTGGGGCGTCGCATCCACGAGGCGCCACGGGTTGCGCAGAAGTCCAAGGCCGTGCTTCCGCCGGGTGCGGTGGTGACCGTGGAGCCGGGTATCTATCTGCCCGACGTGGGTGGTGTGCGCATCGAAGACATGGTGGTGGTGACAGGCTCCGGCGCGAATGTCCTGACGCGTGCGCCACGACAGTTGATGGAGATTGCCGCATGATCAACACCCAGATGCTTCTCAAGGCCATGAACGAGAAGGGCGCGTCCGACATGCACCTGCGTGTGGGCGAGCCGCCGGTCTTCCGCATCAACGGTGCGCTGTTCCGCATCCAGATGGAGACCCTTTCGCCGGCCGACATGGAGCAGGTGCTGCAGCAGCTATTGCAGCCTGCGCAGATTGAGCACTTCAACCAGAACCACGAACTTGACATGGCCGTGGGCATCAGCGGCGTGGGCCGCTTTCGCGTGAACGTGTTCCGGCAGCGTGGCACGCCATCTCTGGCCATCCGCGCCATTCGTACCGATGTCCCCAAGTTTGAGGAACTGGGGCTGCCCGAAGTAATCCTCGATATTGCCATGCGTAAACGCGGACTCATTCTGGTAACCGGCACCACGGGCAGCGGCAAATCGACGCTTCTGTCGGGCATGATCGAGCACATCAACAACAACGTTGCGCACAACATCATTACGGTCGAAGACCCCATCGAGTACCTCTATCGCGACAAGAAGAGTATCATTGTTCAGCGTGAAGTTGGCCCGGACACGCATGACTTCGGCGTGGCACTGCGTTCGTGCTTCAGGCAGGACCCCGACGTGATCCTCATCGGCGAAATCCGCGACAAAGAGACCATGGAGATTGCCGCCAGTGCGGCGGACACGGGGCATCTGGTGATGAGCACACTGCACACTATGAATGTGGTGGAAACGATATCGCGCGTGATCTCGTTCTTTCCGCCACACCAGCACGATCAGATTCGGTTGGTGCTGGCCAGCGTGCTGGTCTCCATCATCTCGCTACGGCTTCTACCGCGCAAAGACGGCAACGGGCGCGTGCCGGCGGTGGAGATTCTCATCAACAACGCGAATATCGCCGAGAGCATTCTCGACCTGAACAGAACGCACATGATTCTGCCGGCAGTGGCCGACGGATTCACTCAATACGGTTCGCAGACGTTCGATCAGTCACTACTGCAGTTGTACAAGGACGATCTCATCACGTTCCAGGTGGCGAAGCAGTATGCCACCAATCCTGACGACTTTGAGTTGCGGGTGAAGGGCGTGGAGGGTGCGTCGGACCGGTCGTGGATCAAATAGGAACGCGACTCCGTCGCGTTCCTATTTGATCCCTCCGGCGCCCGACCAGGCGAAGTATTGACGAAATGCCGATATATATTTGGTAAGGACAACATTCGCATCCCTCACATCGGGGAAAGGAGTCTGATCAATGACGGTACAGCGTTTCATTGCATCGACAGTCGCGGGGATCTCGCTCATGGCGTCATCGGTGTTTGCCCAATCCGCAGCACCGGCAGCCGCGTCAGGATCAGTGGCAAAGGTCTCGGTTGTTGAAGGCGTTGGCCAGCTTATGCGCACCACCGACAAAGACTGGAAACCGGCAAAGCCCGGCATGATCCTGAAGGTTGGTGACCAGGTGTACACCCAGGCTGAAAGTTTCATGGAGATCCGCTACACCACGGGTGCGGTCCTGCGCATGGACGAGAACACGAAGATCACCATCGCATCGGCCACTGAGACTGCCGCGAGCACAAAGACCGGCGTTGGTCAGGTGTGGGTGAATATGAAGAAGATGGCAGGCTCGGGCAATCAATTTGAGGTGGTCTCACCAACCGCAACCGCAGCGATTCGCGGAACGGTCTTCCAAATGAGCACCGCGAAGGACTCCGCTTCCGACGTCAGCGTGTTCGACGGCAAGGTGGCAGTGGGCCCCTCCGACGACCTGAAGAAGCAGCTCAAGAAGCCGGTCAATCCGGAACAGATCGGCGAAGTGCCGGGACCCGAAGAAGTGCCCGGGCCCTACGAGGTGCCGCTGGAGACATGGAAGATGATCGTTGCCGGTCAGAAGATCTCGGTGCGCAAAGACGGCAAGTTCGCGCAGGAAAAATTTGACATGAAGGCAGCTGCCAACGACGCGTTTGTGAAGAGGTGCCAGGAGTTGGACAAGAAACTGGCAGCGGAGTGATTGGCCGTTCTGTCTTCGTACATCGAGCTGACGATCTCGAACACTCAGAAGACTGAAGCTTGACCGACGCCGCAAGGCGTTGGAGGATGGACGGTGCTCAACCACCGCGTGGCCGGCAATCCGTGACAAGCTTCGCGCGAGGCGGTCGTGCACGCATCAGTTGTGCTCGACGCGAAGACAGACCTGATAGAGAGACACGATTGGTACGAGGCTCGCCATCTCACTTCTACTATAGATCGGCAATCCCCGAGCTCGTATCCACCGGCTGTCCCATCTCTGCCACGTTCCACACGAGCATGGATCCGCAGCTCTGGCAGGTGGGAATCTTCACGCCCTTACGGATGTCGTTGATGAGCTGAGGCTCCAGCTTCTTGTGGCAGACGCCGCAGGTGCGGGTCTCGGTGACAAGGCTCAGCACCTGGCTGCGGCCCTTTCTGCGGCGCTTCTGGATGAACTCGTAGGCGCTCAGGAAGTGCTTGGGAAGCACCGGCGTCACCTCGTCGCGCTCGACCACGATCTTCGCGATGTTGGAGTCGATAGTCGCAATCCGGGCGCGCAGATCTGCGATTTGCGGCTCAAGCTCTGCCTTCACGCCATCCAGAGCCTCTTGCGCCTGGCCTGCCAGCGTGTTGAGGTTCTCGATCTCCTTGTTGATCGAGGTGAGTCGCTGCTCGTTGGACGAGACGCTTGACTTGTTTGACTCGATCTCGGCATGCACCGCATCGTACTCGCGGTTGGTCTTGATGTTGTTGAGACGCTCTTGACTGCGCGAGAGCAGGTCGTTGGACTGCCCGATGGAGTCGGTGATAGCCTTCATCTCGGCCTGGGCAGTCGCGATCTTGGCTTTGACTGCGTCCACCCCGCCCTGCGACTTCTGGATAGTCGCCTCCCTGTCGGACGCGGCAATGGGAAGGTCGATCTTCGACTGCTCCAGCTCGTGGATGCGCAGGTCGATGCTCTGCAACTTGATGAGGTTGGCGATATCTGCGGACATAGATCTCCCTCACATGCTCTGTGGATGCGTTCGGACCATTGTCGCGAACTTCATCCCGAGCATCGGTAATTGCGTTTGATACAAGAAAGGCGCCTCCTGACAGGATGCGCCTATGGAATTGCGTAGGGTTGAAGTGGTGCAGGAGGTGAGTTGGTTCGGATTGTTGCCGCGGTGTGTCGCGCGTTGCACGGCTGTCCTCTCCTGCAGGTGAGTCGGTGCTCTCTCTCGGTGGCCGCTCTCTCCGGGTACTCTTCGGTCAACCGGGGGAGCCCTCGGTCGGGCCAGTCGCAGCACGGGTACCATGTTGGCATGGCAAGTGGGCCCACTAGGGCTCGAACCTAGGACACACGGATTATGAGTCCGCTACTCTAACCGACTGAGTTATGGGCCCGAAACCGAGCGAAACTGAGCGTCAGGAATATACGTTGCGGGACCCCCGGGGCTCAATGAGTGACTGCGGTTGCCGGGACGAGATGCGACATGTTCGGGCGCCCCGGGGATGCCTCGGCGGCCCTTCTTCGGGCTCCCGCTTCGCGAGCCGGTGCCGCACTGAGCCCGCCGAGCGGAAGGCCGGTGTATCGAGGCCTGCGGCGTCCTTCGGGCACGCACTGCCGCTCAATTGGACGCGGGCGGAGCGGCGTCGGGAGTGCTCTGACCGGCTTGGGGGGCGGGGGCCGTCGCGCGCCGCAACACCGTCGGGTCTACACCCGACGCGCTCAGCATCTGGCTGACTGTCACGAACTGGTACCCGCGCTGGGTAAGGCGGTCGATGAGCGTGCCCAGAAAACGATGCACGTACTGGTCGCTACTCGTGCGGGCCGTGCCAAGGTGCATGAGAATAATGCCGCCGTTGATGCCCCCGGGCTGCTCGTCGGCCATGGACATGATTTTGTCAAGCACCTCCTCGGGTGCGTGGTAGCCGGGGCTCTCCTCGTTGGGAATCCAGTCGTTGCTGTCGAGATTCTGCCGCCACGTGCGCCCCTGCCGCCAGCCAATGTGCAGCCACCCCGCAACCTGCGCCCACAGGCAGACCTGCCGGTTCTGCTCGCCGTACGGCGCGCGCCAGATGGGCGGAAGATCGGCGCCGGTGAGCTTGCGGAATGCCGTGTTGGTGTTGTCAAGCTCACGGGCAATCATCTGCGGGGTAACAGACGACAGCGTCGTCTGCGTCTGGTCCTGCTCCCACGAGGTGAGGTGAGGATGGCTGTACAGATGGTTGCCCACCTCGTGCGCATCGGCCACAATCGCACGCACCACATCCGGGTACTTGCGCATGAATTCGCCCGTTAGAAACATGGTGGCCTTGACATTGCGCGATCGGAGGGTGTCGAGGATCTCCTGGGCGGCATTGGCGTAGGAACCGCCGTCAAAGGTGATGGCCACCAGCTTCTTGTCAACCGATCCGTTGTTGAATGACGGCGGCAGGCCGAAACTCGTCACTGCCAGCGCCGGTGCTGCTCGGAGTCCCGACGCCGCAGGTATCGTCGCCGTCGGACGAGTTGGCGCCGTGGTCTGGCTCGCCTGCTCGCGCAGTTCGGCGATCTCCCGGTTGCTCTCGCGGATGTTCTCGATGAGACCCATGCGCTGCGTGCGCAGGTTGTCGGCCTCTTCGCGCAAAGCCACATTGGCGCGCCACTGCCACAGACCGAACGCGAGGCAGCACAGCGTCAGTGTCAGCGCGGCGGGCACCACGAGTCGGTCGAGCCGGGGAAGTGCGGGTCTCCGGGGGCGCGACACCACTACGGGAACGGCCTTGGTGTCGGCCATGCATGGCTCCACGCAGCGGAACTGTCCGTTTGACAGTTCGGAGCACTCTTTGCAGATCCACCTCCCACATCTGGCGCACCGTCCCCGAGCAATTGCCCTGGGATGGTTGTGGCAGTGGTGGAGTCTGCGCTTGCGGGTTGGTGGCATGTCGGCGTCGGTGCTTTCGTTGGTGTCACCGGCAAAATACCACGAGTTGGTCCAGCACACAAGGTGGAGGAGGGACTGCGGCGAGTGCGGAGTGGGGAATGCGGAGTGCGGAGTTGAGGAATGCTTTCGACGAACCCCAGTGGGCGTTGCGCTGCAACGCACTCACCGGTTTGTCGGGATACTTCCGCAACCCTTCGACAGGCTCAGGGCGGCGCTCCGCACTCCCCACTCCGCATTCCCCACTTCTGTGATTCTTCCCCCAAGCCTCACTACCGTAGTATATTGATACCGCAATACCACCGCCATCGAGATACGTATGAATCTCATCGAATTCCGCTCTGTCACCAAGACGTATCGCAAGCACTTCTGGACTCCGCTCTCCTGTGCGGTTGACGCTGTGTCGTTTGCGGTCAAGCCCAACCAGATTGTGGGGTTTGTCGGTCCCAATGGCGCGGGCAAGACCACCTCCATCAAGATGCTCCTTGGTCTGGTGCGGCTCACGTCCGGGTCCATCCTCATCAACGGCATCAGTGCCGCAGAGCCACGTGCACGCAAAGAGATCGCGTATCTCTCCGAGCAACCCTGCTTCTACGAACATCTGACCGTGCGCGAGTCGCTGGACTTCGCGTACCGGCTCCTGCGACTGCCGTCTGCGGGACTGCGCGCAGAGACTGACCGCGTGCTGGGCATTGTGGAGCTCACCGAGGCCGCTGACAAGCGCGTCAAAGAGATGTCCAAGGGCATGCAGCAACGCCTCAATATGGCGCAGGCGCTTCTGGGCAACCCCCGCACCTTCGTACTCGACGAGCCAATGAGCGGCATGGACCCGCTGGGCCGGGGGCTCTTCCGCCGCATCTTCCGCCAGCTCGCATCGGAAGGCAAGAGCATCTTCTTCAGCACACACATCATCGAAGACATCGAATCGCTCTGTGACAGCATCATCGTCTTGTCAATGGGCAAGCTTGCCTACGAAGGCAGCATTGCGCAGATCGTGGACAAGGGATTTCTCGGTACCGACATCACAGTGCCGGCGCTGGACGCGCCTGTCAAGGAGCTCCTCACTACATCCGGCCACGAGGTCTCGGCGCCGTACCCCGGGCAGAATGTGGTGTTCGTTGCCGCAGGAAAAGACCCGCGCGCGTGCCTGGTGGCCCTGTACGAGAAAGGCGTGGTGCCGATTTCGGTGGCGAAGAGGAGTCGGGCGCTGGAGACGTTGCTGTATGGCGGAGGGAAGTGAGGGGAAGTGCGGATTTCGGAGTGGGGAGTGCGGAGCGCCGCCCTGAGCCTGTCGAGGGTTGTGGAATGATCTCGACGAACTCGTAGAGGCATTCCGCAGGAATGCACCCGGAGATGTTCGACTGTCGTGAGCACCTCCATTCTACCGACAACTCGGGAGCCTGAATCGTGGAAATGTAGCAGCGTACCAAGGAATTTGCCAAGAGGGTTGTGCTCTTCTGCCGAACACTTCCGGAGAACCGGGAAGGACGCCTCATCGGCGGACAGCTCTTCCGGTCGGGCACATCCGTCGGGTCAAACTACCGCGCTGCATGTCGGGCTCGTTCACGAGCCGACTTCGTCTCCAAACTCGGCATCGTCGAGGAAGAAGCCGACGAGAGCCTCTTCTGGCTCGAACTCATCGATGAGGTCGGCACTGAGCACGGGCCGGGGCTGGAATGGCTCCAGAAGGAGGGTGGCGAGATCCTTGCCATGACAGTCGCATCAATCAACACTGCTCGACGGACCGCCGAACGAGCGAAGAAGAGCGTTGCAGCAGTCTGATCCTGGGATTGACGAAATCGGCGGTCGCATCAACCAGAACCGGGAAACCGACAACCAACTCCGCACTCCCCACTCCCCACTCCGCATTCCGCACTATGAACACAATCCTCCTCATCGCCGGCAACACCTTCAAAGAGACCATCCGCAGCAAGGTGCTCTACAACATCCTGCTGTTTGCCATTGGGGTCATCTTCCTCTCCATCTCTTTTGGGGAGTGGTCGGTCTTCGCGCGCGTGCAGGTGATGGAAGACTTCGGGCTTGCCACCATGTCAATTGCCGGGCTGCTCCTGGCCGTGTTCATCGGCGTGGGCATGCTGGGGCGGGAGATTGCCAACAAGACCTGCTACAACGTGTTGTCAAAGCCCGTGCGGCGCTACCAGTTCGTTGCGGGCAAGTTTCTCGGCCTCACAACCACGCTGCTGCTCAACTTTGCGATCATGGCTGCTGTCTTCTGGGGCACCATAGCCTACATGGGCGGCCAGGTCAAGGTGAGTCTGCTGGCAGCGGTGATCCTGCTGCTTGTCGAACTGGCAGTGGTGGTGTCGGTGTCGATTCTCTTCTCAGTGGTGACAACGCCAACACTGGCAGCGGTCTTCACGCTGGGCTTCTACATCATTGGCCACTATAACGACATGCTCGAGGTCAGCCTGATGAAGCAGCAGAACCCAATGTGGGAAGGTGTGCTCAAGACCATCTACTTCCTGCTGCCCAACCTGGAGCACTTCAATGTGCGCGCCCGGGTTGTCTACGGTTTGGGCGTGGGTTGGGACTATGTGGGACTCTCGGTGCTGTACGGGGCGCTGTACACGGGGCTGTTTCTTCTGGTGGCCTCGGTGATGCTTGACAGGAAGGACCTGTGAGAGGGAAGAGTCGCGGTATTGCCAGTGGTGAAAGCAATTCGGAGTGCCTCGCGCAAAGACGCCAAGACGCAAAGGGGAGAGAAATACCGGAGAATAAGACTGGGCGGGAAGTGGTTCACGCGGATGCCGCGATCCAGACTCATTTGCGATTGGCAGATGAGAAGCTCGGGTTTCTCCCGAATTTTGGCGCAGCGCTGATGAAAGACGGAACCGTGCGTGCGGTGGACGGTCTCGATGAGTCCTGATTCTTCTTCCTTTGCGTCTTGGCGTCTTTGCGCGAGAACCGTATTTGCTTCCGCTCGCAGGGAGGCGCTTGCTGGAGATGGCGAAGGTGGACAGCATATCTGGGCGCGTCGCGATCTCTGTTGAGTCCCGGCAATCGCCAGTGGTGAGAGCAATTCGGAGTGCCTCGCGCAAAGACGCCAAGACGCAAAGGGGGGAGAGAAATGCGAGAGAATGATATCGGGCGGGAAGTGGTTGACGCTGCTGTCGAGATCCATATGGAGCTGGGGCCAGGTCTGTTGGAGACTGTATACGAAGTGGCGTTGTCGTACGAACTCACGCGTCGAGGGATCGACAACGAACGGCAGGTTCGGATACCCATACGGTGGAAGGGTATCACGTTCGATGAAGGCTTTCGCGCCGACATTGTCGCCATGGATAAGGTCATCGTCGAGATCAAGTCGAAGGAGGAGATCTCACGCTCTGACCGGAAGCAAGTCCAAACCCACCTGAGGTTGGCAGACAAGAAACTCGGATTTCTTCTGAACTTCGGTGCAGCACTGATGAAGGACGGCATTGTCCGTGCGGTGAACGGCCTCGAGGAGTTCTGATCCCCCTCTTCCTTTGCGTCTTGGCGTCTTTGCGCGAGAACTGTATTCGCTCCTGTCTGCGGAGACACCCAGTGATGGCACCCATGCATAGTGTTGACGAAACAAACATGAACGCTCAACATTCCATTTTCTCCCACGTCCTGCGTGCGATCGCCCTGCTCGTTGTTGTCGCCCTCCTCTACGCCGCCATCTCCACCGTGCAAACCCGACTCACCGCCCGTAAGGACGCCTCCTGGACCCAGGAGAGTATGTCGTATCTGCCACAGAGTTCGGCTATGTCGCGGTATTTGCTGGGGTACCAGACGACGTATGCGAACTATCTGTGGATCAAGACGATGCTGTATTTCGGGAGTCACTACTCAACCGACCAGGATTTCCGCTGGCTGGTGAGTATGGTTGACATCGTGACCAAACTCAACCCACAGTTCTATCCTGCCTACGAGTTTGCCGGCGTCATGCTGCCGGATTTCTGCAAAGCGCCGGATGCTGCACGAACCATTCTTATGGGCGGGCTCGGGACGTACCGGGGGGACAAGGCGTGGCGCATCCCGTATTTCCTGGGGTATCTGTACGATCGGAGCTACGGCGACACCCTCAACGCGGCTTCCTTCATGGCGTTGGCAGCGCAAGACCCCAAAGCATCCGTGACAGTGTCGGGGCTGGCCGCCACCTACTATACGCGTATGGGCCAGACTCAGCGAGCCATCGCCTACCTTGCCTCCATGTACGAGACCACCGAGAACCCCGATGTCAAGAAGCATCTCAAGGAGAAACTGGATGCGCTGCTGCGGGCGGAGCGGGCTGCCGGGCGGGGAGTCTCCGGGAAGGGCACGGTCCGTTGATCTGCGGGGCTGCCGGGTTCCATGGGGTCATGCAGCATAGACTTCGATGCCCTCGTTGAGCGCGGATCGGTATACCAGACCCGGGGTGTTCCTGTGTTTTGATATGTCAAGTTCGGTGGCCACAACGAGGTCAAACGGAACCCCCACCCCCCTGAGACTTCGGTAGAGGAGCTGGGCAGTGTGCCGCCGATGTGTCTTGTCGGGCATCACTACGAGAACATCCAAGTCGCTGTCGGGCCCATCCTGCTGCCGGGCTGTGGACCCGAAGAGGATGATGCGGATCGGGTGGACCGTCGCAATCACGCGATCCACCAGCATCTTCAGTGAGCCGTCCCGATCCACAATGGTCCCCTTTCCGTCGAGTCCGGCCTTGTCGGCGAGAACCAGAACTCTTGCATAGGAAATGCATCGCAACCTGACGCTGGGACGACCGGGTTCTGCGATGGCCGCACATTCTCGATCCATCGCCCTGGCTCATCTTCTCACGGATGTGTATATTAGAGTCTCGGTCAGTGACTAATACGTTTCTTGCGTAGATCTTTGTACCTGTCAAGTCACGGATTCCGACTGGCCTTTGGCTTCTGGCATCTGGCCTCTCCGCCTCCGGCGGCTTAGGT
>Ga0315287_10002804_pt1 | contig 16625 bp, 9 predicted proteins | sample YL17G11_0_MG_FD_205037 | JGI IMG/M metagenome (GOLD analysis project Ga0315287, IMG submission 205037) | Sediment microbial communities from Yellowstone Lake, YNP, Wyoming, USA - YL17G11_0 | ecosystem: Environmental > Aquatic > Freshwater > Lake > Sediment | place: USA: Wyoming | collected...
GGGCGCCGGAACGCACGTCGCCGCCTGGGATGGGCGTGACGCCGACGGCCGGCCCACGTCAGCGGGTGTCTACCTCGTCCGCTGCGCTCTGGACGGGGCCGCGACGACGAACCGGGTCGTCCGGCTGCCGTAAACGGCCGGCGTGTCCGACGGGATCTTCGAGACTGACCTGGGGACCCAGTTTGAGAATCCCCTGCATCGTTATCTGGTGCAGGGGGTTTCGTGTTCGAAGGGCTAAGACCCCAGTTGAGACGGCGGAACTTCTCGCTGGCTGCGGGCGATCATCGGTGATTGCGAGCGGCGGGGGAGGCTACTATCCTCGGACCTCGGTCCGGCGGAGCGTCTAGTGGCCCAGCCTGGCCCGGAGGAGTGGCCGCATGATCGGACGGACCATCTTCCATTACCGCATCCTGAGCCGACTGGGTGAAGGCGGCATGGGGGAGGTCTACCTCGCCGAGGACCTCAAGCATCGTCGGCAGGTGGCCATCAAAGTTCTCGCCCCCGAGGTTACCGCGGCGGTCGGCTCCGAGCGTTTCCTGCGCGAGATCGAGATCGCAGCCAAGCTGACCCATCCGCACATCCTGCCGGTCCACGACTCGGGTTCTGCCGACGGCCTGCTCTACTACGTCATGCCCTACGTCGAAGGCGAGTCACTGCGGCAGCGCCTGACCCGCGAGAAGCAGTTGTCGGTGGAGGACGCCCTACGCATCGCCCGCGAAGTGGCGGATGCGCTGAGCTACGCCCACAGCCGCGGCGTGGTGCACCGCGACATCAAGCCGGAGAACATCTTGATGGAGAGCGGGCACGCGGTGGTGGCGGACTTTGGGATCGCGCGCGCCGTCGGGCAGGCGGGCGGAGCTGCGCTGACGACGACCGGGATCACCGTGGGCACGCCGGCCTACATGAGCCCGGAGCAGGCATCCGGAAGCGGCGACCTGGACGGCCGGTCAGACCTCTACAGCCTGGGCTGTGTACTGTACGAGATGCTGGCCGGGCAGCCGCCGTTCACCGGGCCGACGGCTGAGAGCCTGGCGCACCAGCACCTGAACGTATCTCCTCGGCCTGTGACCGAAATCCGTCCGGCGGTGCCGGCGGGAGTAGCAGCAGCGCTGCAGCGGGCACTGGCCAAGGCCCCGGCCGACCGGTTCAATCCCGTTGCTCTGTTCGGCGAGGCTCTGGGCCATCGCGAGACTCAACCGGTGTCTACACCTGTTCCGGCACTAGCCGCGGCGCCCTCACGCCGAGGCCGATGGCTGGCACTGGCGGGTCTAGCAGCCGTCGCAGTCGTCATCGCCGTCGTCGCCGCGGTTTGGATTATGCGCAGCCAGCGGAAGGCGCCAGCCGTCCACGGCCGCACCGACATTGCGGTCCTCCCGTTCCAGAACTTGAGCGCCGAAGGACCCAATGCCTACTTTGCCGGCGGCCTCCACGAGGAGCTGCTTACGCAGCTTGCCAAGGTGGCGGCCCTCAAGGTCATCAGCCGCACTTCCGTGATGGGCTATGTGAACACGACCAAGCCGCTGAGGCAGATTGCGGCCGAGTTGGGGGTGGGCAGCATCGTGGAGGGCAGCGTGCAGGTAGCGGGGAACCGCCTGCGAGTGAACGTGCAGCTCATCGACGCCACGACCGACGAGCACCTGTGGGCGGAACGCTACGATCGGACGCTGGACGATGCCTTCGCCATTCAGAGCGACGTTGCGCAGCAGATCGTGGCGGCGGTGGGAGGAGCGCTGGGTGCTGAAGAGCGACAGTCGATCGCCGATGCGCCTACTGCAAACCCCGAGGCATACCGGCTGTACTTGCGGGGCGAGGAGCATCAGCGCCGACCCGGGTACTTGCGGGGGAACCTGGAAACTGCCCAGCGGCTCTACGAGCGGGCACTGGCATTGGATTCCACCTTCGCGCTAGCTCATGCGGCGCTCTCGGCCGTGGATGGGCAGATGTACTGGTACCGGTACGATCCCGCTGAGTCGCGAGCGGCGCGGATGCGGGCGGAGGCGGAAACCGCCTTGCGGCTGGCGCCCGGCCTGCCGCAGGCGCACTTTGCAATGGGCTACGCCTACGGGTGGGGCCGTCAAGACTGGCGTCTGGCACAGCGCGAGTTTCAGGCCGCATTGAAGGGCGCCCCCAACGATGCCAGGATCTGGGCCAGCAGTGGGTATGCGCACCGCCGGCTAGGGCAGTGGAATGAGGTGTTCCAGGGCTTCGAGCGAGCCACGCGACTCGATCCACGCAACGCGGACCTGTTCTCTAATCTCGGCGGCAATACGTTCTTCGTCACGCACCGGTACGCCGAGGCAGTCCAGGCGTACGACCGGGCGCTGAATCTGGCACCGGAGCTAACCGGCGTGATGGTAGATAGGGCGTGGGTCTTCGTTTCCTGGAAGGGGCAACTCGACACGCTCCGAACCGTGCTGGCCCGCGTTCCGAGAGAAGAGGGGCTCCAGAGCCGCGCAAACCTTCTGCTCTATGAGCGCAACTCGGACAGTCTGCTGCGGCTGGTGCAAGGGGCCCGTGTTACCTTCTTCCACGGCCAGAATTTCATGGAGCCCGTCGCACTGTACGCAGGGTGGGCTCACCAATTGCGCGGCGACCACACGCTGGCAAGGTCCGAGTTCGAAATGGCCCTGGCGCTCCTGGATTCCGTGCTGAAGGAACTGCCCGACGACTGGCGCATCCATGCGGCTCGGGGCCACTCGTTGGCCGGGTTGGGACGGCGGCAAGAGGCGTTGCGAGAGGCTCAGTACCTGCAACAGTCAAGGGCCTACCGCGAAGACCGTCTCACGGGTCCGACGATCGCGGCGGAACGGGCGATGATACTCGCTCGGGCAGGCGAGGCTGAAGCGGCACTCGATGAGATCGAGCGCCTGCTCGCCGGCCCCTCGTGGACCAGCAGCCACACGCTGCGGCTCGACCCGCGCTGGGACCCGATACGCGAGCACCCGCGTTTCAAGGCGCTGCTGGTGAAGTATGCGAATCCGGAGAAGTTCACTTACTAGAGGCCCGGGTGCCCCCAGCCGTCACTGAGTACTGGGGTAGCCAGCGTCAGACCGCCGACGGGCGGCAAAGCACGCTGAACACCTGTGTCACCCTCGCCCGGCTGACGCCCTGCCAGCGGGCGAGGGAGGCTCAGGTCATGATCCGAGAGGAAGGAGGCGCGGGGACACGATGAAAGGTCGCGGTCGCTCCGGGCCTTTTCTCCCTCGGGAGGGAGCTTCTCGGGTCCGGGTTGCACTAGCTGGCCCGCGCCAACTCCCGCAACTCGTTGAAAACCGCCAGAACCTCCCCCGTCGGCACCAGGCACAGAGTTCGAAATGAGTCGATGATGGGGAGCCATCTTAGTCGGTATGCGAGAAACCGCGAGCCTCAGTGGGAAACCGCTACTTCCGCCCGGTGCTCGGGGGCCAGGCCGCCGAGACTCCGGAGCCGCAGGCCTGATCGTCTTGATCTTGCTGAACTGCAGTGGCCAGACGGCATCGCCGTCCGGCCACTATGATCGGGCACCTTGACTGTATCAGCGTTGGTATCTTCCGCGTCGGATCCCCGCCGCGTTCACCCCATGGCGCAAGGACGGCCCCCTGCCGCAGGACATCACCTAAGCACCACGAACCTTCGCGTGAACTCCCGACCCCCCGCGTCCAGCCGCGCAAAGTAGACGCCGGGTGCGGCGCCCGTGTCGCGGCCGTCCCACGCGAGGCTGTGACTGCCGGCGGTCCGTTCCTCATCCAGCGGCGTCGCCACCCTCCGCCCCGCGATGTCGTAGATCGCGAGCCGCACGTGCGACCTGACGGGGAGGCCGAATTCGAAGCTCACCGCCCCCGTCGTCGGGTTGGCCCCGGCCAACGCGAACGAGAGCTCGCGCGGAACTTCATCGGCCACGTCAGTGGTTGAGACGAAGATCTCCGGCGGGGCGAACGCGGATCCGGCGTACGCCGCATCTACCGCCTGCACGGTCCAGTAGTGGACGGCTTGCCGCAGCAGCTTGAGGGTGTAGTAGGTCCGCTGTCCGGCGTTCCCAGTGCGCACGATCCTCCTATAGCCGGACGTCGGGCTCGCCATCGGCGACTTGACCTCGCTCCCCGTGCTCGTGGTCCCGACACGTACGTTGTACGACAGCCCCGCCGTAGGGGTCTGCCCGTCGATGACGCTGTTCCAGCTCAGGGTCACTTGGTCGCCGGCGACCTCGGCGGAGAGTCCCGTGGGCACCCCAGGGGCCGTGTTGGCGGGCACGCCTTCCGTGCGGAAGAGGCGCGTGTATGGGGCGAACATCCCGTCCAACCCGCTCAGGAGGAGGTCAAGGTCGCCGTCCTTGTCGTAATCTCCCCACTTGGCCACGCCCGACAGCAGCGTGGGTAGCGCGATGTCGATCCCGGTGAAAGTACCGGCCCCGTCATTGCGGAACAGCCGCGGGGCGGGCTCATTCGTCATCCCGGTGAGCATCAGGTCGAGGTCGCCGTCGTTGTCGTAGTCGCCCCAGTCGGCCGACGCGCCCATGATGCCCGGCAACCCAGCTTGGAGCTGGGAAAAGGTGCCATTGCCGTTGTTGCGGTAGATGTGTCCGATTGGGTCGGAGCCGTTGATTCCGACCAGCAGAACATCGAGGTCCCCATCGTTGTCGACGTCTGCCCAGCTACCGGTTCCCCCGCTGGCTCCCGGCAGGCTCGTAACCGCCTCGGGGAACTCCCCGGAGCCATTGTTGCGGTAGATTCGCGTGAGGGCGCCCCCGGCCGCAGTGCCCGTCAGCAGAACATCGAGGTCGCCGTCGTTGTCGTAGTCGCCCCAAGCCGCCGAGCCACCGCACACGGCTGCCAGCCCGGCACCCAGGTTCGCGAACCCGGCCGGCCCGTCGTTCCGGAAGATGGCCGCGTACCGTCCTCCGCCCAGGGTGCAACCTGCCATCAGGATGTCCAGGTCGCCGTCGTTGTCGCAGTCACCCCAGGTGGCGGCCCCGTCGGAGATGCCCGGGAGCGCGGTCTCGACCTTGCGGAAGACGCCGCCGCCGTCATTGCGATAGATGTGGGTGATCACGGTGCCGGCGCACGAATCGCCGGTCAGGAGGATGTCAAGGTCCCCGTCGTTGTCGTAGTCGCCCCACTCCACCGAGCCGTTGCGCGCCGCCCAGATCTCCGGGGCCAGGATGGACCCGAAGACCCCGCCGCCGTCATTGCGACAGACGTACGTCACGCACCCGCCGGTGGTCTCGCCGCATATGAGGAGATCTAGGTCACCGTCGTTGTCGTAATCGCCCCAGTCGGCCGCGCTTTCCTGCATATTGGGGAACGCCGAGCCGGCGTCTCGGAAGATGTTGGCCATCACTTTCGTGGGGCCGAAGGGCGAGCCTACATACGCGCCGTCGATGGCTTGCACGCTCCAGTAGTAGATCCCCGCGGGCAGGTTGCGGATCCACCACGGGGATCCATGCTGCGCATTGCCGAGTTGCGGCAGCCGGCGCCTGCCGTCCGCGGAGCCGGCCATCGGGGACATGATCTGGCTCCCCCCGGGGGTCGTGCCGATGCGCAGGTTGAAGGAAAGCGCCGCGCTCGGGGTCGGCGTGTCGAAAGTGGAGCCGCACCAGAACCCCACGGTCTCGGACAGTGAGCTGGCGGAATAGAGGCTCGGAGCCGACGGCGGCGGGTTGCCTGGCGCTCCATCGCTGCGGTGGATGCGCGCCACGCGGGCGCCCGCTCCATTGACCCCGGCCAGCACGATGTCGAGGTCGCCGTCACCGTCATAGTCGCCCCAGGCGGCGTTGCCCTGATTGATGCCCTCGAGGGCGATCCCACTGTCGGTGAACCCTGTGCCGCCGTTGTTGCCGTAGATTCGCGTGACGGCGCTAGAGCCCGTGTAGCCGGTAAGGAGGAGGTCGGAGTCGCCGTCGTTGTCGTAATCCCCCCAGCATCCCGAGCTTCCGTAGAGCGCTGGCAGAGTGAGGAACGATGGGAAGGTATGGTTCGAGTTCTCGTTGCGATAAACCCGGCCAATCGGGTTGTAGTTCGGATACGTCTCCGTGGCTCCAACAATCAACAGGTCCAGATCGCCGTCGTTGTCACAGTCGCCCCACGCGACCGTGCCCAGCTCGATTCCCGGCAGGGAAACGGTCGATCGCCACGAGAGGCTTCCGCTCGCGTTCACATAAAGCCGGGTGATGGAGCCGGTGCTCGTTTCCCCGGCGATCACGAGATCGAGGTCCCCGTCGGCGTCGTAGTCCCCCCAGGCAACGGATCCGAAGCGTATGCCGGGCAGTCCAGGATCGATTTCGACGAAGCTGCCGTGATCATTGCGGTAGAGACGAGTGATCCTCTGCGATCCCAACGTGTATCCTGCTACCAGGGCGTCGAGGTCCCCGTCATTGTCGTAATCGGCCCAGGCCAACGCCGCGGAAGCCACGGCCTGCAGCGGGGCGCCGATGTTCGTGAAGCTGCCCCCGCCGTCGTTCCGGTAGATGCGCGTCGTGTAGGAGATGTCGCTGGTTGCCCCGGCCATCAGAATGTCAAGATCGCCGTCGTTGTCGTAGTCGCCCCAGATCGCCGCACAGTAGAACTTCAGGTTCGGGAGGGCGGCGGCGATATCGGTGAATGTGCCGTTGCCGTTGTTACGGTAGATTCTGGTCGCCGGGCTGCCGGCGGCCTCGCCGACTAGCAGCACGTCCAGGTCGCCGTCGTTGTCGTAGTCCCCCCACTGCACGGAGCCCTGATACACGGGCGTGAGCCCGGCGACGAGGTCAGTGTAGGTGATGGCCGCGGCGCTGGGCCCGGTCGTGCACGCGAGCATCGCTAGCGCGATCCAGAGCCCGCGGGCGACGGCCTGCCCATGCCATGAGGGACCGCTTGTCCGCCCTACCCACCGCGAGTGTCCGTGTGGTTTCGCGTTCATGCCGAGTTCTCCCCTGACTGCGCCGCCTGGAGAAGCACGCCGCCTTTGTTGTGCAGGCCCACGAGCTGAGCATGTCGGATTGGGTCGCTGACGCGGATTCGTTCAGGTATCGAACCACGTGGCGACCCGGCCTTCGGGGCGCGCTCACGGGAGGAGGTGAGCATCCAGCGCCCTCGCAGCAAAGAACCCAGAATGATGCTCCCACGCTAGACGCGGGCGACACAAGCGAAAACCAACTCGCGGCCTTCATGGCGGGCGAGGGACGCCCGGTTGGAGATGGCCCCGCAAGCAGCCGCGCCCGCCAGACTGAAGCCCGGCGGAGGCGGGCAGCCGCATCGGGTTCCTGGCGGCCCCGCGGTCGGGACGGCAGCGGGTTAGCGACCCGCGAGAACAGGACAACCAGCGGGGAACCGACGAAAGATACCCGTCCTTTGGGCACGTTACTCCCTCCCGAGGGAGCTTTCCGGGTCGGAATCGCCCTAGCTGGCCAGGGTTAGGTTTCGTAACTCGTTGAAGACCGCGAGAATCTCCCTCGACGGCGCGAAGCACAGAGTTCGAAATGAGTCAACTATGGGGAGGCAATCGCAGCGGTGTCCGAACTGCGTCCTGGTCCGGCACCGCGCACCAGATTTCGATAAAGTCCCTGTCGTGCACGAGCACCTTCTTCACCACCGGGCGGAGGAGGTGCTTCCTTTCTGAGTTTGTCCCTTGACGAGGAGGTGATTCAACTCGGCTCCCCGCGTTGTCGTAGCAGCGGGAGAGACGGCGATGCTGGACGAGGGATGACGTCCGGCCCCGCAGCCCGAACTACTGGGGACTATGATTGTCGTCATCAACTAACCATTCCCGGCAGCGGATTCTCGTGCGGTGAAGCGGGTGCTGCCATGTGGAGTTTGGCAGGGATGATCGGAGGCTCTCTCGATTCCCGGGTCGCCTTCCCGCGGACAGGCCCACGAGGGGCAGCTGGGGCTACGTTCGACACACAGTTGATTATTGACTTGCACGCCGTTCGGCGTAAGCTCGCGGGCAGTCCGCAGGTGTGACGTTGCCGCGCGTCCACGTCTCCCTTCCGGTCTGGACTCTCGGCCCGCCCCCCAAGGACGACAGCACTCCCCTTAGCTATCACAGACGACGATCGAGGCTTGGGCACGTCCCGTCAGATGTTCGGGCGGAGGGTGCGACGCTGGGCTTGGTCGGGAAGCCGAAGGCCGACGACCTAGGCTCCGCTGGGGATCGGGTCTGCCCTCGACCGGCTTCGGGTGAGCCGGCCTGAGTTCTCCGAGTTCTCAGAAGTCTGGGTTCCGGGGCCCGACGCGAAGCGTGAGGAGGGCAAGAACAATGAGGACTAAGGTTCTTCTCCTGGCCTGCCTCTGCACCCTGGCCATCGCGGGCGCCGCACATGCGCGGTACTACTACATGGATCTTTCTTGGGACGACTGCGGTCCCAAAGTCCTCAACAAGGCGTTCGCCGGTCCCGGAATCTACAGCCAGGTAGTTTTGCTTACCCCGTTCGATGCAGTGCCGATTGTGGGTTACGAGATCAGAATCGGCATAGGTCCCACTGTAGCCGACGCGTGGCGCTTCGATGGTGCCGGATGCCAAACCGGGTCGCGGATCTCTTTCGTCCAGGAGGGCGGCACGTCCTGCCCGAGCCTCGTGGATCCCGAGCTTGCCCCGCCCCCTACGTACTTCTACACATATGATCCCGAAGAACAGACGGCGGAGGTCTTCTTTGTCAGCTTCTTTGATGAGGTCGCCCCGACGGTGGACCAACGTTACTCGTTGTTGAAGATCAACTACGACCACAGCTTCTCGGTGTCGGGCCCCAGCCGATCCGACTCGTGTGGGGGCGCCGAGCAGCCGCTCAAGTTCCGCGCGACCGGCATCGTGTTGCGGAGCGATGGACTGGGAGATCCCATCGGTCCGGATTCCATCGGATGGAACAACCCCTGCATGGTGATGCCCAGCGTCAGCCAGGTGGTTGGCCGCGTCCAAGGTGCGGTCTGCGGCGGAGAGTCCTTCATCGTCACCGGCGAGGCGCGAAACGGTGGCGTGCGAGACGCGGACCTCACGCTCACCATCCGGAACGAGGCCGGGATCCTCATCAAGTCGCAGGTGTTTCCAGACGTTCCGCGGTGGGGCCTGGTGACCCTGCAAAGTGATCCCATGGTCTGTCAGAAGCTGGGACCCCGGAGCTTCAAGGTGGAGGCCAACGCCGCGGATGGCTGTGGGCAGTCCGAGATCGTGACCGCGACGTGCGCCACCGTGTGCTATCCGGAGCAGTGCGTGAGCGTGATCTGCAGCGCGCCGGACACGGTGTGCATCGGCCAGTCGTTCGCAGTCACTGCGTCGGCACAGAACTGTGGAAGCGCATCGAGCAACATGCAGATTGATATCTGCACGACGGGGGACACGGGGGAGATCATCATCAAGTCGGAGTCCTACCAAAACGTTGCCGCGGGAGAGACCCGGACGCTGGCGACCAACCCCGTTCCCTGTATGGCTGCAGGCCCGACCGCCTACTGGGCCAGGGCCTGGGTGTGGGTGGCCGACCAGGGCGGATGCATTGTCAAGGCGTACCACTCGACGCTGGTGGCCGGCCGGGCCGGGCCCTGTGCGCCCGGGGTCGGCTGTGCCGCGCCGGCGACCGTGTGCGTGGGCGAGCCCTTCACGGTTTCGGGTTCGGCGACGAATTGCGGGACACACCTGGCGGATCTGACGATCACTGTCAAGGATTGGGGGGGCGGCGTCCTCAAGACGCAGACCTTTCTGGCGGTCCCGCCGGGCGTGATGCGGAGCGTGACGAGTGATCCCATCACCTGTCCAAGCCCGGGGACCTGGACGTGTTCGACGACGGTGACGGCGGCTGACATGTGCGGCACGGTGCAGAGCGGACCGGCGACCTGCTCGATCGTCTGCAAGCCACTGGCCTGCGCGGACCAGGTCACATGCGACGCTCCGCCGGCGGTCTGCCTTGGCGGGATCTACAAGGTCGTGGGTTCGGCGCGGAACTGCGGGGACCGGCCAGCCGATCTGACGATCACGATCACGCAGGAGCCGGGGACTACGCTCAAGACACAGGTTTTCGGGGGGGTTGGGGTAGGGGACATCCGGACTCTGACAAGCGAGGTCCTCAGTTGTCAGTTCGCCGGGAGCACGACCTACACGGTCCTGGTAACCGCCGCCAACGAATGCGGCTCGGTGGCCGCTGTTCCCGCCACGCGCACGGTGGAATGCTGGGAGCCGGCCTGCCCGACGGTCACTTTCACCGACATCGGCGCCGGGTTCCCGCAGATGAAGGATGCTTCCGCGGCCTGGGGGGATTACGACAGCGACGGGGATCTCGACCTCGTGCTGACCGGAGCGACCGGGGGATCAGCGACACGTCTCACGCGCGTCTACCGCAACGATGGCGGAGTCTTCCACGACGCCGGTGCCGGGCTGGAAGCAGTCTATCAGGGCGCGGTGGCCTGGGGAGACTACGACAACGACGGCAACCTCGATCTTCTGGTGACGGGAACGACGGGCGGTGGCGCGGGGGCGATGGCGCGCGTGTATCGCAACGACGGCGGGGTCTTCCACGATGCCGGCGCCGGGCTGGCCGCGGTCCATCAGGGCGGAGCGGCCTGGGGGGATTACGACAACGACGGGGATCTGGACATCCTGCTGACGGGCGACGCCAATCCTGAGCCGTTCACGAGGATCTATCGCAACGCTGCCGCCGCCTTCAGCGAGGTCGTTTCCGCAATCCCGCAGGTGAGCCAGAGCGCGGTGGCCTGGGGAGACTACGACAACGACGGCGATCTGGACCTCCTGCTGGCGGGGAAGTTGGCTTCCGGCAGCGGGTTCACGGACGTATTCCGCAACCTGGGCACAGGGTTCATCCCGGTCGCGGCAGGCCTCCCGGGGGTGAGCCTCGCTGCGGCGGCGTGGGGGGACTACGACAACGACGGCGATCTGGACATCCTGCTGGCGGGACACTCCGCCGATCTTTCGCCGAAGGACATCGCGCGTGTGTTCCGCAACGATGACGGCGTCTTCCACGAGATCGGCGCCGAACTGACGGGCGTGAACTCGGGCGCGGTGGCGTGGGGAGACTACGATAACGACGGTGACCTGGACATCCTGCTGGCGGGGTCACAAGAGGACCACACCGGCAGCTCGCGGGTCTATCGCAACGAGGGAGTCGGGTTCTTCACCGACATCGGAACCGGTCTGCCGGGGTTGCTTGAGGGCACGGCCGCCTGGGGAGACTACGACAACGACGGCGATCTGGACATCCTGCTGACGGGAGCCGTCGACGGCGGGCGCATCACGAGAATCTACCGTAGCGACGGGGCTCCGGCGAACACGCCGCCCACCGCTCCGGTCGCGCTTCCCGTGGCGATCGAGGCCGGCCGGGCGACGCTGAAGTGGCTGCCGTCGTCAGACGGCCAGACGTTGCCGAGTGGATTGTCCTACAACCTGCGCGTCGGTGCGGCCCCGGGCGGAAGCGAGGTCGCTTCAGCCATGTCGCACCTGACCGGCGGCTATCGCCGGCTCGTGCAGCTGGGCAACACACAGCAACGCACCGAGTGGACGGTGAGCGTGGCGCCGGGGACCTACTACTGGAGCGTGCAGGCGGTGGATGGCGCCTGGGCCGGCTCACCGTTCGGCCCGGAGCAGAGCTTCGCGATCGGGGTTGTCGATGTGGCGGAGGAAGCCCCGACCGAGATCTCGTTCGCGCTAGCCGGAGCGAACCCGGCCGCGGACGAGGTGGACTTCCGCTTTGGTCTTCCGGCCGGGGCTCGTGTGTCGCTCTCGATCTACGACGTCAGCGGGCGGCGGGTAGCCAGGCTTGTGGACGGCGAACTCCCGGCAGGGAGTCACGTCGCCACCTGGAAGAGCCGCGAGGTGGGGGCGGCGCCGGGTGTCTACTTCGTCAGATTCACGGTGGACCGGCAGGACATCACGCGGAGGATCGTGGTTCTCCAATAAGGGCGGGAAGGAACAGGGAGCGCGCGAGGTGGCCGGGGATTCCTGGCCGCCTCGGGCGTTCGCAGGGCGGGCGAGGGCGATGTCCGGATGGGCCTTGGCCGGACAGGGCGCGGCTGCTGGCACAGGGGGCGGCCCAGGACACGCGGAGGTTCCTGCCGGGGCTGATGGTCTCCGGACCTCTTGATCGACGTTCTCCCTCGTTCCAGCCCGGGAGCGTGTTACCTGGAGCCTCAGGCAATCACCCGGCCCGCGCCGGCCCCCGTAACTCGTTGAAAACCGCGAAAACCTCTCTCGTCGGCACCAGGCACAGAGTTCGAAATGAGTCGATGACGGGGACCCAATCGCGCAGGGTCTCCGCCGGACAACCGATCTTCTCCGCGGTCGAGGCGATTGCCGTCCACGGGGAGGCATGCTCTCGCTGGTGCTCGAGGACCATCCGCACCGCCCGGTCCCGCACCTCCGGGGAATACCTGCTCGGTCGGATCATGGCTCAATCCTCCCAAGGAATCGAGCCTCCGGGAGCCCCGGGGCGGTTCACACTGCACATCAACGGTATCGCGCTGTGGTCTGACCGCACGTCGCCGGTCCGGTCTCGAGAGAACGAGGGTGATCGCTGTTGACAGCCGGTCACTCCATACTATCGATACTGCGCCTTGACCCGGCCCCATGTGGTCGACCGGGTTGGAACTTCTCCTTCGTGATTCCACAATACAAAACCCGAGTCCCCGGGACTTGTGCGGGCGTAGACACGGGCGCCCCCACCGGTCTGAGACAGGAAATAGGCCTGGTCATATCCGATTGACATCGCGCTCCCGGCCCCCCCACAGCTTGTTCCGGGAGTCCCGACGCCAGCCTCTGCATAAGACATGTCGAAGATCACCTGCCAGACCGTGTAGCGGGTGTTCGGCCCGGGGGTGACTGGATTATCCCAGACGACTCCCAGACGAATGTGCGCCTGACCCCACGCGTCAGGAGCATCCATCAACGTGAGAGACCATGGGTTCATGCCTCCTAGCGCGGGGCAGTCCGCGTTCAGTGGCTTGCGGGAGTACTTGACTTGGCTGCTGGTCTGGCAGCCCAGGTCATCGAATCGCCATGCGTCAGGAAAGCCGCCGCCGCAGCCAGGCAGGCAGGTGACGGGTAGAACCATGGCCACCCCGATGAGATCGTCATCCGTCGGATCAGGACTGAAGTCCGCGGCGGAGATGACCAACTTGTAGGTGGTCGGGGTCGTAAACCACTTGGATACGATCTGCGGGTCGCAACTATCCCAGGACAAGCGCAAAGTGGGTTCGGCGCCCCCAGGGGGCGTGAAGGGCAAGATCGTCGTGAAGCTGGATCCGCCCCCGGCGCCACATGCCGCCACCCAGTTGCTCGCTCGTCCCTCGGCGTCCGGGTCGATCAGGTTGCCTGCGACCGACCAGCGGAGAGTGTCACCGACATCCGCGTCGCACGTGCCGGGCAGGCAGAGGCAGTCCCCGTGTGATTCGCCGGCCGTGTTGAAGTCATTCGACCAGCCGCGTCCAGCGATCACGAACGACTGTTCGACTACAAAGATACATTTGTACTCGAAGTGGCCCGCAGCATCTGCCTGAATCGCGCTGGGCGCCTCCATCCCGGCCCATGCCGGACGCGCAGATGCCAGGGCGAGACCAGACATCAGGATGACCAACATTGTCTGGCATCTCATGGCTCACCTCCGTCGCTGAGGGTCCGTACCGTGGTTGATCGTGGAAACGAATGATCCGACCACCAACCGCTCGCGGGCTGAGCCTCCTAGCCCGGCTGAATCACAACGAGTCTGCTGGCGCGATTGCCACGGCTTCGGATGCGCCGCTCGGCACTGCGCTGGAGACTCCGGCACAGAGCAACACAAGACAGACGACAGCCTTCGCGGGTCTCGACATCGCGCGGCCTCCTCTCCTGGGACGCCCATGTGGCGATTCCCGGCTGAGCCGCAACCGCTGCCCCGGCACGGACCGTGCCCTGCACGGGGCATGGCGCCCGCCGACGGCGACTCTAGGGGCTGCGCAGGCATCCATTCATCGCTTGCCCGCGACTGCCCGAGAGGAGAGCGAGCAACGGATGCATGCCTGCCAGCACCCGTCAATGCACAGCACGGTTTAGAACTCTCGCGGGTGAGCCTTGGGGTGTGGCGGGCCTGGCACTCAGGCCCTGGGGAGGCGATGACGTGCGGCACCGTCACGCCGGAAGGCCGTCAATAACACTACGCCGTTTCTCTCTTGAGTCAATGGCAATGCGTAACGGGGGAACGCTCTGGCCTGGCGTGGATCGGAGCCTGCGCCTGCACCTACAAGAACGGTTCCTTGGGGATTCCCGGGGCACAAGGTGATCGGGGAGGGTCAGTGGCGCAGGGTATCGCGAGCGGAGGGGCGCGATGGCCTGCGAGGAGATCACCGAACTGCTGGGTGGCTGGCCGGGGTTTCGGCTGGTGGGTGTGGTGCGGGAACCCGGCACGGCCAAACGCTCTGCGCCACGGATTGCCCTGATTCGCGAAGCCGTGCCGGGGCAGGATCGGCGCTGCAGCCGTTGTGGCGAAGCCGTGGCGGACGTGCATTCGGTGACCCCTCGCAAGGTGCGCGACTTGCCGATCTTGGAGGCCGAGACCTGGCTCGTGGGACCACTCCCCCCCCTGGAGCTGCTGCTACGCGTCGGGCCCCAAGGTGGCCCGGGGTCGTCAGCCACGTAGGGAAGCGGGTTCGGGTTACCCAGGAGCGGACTCGGAAGTGCGGGGAGCGATACATCGCGAGTGGCGCTTCCGAACGGATCGGCGTACAGTCGTGAGTCGGGAGTAACTCTGGGAGGTCGCCATGCGTGGCCGGCTCATCCTGTTCGCTCTGATCCTCCCCCTTGCCGTCTGTCCGCCGGCAGTGGCCGGCGAGCGGCTGTTCCACTCCCTCTCCGTCGGCTACAGCACGCGCCATGGGATCATCTACGGGATGGCCCGATCGGACTCGCTCGCCTGGGCCGAGGTGCGCACGGGAATCCTCTACGGCGCTGGCCAGACGGCGATACAGATTGGCCTGCGCCGGCAGCTCTTGACCGATGTCATCGCGATGGTGGCCATCAGCGAGCCGCTTCCGGTCATCTCCCCGCATGCCGCGCGCGACTTCAGCCGCCAACTGCATGGCGACATCTACTGGAAGGGGCTCTTGGGGCTCTCGCTCGACGGCAAGGGCGAGCAGCGTCAGTTGAGTCTCAACGTCTGGAGGATCGGGATTCCCATCGCCGGGCATATCGACGGCGTGCCCTGGGTGTTGTACTAGCGGACCCGCCGCGCTCCCGCGGCCCAGGGCCGCGGCCCGGAGTGCTCTTCCTCGATGAGATGGATGCACCGCCAGGTGGCGGAGCGGCCGCGCCCGCCGAGCGCCGCGGCGAGACACCCCAGGGAGAACACGACGTACCATGACCTGACTTCCTGAGGTCGGTCCGGAAGCTATGGGGTAGTCTGGGCCGGAGCTTCGAGGAAGGGGGCAGGGAGGTGGCTCGTCAGCGGCATGCGCCCGGGGAAACCGCCGGCAAGCTGCGCGTGAAGAGCCAGCTCAGCACGCCAGCCCGCACACCTTCCCGAACACTCCTCATCGGACACGTGCGTGTACGCCACGGTCGTCGTCGGGCTCGCGTGCCTCGCTAGCCGTTGCGCGAGACGCAAGCCTGGCGACGCCCTTTAGACGTTCGTGACCGCCGTGTCCCGCAGGGCGTGGAAGGGGTAGAGTCGGTCGAAGCCTGCGATCACTTGCCAGGCGCGGCGGGACGCGGCGTTTGGAGAGCCGTCGGCTGCGGCGATGTTCTGTGGCGCCATGGGGCAGGCGGGCCACCTTCTTCAAGACAGGGGGAACGAATGAGTGAGAAGCCGCCGCGAATAGAGGAATTCGAGGTCACGGGCGAGAAGGTCGTGGAGACCGTCAAGCGGCTGGTGCACGAGGGGAATATCCGCCGGATCACGATCAAGAACGAAGACGGCAGGTCTTTGATCGAGATTCCGCTCATGGTTGGCGTGGTCGGGGCCGTTCTCCTGCCCGTCTGGGCTGCCTTGGGGGCGTTGGCCGCGCTGGTGGTGAAGTGCACGATTGTGGTGGAGAGAATCACGGAGTAAGCCAGGCCGCAGGTGCATCTCCGGCCCCGACAAGGGAACGTGGAGAGCGCCAGTCAGCGTGGGCGTGGGGGCGTCAGCCTCAGCACGCCAGCCCGCGCACCCTCTGGGACAGTCTTTCGTCGCAGACGTGTGTGTACACGATGGCCGTCAGCGGGCTCGCCTGCCTGGTGAACCTCTGGACGAGGGAGAAACGGCGGGAGATCCTACCCCGGAGGCCCGCCGGGTCCTTGCCCGGGCGCCGTCTTCAGGCGCCCCCGGGTTCACCCCGCCCGCGCCAGTCCCCGCAACTCATTGAAGACCGCGAGCACCTCCCTCGGCGGCGCCAGGCACAGAGTTCGAAACGAGTCGATGATGGGGAGACACCGGGGCTGATCGAGGCCTGGCGGGAGGAGTACAATCAGCGCCGACCGCACAGCACCCCGGGCTACCGACCCCCCGGCGCCTGAGGCGATTCAGGTGGCCGCGAGACTGACTTGGCCAGTGGAACGACCACCGGGGGCAGGTCAACGAGCGAGATCTTCACGGGTGAGAGTGGTGCGGCTGAGCCAAGGGGGCCAGGTCGAGAGTACCCGGGCGGCAGGGTTGCGGTAGTCGAGGCGGATGCACGCATCACGCTGGTTCCCGGGAGCAGTCAGCCTGGGAAGGCAAGGCGCGGGAT
>Ga0315287_10002806_pt1 | contig 16614 bp, 26 predicted proteins | sample YL17G11_0_MG_FD_205037 | JGI IMG/M metagenome (GOLD analysis project Ga0315287, IMG submission 205037) | Sediment microbial communities from Yellowstone Lake, YNP, Wyoming, USA - YL17G11_0 | ecosystem: Environmental > Aquatic > Freshwater > Lake > Sediment | place: USA: Wyoming | collected...
AAAAAAAAAATAGCTATTTAAGCTATTGTGTTGATTTTAACAAGTCCCTTTGGCCTTGCACAAGCTATTGCATACCTGATGTAAGCAACTATGTCGATGTGCTTTGACCTTGCTGACTTTTCAATTTCAACTGTTAGTGGTTCTCTCTCATAGTATCTTATTGACGCTAGATCGACATTAACCAATAGTCCATATGTTGTTGCAGCCTGGCTTGAAACCAAGATATCAACTCCGAATGGTGTTGGATAAATACCTTTCTGTATCAAATCTGCGTTACCATAATTAAGGTACTTTAGTAGACTTGGGTCCGTCCTTAGATATTTGAAAGTACTCGGATGTAGTATCAGGAATTTCCTTCCATCTCCTGCATCATCTGCCTCTAACACACCTAGTCCTAAGCTAATATCACTTATGATATCTGCTCCGACTGCTGACCATACTGCAGCTGCTGATGTAACGTGGCCTGCTGGAGCTGTAAAGGTCTGTCCCCTATATGTTCCGCCTGCAACGAATACGTTAAGTGCAGCTAGCATATCACTATTGATATGTCTTGCTATACCAAAGCCTATTGCTTCGATATGATCATTAACTAGATCCCATCTAGAATCTTTGATCCAATTTATAGGAATCCTTGGAGCAACTCCAACGTCCTTGATTGTAGCAAAGTTTCTTGTGAAGTCAAGGATCTGTGAAGGATATTCACCACTCTCAGATTCTTCTTCAGGATTCAGCCATGAATCAGTTGTGTTGTAATCTACGACAGGGCCATTAGCTGGGAAAACTTTACCAAGTAAAGGGTATAGTATCTTTGGCTGAAGTGCCTTTATTATTGTGTCGTCTACCTGCTCTTTAAATAGTGCCCAAGTTGATGCACTAGATGCCGCTATTCCGCCGTATGCCATTTTAGAACCTCATGAGTGCAACTCTTACTGTTGTTGCTGCACTTCCATTAGCGTCTAGAGCTACACCGATAACGTCCTGAGCACTATCTGCTCCACCAGCTGTACCTGCTAGTTCTACGATTCCAGCTGCTCCAGCTTCCACGAAAGAACCTTTCAATATCGCTGATACTCCTGTGTATACTCTGACTATTCCTCTTGTGCAAACGGTAACTTTACTGCCAGCTGCAATAACGTTGTTCGTCTGTGTCCTACTAAATCTGTCTCCACCAACAGCTACACCAACTATTGTAGTATTAGCAGCGCCTACATCACAAGTGTCTGTACCTGTTGCTGTAAACTGGACTACATTTCCAATAGTTACTGCATTATCTGCTGTTAGAGATAGATATTGTCCGTCTTTCACGAAGACTGGCGTTGAATTTATTCCTGCCATTTTTTATCTACCTCTTAAATTTGGTTGCACTTTGTGCACCATTGAATATCGAATCCCAAGCTCCATATTCTCCGAATTTCTCTGCTCTTCCTTTAGCTCCCATATCTGCTACTTCAGCTTTCACTGCTGTAGAGTTACTTCCACCAAATTCAGGCATATCGTTATCCTGGATTTCCATTTTGGATCTCATCGATTTCATCTGTTCCTTTAGATCAGCTACTTCCTGTTTTAGGTTATCTGCTGTATCTACACTGCCTGGTTTCTGCATACCAGCTTTATTTTTCTCATTGCTAGAGTCTGTACTATTCGCAACGGCGTCTCCTGGACCCATATGCTCCGTTGGAATATCATCCTGAGGCTTCTTTGCGGCAGACTTTGTCACTGATAGAGCTTCTTTGCCCATATCCTGTGTCTCTGCTCCAGGCAATCTTTGTAAGATCATTTGCAACATTTGCATAATCTGCTGCATTGGATCTCCACCCATCATGTCTTGCACTTCCTTCTTCTCAGGATTTACAGCGGTCTTAGCATTCGAATTCTGGGCGTCTTTCACATCCATTTTTCCTGCCTCCGTCTGTTGATCAAACTGTTGTGTAGTTCCCATATTATCCTGTGTGAATTGGTCCTGTGGGGCAGCATTAACCAATTCGGGTGTTTGACCAGGTATTTGTCCAGGCATCTGTTGCCCAGGCATCTGTCCTGGTTGCTGCATACTACCAGTTTGAACACTTATTTTCTGTTCAATTGTCTTAATCCTTTCAGCTAAGTCCCTAAGAATGTCTTCGGGGCTTGGAGCTATTCCTGGCCTTGCCGTTTGAGGGCTAGAGGTGGCCAGACCACCTGGTATTTGATTAGAAAGTTCTTGATGTTGCATCTGTGAACCAGCTTGAAATCTATTTTCATGAGGTGATGCATTATACTCATTATTAGTAGTATTAGTATTCATTTCCTGATTAGATGATACACCTTTCTTTTCAAAAGGATTTGGTTTTGAATCACTAGTTGTATTATCTTTTTTTTCGAAAGGATTTGGTTTAGAATCTCCTTTATTTTCAGTTTGATTTTTTTTATCCATTGAATTTGCCTCATATCCCATTTCTTGAAATAATACATTTTTTATTTCAGCTTCTCCATCTGCGGGATCATTTGTTAAAGCAGCATGTAAAGCTTTTGATACTTCTGTAGGAACTTTATAACAAATTCCCATATCATATTTTTTATTTCTTTCATGTCCATTTTCACAAGAATCTGTTGGAAATGGCGCACCACATAAAGAACACTTTGCTTCTTCTACAATAACACCCATAGAAGCATAATTAACTTCTCTTTTCCCATCACTAGTTTGTCTTGATAATTTTTCAATAACATCAGGGTGTGTTACTTCTCCTTTAACCCACATTATTTTTGTTTTGTCATCATACCAAGCACCTTCATCACTTGAGTATGTCCAACCAACATCAAAATGAGGACTAGATAATTTATTTAAAGTATGTGAAGAACCTTCTTGTCCTTCTAGATCGTACCTAAATGGTATTCCTTTAAACATAGGAGCAACTTTTTTCAACATTGAAGCGGTCCAATAAAGACCTTTTTTATTAGCACCTACATGCATTAAAGGAATAATAACAATTGCTCTTTTAGCATCATCTGCAAACTCTATATTACCCAAACTAGAAGTAAAGATATCGTATCGGTGATCTTGTATAGTTATTGCTTCCACTTATAAAAGCCTCAATAGGTTATATTAAATATATTGTATGGGAACCTTATAAATGTTTCTATTTTTTAGCTTCTGATTCCATCTTCTTTAATCTGGTATAATAATCTGGAATTTCTGCTAAATGCGCTTTTGCTATTTGCTTTGCTATTTTAGGATCATCAGAGTGTTCTTTTTCTACCTCAATCCCTAACTTTAATTGTTCTGAATTAAAATCTGAATCTGGATCATCGCCATGTTTTAACATATCATCTTCATCATCCATGTCATTATCTGCAACATTAACTTTTTTCTTTTGCATTGTGTTGAAAATATGACCAGCATTTTTAGCCTGTTCAGCCATATTACTACCCTCTCTTACTTTTCCATTTGGAATAGGGTTTGAAAAATTAGAAGCTTTTACGTCATGAAATTGTTCATGTAATCCTGCACCTATCATTATTTTGCTCGGTATTTCATTTGTAAAATCTGCAATTTGTGCAGTTTTAGCAACACCATCATCTGCAATTTGAGCCATCTTAGCTTTACCTGTAGTACCTTTAGGTCCAAGATTAAGTTCATCAATCATATCTCTAGAAGTCATTCTCTCAGCAAGCCTACCCATAAGAGTACCTTCACCGCCAGCTGCTTCAAGTTGTCTTCCAAATTTAGGAGCTGTTTTTTTGTCATTCATCCAAACATCTCCAAAATGCATTTTTGAAGGTAATTCTTCTTTAAATAAAGCATTTTGACTTGCAGAAGATGCACCTGTTAATTCATCAGCATGTTCTGCAAACTTTTTTGCTACAGAAGGTTTTTCTTTATAAAGAAATTTTCTCTGTTTATCACTTACAAATGGCATTTGAATCACTTATCCATAGTACTTTTTGAAAAATCTTTACCTGATCCAGTATGTAGTGGATTTTCTTCTGGTTTTGCAGGTTTAGCTGATGCAGTTTCTGGTGAACCAACCATATGTAATTTTTCAGGAACCTGAAGAATACCTTCTAATACACCTTCCATTGTTGTCTTTCTAACACCAAGTTTTTCTTTATCTTTTTCTTTAGTGTTATGCTTATTTCTCATGTTATTAAGAAATTTATCATCTGCTGTTAACGGTTTGTCCATTTTTATTTCCTCCTTTATATATTATATCAATTGATATTTATAAACTTATTTATTATACAAGCACATAAACTACTTGTACTGAACATGTTCCTGCTGCACTACAATTTAATACAAGTGCTGATCCAGATGCTGTTTCAAATAAATGAATAGGATAGTATGCGCTTCTCTGATAATTGACTGCTATTGTAGCTCCTGAAATATTTCTAAGGATTGTTTCACTTATCTGTGTTCCACCTGCGCCACTTCTAAGATATATTGTGGGGCCATTGATACTTGTGCTACATGCCCAAGATAAAACTCTTATTTTCTTTCCTGCTACAGCAGTTACAACAGGCGTTGCCTGATCTCCAGCTCCTGTAGGAGTATATGCTCTTGCTATAGATAAAACCGGAAGAGAATTTCCTCTTTCATCGTAATACACTGCTTTGTTTGTTAATTCTCCCATTTAAATCGACTCCGTTGTTAGTAAATACAAATCATAATGATTTGTATCTATTTCAAGTTTTACATCTGTCCATTTGATATTAGTTCCATCTATTTTTACTTTGAATTCTGTATAAGTCAATAATACTGTAAAAGTAGTTTCCATATTTTCAAGGTCATTCACTTGAACACAACCAGATTTATAATTTGTGTCAAAGTCAGTTTTATTAGCTAATTCTTGTGAATTATTAAATCCATAACAATCAGTTAAATTGGTCATTATTCTTGTCATGTATAAGTAGTATGCCATTTTTAATGCTCCTCCTCTAACCAAAATAAAAACCAAGTAAATGTTATTGCTTGATTGCTCGGATTAACTAATTGTAATAAATATTTTGTATTTTGTTTTAAAATCCACTTAAAAGGTGAAGTATACGAAGGTGCTAAATATGTTTCCCAATCTGTATGTGTAACAACTTCCATTAATTTAGTTCCAGTACTTGTTATTGTTGGGTCAATCCCGATTAATACATTACTAGTATTTGTAGTAACTCTATTTAGATTATAAATAGGATTTGATGTTCCAGCTGTAGATGTAGTTGAGGAACCCCAAAATCTAGCAAGTGTAGCAACTGAAGCTCCACTTTTTGTAATATTAACTGTCATATCTCTCATATGAATATAATTAGTTGCAGGAGTAGTTATCATAATTGTCATAGTTGAATTTGCTGCTAATGTAGCATAGCTTCCAGTAGATATATAAGCCTTTCCTTGTTCAATACTATAAGTTACTTCATTATCTAAGTATGTACTTATGCTAGTTATTTTTGCATCTACAGCAAGTCTTTCAGTAGTAGAATCTGTTACTATACTAACAGATTTTGTATTTGTATCATCAAATATCGTTACGTCTTGTGTTGCCATTTATATTATCACCGGGTGTCCCAGATCAGGACGTTCTTCCAATCTTTTTTTCAACCATACTACTTCTGCTTCGATTTTCTCTATTTTCTCTTGTAAAAAAATTCCTGGTGTTTCGAATTGAGCCATCTGCAGTGCCTTTAGTGCTGCTTCCTTTCGCTTTATCTCAACCAAGTAACTATATCGTAAAGGCATTTTTATGCATTTCGTATGATTGTTCCATATCCTATGAAATCACTTGCTGGTGTTGCAGCTACTTCCTTATTTATTGCAGATATGTAAATCGTATCTGAAGCTGTCACTTGTAGTGAATCTGGTATGTCAACATACTTTGTTGGGCATGCTGGTGTTGTCCATATATCCATGATTTCTACTTCGGATCCAGTTGGTCCAACCCATACAGTCCATTTACATAATCCTGCTCCTGATACAAGAACAGCTTTTATGTACTCATCGACTGTTGCTGGTGTTTCTGCTACAACCAATGTATCACCTGCACCTTTCACAATATTGATACCATCATTGATGTATACATTGTTTGATGCACCAGATACAGAAACATTTATGCTTCCATCTGAATTTATTGCGAGTGTTTCTGAGCCATCACCAATTTTGATCTTATCATCTGTTGTATTCAGTGCTCTTATATCCAGATCAGTTGCGTCAATAGTTACATCATTTGTGACGGTACCGATTGAAGATATCGTTGCTATTGTACCAACAGTAGTTACAGTTGTAATCGTTCCTGAATCAATTGAAGTCAATAATGCTCCCGTGGAACTATCTACTTCCATTGGAACCCATTTATCATCCTTCTTTATTGCAATAGGAGTTAATCCATCTGTAGCTACAATGGTCTCTGCATTTCTTGTTGCTCCTTTTATGAGCTGTGAAAATTCATCTGCCATTTTACATTACCTCCTTACGCATTCCTTATTAGTGTAGCATATCCTGCGAAGTTGCTTCCTGTCGCTGCTGCTTTTTCTTTGTTTTCTCCAACGATCAACAATGTCTGTGTTGATAATACCGTCAATGAATCTGGTATATCAATATATTGTGTGGGGCAAGTTGGTGTTGTCCAGAAATCCATTATAGCACCTTCGCTTGATGTTGTACCATATTTCACTGTCCAATGACACAATCCTGCACCTGCAACCAATATTGCCTTGAAATATTCAGTTGCACCTGGACTTCTTGTAACTACTGTGTTTGGAGTATCCTTTACTAAGGTTGCTGTTCCTCTTGTATATGCGTTGTTTGATGCTCCGGATATTGCAACGTTTATACTTCCATCGCCGTTTATAGCCAAGGTGTTTGTTCCATCACCGATTTTTACTTCATCAGTTGCTGGAGATAGATTCCTTATATCTAAAGCGGATGCATCCACTGTGACTGTTCCAGCGATATCTGTTACCGTTGTCACTGTTGTTACAGTTGTGACTGTTGTGACAGTATCTATTGTGCCTGAGTCAACCTCAACTAATAGTGCGCCTGTTGTTGTATCCACTTCCATAGGAACCCATGTTGTTCCTTTTTTTACCGCTATTGGTTCTAAGCCATCAGTAGAAACTATTGTCATTCCTGTTTCTGCTGCACCTTTAACCATCTGTGCAAATTCATCTGCCATTTTATATTACCTCCTTTGTTAACTGTTCTTTCATCCTAGCAATCGATTCTTCGATCTTTATTTTTTCTTCATCCAACTCAAGGCTTCTTGTCTCGAGTTTCATGATATTGAATTCTACTTCCATCCTTCTTAATTGTGTTTTTTTTGTTGCTAAATCCATCATTTCTCCCTCCTATGCTGGTAATGTATAACCATATATTGTAGCTTCAAATTGTTTGTTTTTGATGCCTATATTCTTTACTCTGATTTCAATTACTGCTCCTGCACTTGCTTCTGGCATTTCTGGAAAATTCACAAGAGCACTTCTTGATGCTCCGCTATTTCTCCATAATCCAATCCTACCACTTGTGATCTCGAAACTGAATTCTCCAGCTTCATCACCTCCTACTAGTCCTCCTTTAAAATAAAATCTTTTTCCTGAAGGAACTGTATAGGATGCAAGTGTGATTGTACCATTTGGAGCAAGTACTTCGTCTCCATATATGATGACCTTTGACCTATATGTATCAACTGATACAACAATCAAATTTCCATTTATATCGGTCTGAATAGCATGAATTATTCCTGATGCATCTGTTCCAGTTATTGTACTCATTTATACCACCGCATAATTGATTATAACATACCACTGATCTGCAGGATTTGATCCTGTTATATTTAATGATATAACTTCATTTACAGCACCTAATAAATTTACAGGAATATAAGCTCCTAATGTACCATTTACAAAATGTTGCTGTATAATAAGTCCTGATGTCTTGAAATATACTTTTAAATTGAACAATGCTGTTTCTCCAGTAACGAAACAACCTATTGCTTGTAATTTTTTACCAACAGGAGGTGTTGCAATAGTAATATCTGTTTGATCTCCTAATAATGAAACAGTACTTGTATAAGGAGGAACAGTATAAACAGTAGCTCCGGTTATTATTGCACTGACAGGAAAAGGATTAGTAATATCAACTATTTTATCTTCATTCCAGATAAATACGTTCCTGTACCTTGGTTCTACACTCATGTTATTTTCATTGCCGAAAATATGACATTTTCTCCGCTTAGTGCATTTATAACATTATCTGATTCTGAAAACTTAACTTTATTTTTATCATATACGCCAGGTGTAATTTGATTTACCTCTAATTCATTATACAGTTTGATGTTTTTAAGCTTTTCTATTTCTTCATCAGTCGGATAGAATTTATAATATGTTTTCATACTACAAATCATCCTTATATAAAAATCAATTGGATCACCAATATAATTATCAGCTTTTTCTTTCAATTCATCCTCTATATCTTTAATGAATTTCTGAGAACAAAAGACATTAGCTTCAGCAACCATTTCAAAATGAACACGATCATCTAAAATCGTATACATAATAATATATTCACCAACTCTAGATATCTTCAAAAAATCCCTAAATACGACTGGATAAATTCTCATACTATAATTACTCCATCAGTGATTTTAATTTTATCTCCGACCTTAATTGAATTGTCTGCTTTTTCAACACCAACATGTTGTTGTGATATATCTCCTTTATCACCTTTGGTTTCATGTTGAGCATACCTTGAGCCACCTAATTGTGTTGGGTCTTTTACATCATTAATATTTCTATTACTAGGATCTTTTTTACCTGCTACATTCAGTTGGCCTCTCATAAGTTGCATATTAGCTTGTGTATCAAAATTCATAGGTGTCTGAGTATTCTGTTGAGGTGCAGTTTGGTCGTCTGGAAATTTAACTTCTCTATCTAATGGATCAAGTAAACCTAATTTACCAGCATCTTCTGCTTGCTGCCTTGCAGCCGGTATTTCTCCTACCATTGTAGCTGCCCTATTTACATCTATAATTCCTGCGTTAAGTAAAGCAATAGCGTTAGCTATTGTTTGTGTTTCATCCTGTTTAAATATGTTTTTCCATACAACCTTAGGATACTTAGGTTCATCTGCCATCCATGAATCATATGTTTCTAAAACATCTTCAACTGGATCAATGCCATCTATAAAGTCCTGCATCTTTTTCTTTCTTTGTATTTCGAAGTATATCTTTGGTTTGATAAGCTTTTCTTCTATTTCTTCAGCGACTATGCCTTGCGGTACTTTCATTCTAGCTATAAAAGTCTTATCTTGTTCTGAAATCATTCTGTCCGTGCTTCCTCTTGATTTAAAATAAGATTCAGGAGCACCTGTTGCCGCGAATATCTGTGTATCTACATCACCCATAAGGTCGCCTATTGCTGACTTACTCTGATTTATTGAAATTACAGTTGCAGACCATTTATCTGTTGTTACTGGATCAGAACCTGGTTCCATATCTTGAAGAAGATTAACCATTTCATCCTGTTTTTCGGCGACTTGCTTTGGACCTATACCTTCAGTATTCAATTGCCAATGAACCATTGGTTTTGTATATTTCTTAAACAATATAGGAGCAAGTATATTTATATCAAGTCTAGCTGTTGCTGGGTCAATACATGACTTTACATCAGAAAATCCAAAAGGATATTCAGTAAAATCATTCATTTTAAAATGACAAACATCCTCAGGGTGCATCACGATTGGGGTGGGGTATGATAGCGTAACCCCTGTTAAGATATTTGGATTGACCCGACCATCGGAAGGATAAGAAGCAATTGTTGTGCCTCCAATGATTGGTGGTAGGTAGATATAAAACATTATCTTGGTCGTCATAGGATCAAGGAAAATTTTAAGTCTTTCAGGTTGTAGTATAGTTATTTTATCAACTAAACCATTTGTATCTCTTCTAAGTGCCCAATATGAATTACCATATGTGTGTAAATGGAATCCTGTCTTGATAAGTTTTTTCTGGTTTATCTTTAATTTTTCAAATAGATATTTTCGAACAACTTTTTCTTCTGGTACTTCCATTGATTCTGCTCCATAATTTACATCAAAAGTACAACCTAATCCAAGTTGTGCTTTCAATAATATTGAAGCAAATAAATAAGGCACATTATATACTAGATCAACATTACGAGCGTAATCTTCAGGACTTTTTATCGAACTAAGTGAGAAATAAAGTGCCCAGCCTGTGAAAATCTTTCCGTTGATGATGTAGACACGATCACCAGCCATTGCTTGAGCATACGGTATTCCGAGTACACGGTCATCTTCAGCTATTTCAATTTTCTTTTTTTGCACGAATTGTTCGCCTGCATCGTCGTACCTATTTGCTCTCTCAAAGCATCTGAACTTTCCATTATCAGCCACTTCTAAAATCATTTCGGGGTTCTTTAAACTCCAAGATTTTAAATCACGTACGTTCCCACGGGCCAGGACTCTGTTTTCATTACAATTTAAATTTTCATCGAAAATACCTTTTGTTATAAAATCTTGTTTTATACTTTCTAGGTCCTTCGTGAAATCTTTATTCATTGACTGTTGTGCTTTTAAGTTCATAAACTCCTCTTCAAGTTTAGTATTAAAAGCAGATGAATTTCGAGCGAAATCGAATTCTAAATCCGATGTTCCCTCTTTAGATGCCAGTTTTATTTTTTCTTCCATATTAAACCTATATTATAGAACTTCTGAAGTATTTAAATGTTGTCTTTATTTTACAGTCTCATGCCGTGACTACGGCGACTTTCCGAGTATTGATACCTATGACTGCGGTCGCGCATTCTCATTTCTTTAGTGCTTGACAATACTTCTCTACCAGATTTTGCGTGAACTCCGTGTAATTCATCAGTGAATTTTTCCCAAGGATTTCTCCATGTCATCATATCAGCACTAGTAGTAAGTGTTGTATTCTTAAGTGCGAGAAGAACACTCCAGAGCATATCGTCATGTTCATTCGATGGATGAAAGTATTTATACACACCCGTTTCTGATATTTCGAATTGTTGATTCAGAAACTGTGATATAAGTAATTCAGCTTCTTTGGGTAATTGAAATTGATAGTTCTCGAGTAGTATACGAGCTACACTTACCATTTCTGTTTTATTTTTGGTTGTGAAAGCTACGGCTCCTCTTTCGTTATCTGGATTATTTATAATAGGAACGTTATTTTCCCTGAGTATTTCCAGAAACGACTTTTCATTTGAGTAATCTATATTCCATTCGTGCGGCTGGAAGATTTTGTAGAACATCGATATCTGTTGAGCTATTTTAGTATAGGGCGTATCCAAAGGAAATTTAATTTGTACGACGATTTTAATCGGGCGAATATCATCTCTAAGTATTGTATATACGGAATTGTCGTTTGATTTACCTAAATCTAAACCAGCGATGAAGGTTGCTCCATCTTTCGCCAATTTAAAATAATGCTCAGCTTTCTCTTTTGTAAAATCTTCTATTTTGGAGATGTAAGAATAATTATCTAGGTTCCAACGTCCAGTTAACCTTCCGTCTATCATTTCTGGTTCGAATAGCTTAGATGGAAACGCAAGAACTCCTTCTTCCATAAACTCACAAAGATACTCTTGCCGCCACAGTCCTTCTGGACTAGTACTTTTTTGCTTCATGACGTATTCTTCTGAAAGGAAAGGACATTCATACCAAGGTTGCTTGATTGTAAGGATCTCTTTTGATTGTGTATTATTATAAAAGTGATTTTTAGTCTTTGGTGTTCCTGCTTCAATGATCAATGCATTTGTGGTAGCTCCGAAAGGAAGTACATCTGCATTGTACTTATTGTCTGTAATATCCTGAGATTCGTCTATAACAATACATGTAGCAGTATAACCTCTAATTTGTGAGCCTGGGGAGGCTGAGAGAAATTTTGCTTCATTGCCATTTTTCACTTGAATACCTTCTGTATTCATTTTTACTATATATGAAGCAATAAATTCAGACCTATCAACTAATGTTTTGAGTTTATCATAAAGGTTCTTTATTTGGTCCTTAATAGGCGCAACTATTGCTATATGTTCTGGCATCCATTCTTTATTTATTTCAATTCCTTTGCCATATAACAGCCTCCACAGTATATAAGAGGCTATAACAGTACTTTTACCTGTCTGTCTACTCCAGATCGCCGTGATGTGATTATGAGTTTTTGTCTTTTCAATGAAAGTTTTTTGTTTTTCAGACAAAACACGCCCAAGAAATACTTCTATGAAATAAATAGGATCATCTTCTAATTTTCGAATGAGTGCTTCAGCCTCAGAAGGATTAGTTACGTCAAATATTTCTGCCATTTTTAGGTTTTTAGATTGTTTTCGTCTAATTCAGTGAATTCTAATTCCTTTGGTCCAAAAAATCCTTCATTTAGTGTACCAGAAGTGATTTTTTTCTTTTGACTTTCACGAATTTTTAGTTCTTTGAGTAAATGAGTTGTAAAGTTTTTATCCGATTTAATTGTTTCATCACTTTTGAGCATCCTATCAAGTGCTTCTATAGCTTCAATTATAATTTTAGAGAACTCCATCTTTGTTTTAAGGAGCGGATTCTGATAATAAATAGGGCCAGAAGGTGTTTCCTTCTTTAGTAATACGCCAAGACTAGTGAAAGCTTTATTAGACCTACCGGAATTAAGGATATTCCCTAGTAATTCATTCAAAACTAGATGAGCTCTTGGATCAGTTATATCATAACCTGCATCTACGAATTTTTGTAGAACATTAAGTATCTCTTTTCTTTCATATATACATCGGTCGTTTTGTAGAACTTCATATGCATGGCTCTCGATATAGGACTTGTAGATATAATCTCTTTTATTTTGAGCTCTTAAAGTGTTGTCAGCGCTGTCGTCTAGTTCGGTCTCTTCCTTATAAATGGCTTCAGATATCTTTTTAGCTTCCTCTCTTAAAGCTTCAAGTCTTTTCTGTGGATATTTACATTGCATTAATACAGGACAGTTAACACAGCGCATTAATTCCATCTTGAATTTCTCACAAATTTCTTGAACAGATTTTTCAACCTTTGCGTTTTGTGTAGCTAGAGAATTATCAGATGTCTTTTTGAGCTCAAGGGAAGTTTTCTCACTTTCTGCATCAGTATAAACCAAAGTTTTCTCACTTTCTGCATCAGTATAAGTCTTAGCCTCAGTAGTATAAACCATTTCTGTAATTACCATACTTATATTAATATTTAGATATTTATATATGTATCGGTTTAGTCTATTCTAAATCAAGTGATTGTGCCTATAGAAGCTTTAAGAGAGGAAGCTATATAGCTCTCGCGTACGTAAATGCAAAATATTCTAAATCAAGTGATCGTGCCTATATAGCTCTCGCGCACGTAAATGCATATATAGGGCAGGGCCATATTTTTATACTTTTATTTTTCTTATATTCTCTAACATCTATATTATACTATCCATCATTATAAAATAAAAAAAATATTTTATTTTATTTTTTTTAAATAAAATAAGAAATAAAATCTAAAATAAAAATCTAAAAAAAATAAAATAAAAAATAAAAAAAAAATTAAAATGAAATCGCAATTTCAGTTTTTAAGTTTTTCATTTTCCAAAGATAAAATTTTTATTCTTTCTAAAAGAATATTTTTTGTTTCAACAGAAATTAAATATTCTGATAAACAATCTATTAGAAAAATCATTTTTTCTATTGGATTTTCATTTTCGTAATAATCGTTAAAATAATATAAAATTTCTGAAGCAAATTTTACTTTATTTTCAGCGTTTATTCTTTCGGTGTTTTTCAAACAAATAATTTTATATAAATGTCTTTCGTTATCAGAAAGAATATTTATATTAAATTCTTCGTCAAAATTAATTTTTTTAAATTCTTCGTTTTCCATTTTGTTTTCCCTCGCAATATTCAAAAAAATAAAAAAATAAAAAAAAATTAATTTCTTTTAACAATAACTTTTAAATAATTATTGTTACTAGTGTTATCCGTCAGTTTTTCAGAAAACTTTTTATATTCTTCAAAAGATAAATTATTTTCTGTTAAACATTGAGATAAAACTTCTCTCAATTCTTTTCTCATAGTTCTATTTATTACTCTCGAGCAATTATGAGAAAATAAATTCATATGTTCTTCATATAAATTTTTTAACTTCTCTGGATTACTCTCAAGAAGTTTTTTTGTTTTCATTTCAGAAACAAACTTAATGTAATCAACATTAAGTTTTATAATATGTTCTTTTCTTTTTTCCATTTTGTTTTACTCTCCATTATTTTTTTATAATCCAGAAAAAATATTTTTAATTTTTTTTTAAATAATATTTTTGTTAAAAATAATAAATTTAAAAAAATAAATTAATTTTCTTTTGGGTTTTCCATTTTTCCAAAATCATTTTTTAAAATCATTTTTTGGTAGAATAAATTTTTTCTGTTATTACTATATATTAAGTTAAACTTAATATACTTATTGATATATGGGAATACTTACTAGTTTATATACTTTTTGGTATTTATATATACTACTAAACTAATATACTAAATACTATACTATCTAATTCTACTATACTAAATACTATACTACTATACTATTCTCCACTATTCTATACTATTATACTATTCTCCACTATTCTATATTACTATACTAATTACTATACTCGCGCGTTCGTTCGTTCGTTCGATCGATGCGATTGTCCGTTTCTGCGATCGGCTCGAAGCTAAAAACAACAGCATTTTCTGTAGATCAAGGATACGCTATGTTGTTATGTCGCTATGTAGCATACATAGCATATTGTCGCCATGTCGTATTGTCGCCATGTGGCCCGTTCGTTAACTGGCCCGTCCGCACGTTAACTGGCCCGTTCGTTCGATTGAATGAAAATGCGAATGCGAATGCGAGTAAGGCGAATGCGAAGAATGCGCATATATACTCGATGGTATATATATCGTATTTGTTTATACGACTTCTTCGATTATCTCAGAACTTACTATCGCTGAATAACGATTTGATTGTTCTTTCTTCTGAAAGAAAGGTTTCTTTGTTTCTCTCTCTGGGTGTAGATCTGATAGATAATATCTCGCTTTTGCTATTGGCGAATGCTCATTGTAAATGCGCTTCGCTTCTCTATCGCTTATCGTATCTATTGTACTTTCGTAACTCATGTTTCTCACTCTCCGTTTAGCTACTATAATCGCATGTTACTGATATTACTATTGTGTCTGGCTCATCTTCGTATTCTCCAATGCGAATGTGTTTTGTATCTCCATAATGACTCATTAATGCTTCGCAAATAGCTATCTTAATGTGATAGCTCTTATCGTATTGTGGATACTTTGCTTCTAGCTCTTTTCGTTTCTCTTCGAATATCTTATCGATATATTCGTCTAAAACTGAGTCGTTATCGTGCTTCTCAGCTTCTCTTAACGCTTCTATTATTCGTCTCATGTTCTCACTCTCCGTTTGTTTATGATAGATAATCTGTTATTCTCGCTGTTACTATCTCGTTTCTATAATCGACGTTTAGAATGTAAGCTCCCAAATCGTCGTTATATACTTCGTTTAGATATATCGATAAAAACTGTTCGATATCTTCGACGGTTATATCTCCCTCGATATAAGCTTTGAAATTTACTTCGATGGATAGAAATTGTTCTCTTATTCGACTAATGCGAATGTTTGCTTTTATTCTCGCTTGACTTGATTCTTCGAAGTAATCGTATATCGATTCTTTTATGTATATCTTATCGCTTTGCTCCATCTTTACTCACTCTCGTTTCTTTCGAAGAATTCTGCGATGTAATCGAAGATGAAACTTTCGAACTCTTCGTAAGTCTTTATTTCGAATTCTCTCGTTGCTTCGTACTCATCTTCTCCCTTGATTTTAGCTTCGTCTCTCGCGTCTTCTATATACGTCTGTTGGAAGCTTTCGAATACTTTTCGTAAATCGCTTCTCCATCTTTCTTCTCTTTCGTTCGCCATTCTTTCTCACTCTCCGTTTCGTTTTCTTTCTCTTATTTATATATATAAATATATATAATATCTACTACTATATAAATCTATCTACGATTCTAAGATCGATGGGGCTTTTAATTGGTCCGTTCGTATTTACGATTTGTTTTAATAGTTTCTTTCTTCGTTCTCAATCGTTCTCGTTTTGCTCTTGTTCTTCCTCCCATTTATCGATATCTTCACTTCTCCCGTCTAATATATACTTGATTATACTGAAGAGAAAGTTTGGTGGTATCTGTTGGATATTAGGTCTATAGCATAACTCTGCTATACGAACGATCTTTTCTTTTAATTCGATGGGATATGGTATGACAAGATCTTTCTGATTCTCATCGAATCTTTCTCGTAGAATGCGAATGTTCTCCTTTTGGTATGGTTCCATGTTTAGTCACCGATTATTAAGTTAGTGTTCTTCTTTGTTTTGACGAGCCACTCCAATTGATTGACAATCCAATCGTTTACTTCTAAATCGTCTCTATCGCTATCGTCATGCCATTGATCTTTTAGCCAGCCACTTAATGCTTCTATCTTATCGAATGCTATTTTGTCTTGTTCCATGTTAATTCGCACTCCATGTGATAGATGATATATCGTCTATCTTTATTCGTATCTTTGTTGGTTCTTCTGGATTTTCTTCGTTATCGA
>Ga0315287_10002807_pt1 | contig 16611 bp, 13 predicted proteins | sample YL17G11_0_MG_FD_205037 | JGI IMG/M metagenome (GOLD analysis project Ga0315287, IMG submission 205037) | Sediment microbial communities from Yellowstone Lake, YNP, Wyoming, USA - YL17G11_0 | ecosystem: Environmental > Aquatic > Freshwater > Lake > Sediment | place: USA: Wyoming | collected...
GGGAGGTTCCCGTCGAAACAAGACCTTACGGCAAAGCTGCTCGCGTACATCGAGCGCTTCAACCAACAGAAACGAGTCTTCCGCTGGACAAAGACGGCTAACGAGATCCTTGAGTCATGTACTTCCCGGACGAGACACTAGACTTAGGAACGGGTCGATCTTGAACGGTAGCGTCGACCTCGTCCATAGCGTAGCGCGGTTGCTTCGGGTCGTCGGAGCCCCTCTCCCATCGTCTGCGAGGTCTTGCGGTGCCAAGCCCGCGCGCCTGCTCCCTTCTCTGTCGCCTGCAGACTCGAGAGCGTCCTGCAGGAGCGGTCGCGATCTGGTACGCCTTGGCGGACTACTTCCGAACCGGGGGCCTCGTTCAGTAGCCACGTCTGGTTACCCCGCGAAGAATCTGGGTTCGGGTATCTGTAAGGTGCCCCCAGAGACGGGCGCGCAGCGCCTCTGAGGCGCCGAGAAGCTACTCGAACTGGTCCACACTTTGGCCTTGCCTGGCTCCACTCCTCCCGATGCTGGTCTCCAATCTGGACCAGTCTGCAGGAGGCATGTCAGGAGTGCGCGCGCGTGCCGACCACAAGATGTGCTAGAATGCACTCCAAGAGGGTCAAGATGTCACACACATCCAGCAAAGGAGGTCATATGGGCTGGCCGTGCGATGGAAGTCGTCTGAGGCAAAGCCTGCTAGGACTGGCAGATGTCACCAGAGGTCAGGAAGTGGAGGCAGATGCGTCATGAGTTTCTTGGATCGACTGCGCCAGGTTGGAGAGCCGACGTTCGATAAGCAGCGCGCTGTAATGACAATCGTCACTGCCGCGATCTTGGCGGATGGCGAAGTCAGCGATGATGAGGTACGTCGCCTTAGGGGAATGTGCGCTCTGAGTCCGATCTTCTCGCACAACAGCGGCGACCAGGACACAGAGGTCATAAAATTCGCGGTCAGCGTGAATGGCCAATCGGGCGAGCGAGCACTAGGGATGGCCGCTGCATCGCTCTCGCAGACGCTCCGACAGACTGCATTTGCGTTTTCGTGCGACATGCTTCTGGCGGATGGTGTCGTGAACGAGGGTGAGAAGCAGTTCATTGCGGGGCTCGCAAAGGCACTCGGTATCGATGAGGCGACTGCCGATGCCGTGATCCTGACAACTCTCATCCGGAACTACACCGCATAGCTGAGGAGTAATGGGCGGGGTGCCACGAACGCGGCAAGGCCAACGGGTTCTAGTCTAGTAGGGACTGCCGAGGTCAGGAGGCGACGAGTGTCAGCGACAAAGTGCCCAACTTGTGGCGGTGTGGGGACTGCCAAGTGCGAGAACTGCGACGGTAGTGGTCGCACAGGGAATTTGCTTATCGGTTACTCGAGGTGCAGCCGTTGCGATGGGCTAGGGAAGCACAAGTGCCCCAACTGTGGCGGGACCGGCAAGGTAGGCAAGTAGACATGAGAACGCCCTGGACTACTTCCGAACCGGTGCGATCAGGCCACCTATCACGGCAAACGCGAGGCCTGTGATGCACATCCACGAGATGAGCTCGGCGGAGTCGCCGGGAGCCAACCAGGTGCCTCTTGAGAGCGAAGAACAAGAACCAGTGGCCCAATCGGAAGACACCGAGAAGGGGCAGGAATCCGCCACCGAGTCTTCTGCGCAGGACCACGCTGCAATCCGAGAGCTACTTGAGCAACTGGGCGCCATCAGATCTCTAACTGATGAGATGGTAAGTCTGGCGAACTCTCGCGAAGAGACGATAGGGCACCTCTACGAGGAAAACAGGCGTCTGAGGGCTGGCGAACTCAAGCAAGCTCTCAAGTCAACAGTAAACGATCTCATACGTCTGTATGACATGATCAGAGATCTTGGAGTGGCCTGGAGAGCCCGGGAGTGCTTAAGCCGAGATGAGATATGCCGTGAACTGAGTTTTCTGAGTGAGTGTCTGCTAGATATCCTCAGCCGGCAGAGTGTGAGACCTTTTCGTGCAGATCAGGGCGAGGCATTTGACCCGAAGCTCCACTGCGCGGTGCGATCAGTCTCGACAGCGTCTCGTGAACTGGATAGGACGGTTCACGAGATTGTTACGGAGGGTTTCCTCTGGGATGACCGCGTGGTTCGCTTCCTCGGAGCGGAAGTGTACGTGTTGGCGGAGCGGGCAGAGCCTCCGAAGACTGGAGGAGCGGACAAGAGCCCGCCCGTGTGAAACGTGATGGCGGGAGTACGAGATCGAAGAGAGCGGAGGCGAGATGGGTGCGAAGCGTGTCTATGGTATTGATCTAGGGACGACATACTCGTGTATCTGCGTGGTGGATGAGAGCGGGCGACCGCAGGTGATCCAGAATGCTGAGGGAGACTTCACAACCCCCTCTGTCGTCTTCTTTGAGCCCAGTGGCAACGTAGTTGTGGGCAAGTACGCCAAGAACTCAAGTCGATTGAGCCCAGATCGTGCCGTCGATCGCATGAAGCGTTACATGGGTGACAAGGACTTCTCGCGCGAAGTGGACGGGAGGCAGTATCGTCCGGAGGAACTCTCGTCTTTCGTGCTGAGGAAGCTGGCTGGTGATGCGGCGCAGAGCGGAGATCCAGTCGAGGACGTGGTGATCACCTGCCCAGCCTACTTCGGGGCTGCGCAGCGCACGGCTACCGAAAACGCGGGGAGACTGGCGGGACTTAACGTGCTCTATGTCCTGAGCGAACCCACCGCAGCCGCGATCTGCTACGGCGTGGACAAGACCGAGACTGATCAGACTGTCCTGGTGTTCGACTTCGGGGGAGGGACCTTCGACGTCACCCTCATCGCCATCACCCAGGGGAGCATACGGGTCGTCTGCACTGACGGCGACGACTCCCTGGGTGGAGTGGACATTGACTCCCGGATAGTCAGCTACCTTGCCGAGCAGTTCATTAAGCAGTGCCCGGCTGCTGGCGACCCGCAAGACGATTGCCAGAGTCTCCAGAACCTGGCCATTGCTGCCGAGGAAGTGAAGAAGCGGCTCTCGTCGCTCGAGAAGACGGCCGAGAACATCTCCCATGGCGGTGTGATGGCGCGAGTAGAGTTCACTCGCGAAGAACTCGAGAGCCTCATCGCCGATCTCATCGAGCGAACAATCACGACCACCAAGCGGGCCCTTGACCAAGGAGCGGAGCGCGGGCACGCACACGTAGACCACGTGTTGCTTGTGGGCGGCTCAAGCCGAATGCCATGCGTTGCGAGGCGCCTAAAGGAAGCTCTCGGGCTCGAGACTCAGATGTTTGAGCCGGACCTTGCGGTCGCAAAGGGAGCAGCTCTCATGGGTCTGAAGATCCGTGCGGGCGAGCTCATCGATCGCGCATTGCTGGACATGGGCGTAAGCCCCGAAGCCATCGAGTCGGGCCGTGTCGACCCCGCTGTCCGGAAGGATGCCGAAAGGAAGGTCGCAACGAAGTTCGGACTCCCTGCTGTCGTCGTCGGGCAAGCTACGGGACGGACGATCATGAATGTGTGCTCGAAAGGGGTCGGCGTCCGAGTCGTGGCAGGACCAGACAGGACGGAGAAGATCGCATTCCTTGTTCATGCCAACACGCCGGTACCCACCAAGGCCGATGAGCGCTTTGGCACTGTCGAGGCGAACCAGCGCAGCGTCTCGGTTCAGGTGTACGAACAAGCTGGACAGGTGGAATCCGAGGTCATCGAGGACAACAAGCTTCTAGCGAAAGGGGAGATCACCGATTTGCCGCCCAATCTTCCCAGCGGGTCGCCGATTGATGTGACCTACGAACTCGACGTGAGCGGCAAGTTGCTGGTGGGAGCCGTCGAGCCTGAGTCCGGCAAGGGATTGCATCTTGAAGTGATGGTTGAAGGTGCCATGACCGAGGCGGAAGTCGAGAAATCGACGGCGGAGCTACTCAAGAGGCAAGTTCAGTAGCGCGGCTTCCGGACGCGTCGAGAGACCCTGCGAGGAAGGCGAGGGACTGGAATAGGCGTTGGGCTTCGGCGCAGTCGTAGGAGAGCGCGATGTGGAGTCTTGACGAGGAAGGCTACAAGAAGCGAATTCTGAGCCCCGCAGTAGAGGTGTTCAAGACCACTGGCGGAGTACTTCCGGATCCCTTTGCCCGTTACGACCTGCACCTTGACGTAGCGGACGCCACGGACATCGCTCTGGCACTGCGCACCGTGAAGTCGTTCTGGGACAGGGAGCGCTCGCGGAATCCGAAGTATCAGAAACTGATAGAGTGCCTTGTGCAGCCCGGTGAGCATGGGCGCCTCAGCAAGGTGCTCATGGATCCGAAAGCCCGTGGGGAACTGCGAGCCGAAGTTGAGCAAAGGCGACAAGACGAAGCGAATGCGCGGTTCGCCGAACTTGACGAGTACATCCACATGGTTTCGGGGAAGGGATACCTCACCGACAAGGAACGAGAGACAATCGTTCAGCAGTTTGGTCGGAAGGGCCTGACTGCCGCGGACATTGAATCACGGATTCTCGTGCCGGTCAAGGCGCCTGAGGCAGCTCCCCGCATCGACGAAGGATTGAGCAGGGTTGTCCGCGACCAGATCCGGAACAACCTCTCGTACTTCCAGAAGCGCGACCTCTACGAATTCCTGGACGTCGCCCCAGACTGCACTAGGGTAGCGATCAAGAAGAGACTTGAGCAGGTCGAAGAGACATGGGCAAAGCGCAATGTCGGCCACGACAAGTCAGCTGCGCAGGTGCTGATCGGGTTTGTCAAGTCGCAACTCGTTGACGGAGACCGCGCTAGGTACGACAAAGCTCGAGAGTACGAGGTGTACGAGAAGCTTCGTCCGATGGTCGAAGTGGCGGCCATGGATGGGGCGATTGACGAGGAGACGGAGTACCCGAGTCTGCTGAGGAGAGCGGCAGAGCTTGGTCTGTCTGAGGCAGCCGGAAGAGCTCTGATCCTAGGGATTGCGATGGAACTGGGCATCAGAGCGCCGTCTCAGCCAGTCGCAGAGAGCATCCTTTGCCCGAAGTGCAGAATGTTGATGCCAAAGAGCGGGGCTGAAGATCGCTGTACCAGGTGCGGCACAGCTCTCTGGGTGGAATGTCCGGAGTGTCGGCAGCGGTTCCCTGCGTCAGAGGCGTGCCCGCGATGTGGCCTCACGGCACGCCAGCTGCATCACGTGCGGCGCGCACTGCGCGAGGCCGAGATGGCCCTGTCTGAAGGCCGTCTGGATGACGCGCTTGTCTGTGTCGAAGACGCCGAGGTGAGTTCGTGCCTCGGGAGCGAAGTCCAGAGCGTCCGGTCGCGTCTTGAGGAGCGTAGGAACGCCGTCCGACTCAGAGGGGAGGCAGTGGAGGAGGCTCTGGAGTCTCGGAAGCTGCGCACAGCAAGACGTCTCTTGGCGGGGGGCGCGGCAGATTGTCTTCCTTCCCAACTTCCCAACGGGAAGACCGTTCAGCAAGTGCTTGCCGATCTCGAGGCGAGGCTCGCGCGCGTTGAAGAGCTCACTCTCCTTGGGCGGGCCGCTGAGGGCGCAGGGAGGTCCGAGGATGCGGCGTTCCAGTACTCTGAAGCCCTGGCCATCTCTTCTGATGCCGAGGAAGCAAAGGAGGGATTGCGTAGATGCCCGCCGGCACCGGCGGTCAGCGCTGTCGCCACGGTGATCGGGGACGCAGTGCGCGTTCAATGGGGAGGGGCTGGCGCAGTGGGTCATGTTGAGTACCTTGTTGTCAGAAGGAGCGCGCGGCCGGCGCTTTCGCCGGAGCAAGGAGCGACTTTGTCGCGCGTCCAAGGAACATCCTGGCTCGATGAGTCGCCGGACATAGGAGAGGCGCTCTACTATTCTGTATTCACCGTACGAGGCGACTCGAGATCCTCTCCTGCGACAGCCGCCGAGGTCTTCGTGGCTCCGGAGGTCCGCGAGTTGACCCTGGCGCCCGGAGATCGGGAAGTGCGCGGGAGGTGGAGCACACCACGGGGAAAAGTTTCGGTTCGTGTCAGGCGGGCTGTAGGTAGGCCGCCGACTTCATCCCTAGACGGCGTCGAGGTGAGGACCATCGGTGGCTCGTCGTTCGTTGATCGAGGTATCGAGAACGGGCAGCTCGTCTTCTACCATGTCTCTTGCGAGTACCTGCGCGCCAGCGGACGAGCGGTCGCAACGCCTGGCGTGACAGCATCGTGCTGTCCCGAGCCCCCCCTGACTTCCGTCGAGGATCTGGCCATTGCCGCCGAATCCGGGAAGCTCCGAATTGCATGGACGGCTCCGAGGTACGGGGCAGTTAGCGTCTACAGGATGGAACGTTTGCCAGAGTCCGACGTTGGCTCAAGGTTCAGCGTGCCTGAACTCGCGAGATTCGGCACTCCGCTTGCAGGAGTTTGCGACAACACTGCCTATGACTGTCCAGTGCCCGAAGCTGCTGTCTTCTATGTGCCGATCACACTGGGGGAGAACGGCGGCATGCTCGGACAAGCACGGCAGTTCATTCCAATCAAGGACGTCGCACGGCTTCGAGCGGATGACTTTGGGAGCTACATACAGCTTACGTGGGAGTGGCCGGCGAATTGCCTGAGAGCTCTCGTAACGTGGCGCACAGATTCCTACCCATGTGGAGCCGACGACCCGGCCGCGCAGCGGCGGCTTATGACGCGAGGGGAATACACGAAGGACGGCGGATTTCGGCTGATGCAGGCACAAGCCAGCCCCCATCACTTCGCCGTGTACGCCCTTGCCGAGGCGGGAGGAGAGAACGCATTCAGCTGTGGAACCCATGCGGAGGTCCGAGTGGCGCTTTCGCCGACGATCACGTACCGCTTCGAACGACCGCTCTTCCAGCGGAAGCATGTCGTTGTTTTGCTGTCATCGATTGAAGGAGTGGAGCGAGTGCCTGACCTTGCGCTTGTGGCACGGACGGGTGATCTCCCTCCATTGAAACCCGAGGACGGAATCCAAGTCGCTCGTCTGTCTGGAGTTCGCCTGCGACGTGGGGAAGAGACGCGGCAGGTCGTTGACCTCAAGTCCGTCAGTCTCCCGGCGAGCCTGCGGCTCTTCGTGGTTGACTCGGTGTCTGGCTCTTGCCGGCTGCTGGATCCTGCGCCAGCCGCCCGAAAGGTGAAGTGACATGAAGTCCCGTGTGGTCTGTCCCTACTGCTTCGAACGGCTGGATAGCGCCCCGGTTGCATTCAGATGCGTCAACCCCGACGAGACGAAGTGCCCCCATGAGATCGACCATGCGCTGGCTGCGTACCAGCGTATGACGAAGGCAGATTCGGCTCCCAAGGTGATTACTCGCTCGCCGGGTGCCAAGAAGACTCGCCAGAGCACTGTCTGCTCATGTGGTGTGCGGACAACGAAACGCGTCTGCCCACATTGTCACAATGATCTCCCTGGCCAGTTTGGGATGAGCAAGAACTTCATGATCGCACTTGTCGGTGCCAAACAGACGGGGAAGAGCCACTATGTTGCGGTCTTGGTGCACGAACTGACAAACCGAGTCGGAGAGAGCTTCCGTGCCTCGATCAACGCCCTAGACGAGAGGACTATCCGTCGTTACCACCAGGATTTCGAGCGGTTCGTCTACGCCAAGTCGGAAGTGATTCCCGGAACACCATCTGCGCGCGCCAGCGCGGACGTTCGTTACCCACTGGTTTATCGGTTCTTCAATGAAAGGAAGAGCGGGATCTTCGGGAGGGCACGAGTCTCGACCCTCGTCTTCTTTGACACCGCAGGCGAGGATCTTGACCATATCGATTCCATGTCCACGGAGACCAGATACATCGCGAACGCGGACGGCCTGGTATTCCTGCTCGACCCACTGCAGATGCCCGTGGTCAGGGAAAGACTTGTCGGGCACCTGCCACTACCCGACGAAGAGAGCTCTCCAGACCAAGTCCTCTTTCGAGCTGCTGACCTAATCAGACGTTTCCGCGGGCTGGGCCCCACACAACTGATCGACACCCCGGTCGCGATTGCGCTATCAAAGGTGGATGCCGTTAGAAGCATCATGGACCCAGGGTCTCCCGTCCAGCACGCCTCGCAGCACAGGGGATTCTTCGATCTGGCCGATAGCGATGCTGTCGATGAGAGTGTGCGAGCACATCTCGCTGAATGGGCAGGAACCGGACTGCAACGACTGGCAGCCGCTAACTTCAGAACAGTGCGCTACTTCGGGATCTCAGCCCTCGGGTCTCCGCCAGACCCTTCGGGTAGGCTTGTCTCAGGCGTGGCACCGTTCAGAGTCGAAGATCCGATTCTGTGGCTGCTTGCGCGCCTCGGAGTGCTCGACGAGCGAAGGAGGGCAAAACGGTGAGGCTCCGCCAAGTCTACTACACCTCGTCGATCATGGGACTGCGGGATTCGAAGGGGTTTCAGGTTCACGCCGCGACTCCTGGCTTGCCTCCGTACCGGCAGGAGCAGATTGAGCGTCTGAGTGCCTATGCGCCTCCACTGTCGGCTCCGACCATGCCGAGCTGCGAAGAAATGGAAAGGCTCCCCCTGTGCCTTCAGTACAGGCTTCTCCCTGGCGGCGCCGCCGTACTGGCCCAGATCAAGTACACGGGACAAGACTACTCAGGCCGTTTCGGCAACTACTTCGCGCACTCCATCCTGCTTGAAGATCCCGCTACCGAACTCTCTGGGAACCTGCCGGTTGAAATGTGGCGCTCATCCATATGGGCAGAGCATGAGGTGAAGACGACGGAGCTTCCGTATGTCGAGACCCTGGCCCCAGGGACTGTGATCTCCCCGACAACGGTACACGCATTCTGTGCCGCAGAGGGGCTTCGGCGACCCTTGGAGGTCTTCCTCACTGCCATAGGCGAGGCACTGCGGGGAGGTCGAAGGGTAGTGATCCTTGAGACGCCGGAGATCGTTGCCTTTTGGATCGCCCTAGCCTCGTACGTACTGCCCAGAGCCATGACACTTGTCACGACTTTCTCGACGTACGCGAAGGACCCGTTCCAGAGCGACGCACTCATCGTGGGATCAAGCCGCGATTCGGATTTCGCACTGCAGGGTGCTGAGTTTCAGCGCGGGTTTAGCGTCTTCGACTTTGCCGCGGGCCGATTGCCCCAGCTCCGCGAGTCATCCGCTTTCGCCCGCCAGGCGGCGCAGCAGTATGCCGCGGGTGGAGCTCCCATCCTCGCTCGCTTTCCAGGTTTCGCTGCGACGCTGGAGAAACTGGATGGTCCCCAAGATCTCGATGGCGCCTTCGCTTTGTTCGTAGCCAACCAGCATCTGGACCTGGAGGACGAAGACGCATTGCGCGCGCTCCGGTTTGCGTCAAGTCGGAATCTCGTCTTGGACGTGACAACGACAGCGAGGCTGATCGAGGCGGCCGTACGGGGACCGGCGGAAGAGGCTGTGCCTCTCTGCTTGGCTGCGTATGAAGCTGCACAGCGGGTTGCCCATGGAGCGGAGTTGCGGTCCGCGCTTGATGCTGTTGTGATCCCATGGCTTGTCTCTGCACTTGCCTCATCGCCCCCCACCAGGAGCCTGGGGCAGCTCGTGCAGTGCCTGCAACCACCGACAAGCCTACGAACCCCATCGCTCACGACGGGATCCGTTCCCCTGTGGGGAGCGGCTATCTCCAAGTCCGCTGACAAGGGGCAATCGGAGATCCTGGTGCAAACTGCTGAGCGGCTAGGGTACCTGAATGGCCCGCCGGCTTACCTGCAAACGATGGGTGAATTCATACTAGGGCCAGCCATTGCGAACCCTGCCTTGCAGGCCTGGGTGTCAGGTCGCTCCGAAGCACAAGGCGCTCGGTCGCTTCTCGAAGGGATTGGCGCATACCTGGCGACGAAGGCGCGTGAGCCCGAACTCTTCACGAATCTGGGAACTTTGCTGCGGGACCCCGCAACTCGCAAGGCCCTCGAGGAGTACGCGATGGCTCATGGGGCAACGCTTCTCTATATGAGATTGGCGGGGAGCGCGCACGCCGCGTCGGAGACACGGGGGGAAAGACTCGCCCGACTGTGCCACGTGGCAGAACAAGTGAGCGGAGCTCCGTCAGCGGCTGACCTGGAGGTGGCATATGAAACGGTGTGGAGTAACACCTCACCGAGCGCAGCTGAAGCACTTGCCATCGTAGCGCAGACGAATCCGGATCTTCTACTGCACACGCGCATCCTTTCCGGGCTAGTAGAGACGGTATCCCAATCCATGAGCGGCTCGCTTGATCTCGAAAGTGAGCAACTCGCAGCCAAGCTCTGCGAACCGAGCTACTCCAAGGGACTCAACGCCGAGGAACTCGCAGTCCTGAAGGCCAGAGTCATCATGGGATCGCTCAGACGGCCTGGGATGGCGGCACGAGATGCCCTGGAGAACCTTCTCACCAAGTGGCGGGACCTGCAGGAGGCGCCTCTGAAGGAAAGAGTCCGGAAGTTCGCGATTGGCCAGTTGCTCGAAGTGGACGCACTTCATACCCACGTTTCGCTGTTGCAGCGCCTCTCGGAGATGGATAGTGAATTCCTTCAGCAGTACGTCAAGTCCATCACGGGATCACCACGCGATGAGGGGAGCCCCAGCGTCCACGACGTCGCAAGGCTTTTCGCAATCCGCAATGACGCACTGCTCAGCTCGCGGGGAGATGAGACGATGGCTAGCGCCCTAGATTCCGAGCTGCAGGACGCGTGCGCCCGCCTTGGACGGAGAGGTTGCCAGCAGGTGGGTGAGGAGCTGTGGGTGTCGAGGCGAGACTGGGGACGGGCGTTTAGGGAGCGTCGTCCGCGAGATGGCCTCTTGCAGCATCGGGGATGGCAGCTGTGGCTGCTCGTCGGCGCGGTGGCAGTTGTCACAATCACGGTTCTGGCCCTGCTTCTCCACGGCCTGTTCGTTGGTACCAGCGGCGTACGTCCGGCTAGCGAAGCTACTCCGACGGCCAGTTCGACTACCTCAGGCCAGCCGCCGGGTGAAGTGGCACCTGCCAGGTCCGCCACGCAACCGTAGGGGCTGGACTTGCGACGGTGATGGCGTCGCATGCCTGCTGCACCTTCCGCAGGCCAGTAGTGAAAGGTCAGGGGAGGATGGAATCCCGTGCACAAAGAGATAAGGGCTGGAATCGACCTAGGAACAACCAATTCCGTGATTGCATGTGGCACAGGTAGTGGCCGTCCCCAGGTGATCGCGAACGCTGAGGGCGGGCGCACGACTCCCTCTGTTGTCCAAGTCAGGCCCGACGGGACTCTCGTCGTTGGCGATACGGCAAAGCGCGAGGCGCCGTTGGAGGTCCAGAACACTGCACGTTTCTTCAAGCGAGACATGGGAACGGACGCCAGGTATGAGTATTGGGGAGCGACATATACGCCCGTGGACCTATCCGCAGCGGTACTCAGGAAACTGAAGCAGGATGCGGAGCTAGCTCTCTCCGTGGAGATCTCCGAGGCGGTTGTGACTGTGCCAGCGTATTTCCGAAATGCCCAACGACTGGCCACACAGGAAGCGTGCAGCAAGGCGGGCTTGACTCTCCTGCAGACGATCAACGAGCCCACTGCGGCGGCCCTGGCTTTCGGAAGTCGCTCCCGGACGGACTCCGAGGTCGTGCTGGTCTACGACCTTGGCGGTGGGACATTCGACGTGACCCTGGTCAGAGTCGCCCCTGACGCAGTGGAAGTCATCGGGACGGACGGCAACCACCAGCTCGGCGGGAAAGACTGGGATGACCGCCTAATGCTTCATGTGAACGCCACATTCCGAGATCGTCACGGCGTTGACCCGCTCGACGAAGGATGTAACTACGAGACACTGCTCATGCAGGTGGAAGAAGCTAAGAAGGCCCTATCTGCAATGGAGAGGAGTGCAGTTATCCTGAGCTTTGGAGGGATATCGGACGGTATCGAGGTAAGCCGTAGTGACTTCGAGCTGCTGACTCGCGACCTTCTGGCGCAGACTGAGATACTCGTGCGCAGAGTCCTCGAGGAAGCGAGGATGGATGTTCGGTCTGTAGCTCGTACGCTTCTTGTCGGCGCTGCCACGCGGATGCCCATGTGTCGGAGCCTTCTCAGAGACCTCATGGGGAAAGAGCCCGACACCTCGCTGAACCCGGACGAGTGCGTGGCAATTGGTGCGGCCATACAAGCTCGGGCGTGCGTGGCACGGGGGCCGAAGGTTTCAATCGCTGCGGCGCCGGCAAGCGCCAAGTGCCCTTCCGGACTGCTCGAGGTCCGGGACGTGATGAGCCACAGCCTTGGAATGATCGCGATCAGTCAGGATGGCGGGAGGTACATCAATGACATCCTGCTACCCAGGAACAGACCGATCCCGTGTGTCGCGACACGGGAGTACGGGGTCACTACACGCGTTGGGGGACGAATCGCAGTCTACGTCACACAAGGAGAGGAGGAGGATCCTGCCAGCTGCACATTCGTAGGCAAGTACGTAGTTCTATGTAGTAGCAGAGACAATGCCAACAAGTCGTTCGTTGACATCTCCTACTCATACGATCGGAGCGGGGTTGTGGGCGTTTCCGCGGTACTGCGTTCTACAGGCGAGGTTCTCGTCGTTGAGAAAGAGGCACTACCAGAGGACATGACTTGGGTCACGCGCCCTCCCGTTGCTGGCCAATCTCTCCGGCAGAGGCATGTATGCATCGCCATTGACCTGTCCGGGAGCATGCGCGGCAAGCCGCTTGCTGATGCTCAGAAGGCCGTCCGGAGCTTCTTGCATAACATCGATCTGGCTCGCACATCTGTAAGTCTCATTTCATTTGCCGATAAGACAAGGATCGACGCGAGGCCCGGCCGAAGTCTAGAACGCCTTGAGACCGCTGTTGGTGCGTGGGGGATAGGGCAAGTTGGCATTGGCAATGAGACGGATCCGTTTGGCGAGGCTCGAAATCTGCTGAGCTCGGAGGATGGCGACAGGCTTCTGGTCGTGCTAACCGATGGCGTCTGGGACAATCAGACGAAGGCAATCGAGAAGGCAAAGCAGTGCAGCAGTTGCAGCACGGAGATCATTGCGATCGGTTTCGGCGCAGCGGACTCGGAGTTCCTTCGCAGCATTGCCACGTCTGATGAGAGCGCTCTCTACACAGATGCACAAGGCCTCTCAGGGGTGTTCGAGGAGATCGCTCAGGTGTTGCTGCGCGAACCGCCAAGCGGCGGCATAGGCCAACTGCTTGCAAGACGGAAGGGGGCGTGAACCTGCGTGGGTGAGCTTATTGGTGGGCTGCTGCTAGTTGCGTTGTACTGCTTCCTGATCTACCTGTTTTTCCGGTACGTGGCTCTCTACCTCCTCGCCATTGGGGGCGGGATCCTGAGCGCTGCCGCCGCGTGGCTCTACGTTAAGTCCGTAGGGCGGGTCTTGTTCATGGGAGGAGGTGCCCCAGATGTTCCCATCGGACCTGAGCCGGCCTTCAAGCAGTACTTCTTCCACAAAGCATATCTCGACTATGTGGCGATAGTGAGAGATGCAGTGAAGGCGAATCTGGCTCTCGGCAAGTGGGCCGTGGACCAGGGCCTGAAACTGTTTGCGAAGGAAGCGGCTCTCTTCACCTGGCCCCTTGGCGTTGTCTTCTTCGGCACTCTCATCCCTGCCAGTGTCGCTGCCGTGGCGGTTGGAGCAGCAGCGGGTGTCGTGCATCTCTTCCTAGTGCTATTGCTCAGTGGCTGTGCCCTCCTGGTGGCTGGTTTGCTTCAGCTTGTCGAATACGCTTCGATGGCGTGGCGTGGCATCTTCGTCGCCTGCCCTCACGCAGGCTGCTACAAGCGTATCAGTCTCCCAGTCTACATATGCCCCAGCTGTGGAGCTGAGCACATCAGGCTCATCCCCGGCCAGTACGGAGTGCTTAGCCGCCGATGCAGTTGCGGCAACCGGCTTCCCACGCTCTTCTTGCTTGGGAGGAATAAACTTCCGAGTAGATGCCCCCATGAGGGCTGCAAGAGGCCGCTGAACGAGGCCATCGGAGTGACACGCAACATCCATCTGCCGATCGTCGGAGGGCCAGCTTGCGGGAAGACCACGTTCCTCATGGCGAGCATGGAGCAGTTGACCGAGCGCGCGAAGGCAGGAGCAGTTGCGTTGGACTTCCCTGAGAAGCCAGATGAGCGGCTCTTCGAGCAGAGCGCCAGAGCTCTACACTGCGGACAGATTCTGCAGAAGACGACCGAGTTATCTCCTGATGCCTTTCAGGTCCGGATAACAGATCGCTCGGACCGTGCAGTGCTCTTGTATGCGTACGATGCTGCCGGCGAGTTGTACAGCACATCAGACCGCCTAGGCTCCCATGAGTACTACTCATACGGGCATGGGATCATCTTTCTGATCGACCCGTTCTCACTGCCGCTCTTGCAGGGCAATCTTGGCAGCAAGCTAGCCGCAGTGCGTGACGACGTAAGGCCCTCCGGCGAGCCCCCCCAGGATGTCTACGACCGAATGGTCAAGACTCTTCGCGCGCTTCGTGGGAACGGTCGTGACGGGAGCAAACAGCCAGTGGCAGTGGTCCTGACCAAGTGCGATGCCCTGGGCGTGGACGCTGACCTGGCTCGAAGGGCTCGTTCAATTGCTGGCTCAACGGATACTGCGAATCGTGACAGCAGAATCGCTAGCGAGTCGGTCGCGGTGCGCGATTGGCTAGTTGAGCAAGGGCAAGGCAATCTTGTTCGAAGTATAGAACATGACTTCAGTAATATCCTCTACTTTAGTTGTAGTGCATTAGGGCGGATGCCTGACGGAGCACATACTCAATTCACCCCGACAAATGTGCTACGCCCCGTGGCATGGGTGCTCAGTTTCTACGGAGTCAGTTTGCCGGAGGTGCTGCGCCCGTGATCGACCCAGAGACGTTTGACTTGCAGCACGGGATCTGCGAGAGCGATGAGCCGGATGGGGCAAGTCGAGGACGTGCTCGCTCCTCCGCTCAGTGCACTCCCCTGACTTGTCTCAGGCCTAGGTGTCGGCAAGTCACGTCACATAGTCTGCGCTCTGCTGCGAGGGAGCGCCGCTGGACGCAGAGTCCCCGGGGCCTAGCACAGGTATGGACTCTGGCTGCAGATGCGACGGTCCTTCAAGAGGTAGAGGCGTCAGAATGCCTGCATGCAGCGGGGCAATGCTCCCAGACGGATCTGCTGCGCGCCAGCACCTGCCGATGCGAGGGACACACGGCGCATCAAGCGTCCCTCTTGCGAGTCACCATGGACATGCCAAGTGGCGTGAGTGGTTGCGAGATGAGAGGTGCAGTGTGGGAGGAATGATGTGGGACGCACTCTTCCTCGTGTCCGGTGGCCTCTTCGTCCTCGGTGCCGCCACGAAGGGCTTCATCTCAATAGGGGCAGCGGTAGTGGTTCTCCTCGCACTGGTTCTGTTCCGCGTTGTGGCTCGAAGCAAGCCGCTGGGAGTTGGAAGGGCAGTGAGATGGGCTTTCGCCGTAGGCTTGCCGTTGGCCTCCCTCGCGATGTTTGCCACAACCTTCGGAGAAGGTGATCCAGCAAAGACGGCGGCGCTTGCTGGTGAGTTGCTTGCCCTGTTCCTCGTGTTGTTCGGGGTGTACGTCATGCTGCGGGGACTGTTCACTCGCCGATAGGCTAGTACTGCCGCAATGGAGGCGCGCTGTCACAGCATCAGGTCAGTCTATGAAGATCGCGAAGAGCACATGAAGGCGAACTGCGATTGAGTGGCACATGACCCAGGAAGAGGAGGGACGGAGTGCAAATCCTTGGAGGCTGGGGACCTGTGAATGTCGCCCTTGTCTGCCCGCACTGCCAGACGAAGGGCAATGTGCATGTTCGGCAAGTCAAGCGGGAGGGTGGAGTCAGCAGTGCGAAACTGATAGGCGGGCTCCTGACGGGATGGCGCTCCCTGTACGTCACTGGGCTTTCGCGGAAGGAGAAGTTGACGCGGGCGCACTGTGACTACTGTGGGTCTACTTGGGAGTTCTAGTGGTCCGGCGGGAGTGTCGGGCACTGAACCACAAGAGAACTACCGCGCAGTGGTACGTCAAGGTACGATCCGCACGTTGGCTGATGGAAACACATGAGGAGGGGGACACAGGCATTCCATCCAAAGGAAGCACCCGGCAAGTTGAGCATCTACATACCGCAGAGCAAGATGCTTCAGAAGCCGATCGCACGCTTGATCAAGCTCGGAGAGAAGCGCGATCGTTCTGTCAATTACCTGGTTGTGGAAGCGATTCTCGAGTACGTCGCGCGGGAAGACCGTAAGGAGGCGTAGCGGAAAGACCCGTCTTCTGGTTTCCGCTTCTCCGGGCGACGGGGTCTACCATCGGATTCTGTGCAGTGACCGGGTAGCCCTCGACGCGACGTAGACGGCTGCTCGTTCCGAGCAGCTTGGGAGTTGCTGTGCAACTCCTTCAACGTCGACGGGGGTGAGTGGCTGGCTGCTTACGACACAAGCAGCTTGAGGGTCCGCGGCCTCTTCGGAGGCACCGCTCGACTCTGAAGTGCCGCCCCCGTCATCTGTGCCGTCCAGGAAAGTCCGAACGCGGTGCCGGGTCAAATCTTCACTCTTGGTGTTTCTCATTCTCAGCGATGCGCTTCGCGATCATGCTGATGGTCGAGTAGTGGAGACCGAGGAAGTCAGCGACTGCCTGAAGCGTGTACTCGTGGACACGGGTGGCTGCGTGGATCCGCTGGTCGCGTGCTCTCTTGTCTCGCACCTTGGAGAAGAGTTCGTCAAGGCTCGGTCGGGTGGCGAGCCGCTCGCGGCGCGGAACCTCTTTCAGCGCCTCGTAGT
>Ga0315287_10002808_pt1 | contig 16608 bp, 15 predicted proteins | sample YL17G11_0_MG_FD_205037 | JGI IMG/M metagenome (GOLD analysis project Ga0315287, IMG submission 205037) | Sediment microbial communities from Yellowstone Lake, YNP, Wyoming, USA - YL17G11_0 | ecosystem: Environmental > Aquatic > Freshwater > Lake > Sediment | place: USA: Wyoming | collected...
CTACAAGACCCTGATCACGCAGGGCGGTGGCACGGTTCACCGCGTCGAGGACTGGGGCCGTCGGCAGCTCGCCTATCCGATCACCAAGATCCACAAGGCGCACTACCTGCTGATGAACATCGAGACCGACCAGAAGACCCTCGGTGAGCTGACCGGCGCGTTCCGCTTCAGCGATGCCGTGCTGCGTCACCTCGTCGTCAAGATGGACGAAGCGGTCATCGAGCCCTCGCCGATGGCGCGGGCGGCTGAGGAAGAGAGCAGTGGGGAAGGGGATCGCGGAGATCGCGGAGATCGCGACGGCGACGGCGAACGTTTCAGCCGCCGGCCGCGTCGCGACGATGCGCCCTCCGGGGACGCGCCGCCCTCGGAAGGCTGAGCGGCGCCCCAACCGTTCGCTCCTGAACCTCACAGACAAACGAATACAGAGACACCACGATGAACGATCGCAAGCAGGGCGGCGGTGGCCGCTTCACCCGCCGCAAGAAGTTCTGCCGCTTCACGGCGGACAACGTCAAGCAGATCGACTACAAGGACCTCGCCACTCTCAAGGGCTACATCACCGAGACGGGCAAGATCGTGCCGAGCCGCATCACCGGGACGCGCTCGTTCTACCAGCGCCAGCTGGCGCAGGCCGTCCGGCGCGCGCGCTTCCTCGCGCTGCTGCCGTACACCGATCAGCATTGATCTGTTGAACCAGATCGGCTGCACCAGAGAGATCATTCCATGGACGTCATCCTGCTCCAGAAAGTCGCCAACCTCGGCAATATCGGCGACCGCGTCAACGTGAAGTCCGGCTACGGCCGCAACTTCCTGCTGCCCGAAGGCAAGGCCACCCTGGCCACGCCCGCCAACGTCAAGAAGTTCGAAGCCCGCCGCGCCGACCTGGAGAAGGCCGCGAACGACGAGCTCGCCTCGGCGGAGTCCCGCGCCGCCGCCCTCAAGGAGTTCATCCTCAAGATCTCCGCGAAGGCCGGAAATGAAGGCAAGCTGTTCGGTTCGATCGGCACCACCGATATCGCCGAGGCCTGCACCAGGCAGGGCCAGAAGATCGCCCGCTCGGAAGTCCGCCTGCCCACCGGTCCGATCCGCATGGTCGGCGACCACCAGGTCACGCTGCACCTGCACGCCGACGTCGACGTCCAGCTGCAGGTGAGCGTCGTCGCGGAAGAGTGAGCCGGGACGCCGAGCTCCGGACTCCTCCGCACTCGGTCGAGGCGGAGCAGGCCGTGCTCGGCGGCCTGCTGCTGGATGCCGCGGCGTGGGACAACGTCGCGGACGCGCTGCGCACCCAGGATTTCTACCGGCCCGACCATCGACTGATCTTCGATGCGATCGGGCACCTCGCGATGCAGAACCAGCCCTGCGACGCTGTCACGGTCAGTGAGCACCTCGAACGCGCCGGCAAGCTGGTCGACGCGGGCGGGCTGGCTTACCTCGGCAGCCTCGCGCGCGATACGCCGACCGCGGCCAATGTGCGCGCCTATGCCGATATCGTCCGCGAACGCTCGTTGTTGCGCCAGCTGCTGAAGGCCGGCACCGACATCGCCGGCTCGGTGTTCAACAACGAGGGCGAGACGGCGCGCGAGCTCGTCGACATGGCCGAGGGCAAGGTCTTCGATATCGCCGAGCAGGGCCTGCGTGGCGGGCGAGAAGGCGTCGTGTCGATCCAGACGCTGATGCCGGTGCTGATCGACCAGATCGACGAGTGGCATGCGAACCCGGACAAGCTGCGCGGCCTGCCCACCGGCTTCGACGAATTCGACAAGAAGACCGGCGGCCTGCGCCCCGGCGACCTCGTCATCGTCGCGGGCCGGCCGTCGATGGGCAAGACGACCTTCGCGGTCAACATGGCGGAGTACGCGGCGCTGAAGAGCGACGTGAAGGCCTCGGTCGCGATCTTCTCGATGGAAATGCCTTCCGAGCAGCTGATGACCCGCATGCTCTCGTCCATCGGTCGTGTGAATCTCGGCCACATCCGCAGTGGCCAGATCTCCGACGAGGACTGGCCGCGCATCACGGGCGCCGCCGGGCAGCTGTCCGAGTCGCGCATCTTCATCGACGAGACGCCCGGTCTCACGCCCACCGAGTTGCGCGCCCGCGCACGGCGCGTCAGCCGCGAGCACGGGCTCGACCTCGTGGTCGTCGACTACCTGCAGCTGATGCAGGTGCCGGGCACGAAGGAGAACCGCGCCACCGAGATCGCCGAGATCTCGCGCGGCCTCAAGGCGCTCGCCAAGGAGCTGCGCGTGCCGGTGATCGCGCTGTCGCAGCTGAACCGCGGCGTCGAGCAGCGCACCGACAAGAAGCCGGTGATGTCGGACCTGCGCGAATCCGGGGCCATCGAACAGGACGCGGACATGATCCTGCTGATCTACCGCGAAGAGGTGTACGACAAGAACACCAACAAGCGCGGCATGGCCGAGATCGACCTGGCGAAGCACCGTAACGGCGAGACCGGCACCTTCGTGCTGACCTTCCAGGGACAGTACTCGCGCTTCCTCAACTACGCGCCCGACTCGTACGCCGAGGGCGTGCTGCGCTGACCCGGTCGTGAGCCGCATCCTTCGCGCCTGCATCGACCGCAGCGCGCTGCGCGCGAACCTCGCCGCAGTGCGCGCCGCCGCGCCCGGCGCGCGCGTGATGGCGGTGGTCAAGGCGAATGCTTACGGCCATGGGCTCGTCGCCACGGCCTCGGCGCTTGCCGGCGCCGATGCGCTGGCGGTGGCGCGGATCGAGGAGGGCGTGCTGCTGCGCGAGGCGGGCATCACGCTGCCGGTCGTGCTGCTCGAGGGCGTGTTCTCCGGGCCGCAGCTCGCCGAGGCGGCGCACCGCGACTTTGAACTCGTCGTCCACGACGCGGCGCAGATCGCGCTGCTCGAGGCCTTCGGTCGCGGTCGCCGCTTCACCGTCTGGATCAAGGTCGACACGGGCATGAACCGACTCGGCTTCCGCCCGGAGGATTTTCCGGCGGCACTCGAGCGGCTGTGTGCGCTGGCAGTGCCGCCGCGCGAGATCCGCCTGCTGACCCACCTCGCACGGGCCGATGAGCGTGACTGCCGGATGACCGACGAACAGGTGGCAGGCCTGCAGCGCATTCTCGCCACGCTGCCGCCGCAGGCCGCGTTCGCCGGCCCCGGCGGTCGCCCGATCGTCAGCATTGGCAACTCCGCCGGCCTGCTCGCCTGGCCGGCCGCACGCGGCGACTGGGTGCGGCCCGGGCTCGCGCTCTATGGCGTCTCGCCCTTTCCCGAGCAGATCGGCAAGGATCTCGGGCTGGTGCCAGCAATGACCCTCGAGACTAGCGTGATTGCCGTTCGCAAGGTGCCGCGGGGCGAGACGGTGGGCTATGGGGGCGCCTGGCGCGCGGAACGCGACTCGACCATCGCGATCCTCGCAGCGGGCTATGGCGATGGCGTGCCGCGGCACCTGGCCTCGGGTTCGCCGGTGCTGCTCGGCGGCGGGCACGCGTCGCTCGCGGGCCGGGTGTCGATGGACATGATCGCGGTCGATGCCACGAGTCTGCCGCCGGTGCGCGTCGGCGATCGGGCGGTGCTCTGGGGGGCAGGGCTGCCCGTCGAGCACGTGGCCACGAACGCCGGCACGATCCCCTACGAGCTGATCTGCGGGGTCAGCCAGCGCGTGCCGCTGGAGCTGCGCTGAGGTCCGACACCCCGGCCGGAAGCCTCGGGCCGCAACCCCTGGACGGACCCGTCGATCCGGATCCTCTGGTCTGGGTCAGTCGGCCCGACCGGGGGTACTCAGGCCTGGAAGAACCCCATCTTCACGCCGGCGAGCTGGATGACATCGTTGTCGCGCAGCCGATGGGCCTGCGACCCGATCGAATTGCCGTTGACCACGGGGAAGTCGCCCTCGCGTTCGCTCTCGACGTGGACGATGTAGAAGCCGTCGGAGCGCCGGGTGATCGCGGCCACCTGCGAGCCGGGACGCCCGAGCGTCGTCAGCGCCTTCACGAGGTCGAGCTCGCGACCGGCGAACTGCCCGGTCAGCACCTGCAGCTTGGCCGGCTTGACGGCCAGCTGGGCGTCGGCGAGGGCCGCCGGCCGGCGTGCATCGGCCATCGGTGCCGGTGCGCTGCGGCGGACTGCCGCGCTATCGACACGCGCCTCGGCGCGGCGGATCGATTCGACCGGCCGGGCCGACGGCTGGATGACCATGGTCTTCTGGAACTCGTCCTGCTGTTCGTCTTCCTCGACGAAGCGCAGCTGGTGATGGCCGACCGTGATGATGTCGCCATGCTGGAGGGCATGCTTCTTGATCAGCTTGCCGTTGACGTAGGTGCCGTTGGTGCTGTTCAGGTCCTCGAGGAACGAATCGTTGAGGATATTGATGATCAGCGAGTGATGACCGCTGACCGCAGGATTGTCGATGCGGATGTCGTTGTCGGGAAGCCGGCCGATCGTGTACCGCTCCTTGTTCATGTTGTATTCGGCCAGGGTGTGACCGTCCAGGCTCAGAATCAGTCTAGCCATGCTCCCACCCTGATGACCGGTCTGGAAAACGACCGCAATTACGAACCCGAAAACCGATAGTCCGACACGAAGGGCGCCAGGCAAACCGACGCCTCCCGGCATCGCCCATCTGGGCGGCGTCCCCGGAACGGCTCAGCTCAACCAGCGCAGTACCTTGTCCACCAGCCCCTTTCGTGCCGGAAATCCGTCGAGGATTTGCGCGAGCAGGACCGAGACGTTATCCCGGCCACCGTTATCGTTGGCCAGCTGGATCAATTGCTTGGCGACCGCTCCAAGGTTATCACCAAAGGTGTTTATCGTTAAGTGAATGTCCGAGTCCTCGACCATGTCCGAGAGGCCATCGGAACAGAGGACATAGTGATCGCCTCTCTCGACGGTGTCCTCGCGCAGGCCCACCTCGACGTTGGCCTCGACCCCGAGCGCACGCGTCACATAGTTCTTGTTGGCCGCCCGTTGGGCTTCCTCGGGCGAATAGAACCCGCGGTCGACGAGTTCCTGCAGCAGCGAGTGGTCCAGCGTCAGCTGTTCGAAACGGTCGCCCCGCAGGCGGTAGAGGCGCGAGTCGCCGACGTGCGCGATCGTGACGCGATTGTCGTGGAACAGCGCACCGACGACGGTGGTGCCCATGCCTTCGCACTGGGGCTGGGTCTTGGCCGTCTGGAAGATGATCTTGTTGGCGCGCTGGATCGCATCGCGCAGCACGATGCTGCGACGCGACAGCTGCGACAGGGGATCGGATGTGGCGAGGTCCTCGCGCTCGACCGATTCGCGCACCAGGTTGACGATCGTCTTGATGGCGATGCCGCTGGCGACCTCGCCGGCGTTGTAGCCGCCCATGCCGTCGGCCAGCACGAGCAGGCCGATCTCGGCATCGAAGGCGATGGTGTCCTCGTTGTGCTCGCGGACCTTGCCGGTGTCCGTCTCGCCGACGAACAAGAGTTTGTTGCGCAGGGTCACGCGCACCCGTCCGCAGCGACCACCGCGTGAATCGGGTCACGCTTGGCACTGCATCCGGCGCCGGGGCCGGCGCCCGCCCGTGAACGGGTGCGCGAGGCACTCGGGAAGGACCCGCTCCACAGTTCTTGCATCGTCTTGCGACCGTTCAGGCCCACCCGCAACGGGCAGACCGATGGGAAACACTAGCACCCTGGGTGTCGAAGTCCGAGGCTGCAGTCACAGTTTGCCCCGGGCCGGGCCGGGCCTGCAAAATCGGGGTTCGCCCCGATAGGTTCGCGTGGCGTCCGTCCCAGGTCGCGGCGCTTCGCTTCCGTCAGGATTCCGATGGTCCGCCCCAGTATCGTGTTCGTCTGCTCGGCCTGTGGCGCCGAATCCGCGAAGTGGCAGGGCCAGTGCCCGGGCTGCGGCGAGTGGAACATCCTCGAGCGCCGCGAGGCGGCCGCGGCGCGTCCCGGGTCGCCGGCCGCACGCGGGCCGCGGCCGGCCGCCACGGCGCCGCGCATGCTCTCGACTGACGGCCTGCCGGCGCGCTTCGGTGCGGGTCTCGCAGAACTCGACCGGGTGCTCGGCGGCGGCTTCGTGCCCGGCAGCGTCACGCTGCTCGGCGGCGACCCCGGTATCGGCAAGTCGACGCTGCTGCTGCAGGTTGCCGCGAGCGTCGCGCAGCACGGCGCAGTCTTGTACGCGACCGGCGAAGAGTCCGGTGCGCAGGTCGGGCTGAGGGCCAAGCGCCTCGGCCTGCCTTGCGCCGCGTTGCAGCTCGCGCCCGAGACCGACCTCGACGAGATCCTGGCCCAGGCGCGCGCCGCGCGCGCGCAGCTGCTCGTGGTCGACTCGATCCAGACGGTGCAGCTCGCGACGGTGCAGGCGAGTGCCGGCGGCGTGTCGCAGCTGCGCGAGTGCGCCGCCGAGCTGGTGCGTTTCGCGAAGTCCACGGGCACCGCGGTCTGCATCGTCGGGCACGTGACGAAGGAGGGCACGATCGCGGGGCCACGCCTGCTCGAACACCTCGTCGATACGGTGCTTTATTTCGAGAGCGATGCCGGTTCGCGCTTCCGCATCGTGCGCGCTACCAAGAACCGCTTCGGCGCGGTCAACGAGCTGGCGTTCTTCGCGATGACCGAGGGTGGCCTGCGCGAGGTTGTCAATCCGTCGGCGATCTTCCTGGCGCGCCCGCAGCAGGTGGCGCCGGGCAGCGTCGTGATGGTGGCGCGGGAGGGCGGGCGGCCGCTGCTGGTGGAGATCCAGGCGCTGGTCGACCCTATGCGCTTTGGCAATCCGCGGCGCGTGGCGCAGGGACTCGACTCGAATCGCCTCTCGATGCTGCTCGCGGTGCTGCACCGGCACGGTGGCCTGTCGCTGCAGGATCACGACGTATTCGTCAACGTGGTCGGCGGCCTCGACGTGCGCGAGACCGCCACCGACCTGCCGGTGCTGCTCGCTCTGGCTTCGAGCCTGCGGGATCGCGCGCTGCCGGAGACCCTGGTCGCGTTCGGCGAAGTGGGTCTGACGGGCGAAGTGCGCCCGGTCGCCTACGGCGAGGAGCGGCTGCGCGAGGCGGCCAAGCAGGGTTTCCGCCAGGCGCTGGTGCCGCGCGACAACGTGCCGCGCCGCGCGGTGGAGGGCCTCGAGATTCGCGGCATCGCGCGGCTCGCCGAGGCGGTAGAGACCGTCATGCGTCCTTGACCTCGCGCACCCGCACCGTGCGGATCGCGTTGTCCGCAATCTGCAGAACCTCGAACTCGTGCGTGCCGACGCGCAGCACCGTGCCTGCCGCCGGGATGGTCTCGAGCTGCTCGAGGAGCAGGCCGTTGAGCGTTTTCGGTCCATCGGTGGGCAAGGACCAGCCGAGCGCGCGATTCAGGGCACGGTTGGTCGCGCTGGCGTTGATGATGTAGCTGCCCGACGGCTCGCGAAGGATGTCACGGTGTGTCGCCGTGGCCGGGTCGCTGGTGAACTCGCCGACGATCTCCTCCAGCAGGTCTTCCAGGGTCACCAGCCCCATCACGTCCCCGTACTCGTCGACGACGAAGCCGAAGCGCCGGCGGTTGCGCTGGAAATTGGCCAGCTGCACGGTCAACGAGGCGCCCTCGGGCACGAAGTAGGGCTCGCGGCCGCGCGCGATCTCCTCGAGCCGGTCGCGATCGAGCGTGCCGCGCGCGAGCTCCTGCGCGACGCGCTTCATGTGCAGCAGGCCGATCATGTTGTCGATGTCGCCCTGGTAGACCGGCAGCCGCGTGTGCGGTGTCGAGCGCAGCTGCCCGAGGATCTGGTCCCAGTCGTCCTCGAGGTCGATACCGGCGATTTCCTGGCGCGGGATCATGATGTCGTTCACGGTCGCCCGCTCGAGGTCCAGGATCGACAGCAGCATCTGCCGATGGCGCTGCGGCACCAGCGGCCCGGATTCAGCGACCACCGTGCGCAGCTCGTCGGCGGACAGGTTCGAGTCGCTCCGCGAATGGCCCTGCACCACGCCGAAGATCCTCAGCAGCCCGTAGGCCGCCCAGTTGGCGAGGCTGACCCCCGGGCGCGAAAGCATCACCAGCGCGCGGTAGGTCCAGGCCGCGCCGAGTGCGACCCGGTCCGCATGCACCGCCGCGAAGATCTTCGGCGCCAGCTCGCAGAACACCAGCATCAGCGTCGGCAACAGCAGGGTCGGCAGCAGCAGCGCGTAGCGGTGCCCGCTGCGCACGGCAAGGATGGTGGCGATCGTGGTCACGCCGGCGCTGGCGAGGGTCAGCACGATCAGGTTCGCGCCGAGCCAGTCGTCCGGTTTTGCGAGCAGCCCCTCGAGCACCTTCGCGGAGCGTTCGCCGCGTTCGGCGCGGCTACGGATCCGGAAGCGATTGACCGACAGCATCGCCACCTCGGTGCCGGAGGAAAACGCGACGACCAGCAACAGCACGCCGAGCGCGATCAGCAGTATCAGGGTAGGGGCGTCTTCCAAGGCGGCTCACCGGGTGGGCGTCGGGCCCATCGCACGGGAGATAGCATAGGGGCGGGACGGCGGGCGTAGGAAACTGCGTGGCTGCGTATAATCGCCCACCCAGAGAAACCCCGGTCTGCCCGATGTTCGACACCCTCAGCCAGCGACTTTCCAAGACCGTCCAGGACCTGCGCGGCAAGGGGCGCATCAGCGAGGACAATATCGGCGAGACCCTGCGCGAAGTGCGCATGGCTCTGCTCGAGGCCGACGTCGCGCTGCCGGTCGTCAAGGGCTTCATCGACTCGGTCAAGCAGAAGGCGCTGGGCGCCGAGGTGGCCACCAGCCTCACTCCCGGCCAGGTCTTCGTCTCGATCCTGCATCGCGAGCTCATCGACCTGATGGGCGGGGCGCGGGCCGGCTTCGAGCTGCGTGCCCAGCCGCCCTATATCGTGCTGCTGGCCGGCCTGCAGGGCGCCGGCAAGACCACGACGGCCGCCAAGCTGGCGCGCTGGCTGGTCGAGACCCAGCGCAAGCGGGTGCTGCTGGTCAGCACCGACGTGCGCCGCCCGGCGGCGATCCTGCAGCTCGAGCGGCTGGCCGCCCAGGTCGGCGCCGATTTCTTCCCGTCCGACCCGGCCGTGGCGCCGACGACCATCGCCAGCCAGGCCGTCGAGCGGGCCCGCAGCGGCGTCTACGACGTGCTGATCGTCGATACCGCGGGCCGTCTGCACATGGATGCGGCGCTGATGGACGAGGTTCGCGAGATCGACCGCGCAGTCGGCGCGCACGAGCGCCTGTTCGTCGTCGATTCGATGGCGGGCCAGGACGCCGTGAATGCGGCGCGCTCTTTCGGCGAGTCGCTGGATCTCACGGGCGTGATCCTCACCAAGGCCGACGGTGACGCTCGTGGTGGCGCCGCGCTGTCGGTCCGCCAGGTGACCGGCAAGCCGATCGTGTTCGTCGGCGTCGGCGAAAAGCCCGACGCGCTGCAGCCGTTCGACCCGGAGCGCATGGCCGGCCGGATACTCGGCATGGGCGATGTCGTCGCGCTGGTCGAGCAGGTGCAGGGCAAGGTCGATGCGGTTGAGGCGGAGCGCCTCGCCCGCAAGGTGGCCAAGGGCCAGGGCTTCGATTTCTACGACCTGCGCGGCCAGCTCGAGCAGCTGCAGAAAATGGGCGGTATCGGCGCGTTGATGGACAAGCTGCCGACCCACCTGACCAAGGGCGCCGCCGCGCCGCCCGACCAGGGCGACAAGGATATCCGCCGGCAGATGGCGATCATCAACTCCATGACCCATCGCGAGCGGCGCAAGCCGGAAGTGATCGACGGCTCGCGGCGGCGTCGCATCGCGGCCGGCGCAGGGGTGCAGGTTCAGGACGTCAACCGGCTTCTGAAGCAGTTCGCCGAGATGCAGCGCGTCATGAAAAGCATGAAGGGCGGCAAGCTGCGGCGAATGATGGGGGCTTTCAAGGGCGGTATGCCGCCGGGTTTCCCAGGGCGCTGAGGACGGCCGCCGGGCCGGCCCACGGTTCCGAGGGCGCAAAAGGGCGTTTTGGCGGGGCGCGAGGGCCGTTTTCCAGGGCCGATGACGGGCGCACTTTTCGTGCTTCCATCAAGTGCATGATTTCTGTAGACTCCGCGCTCTTTTTTCGGCTTCCCGGCGCGCGCCGGGCAGTGTCGACCTAGACAGAGAGCAGCAGCGACTATGGTGACGATTCGTCTGACCCGGCGGGGAGCCAAGAACTCGCCTTTCTACCACATCGTGGTTACGGACAGCCGCAAGCGCCAGGGCGGGAAGAGCCTGGAAATGGTGGGGTATTTCAACCCGGTCGCCCGCAAGGGCGATACGAAGCTGAAGCTCGACCTGGTCCGGATCGACCACTGGGTCGGCCAGGGCGCGCAGCAGTCCGAGCGCGTGCGCAACCTCGTCAGCGGCTATCGCAAGCAGGCCGACGCGGTCGCACCTGCGGTAGCGGCCTGACCTGAGGGGCCGGCGGGTCGGGCGGGAGTCGGCGCCGGTGCAACCCGACGCACCCGGTGCCTCGGCCAATGTAGCGGCGACTGCAGTGGCCGGTCCGGCCACCGAGTTCTACGTCGAAATGGGACGGCTGGGGCGCCCCTATGGCGTGACCGGCTGGTCGCACCTCGAGTCCTGGACTGAGCCGTCGACCGCGTTGCTGAGTTATCGCCGCTGGTTCCTGAAGGGAGTCGACGGCTTGCGTCGGCCCGCACTGATGCAGGGCGCGAAGATTCACGGATCCGGCCTGGTGGCGCGGGTCGATGGCAGCGAGACGCCTGAGCGGGCGGCTGAGTTGACGGGAACGATCATCGAGGTGGCGCGCAGTGATTTCGCTGCGCCGCCGCCGGGCGAGTACTACCGGGATGACCTGCTGGGCTTCTCGGTCTGTAATCTGGAGGGCGCGGCCCTGGGCGTGCTGCGAAAGATCATCGACATGCCGGCCAACCCGGTCATGGTGGTGGAGGGAGAGCGCGAACGCTGGTTGCCATTGACGAACCAGCACCTGCGCCGGATCGATCCGGTACAGAAGACGATCTGGGTCGATTGGCCGGAAGACTTCTGACCACCGCGCCGGTCGACGGGGCGAGCAGGAGCGGGCAGCGTGCGCATCGGGGTCGTGACCTTGTTTCCCGACCTGGTGCATGGTGCGCTGCGCCACGGGGTACTGGGCCGTGCGCTGGAGCGCGGGATTGCCTCGGTGCAGACCGAGGATCCAAGAGCCCATGCGGGCGATGCGCACCGCACGGTCGACGATCGGCCCTACGGCGGCGGTCCCGGAATGGTGGGCACGCCGGCACCCTGGGCGGCGGCGATCGACGCGGTCGCGGCGCGGTTGCCCGCGGGGGCGCTGCGGGTGCACCTGTCTGCGCAGGGCGAGCCGCTGACGCAGCGGCGAGTGAGAGAGCTGGCGACCGCGCCGGGGTTCATGCTGGTCGCGAGCCGCTATGAAGGGCTCGACCAGCGGGTGATCGAGTCGCGGATCGACGCCGAGCTGTCTCTCGGCGACTACGTGCTCTCGGGCGGCGAGTTCGCCGCGCTGGTGGTGATCGACGCGGTGGTTCGATTGCTTCCTGGAGCGCTCGGCGACGAACGCTCGAGTATCGAGGAGTCGTTCTCCGAAGGACGGCTCGACTGGCCGCACTACACTCGGCCGGTGGAGTGGGAAGGCAGGCAGGTGCCGGAGGTGCTGCAGGGTGGCAACCATGCAGCAATTCGCCGCTGGCGCCTGTCGCAATCGGTGGCGCGCACGTGGGTGCGGCGTCCCGACCTGATCGTGAGGGACGGGCTCTCCATTGAGGAGACCCGCCTATTGGATGAATTTCTCGCAAAGCGAGAGGTGGACGAAAATGGCTAACCTGATCCAGCAGATCGAACAGGCCCGCATGACCCGGCAGTTGCCGGAGTTCCGGCCCGGCGACACGGTCGTCGTCAACGTGAAGGTCGTCGAAGGCGACCGCGAGCGCGTCCAGGCCTATGAAGGCGTGGTCATTGCTAAGAGCAATCGCGGCTTCAACTCCTCGTTCACGGTGCGCAAGATCTCGCACGGTGAGGGCGTCGAGCGCACGTTTCAGTCGCACAGCCCGTCGATCGCCGACGTCTCGGTCAAGCGCCGGGGCAACGTGCGTCGCGCCAAGCTGTATTACCTGCGCGACCTCTCCGGCAAGGCTGCCCGCATCGAAGAAAAGGTCTGAGGCCTCACGGCCTCTTCCCGGCCGCCGGCGCATGGCGCCGGCCGCCCGGCGACTGCGTGGCAACCGCCCCGGGTGGGCGCTAGACTCCCGGCATCCCACCCGGAAGAGTCGCATGCGTTCCCGCCCGGAGATGTCCGCTGTCGCGGCCCTGTCGATCCTCGCAACCGCCTCCTTGCGGTCCGCTGCTGCCGCGCCCGACGTCGCCTATCTAATCGCTTGCCGCTCGCGCGGCTGAGCAGGAGGCTTCCCTTCCGTGCGTGCATTCTTCGGTGTCCTGTTGCGCGGCCTCGACGGCCTGCGCAAGATCCTGCACCTGCTGTTGCTGCTGGTCATCTTCGGCTTCGTTTTGGGAGCGCTGCGCACCAGCATCCCGCGGCTGCCTGCGAAAGCTGCGTTGGTGATCCAGCCCGAGGGCGAGATCGTCGAGCAGCGCGCCGGAGACCCGCTCGACCGCGCCATCGCCGAGGCGCGTGGGCTGGGACAGGACGAGACCTTGTTGCGCGACCTGGTCGATGCCATCGACGCGGCAAAGAAAGACGCGCGCATCCAGGCGCTGGTGCTCGATTTCGACGCGATGACCGGCGCGGGCCAACCGACGCTCGAGGAGTTCGCGCGCGCGGTCACCGCGTTCCGCAAGTCCGGCAAGAAGGTCATCGCGCGCGGCACGGGTTTCTCGCGGGACACCTACTACGTCGCAGCACACGCCGACGAGATCTACGTCGACCCGCTCGGCTTCGTGCTGCTCGAGGGCTACGACCGCTTTCGGATGTACTTCAAGGGCGCCCTGGACAAGCTCGGTGTCGACGTGAACGTGTTCCGCGTCGGCGCCTTCAAGAGCGCCGTCGAGCCCTACACGCGCCAGGACATGTCGGCGCAGGATCGCGAGGAGAGCACCGCGTACCTCGGCTCGCTGTGGTCGACCTATGTCGAGAACGTCGCAAAGGCGCGCGGGCTGAAGCCCGAGGCCATGCTGGCCCGCGTCGCCGCGCTGCCGGACGACGTGGAGGCCGCCGCCGGCGACACCGCCAAGGTGGCATTGCAGTCGAAGCTCGTCACCGGCATCAAGTCTTCGCTCGACGTCGAGGCACGGCTCACCGAGCTGGTCGGCGAGGACGAGGACACCGGTTCCTATAACGCCGTCGACCTGAAGGACTATCTGCGGGTGGTGCACGCCGAGAAGACGCTGCAGAAGGATGCCGATGCGCGCATCGGCGTGATCGTCGCCTCGGGCGAGATCCTCGACGGCTTCCAGCCCGCCGGTGCGATCGGCGGCGGTTCCACGGCCGAGCTCATCCGGGATGCGCGTCGCGATGACGACATCCGCGCGTTGCTGCTGCGCGTCGACAGCCCCGGCGGCAGCGTGCTGGCGTCGGAGCAGATCTACCGCGAGATTCTCGCGTTCCGCGAGACCGGTCGGCCGGTCGTCGTGTCGATGGGTGATCTGGCGGCCTCGGGCGGCTACTACATCGCGGCGCCGGCTGACGAGATCTGGGCGAGCCCGGCGACGATCACCGGCTCGATCGGCATCTTCGCGGCGTTCCCGACGATCAATCGCGCCCTCGACAAGGTCGGCGTCAGCGTCGACGGCGTCGGCACGACGCCGCTGTCGGGCGAGTTCCGCCTCGACCGGCCGGTCGGCGCGGCCGCCGGGCGGCTGCTGCAGGCGACGATCAACCACGGTTACGAAGAGTTCCTCGCCCGCGTCGGTGCCGGCCGCAAGAAGTCGCGCGACGACGTCGACGCGATCGCGCAGGGCCGCGTCTGGTCCGGCAGGGATGCGCTGAAGCTCGGCCTCGTCGACCGCCTCGGCGGCTTCGACGACGCGGTCAAGGCGACTGCCAGGCGGGCCAGCCTGAAGGAGGGCCAGTACAGCCTCGACTACCTCGAGCCGAGCCTCTCCTGGGCGCAGGAGCTGGCGCAGAACGTCAAGGCCCGGAGCCTCGGCAGGCTCGCCGCCGCCGTTCCCGCGGAGCCCCAGGAGGCCCTGCTGCGGGCGTCCCGGACGCTGGCGCCGCTCGAGCGCGAGGCGCTGCGCTGGTCGCGGATGGCGACCCCCAACCATCTGTACGCCTACTGCTTCTGCAGCCCGTTCTGAGAGGCGCCGTGCGCGGCACGGCCGCGGGTCCCCGCGAAGCCCCGCCCGGCACAGCGCCCAACCGGAGGCAGTGGGCGCTGCGGGTCGGCCGCGAAGTGTGAGGCAGGTCACCTGCGTGGCAACGATGTTCCTCGGGGTCTCCCTTATGTGAAGGGCGTCGCACACGACATAAGTTTGGATCGCTACGGTCGCGGCCATGTCGGTGACCCGATTGCAAGCTTCCGGGGGAACGAGTCTGCGGGCCACGCTGGCCGCGGCGCTGCAGGCCTCGGGCCACCACCTGTTCGAGCTCGATCCGCGCTCCGGGGCACTCTCCTGGCCGGCCGGTGCCGGCGGTGGCGTGCTGGGTCACCCGGCAGCCGGGCTCGATTCGCTGGCCGCCTGGCTCGAACTCGTCCATCCGCAGGATCGCGCCGCGCTGCGCGCCGTTCTGCTGGACGGCCGCCTCGAAGCGGATCCGGCCGCCGCCGTGTCCTGCGTCCGGCTGCGCGGTGCGTGCGGTGAATTCCGCTGGGTCGAACTGCGCGGCGCGCGACTGGTCGAGGCGGGGCGCACGCTGCACGTCGGCACCTTGCTCGACGTCACGCCGCGCCGGCAGGCCGAGCAGCGGCTCGCACTCAGCGCGTTGATCCTCGAGACGATCCGCGAAGCCGTCACCGTCACCGATCGTGACGGCCGCATCCTCTGGGCCAACGCCGCCTTCGGCGCGCTGCTCGGCCTGCCGCGCGAGCGGCTGTCCGGTCTCGATCTGCAGCGCTTCTCGGCCGCCTCGGAGGCGCGCCGGATCGAGCAGCTGCAGCAGGTGCGCGATGCGATCGCCCGTCGCGGCGCCTGGCAAGGTCGCGTGGAGACGTGTCGCCACGACGGTTCGGCCCTGATCACCGAGGTCTGCGTCAGCGTCGTCGACGGTGAGCAGGGCGATCTCTGGGTCCACGTGTATCGCGACGTCACCGAGCGCATCGAACTCGACGAGGCGACGCTCGCGGCGAGCCGCGTCGAACAGCAGCAACTCGGCCTCGAGCTGCACGACAGCCTCGGCCAGGAACTGGCCGGTACCTCGATGCTGGTACGCACGCTGCGCAATGCGATCAGCGCCGGTGCGGCCGCCGATCCGGCACTGCTGCGCGACGTCGAGACACTGCTGCAGTCCTCGGTTGCGCGCTGCCGCGACCTGGCGCAGGCGGTTTCACCGTTCGTCATCGCCGAGAACGGACTCGGCGCCGCGATCCAGGATCTCGTGCATCGGGCCCGCGCCTCGACCGGCGTTGCGGCGATCCGCGCCGATGTCTGCGCGCGTGCATCGCGCTTCGACGGCAATTTCGGCTATCACCTCTACCGCCTCGCACAGTGGTCGCTGCAGGCCGTGCTGGCGCGTGCCGACGTCGGGTCCGTGGACCTGCAGCTGTGGTGGGAGGCGGACGATCGCGTCGTGCTCGCGGTGGTCGCTGACGGGACCGCCGCGCCAAGTGCGGGCGATTCGGCCGCGGAGCGCCTGCTGCGCCACCGGCTCGCCCTCCTGGGCGGCTCCTGCGAGCCGTTGGAGGCGAATCGGGGGCGCTCGGGGATCATCGCGATGGTGCCGGTCTCCCCGAGGGGACTCGATGCCGCTGCCGCGCCGTTCGCCACGGTGAAGGCGATCCGTGCCTGAACACCGGACGCCGCGTCGCGGATCGTGCCGTCCCTACTGGACTATCCCCGAGGGCGCATTTCCCGCGTGATCGGCACTCGACGGTTTCCAGGAGGCAGGGTGCGCACGACGGATTCCAAGGCCACCCGGAACGGCGCGTCGCCGCCGGGCTTCCACGGTCGCTGTGCGCCCCGCGAGTCCTGGAGTTTCCCGGTCTATCGTCGGCTTGCCGCGATCAGTGGAGCAGGGCCGCGAGACTGCGACGCGCCGCCATGACGCCCGGGTGGTCCGGCGGTGCCAGGGCAAAGGCCTGGACGAGGTCCTGTCGCCCCTGGCCCGCCGCATAGCGTCGGTTGCGCTGCATCGCAGCCACCAGCGAATCCATGCCCCCCTGCAGGTCGGCGCGCAGCAGCGCACGGCCCGCGGTGACCCGCGCGCTCTGGATGGCGTCGGTCTCGTCGGGCGAGGACACGATGCGGGCAAAGTGGGCGAGGGCGCGCACGGCCCGGACCGGCGCGTCGGCCTGGATCGCGGGCGACAGCCGGTCGAGGAGCGCTTCGGCGCCGGCCGCGTCGCCCGACAGCGCGAGCGCGCGGCCGACCTCCACGGCAAGTGCTGCGTCGCCCGGCTGTGCAGCCGCGGCTTCGCGCAGCAGGCCGAGCGCCTCGGCGTGAGCGCCGTGCGCCTGCAGCGCGTGGGCGCGTTGGACCGGGTCGTCGGCGGCAGCGGACAGGTGCGGCTTCAGGAACGCGCGGACCGCGCCGGCGGGCTGCGCGCCGACGAATTCCGCGACGACCTTGG
>Ga0315287_10002809_pt1 | contig 16606 bp, 6 predicted proteins | sample YL17G11_0_MG_FD_205037 | JGI IMG/M metagenome (GOLD analysis project Ga0315287, IMG submission 205037) | Sediment microbial communities from Yellowstone Lake, YNP, Wyoming, USA - YL17G11_0 | ecosystem: Environmental > Aquatic > Freshwater > Lake > Sediment | place: USA: Wyoming | collected...
CTGGATGAACTGGATCCTGTCAAGCAGGGTGCCGACGGCCGTGATGGCCGGCGCGTCCAGGATGGTCATTTTCGGGGTGTAGGCGCCGTTGCGCTCGAAGTTGATCGGGGTGCGCGCCGTGCCGCCCGCGCCCACGGTCGGGCCCTCGTACAGGAAGAAGTCGCAGAGGTCGTTGACCTCGACGCTGTAGCGGAAGTGGGGGCACATCATCACCGCGCTCTGGCCGCTCGCGATCGTGATGTTGGGGACCGTGAGGACGACGTCGTAGGTGGCCGCCGCCGCCAGATTTGAGACCGCGTAGTCCCAGTGCCAGGACTCGCCCTCGTGGATCTGGTGGTGGTCGTAGAGCATCATCACGGGGATGTTGCTGATCGGGTCGGTCGGCCCGATGATGACCCGCAGTCCCTTCTGCGCGAAGCCCGCGAGGTTCGCCGGAGTCGACGGGCTGATGACCTCCGCGAGGTCGGCCGCCGAACTGCCCTGAATCAACATCTGTCGCAGAAGGCTCATGTCACGCTCCACCCTGTTCCGTCGCACACGATGTCGAGGACCTCGTACTGGCGCAGGAGGTCCTGCGTGGCCGCGCCGTCCAGGAGCTCGGCCGCGTTGGGGTCGATCGTGACCACGTTCGCGGTGCTGTCGATCTTCTTGATGATGTAGCGGCGCCCCACGTTCGACGCCGCGGCCGGCAAGCTGATCGAGACGGGGGCGCCGGCCGCATTCACCAGGATCACGTAGTCTGCTGAGGTCGCCAGATAGGCGGCCGACTTCGTGACGATCGCCACTTCACGGTCGAGTTCCTCGATGGCGGCCTGGACCGTCACGGAGGTGAGGCTCCCGGCCGGCGTGAACGTCACCGCGGTTGCCGGGTGCGCGGCGGCCGTGCTGCGGTCGGCTATGGCGGGATGCGAGATTGTGCCGGCTTCCGCCGCGCTGGCGTGCGTGTGGACTGGGATCTCGGCCGCCAGCCCACCGCTGGCTTTCTCCTTGAGGTACTGGGTGTGGTCGTCATCCGTCAGGCCCGTCAGGACCCCGTGGTCGATCGTCCCGGCCTCGGCGCCGCTCGCGTGGGTGTGAAGCGGGATCTCGGCCGCCAGCCCGCCGAAGAGCTTCTCCTTGAGGTACTGGAGGTGGTCATCGTCCGCCAGGCCGCCGATGCTGCCGTGGTCGATCGTTCCGCCCACCACGCCGACGATGCCGGCGCCCGCCTGGCCAGAGTCGTTCGCGCTCATCAGGTAGAGGAGGAACCGCTGGAGCTCCTGGGCGGCCTCGTCCCACGGTCGCCCCTGAAGCTGGGGCGGGTGGATCGTGTAGCGGCGGGTCACCATCAGGGAGCCATCACCTTCAGCGGCTCCTTGCGGGAGCGCGCGAAGATCGACCGGTAGAGCTCCCGGCGCCCGGCGTCATGGGCGAAGCGGTAGATGCGCTTGAGCACCTCCTCCTTCGCGTAGACGTCGAGGCCGCTCCAGTCCTTGTCCTTCGCGAGGGTCCTGGCGAAGGCGGTCGCGCGGCGCACGTACTCGCCGTACAGGCGCCGCTCCTGCTGGGTGAGCTCGACCCGGCGCCCCTTCCCGCCCGGGATGGAGACCGACTTCGGCGGAGTGGACGGGTTGTACCCCGTCTCGAGGAAGAGCCGCTCGAGGTTCGCTTCCGGGCCCGCCTCGGGGGAGTAGCGGAACGGGGAGGCGAAGCGGGAGAGCGCCGTCTCGCCGCGCTTCACGGGCTCGCCCGTGCCGGTGAGCTTGGCCGGGACGCTCTCCGACAGGATGGGGACCCTCGACATGAGGGTGTCCTTGATGCTGTCCGTCTGGCGGATCGTGGGGTCGATGGCGCGGGCAGCGGACGCGAGCATGTTCGGGACGGCGGCGCCGATGAGCCGCTTCCAGACCTGGGCCCCGTACCGGTCAGGGTCGCCCATCGCCTCCGCGAACGAGACGATTCCCTCGAGGTAGGTCTTGTTCGTGATGTTGTTGACGATCGAGGCGTGCAGCTTGTCCGCGAAGTCGCCGGCGATCTTCTCGTCGGACGCCTGGGCCAGGTCGGCCGCCATGCCGAGCGTGGTGGCGAGCGGCTCGATGCGCGCCAGCGAGATCCACTCCTTGCCGACCCGGATGGCGTAGGGCTGCTTCCCGGTCTTCAGCCAGTTCCGGCGCTCCTCCGGGTCCGGGGGGCCACCGCCGGTGATGAGGCCGTCCTTCGCCAGCATGTAGATCCCGGCCATGACGGCCGAGCCCAGCATCCCCTGCGCCAGGCGATCGGTCGCCAGGCCGCCGGAGATCTTGCCCGTCTTGATGTTGTAGAGCGACTTCGCGAGGCCGACCGGCGTGCGCCTCACCGCCTGCACCAGGATCCGCTCCGGGGTCTTGATGAACGGGATGATGAGGGTCAGCCACGGGTAGCTGTTCCGCATCGACTGGAGGTAGCGGGTGAACTTCGTCGTGTCGTCCTGGAAGGTCGACTCGAGGGCTGCGCGCTGCATCTCCTTGTACATGTCGGCGTAGTGCCGGTTGCGCGCCATCCACGAGTAGTCGGCGTTCGACGGGAGCTCGCCCGCGACTCGATTGGTCTCGAGCTCGACGAAGCGGGTGAGCTCGGTGCCCACCTCGCCCATCCTGCGATTGAACTCCTCGCGCGTCATGCCGCCCTGCTCGAAGGCTTCCTTCGTGACGCGGCGGAAGATCTGGGCCACCCGCTCTCCCCTCGAAGCGGAGTACTTGGCGCCCAGGTCGAGCGCTTGCATCCAGCGGCCCGGCGTGCGGATGACCTTCCCCAGGACCCCCGGGATCGCCGGGGGGTGGAACTCGCCCTTCACCCCGGTCATGAACTCGGGGGACTCCTTCCAGGTGGCCTCCCACATGAGTTTCAGGGCGGACGGGAGCCCGAACTTGTAGTAGACCTGAGCCTTGATCGCCTGGGCCGCCTCCCCCACGAACCGCTCCTTCGGAGAGGCGGACCCGGTGAGGATGCGCTCGATGCCCTGGCGGATACCGAACTGCTCGAGGCGGCCGGCCACACCGCGCTCGGTGCCGCGCATGGCCTCGTGCACCAGGTTGCCCATGATGTTCGCGCCCAGCGTGGCGGGCCCGGAGAGCACGGAGTTGATGAAGTACTCGTTGACCGTCCGCCACAGGCCGGGCCGGTGTAGCTGCCTGGTGAGCCGGTTCACCTCCATCATGTCGCCGCGCTGGATCGCCGCCGCCAGGTCGGCCACGAGCTTCTCGCTGGGGCTCGTCCCGCGGAGCATCCGCCGCAGGAAGCGCTCCTCCGGCGAGAGGCTCTCGATGAAGAGCTTGTGCGCGTAGAGCGCCCGGCCGGCCTCGGAGCCGGCGGCGGCCGTCGAGTACATGATCCCGATGAGCTTCTGGAGCGAGGCGCGCATCTCGCGCTCCATCTCGAGGCGCGTCACATCGAGCCCGGCCTGGCGCACGGGGTTCGTCTCCGCGGCGTGCGCGGCCTTGGCGTCCTCCCAGGCCTGGAACTTGTTCGTGAAGTCGATGCCCGCCTCCTGGCGCAGCATCCTGGCGGCGATGATCTCGGTGTAGTTGAGGGCGCCCTTCTCGCGGATCAGCCGGGCGATGTCGGCGTCCGTGAGCCCCGAGAGGTTCGCCTCGCGCCGCATCTCGGCCTCGGTGAGCTTCATCCTCGCCTGGCTGAAGCGGCCCTCGAGCGACCGGACGATCGTGGCGAACAGCTGGCGGATCCCGTTCTCGTCGGAGATCTGGTTGATGTTGATGGCGAGGTCGCCGGTGCCGCCAACGCCGCGGGGGCGGCCGGACCGCGGGTCGCCCGGGGGCCCCTCGGTGGCGCGGCGCGCGGCGGCGTCGATGTCGGCCCGGCGGACGTTCGGGATCGGCCGGATCGGGCCGCGCGGGCGGACGCCAGTTGCCGCCGCCGCGTCGTCGAACGCTTCGGGCCGACCCCGCGTCTCGGTGATCCTCGGGGCGAAGAGCGTCCGCACGTAGTCGTAGAGGCTGCGTCCCCAATGCCCGATGTTGGGGATGTCCCGCACCATCGCCCCGATCCAGCGAAGGAAGGACTTGGCGCCCCGGGCGAAGGCGTCGGCGCCCAGGACCACGAAGTCCCAGGCCGCCCGCGGGTCGATGAAGGCGTTCGCCTGGGCGAGGCGGGACCGAGTCCTCTCGCGCGCGAACCGGACCCGGCGCACCCACCAGGGCTCGTCCGGGTCGTCCGGCATCCGACCGTCAGACGGGCGGTCGGGGGGCCGCGGGGGCTCGTCGCCGCCACCGCCGAAGCCGCCCCGGTTTCCGCCGCCGCCGCCGCTGCCCGCCCCGGGGGCGCTGAAGGGGGAGCTCGAGCGCGCCTGCATGATGATCTGCTGGGAGCCGGTGGCCGGGTCCGTGAGGATGTTGCGCCAGTCGATCCCGTCGTGCCCGTTGGGGTAACTGATCCCGTTCATGTGCAGGTTGAGGGCGCTGACCGAAGCCAGGACGCGCGGATCGCCGCCCTGCGGGTCGGGCCCCAGCATGAGCCCCTCGGAGATCAGGCCCATGTTCATGTAGTCGGTGGCCGCCGCGGCAACGTCTCGGTCGTTCCCCTCCCAGACCACGTAGGCCGCGGTCGCGCCGTGGATCTGGGCCAGGGTGGCGAAGCGTGTGGTGAAGTTTCCGGGGTTGACGAACACGGGCTTCGGAATGATCGTCAGCGCGCGGAGGCGCCCGCGACCGTCGACCAGCACGAGCAGCGGCGAAGCGCTTGGCGTGCCCATCCAGTTCTTGTCCATCACGGCCTTGCCGAGATCGGCCAAGGCCGAGGCGGTCCCCACCAGGTAGGGCCCCTTGTAGGTGTCGTTGCCGTAAGCGGCGTTGCCCCAGTACGCATTGGCATCGACACCGGCCTGGAGGAGCGGGTCCGGGTCGATGAACGTCGCGGCCCGGCGGATCCTCTTGATCGTTCCGTCGCGCTCGATCGTGCTGCCCTGCTCGTGGTTGATGATGACGGCGCCCGCGTACTCGGGGTACGTCTTCGCCAGGTACTCGGCGTGCCGCATGTCGGCGTGAGACGGCGCCGGATCGCCGGACGGATGGTTGTGAAGGTCGACCATCTTGACGTCCTTGTGCCCGGCCGCCCGGAGCTTGGCGAGCATGGCTACGATCTCGCCGTCCATCGAAGCCTGGCCGCCCCAGGTGAGAGACACGGGGGAGAGCGACGTCACCTGGAGGGAGTCGACCACGAAGCCGTTACTGAAGAAGAGCTTGTTCCCGTGCTCGACGGACGTACTTCTGGCAACCCCGCCCAGTGCCACGAGGTCCTCGAGGTACCTTACGGAGAGTCCGTTCCAGTCGATCCGTCCGGTGTAGTGGAGCGACTTCGCTAGGACCGTGCCGAGATATACCTCGCCGTCCCGGAGACGGGTGAGCGTTCCCGGCCCAGGCAGGGCGAGACCCTTCCGCTTCGGCTTCGCCCAGCGCAGGTACGGTCGCAGAACCGTTACGATTCGCGAGACGTCGGGTCCTCCGACTCCTGCTTCTTGAGCTCCGGGGTCGATCGGACCGCCGCCAGGCTTTTCGCTGTACGCAGCAGATCGGAGAGGCGCATGAACCCATCCTCTCTGGACGCCAACGTCCCCGAAGTAGCTGCGGAACCGGTGGATCGCCCGGGCTTTCGCTTTGAGGAGTTGGTCATAGGTCTTCACCTCTTTGGGGTCGAGCCCCTCTTCGATCTGCTGGGCCGCCCAGGCGGCGGCGTGGATCTCGCGGCCGGTCCAGCCGAGCAGCTTCGCCGCGTCCATGAGCGTCTTCGTGATGAAGGCGACCTGCTTGGCGTTAGGGGTAGCGCCGCCCCTGAGGTTCTCTCTCCCCAGGATGAACCGCGCAACGTGCCGGTCTACGGCAATGGCGTTGATGTCGCGCTCGAGCGAGGCGTCGTCGTACTTGGAGATCTTGGGTCCACGCGCGTAGCCGAGCTCGTTCTTCGCGATGCTCCGGAGGGCGGCGCGCACGGTGGGCAGGTAGCCCCTGAACGGCTTGCCCGTCCGCATCTGCTCGTAAGCCTTCACCGCGAGGGTGACGTTACCGTCGACCGAGTTCGCCTGGGAGGTCACCGAGAGGAGCCGCTTGAAGAGCTCGGCGTCGTTCCCGAACAGCTGCACCAGGACGTTCTCGTGCCGCTCGTAGAAGTCCTTGTACTCCTCGCCGGCCTTGACGCGCCGGAGCAGGTCCGTCATGTCGACGTCGATCTGGGTGATGTACGTACTGCGCCGCGACTCCTGCGTCTCGCCCGGGTCGGTGCGGCCCCAGCGGAAGGCGCCCTCTTCGCCGCGGGCGGCCCGCCCGAAGTTGTTCCAGAGCTTCGCCGGCACGAGCTCGCCGGCGTAGACCGCGCCCTCCTTCGTGATGAGCGAGAAGTTGCCCGGCTTGCCGTCCCAGCCCCAGACCGCCCCGAACTTGTTGAGGGTGTCGCGGAAGAACTCGTACTGGCTCTTCGTGACCATCTGCTTGATGGAGCCCTGGGGCGTGAAGCTGACGAGCTTCGAGTAGGTCTCGTTGTCGGACGCCTGGGCTTGCTCCCGGCGTCCCAGTTTCGGCGGCGCCGCGCGGATGTGCTGGATGAGGTCGCCGGCCTCGGGGTCGTCGTTCCAGGTGAGGAAGTGGTCCCACCCGCTCCAGCCGGCCGAGCTCGCGGCCTTCTCGAGCTTGCCCTCGATCACGAAGCCCTCTAGGGTCGGGATCTCGAAGTCGCCGCCCTTCAGGGTCATCTTGACCTTGTTGCGCTTCAGCCAGTGGACGAGCGCCCCGAAGTGCTTCGCGGTCCCCAGGTCGGTGCGCTCGCCCATCGGCGCGTGGCCCATCAGGGCGAGCCGGACGTCCCGGTAGTGGGCCTCTCCGCCGGCCTGGAGGGCCTCCTCGCCACCCATCAGGAGCTCGGGGTCCAGGAGGGCGATGTCGCCGCTCACCATCGCGTGCAGCTGCTTGATCTTCGTCCCGACGATCGCCGCGTTCCACTGGTCGACCAGGTGAGGCGAGAAGAGGATGTGGATGCGCCCGTTCGACATGGTCGTGAACCGGTGGATCCGGCCGATCCCCTGGACGACGGAGTTGGCGTCGAACGGGGACGTCATCATCACCATCGTCCGCGGCGCCAGGCCGGTGCGGTCGTCCAGGTTGATGCCGGTGCCGCCCTTCTCGTAGGTCGCGATCACGACGCGCGCGGCGTTCGCCTGGAAACGCTTCTGGGCCCGCTCGGTCGTCTCCTCGGCGGCGCCGTGGATCTCCGCGTAGTCGATGCCTTCCGACTTCAGCCACTCCCGGAGGGTCTTGAGGGTCCCCTCCGACTCCATGAGAGTGCGGCGCCCCACGATCTCGCCGTCCGGGCCGTAGATGTTCTCCTCGACCTTCGACTCGTTGACGCGCGCCGCGAACACGACGACGGAGCGCCCGGCGTCGAGCTCTTGGCCGATCAGCTGTTGCGTGTACGCCAGCTTCTCGGGCTCCAGCTGGCGGCGCATGTGCATGAGCATGTTCTTCCGGTCGAACGGCCCGGAGGCGATCACGTCGATCTTCCGGAGCATCTCGTTCGTGACCGGGACCGTGGTCAGGAACACCTCGAGGCCGGACATGTCGACCTCGCGCTTGATGACGGTGCCCTTCTCGGTGAGCCTCTCGAAGAGGCCCTCTGTCGCGCGGTTCGTCTTGCGGCTCGAGGTCGAGCGCCAGACCAGCATCTCCTCGGTGGCCTTCTCCTTGGCGGCATCCGGCTTGAGCCCGTCGCCCAGGTAGCGCTTGTACAGCTTCTTCGAGAAGACCTTGCGCGGGACCGCCACACACCCCATGTCCTTCATCCACTGGTCGAGCGGCTTCCCCTCGAGGAGCCCGATCGAGGTGAGGTAGACCATGTGGTACGGCTTGTCACCTGGCGTTGCGGACGCGAAGGCTGTCACCTTCGCCTGGCGGATAGCCGCGATGCCGGCCTGGGCCACCTCGGAGTCGCCCGCGTTCTTCAGCTGGTGGGACTCGTCGAAGATGAGGACGGTGTCCTTGTCGACTGGCTGATCCCGCAGGTTGTGGTAGGTCGAGACGTAGATCTTGCCCTTCTGCATGGGCCGGATCGCCCGCTTGAACTCGATGTCGACGCCGAGCGCCTTCGAGTCGGTCTCGAAGGACCCGGTCACGTAGTAGACACCGTCGCGCTTCACGGCCTCGATGGCCGACGCCTTCGACACGATGAGGACCTTGTTCCCCGCGGCCCGGAAGCTCTCGGCGGTCGCCAGGATCTCGCGCGTCTTGCCGACCCCGGTCCCGTCCTGCCAGAGGAACCCGACGCCGGCCTGGAGGGCCTCGACGGCCTTCGCCACGCCGACCTTCTGCTCCGGGCTCAGGAGCGCGTCCCCGTTCGCGTCTACTCCTCGAAGTCGCTCGGGGATGAGGTCGTACTTCGGTTCCTTTCGGAAGGTGGCTTCTTCTCGGGGGTTGACGATCTGGAAGACGCCACGGCGAGCAGCGCCAGCCGTTGCTTCTCGAGGGCGCGCTCCGCCTCCTGGTACTCCAGCATGAACGCTGCGTCCCCGTCCTCCTCCGACAGTGCCTCCAGCTGCGCCTGCTTCGACAGGAGCTCCCGCTCCTCCTCGCTCAGGTCGGAGAGCCGGGGCGGGTTCTTGACCTTCCACTTCTCCGGGAGCTCCGGGAGCTCCGGAGTCGGGTATCCGTAGTCCTCCACCGATCCCTCCTTTCATCATCGCGCGGAGCTTCTCGGCCCACTTCTCGCGCGCGGCCTGCTGCTCGGCTGTCGGCTTCCTGGGCGGCGGGCCGTACCGACCGCCGAAGGTGTCGCTGGGGGAGAAGAGCATCCCCTGCGCCTTCTTGTTCTTCTCCTCCTCGGCCCTGGTCTTCGCGTCCTTCTCCTGGTTGAACAGCGGAGAGTCGGTGAAGTCCGCGGCCGGCTTGCCCTCCCTCGAGGTCGGCTTCTGGGGCGTCGACATGACCGCCTCGAGCATCCCGGGGATGAGGACCTGGCCGAACTTGTCGCGCGGCGCCTCCTGGATGTCGGTGCCCCCGGTGCCGTCCGGGATGTCGAAGGGGACCTCGCCGGTGCCGAAGGACGCGGCCTTCGAGGCGTCGTAGTAGGCCTGGAGGATGCGCGCGTACAGGCGCCCGCGACCCTCCCGGATTGCGTTGATGGCCTCGAGCGTCGAGAGCACCCCTCCCCAGGGCCACTTGAGCCCAGCCATGAAGGTCCGGTCGAGGTAGGACTCGTCCTCGGTCTCCGGCTCGGCCGCCAGGTCGTCGGCCAGGTTGTCGGCCACGCGCCGGAGCTCGGGCTCGCCGCCCGTGGGCTCGCCGCGCTCGTAGACGAGCTCCTGGAAGGCGCGCCACTCGTTCATCCGGCGGGTGGCGTAGTCGACCACCTTCGCCCAGTTGGGATCGTCCGGGCCGGCCGCGATGGCGGCGGCGATCTTCTTCCGCCCCAGGCCCGGGAGGTCGAAGTAGGCGTCGAGGCGGGCCTGGCCCAGGCTGTCGATGATCCCCGCCACGCTCTCGAGGTGTTCGAGGACGTCCTCGTGGGGGACGGCGAGCAGGGGATCGGCGGCGATCACCTTGGCGTACTCGGCCACGGTGTCGATGGCCTCGCCGGGCTCCATGTCGGCCGTCTCGAGTGCCCACTGTTCGATGTTCGCGATCGTCGTCCTGGCGAGCGGGAGCTCGACGCGCGGCTCGGGCTCCAGGCGGATGCCCTTGCCGTGGAGCAGCTGGTCGATCCTGGCGACGATCTTCGCGCCCTCCTTCTCGTCCTTCAGGACGCCCCGCAGCGTCGTGAGCACGCCCTCGTACAGCGCCTTCGCGCTCTGGAGGTTCTGGCGCGCCGCGGTGTACTTCTTCGCCTTGTTGGGGATCGGCTTGCCGGTGGAGTCGACGCCGGCCTTGAAGAAGTCGACGTCCGACTGCGCCGTCTCGACGGCCTCGAGCCGGAGGACGGCCTGGCCCGCCTGGGCCCGGAGCTCGGCGCGCAGCGCCTCTGGCGCGCGCTCGATGGCCGTCACCACGCCCTCGTAGGCCTTGCCTCCCAGGCGGTCCAGCGGGTCGAAGGGCTCGACCTTCGTGAGGTCGGCCGGCGGCGCGGCAGCGCCCGCACCAGGGAGCAGCCCTTCGCGGCGAAGCCACGAGTTCTCGAGCTCGTCGGCTTCCTTCTTCGTCTTGACGGTCGTCTGGTAGGCGACGTCGCCGTCTCCGTCGATGGCCTCGAGGACCCAGTGGTCCCTGGTCCCGGGCGCCGCCGCGCCGCCGCCGCCGGCCTCCCCGGTCGGCTTCTTGACCTCGCGCTTCCGGATCTCAACGACCGTTGCGGCAGCGGCCTCGTCCGCGAAGACCGGCGTGGTGGAGGCCCGGACTCCGGTTGCCTTCGGCGCGGGGGCGAGGGCCGGCTTTGCCCTCGAACTGACCGGCGGGCCCTGCGGACGCCCCTCGGCCGCCGCCTTGAGCGCATCCAGGCCGTAGTCGTTCGGCTTCTCGGCGCCCTCCGCGCCCCGGATGGCGTCCCCGGCCTTCTTGTCCTCCTCGTAGGCTCGCTGCTTCGCCTCGGGCGTGCGGCTCGCCTCGAGGTCCTTGAGCATGTCGTCGGCGGCCTGGAACGTCGGCCACTCGGTCGACTTGCCCTCCGGGCTGACCAGGTGGAAGACGCCCTCGCCCTTCTTGAAGATCTTCCAGCCCTTCCGGTCGATGATCGCCGTGTCGGGGCCGATCCCGCCGAACGACTGCGGCTCAGGGACAAAGGGCCGCGTGACCGGGGCCGCCGGGCCGGCGCCCCGCTTGCGACGACCGGTCGCCTCGACGTCCTTCAGGTCCGGGAACTTCTCGAGCCATCCCTGGTGAACCGTGGTCCCCAGCTGGCGCGCGGCGCGCAGCGAGCGGTAGAGCGCCGGGGTCGGGCCCTGCTTCCCGTTGTCGTACCAGTCCTGGGCGATCTCGAGCGACTCCGCGGTCGGCCAGGGCACGGCCCCGGGCGCGGAGGTCGCCACCTGCTCCTCGGTCGGCGTGAGCTTCGTCGCGTGCCCCTCGCGCCGGCCGGCGGCCGCGGCCTTCTTCCACGCCTGGAGGGTGAGCTCGGCGTCCTTGGCGGTTGCGAAGTGGCGCTGGTCGATGACACGCCCGCCCTCGTCGAAGGCACGCACGATGGCGCCCTTGCCGCCCTTCGCCCGTCCCAGTTCCGCCCGGGTCATGCCCTCGGGGGCTTCGTCGGCCACCCGCGGGTCCCGCTCGGGGGCGAGCTCGAGGGTGGGGGCCTCCGGGGCGGGAGTGGGCGCCGGAGCCTCCTGGGGCGCGGGCGCCTGGGGGGCCGCCGCACCCTGCATGATCCGCTTGACGTCGTCGACAGATCCGACCTCGCCCCGCCTGAAGGCGTCCTCGGCCGCCTGTTCGGCTCGTGGGTTCTTCGGGAATGGTGACGCCCTCTTGCCAGCCCTGAGTCGGTCGTAGACGCCCTGGTAGAGGTTGTCCGAGATCGCCCTCCCGGCCCCCCCGAGCGTCGACAGCCCACTCCCTGGGGCCGGAGCGCCCTCCTGCGGGGCCGCAGCGGGGGCGGGCGGCTCTTCGGCCACGGGAGGCGCGGCGACGGGCTCCTGGGGCGGCGCAGCGATTCCAGCCGCCGCGAGCTCGTCGGCCCAGGCCTTCGCTTGCTTGTAGCCGACCTTGAAGCGGCGCTGGAGGAGGCTGGTGTCGACCTGGCCGGCATTCTCGCCCGCGAAGGCGACGACCTCCTCGTTGAGGGGCTGGATGCCGGCGGGCGGGACCGCGAGCGTCGGCGGGGCGGCGACGGCGCCGGGGGCCGGCGGGGGCGCGGGCGGCGCGACGACCCCACTCCCCAGGACGGGTGGCGGAACCGGAACGGGAGCGGCCGGCGGGGGCAGGGCGCCGGCCGGCGGGAGGATCGGCAGCGGCGGGGTCGGGATCGCGCCCACCCCCGCTCCGCGCGAGGGACCCTTGACTACCACTCCGGGAGGTGGAGCCTCGCCGGGCCCTCCGGCCGCTGCATCTCGACCCTGATCGAGGAGCGTCTGGACGTCATCCGCCATCCCCTGTTGGCGCGCTCGAGCGGCATCGGCCGGACTCGCGCCCCCGGGGACGGTCGGCTCCATCGGAACTGCGGGAACGACTCCAGCGCCCGGCCTCGGACCGGGGGCCCCGCCGCCCTCTGTGGGGGCCGTGACGTCGGCGGTTTCGGGGGCAAGCGCGGTTGCTCCCGAAGTGGGGAAGTTGGTCTGCGGAGGAGTTGTGCCCGGAGCCGGAGGAGTGGCCGGCGTCGGCGCCGTGGCAGCGTTGGCCTTGGCGTCGAGAAGCTCGAGCCGCCTGGCCTCGAATTGGGCTTGTTTGGCGGTGTTGCCGTCGCGCCGGGCGATTTCGATTGCCCTGGTCACCGCCTCGAGCATCCGGTCGATCGCCTCTCCAGACATCTTGGCGACAGGCGCCAGCGCTGGCGGCGACTTGGAGATCCGGTCTCCGATCTTCAGCTGGTCGTAGAGTTCGATCAGGAGGACTTCGGTCGCATGGAGTTGATTGAAGTCGGGCGAGGGCGCATACCCTTTCTTGTCGACGGGCGGGTCGAGTTCCCGCCGGAAGGAGTCCATCAATTCGTCCGCTCGCACTTCTTCTCCGGGAAGAAGTTTGACTCCGGCCTTGAGCGCTTGTTCCCAGATGTCGAGTGCGTATGTACCTCGACCAAGAGAGGGGGTCCCGACCGGCGCCGGCTTGGCCTGGGATTCGGCGATCTTCTTCTGAAGTTCCTCGAGGAAGAACTGCTCGTTTAGAAGTCCGATCTCCTCCGCCCGGAGCATCGGATCAGGGGCTTGCTGTGCGGCGGCGAGCGTCCGTTTTCTTTGCGCTACGTTGTCGAGCCGTTCCTGCACCTTGCCCAGCGAGGCGGCGATACCGAGCGGCCCAAGACGAGTGACCACCGGTTTCGAGTAGCGGATCGGTTCGGGAGCGCTCGCTCTTTCAAGTTGTCGCGGGGTCATCGGCACGAGCGTCGGTCCAGTAGGCGCCGGCTCGGTGGGCGTTGCCTCAGTAGGTGCCGTCGGCGTCGGTTCCGCTTCTACCGTTCCGCGAGCGCGGCCCATCAGCTTCTTGGCCGCCATCGGCCCGACAATCAAGCCAGCCTCGATCGTGGCTTCGGTGAGATCCTTCGTCGACTCTGGCGTCCAGCCCTCGGCGCTCACTCTCTGGTAGATCGCCTTCGCGCGCTCGTAGATGTCCTTCGCCATCACGGCGCCGAAGCCGAGACCCGCGACGGTGCCGACCACCGGATAGGAGGCCGCGGCCACGCCAACCCCGGCCAGGATGGCAGCGTTGGACGGAGTGGCGAGGTTCAGGACCTGGTTCGTGACGCCCTGGGCGGCGGCCTGGAGGTTGCTCTCGGGGGGCTTGTTGACGTCCCAGCCAAGCGCGGAGTAGGCGAGCTCTCGGGTGGGAACCACCTTCTCCCCGGCGAGCATCCGGTTGCGGAGGGATTCGTTCGCGTAGTAGTTGAGGGCAGCATCACCCTTCTCGTCCAACCACTGGGAGCCTTCCTCGAGGACCTGCTTGGCCCTCTCCATCACGCCCGGAGGTTCCGCGGCGCCAGGCGTCGGGAGGGGCGGCGCCGACAGGGGGCTCGTGTCCGGGACCCACGGCTGGAAGTCGGAGGCGCCCTGGCCGATCCCCTGGTAGCGCGCGCGGAGCTCGGCCAGGATGTCGTCGAGCGACTTGGGGCCCGGGTAGTCAGACGCCATCCAGGCCTCCTGCTAGGGTTCGGGTGTCGCCGCTCCAGCCGCCGGGCTGGTCATTCCGGCACCGAAGATGCCCGCGAGCGCGTCGGCGCCGCGGGGGCTCGAGGGCGCGTGCCCCATGAGGATCGCCGCCAGCTGCCGCGCCCTCTCGTCGGCGCGGTCCGCATCCGCAGTCCGGCCCTGCGCGCGGAACTCATCGGCGGCGGCTGCAAGCGCTCTGTACTCCCGAAATGCCTGGTCGATCTGGCTCGCCTGGGCCGTGAGGCGCATCTGCTCGGGCCCGAACTTACCCTCGGCCTGGATCCGTGCGAGCGTCGTCGGATCCATCGCCGCGGCCTTCATCTCGTACTGGGCCTTCGCCTTCTGGACCGCGCGCGCCTGGTCGGCGTCCTCTGTGCCCTGCTCCTGCTTGACCCTGGTGTCGAGCCACTCGCGGCGGGCGGTCCGCTGCTCGAGGCCGGAGAGCGTGCCGGTGCCCACGCGCGGTCCCTTGCCGTAGCCGCCGGAGAACGTCCAGCCGCCCTTCGTCTTCATGTCGAAGGCCGGGGTGTCGGGCACATCGGCCTGGAGGCCTCGCACCTTCTCGGAGTACGGCCTGGAGTCGGCGTAGTCCGCGGTCCCGGGCCGGGCGTTGGCGCGGTCCTCGAGAGCCGACCTCTGGTACTTGCCGACCGTCATGGTGCCCTGGGCCCCAGGCGCCGGCTTCGTCTCCTGGCCGGGGACCGCTCCGTCCGTGGGGGCGGGAGGAGTCGTGCCGATCGACGGCGCGGAGCGCTCGGCGTTCGCCGCTGCGGCGGCCAGCTGGGCCGCGGCGGCGAGGCTCTCCTTGGCCACCTTCTTGCCCGCCATCGCGGCCTTCGCGGCCTCGAGGGCGTCGGTCGGAGACGGAGCGACGGCCGCCCCGGGGTTCGGAAGGCGGGGATCGGGGCGAGCGGGGGGCTTGGACCCGGCGATTCCGAGCGCGGAGTCGCTCGCGCCCTGTTCTTCCAGCAGGCGCCGGCGATCCTCCTGCATGGCGGCTTCGTTCTGCGGCGAACCCTTGGGGAACAGTGCCTCCCCGATGCCGCCCAGGGTGAGCGAAGCGCGTCCAATCGCCGCATCCTGTGGCCCCGCGCGCGGCGCGAGAAGCGGGCCGAGGCGGTCTGCGAGTCCCATGTCTCCTCCTACTGCCCGAGCATCGTCTTCATCCAGTCCATGTACTGGCTGGCGTAGTCGCTTCCGCTGCTCCCGATCCGCGGGCCGCCGACTGCGCCGAGGAGGGCCGTGAAGGCCTGGCCCGCGGTAGGCGGGTAGCCCGGCCCGGACCCCGGGGCGACCGGCTGCCAGCCCGGCCCAACGCCGAATCCGCCGGTAGGGATGCCCGGTCCGATCGGCTCGCACGGATCGCCGCCCTGGCCCGGCGCGCCGCCGCCCGGGCGGAAGCCCGGGGGACACCGGCCCTGGCCCGGCATCGGTTGCGGCATCGAGGGATCGGTCGGCATGGCTACCTCGCTTGGTTCCAGCGCTTCTTCAGCGCCGAGAACCCGGTCTTCGCGCTCGCCCCGGGACGCTTGTCGCTACCGACGTAGGTCGCCTTGAGCTCATCCGACGCGAAGGGCTCCGACCGGGTGAAGTGGTCGAGCGGCTCGTAGGGCCACTTGAACTTCGTCCAGTTGGAGGTCTTCGTCGCCATGTTACCGCCGCGGCCCCCAGGCCGGAGTCTGGTATTCCTCGAGCGGATTTCCCACGTACCCGTTGTCGCCGACCTTCTGCTGGGTCGCGTTTCCGCCGCCGCCGCGACCCTGCGGGTTGCCGGCGCCGTACTCGTAGTAGTCGGCCAGCGCCCCGGTGTTGCCGGTCGACCCGGGAACGGCCGAATACCCGCTGTAGCGCCCCATGATCGCGTTGAGGCCAGCCCGGCGCTTGTTGTCCTCGATCGCCTTGGCTGCGAGCTTCTCACGCTCCGCGAGGAGAAGCGCCTTCTCGTTCGAGCTCTTCGCCGTGGCGTAAGAGTCAGCCTGGATCGTGCGGTCCTGGTCGGCCTGGAGGTCCCGGAGCTCGTTGCGCCGCTGGTGCTCTTGGAAGGCGATTCTGTTGCGGCTCGGCATGTACGACAGGTCCTCGACCTGGTAGGACGCGGCCTTGTTGTAGTTGTTGAGGAGGGCGTTGAACATGTCGCCCATCCCGCCGCTCCAGTTGAAGCCGAAGCCGCCCCCGCCACCCGGAGGTACCCCGGGCTGCGGCATGGGGAATTGGCTCATGGTCTTGTTCTCCCTTATCCGTAGTAGTTCGAGCTCGACATGCTGGCCGAACCCATGTTCCCCATCGCTCCCATCAGCTGGGCGTAGAAGGCCATGAGCGCGTTGTTCGCGGAGACGGCGGCGCCGGTGTCGATCCCGTACTTCTGGATGTCCTGGCCGTAGCGTTGGAGGCCCAGCTGGTTCTCGCCCATGTCGCGCGAGAGGTCGATCTGGAGCCGTCCGGTTCGATCCGAAGCGAGGCCGCGAGAGGTTTCGGCGGATGCGCCGTAGGCTGCTCCGAGCATCTTCTCGCGCCCGAGCTTCTCGTCTGCCATCGCGGAGTTGATGCCCCGCATCGCAGTTGCGCGGAAGGACGCCTCGTCGAACGGGATCCCGTTCTGGGCGGCGGCGGCGCGCGCCTGGGCGACCTGGGACTCCAGGTTGTCCGCCTGGCGGCCCTGGAGAACGTCCATCGAGTAGCCGGCGCCCTGCTCGAGGTTGCCCTGGTGGCGGCGCTGGTCCTCGAGCGATCTCTGGATTTCCGGATCGTAGGCGGCCTGGGGATCGATGGGCGTGAGCTCCGGACGAGGCACGTTGCCCGGCGTCCAGGTCGGTAGGGCGATGTTGCCGCCCCCCCTTCCGCCGCCCTCGCCGGTTACGTCGCCAGCTGTGGACC
>Ga0315287_10002810_pt1 | contig 16605 bp, 13 predicted proteins | sample YL17G11_0_MG_FD_205037 | JGI IMG/M metagenome (GOLD analysis project Ga0315287, IMG submission 205037) | Sediment microbial communities from Yellowstone Lake, YNP, Wyoming, USA - YL17G11_0 | ecosystem: Environmental > Aquatic > Freshwater > Lake > Sediment | place: USA: Wyoming | collected...
CTCGAGACCGTGGCGGAGCGGATCGAGCGGGTGATCTACTTCTGAGCCATGCCGGTCCCGTTCCCCACCGACGCCGAGGTCAATCTCGAGCCGCCGGAGCCGCCCGAGATCCTGCACGTCGCCCGCGGGGTGATGACCGCCGCCTCGCCGCCCGAAGGCCTCACCCGGGTCCAGGCCCTCTGCTTCCGGGCGATGTCCGACGCCATGACGGGCCATCCTCTCGACCTCGGCGCGGTCGAGCCCATCTCGGCCGCGGAGTGGGCGCAGGGCCTGGCCCGTCGCGACGAGGCGTTCCGCGTCCGCATGGTCCAGATGATGATCCTCCTGGCCCTGCTGCTGCGCCGGATGCCGACCGAGGTGGCCGACCGTCTCCAGGAGTTCGCCGACGAGGCCGGGGTGGGCGAGGGGTGCCGAGACCTGCTCGCCGCCACCCGCCACCTCGCCACCGGCGCGCTCGGCCTGGCCATGGCCGACTTCCAGCGCAACGGCTACGAGACGATGGCCTTCGAGCGCTCGGGTGCCGGTGACGAGCACACCGCGGCGGAGTACTGGGCCGAGGCCCCCCACGACCCGGAGCTGGCGTCACGTTGGCACGCCCTCGAGCACTGCCCGGACGGCTCCCTGGGCCGCCGGATGTGGGAGTTCTACCGGGCCCGGGGGTTTGCCTTCCCGGGTACGCCGGGCAGCGCCCCACCCTCGTTGGCCCAGCACGACTGGGTCCATGTGCTGGCCGACTACGGGACGATGGTGGAGTCCGAGCTGGAGGTCTTCGGCCTGATCTCCCGGGCCTCCGACGACCCTCGTGCCTTCACCCTCCTGGTCCAGGTCCTCGGCCTGTTCGAGGCGGGGTACCTGCAGGCGGGCATGGGCCTCTTCGAGATGGACCTCGGCCACGTGTCAGCCGACGAGGAGCAGATGGCCGTCCGCCTCGGTGACGCCATCAAGCGCGGGGCCCAGGCGGCGTGGGCCCACAACATCGCCCGGGAGACCGACACCGGGATCGACTTCCTCGCGGTGGACTGGTTCGAGCACGCGCCCAAGCTGCTGGATGAGGTCCGTCGGGAGTTCTTCCTCGTCGACAGGGCCGAGAAGTCCGAGCTGGCGCTGGCCGCCGGCTCGGTCGGGCCGTGGGAGGCCGGGGGGATCTCGCCCTACCAGGCCCAGGCCGGACGGGATCAGGCCGAGGCCGAGGGTCGGCCCTACGAGTCCTACGGCGCTGCTCCGGCTCCGTAGGCTCTCGGCCGGTGCAGGATCGGCCCATCGGGATGTTCGACAGCGGGTTCGGCGGCTTGACCGTCGCCCGGGCGACCATCGACCTCCTGCCCGCCGAGGACCTGGTCTACGTCGGCGACACCGGGCGCTACCCCTACGGGCCCCGATCCCAGGACGAGGTGGCCGGCTTCGCCCAGCAGATCACGCGGTACCTCGTTCACCGACACGAGGTGAAGGTTGTGGTCGTGGCCTGCAACACCGCAGCGGCGGCGGCGCTGGCCGAGCTCCAGGCGGACACCTCGGTGCCGGTGATCGGTGTGATCGAGCCCGGCGTGCGGGCCCTGGTCACCGCCACTCGCAACCGGCGGGTCGGGGTCATCGGCACGGTCGGCGCCATCGGCTCCGGGGCCTATCAGCAGGCGGTGGCCGACACCGGGGCCGAGGTCGACCCGGTGTTCGCCGCCTGTCCCGGCTTCGTGGAGTTCGTGGAGCGGGGAGAGGCGGACAGTGACCAGGTCCACGTGCTGGCCGAGCGCCTGCTGGCCCCGGTCCGGGACCACGGCGTCGACACCCTGCTGCTGGGTTGCACGCACTACCCGTACCTGGCCCGCACCCTGTCCGACGTGATGGGTCGGGACGTCGTGCTGGTGTCGTCGGCGGACGAGACCGCCTTTGCCGTGTCCCGGGTGCTGGCGGAGACCGGTCTGGCGAGGGACGATGCGGACCGGCTCGGCTCGCACCGGTTCGTGTCGTCGGGGGACGTCGGGTCCTTCGCCCGGCTCGGCCAGCGCCTGCTGGGCCCCGAGCTGGTCGACGCCGAGGGGGTCAGGTGGGACTGAGGTTGACGGTCCTCGGGTGTGGGGGGACCTACGCCGGTCCGGGCAATGCGTGCAGCGGCTACCTGCTGCGCACGGCCACGACCACGGTCCTGGTCGACCTCGGACCCGGTGCGCTGGCCAACGCCCAGCGCCACATCGACCTGGTCGATGTGGACGCCATCGTCCTGAGCCATGAGCACCCCGACCACTGGACGGACCTGCCGGTGGCCCGCAACGTGTACCGCTACGTCCTCGACCGCCACGCGCTACCGGTGTTCACCACGGCCGGGACCATGGCCCTCGCCGCGCCGTTCTGCTCAGACGAGACGTTCCGCTGGGCGACGATCACCGACCGGGACCGCATCGAGGTCGGCGATCTGTCGCTGCGGTTCAGCCGCACCGATCACCCCGTCGAGACCCTGGCGGTCCTGGCGGAGGCGGACGGTGCCTCGGTCATCTACTCGGCCGACACCGGGCCGGGGTGGTCGCCGGCAGCCTTCGGCGTCCGCCCGGACCTGGCCCTGCTCGAGGCCACCTTCGCCCATGGCCACAGCAACCCTGTGCACCTCACCGCCAATGAGGCCGGCGAGCGGGCTCTCGAGGTCGGGGCCCGCCGGCTGGTGCTGACCCACCTGCTGCCGGGGACCGACCCGGCGGCGCAGCGGGCGGAGGCCGAGGCGGCCTACGGCGGGCCCGTCCAGGTGGCCGAGCCCGGGCTCACCTTCACGGTCGTTGCCGCCGGGCGGTAGACACAACGGCCATGAGCAACCCCACGCCCGCGCCCCGAGCCGACGGCCGCCTCCCCGACCAGCTCCGCCCGGTCTCCTTCGAGCGGGACTTCACCGACATGTCGGCGGGCTCGGTCCTGGTCACCTTCGGCCGGACCCGCGTGCTGTGCACCGCCTCGATCGAGGACGATGTCCCGCGCTGGATGCGGGGGAGCGGCAAGGGCTGGGTCACCGCGGAGTACTCGATGCTGCCCGGCTCCTCCCCGGAGCGGATCCGGCGCGAGGTGAAGGACGGCAAGCCCTCGGGCCGCACACAGGAGATCCAGCGGCTGATCGGCCGCTCGCTGCGGTCGGTGTGCGACATGGTCGTGCTGGGGGAGCGTTCGATCATGGTCGACTGCGACGTGCTGCAGGCCGACGGGGGTACCCGCACGGCCTCCATCTCGGGCGGGTACGTCGCTCTCCACGACGCGCTCAGCCGGCTGCTGGCCAAGGGGGACCTGGCTGCCCATCCCCTCACCGAGAACTGCGCCGCCGTGTCCGTCGGCATCGTCGGGGGCCGGCCCCTGCTCGACCTCCCGTACGTCGAGGACTCCACGGCCGAGGTCGACATGAACGTGGTGATGACGGCCAGCGGACGCTTCGTCGAGGTCCAGGGCACCGCGGAAGGCCTCGCCTTCACCCGGGGCGAGCTGGACGAGCTGCTCGACGTGGCCACCGGTGGCATCAACCGCATCGTCGAGCTCCAGAACGAGGCGCTCACGACGCCCCCGACGCCCCGGTGAGCCTGGCCCTCGTCCTGGCGTCGGCCAACCCGGACAAGGTGGCCGAGATCGCGGCCATCCTCGGCGACGGCATCGATCTCCGACCCCGCCCGGCCGGCCTGGCCGACGTGGTCGAGGACGGCGACACGCTGGAGGCCAACGCCCGCCTGAAGGCGGTGGCGGTGGGGGCGGCCACCGGGGCCGCGGTGGTGGCCGACGACACCGGACTCGAGGTCGACGCCCTGGGCGGGGCGCCCGGGGTCCACACGGCCCGTTTCGCCGGCGACGACGCCACCTACGCCGACAACGTCGCCAGGATGCTGGTCGACCTGTCCGGGGTGCCCGACGCCCGGCGCGGGGCCCGGTTCCGGACGGTGGCCCTGGCCCGCTTCCCCGACGGGTCCGAGGTGGTGGCCGAGGGCGTCGTCGAGGGGATGATCAGCCCCGAGGTCCGGGGGGAGCAGGGCTTCGGCTATGACCCGATCTTCATCCCCGCCGACGGCGACGGCCGCACCTTCGCCGAGATGTCGGCCGACGAGAAGCACGCCATCTCCCACCGTGGGCGCGCCTTCCGTGCCCTCGCCGAGGAACTCGGACGCCGGTAGCGGTCACCAGTGGCGGAGGTCGATGGGCCACCGGTCCACGACCTCGTCGCCCCGGATCACCTGGAAGCGCTCGTGCAGGGCGATCGTGGGGTCGCAGTGCGCGGGGACGACCCGGATGCGCTCGCCGACCACCGGTGTCAAGCCCTCGGCGGGGATGAAGGCGATGTGCTCGTCCGAGCAGTAGAGGACGTCGGCTCCCTCGATGGTCGGATCGCCGTGGTCCATGGCCAGTGACTTGATGCCGGCATCGGCCACCGCCGCGCCCGGACTGGTGGAGATGACGGTGGCGGCCACGGACAACCCGCGCAATGGGTGGACGGACCGCTGCGGGGGTCTGAAGGGCGGTTCAGGGCCGTTGGTCACTGGATGTGACATTGTGAATACTGAAAGTGACTGTCACACCCCGTGAGTAGGTTGTGGTCGTGCTCGGGGTGACGGATCCGGTCGAGATCATCGGCGAGGCGTTGGACCGTCTCGCCGATGAAGACCGGTCGGGTTGGTCGGTGGCGGCCAAGACCCAACGCACCGTCGAGCTGACCAAGCTCGGCGCCCGGCTGGAGGCCCAGACCGTTGCCGCGGTGGGGGACTGGGAAGCCGCCGGCGGCTGGCACGTCGGTGGCAGCCGCTCCCCGGCCGCGGCGTTGGCGTGGCTGGGGGGTCGGGCCAAAGGGATCGCTCACAAGTTCGTCCAGACCGGCCGTCTGGTCCAACACCATGCGGCGACGGCGAAGTCGGTGGCCAACGGCGACCTCGGCATCGACGCGGCCCACCAGGTGGGCAAAGCGGTGACCGAGAAGCGCCGGGAGATCTACGACCGGGACGAGCACACCCTGCTGCAGGCGGCCAAGGACCTGGACGCCAACCGGTTCCGGGTGCTGATCGAGCGGTGGATCGAGATCGCCGACGACGAGGTCGACCCCGACAGGGAGTTCGACCGTCACGAGTGCCGAGGCCTCAGCATCGGCCAGCTCCTCGACGGGCTCAGCGACGTGCGGGGCACGTTCGAAGCCGAAGGCGCGGCCCTGCTCAAGAAGGTGCTCGACGCCTACCGCAAGCCCGACCCCGCCGGCATCCCCGGCGGTGGACGCAGCGCGGCACAGACGAACTACGACGCGCTGATGGCCGCACTCGCCGCCGCGGTCGACGGCAAGGAGGGACGGCCCAGACGGACCACCGACGTGGTCGTCTCCTACGAGCTCCTGCTGCGCCTCCCGCCGGTGGACCTGGCCAACGTGCGCTGTGACCTCGAGGGCGCCGGGCCCGTCCCGCTCTCGATGCTGCGCCGCCTCGCCGCCGACTCCGCCGTCGGCCGCATCATCGCCGGCGCCGACGGCGTCCCCCTCGAACTGGGCACCCAGGTCCGTTGGTTCACCGCCCAACACCGCCGGGCCCTCCGCCTGCGGGACCAGACCTGTGTCTGGCCCGGCTGTGACCTACCCGGTGAGTGGTCGGAGATTGACCACGCCATCGAAGCCGCCCTCGGCGGACCCACCGACACCGCCAACGGCCGGTTCCTCTGCGTCCGCCACCACCACCTCCGCCACAGAGGCTGGACCCTGGTCTACGACCCACCCACCAATCGCTGCTCGGTCACCAGCCCCCGAGACGTCACCTGGACCGCTCACGGCCAACTCGCGCTCCCCGACGGCCCCGACCCACCCCCACGCGAGTGACGACAACCCGACCGGGAAGGCCGAAGCGTGCGGGCGAGAGGACTCGAACCTCCAAGGGGCAGGGCCCCACCGGGACCTAAACCCGGCGCGTCTTCCAGTTCCGCCACACCCGCGTGGCAACCGACGGGCCAACGGTAGCCTCCGCCCCCATGCCGCAGCCCTCCGACTTCCCGAACATCCCGGTGGCCCAGGGCCCCGGGGGCGACCCGGCCCAGGACATCTACAACCGCCTGCTCCGGGAGCGCATCGTCTTCCTCGGCCAGGAGGTCAACGACCAGATCGCCAACCTGATCACCGCCCAGCTCCTCTACCTCGAGGGCCAGGACAGCGAGAAGGACATCTGGCTCTACATCAACTCGCCCGGTGGTTCGGTCACCGCGGGCATGGCCATCTACGACACCATGCAGTTCGTCGGCCCCGACGTCGGCACCATCTGCATGGGCCTCGGTGCCTCCATGGGCCAGTTCCTGCTCTGCGCCGGCACGGCGGGCAAGCGCTTCGCGCTGCCCCACGCCCGCATCCTCATGCACCAGCCCTCGGGCGGCGTCCAGGGCCAGGCCTCCGACATCGCCATCCAGGCCGAGCAGATGGCCTACACGAAGCGCCTCATGGCCGAGCGCATCGCCGAGCACACCGGGCAGACGGTCGAGCAGGTGCAGCTCGACTCCGAGCGCGACCGCTGGTTCACCGCGGCAGAGGCCAAGGACTACGGGATCATCGACAGCGTGGTCTCGAACCGACGCGACCTGGCCTGAGCGCGTCGTTCAGCCACTGACCGGCGGCACCGTCGTCGGTGCCACGGTGGTGGGGGCGACGGTGGTCTCGGTCACCCCGCTGGTCGGTGGGACCGTGAGGGGCGCCGTCGTGGACGTCGTGGACGAGGTCGTGGTCACCGAGGCGGCGTTGACGGCGGCCAGGTCGATCCGGCACTCGTCGCGGGCGTAGTCGCTGACCGCGGTCTGGGCGGCGCCGATCTCGTCCTGGTCGATGTCCAACGCGGCCAGGCGGTCGGCCGCTTCAGGGTCGGACGGGTCGACCTCGTCGAGCACCTCGACCACGGCCGCGAACGTGTCCGCCAGGAGAGCCATGTCGGCGGCCACCTCGTCCGGGGCGGCCTGGGCCAGGCGGTCGGTGGCCTCACGGGTGTCGTCGGTGCTGGCGGGTTGCCGCGGGTCGAAGATCGTGAGGTGGGCCTCCACGGCGGCCCGGAGCTCGGCGCAGAACTCGGCCCGACTGCCGGTGGCCGCCGGGGCGTCGCCGTCGCCCGAGCAGGCGGCGCCGGCGCCGACCGCCACGGTCAGGGCGAACAGGAGCCGGAGGGACCGCATCGGGCGAGTATCCCCGATCGACCCCCGCCGACGGTGTCACTCGTGGTGGGTACTGTCCGAGGCATGGCGCGGCTGGTCCTCACTCCCTTCGGTCGGCCCGCCCTCGCGGCGCTGGCCGCCGTGGTCACCGAGGCCCAAGGGGACGACCCGCTGGCCCCGGTCACCGTCGTGGTGCCGTCCGCGCCGGCCTCGGTGTCGGTCAGGCGGGCCCTCGGCCGTCGGGCCGGGACCGGCCTGGCCAACGTGCGGACCCTGGCCCTGCCCCAGCTGGCCGAGCTGCTGGCCACGCCGGCGGCGTCTTCGGGGGAGCGGAGGCCGTTGACGCCCACCTGGGTCGCGGCGACCGTGCGGGCCGGGCTGGTCGACGCCCGGTCGCCGCTGTCGCTGGTGCCGTCGTCGGCGGCCGTGGAGGAGGCCCTCGCGCTCACCTTCTCGCGGCTGCGGGAGGCGAGCGAGCCCGAGCTGCGGGCCCTGGAGAAGCGCAGCGCCCGAGCGGCGGCCGTGATCGACCGCTACCGGGACCATCGTGACCGTCTGGCCGGTCACCTCGATCGCCACGACCTGCTCGTCCTGGCCGCGGCGTCGGTGCCGGCCGGCACCGACGTCATCGATGAACTGGGGCCCGTCGTCCTCCACCTGCCCCGGCGTCTCGGTCGGGCCGACCTGGCCCTCATCGAGGCGCTCGCCGCTCGAACCGCGGTGACCGCCGTACTGGGCCGCACCGGCGACGTCGACGGCGACCGACCGCTCCGGCGTCTGCTGGACCAGCTCCAGCCGGTGCTCGGCCCGGCGGCGGGGGAGGACGACGCCGTGCCCGCTCCCGCCGCCGCCCGCGTCGTGCTCGCCCCGGATCCCGACGAAGAGGCCCGGGAGGCCGTTCGGGCCGTCCTGGCCCGCCTCGAGGCCGACCCGGTCGACCTCGACCGCATCGCCATCGTGTCCCGAGTCGAGTCGCCGTACCGCCTCCTGCTCCACGAGCACCTCGAGACGGCCGGCCTGGCGCACCACGTCGATCTGCCCTGGTCGGTCGCCCAGAGCACCCCGGGACGGGTGCTGTTGGGCCTCCTCGACCTACCCGAGCACGGCTTTCGTCGCGTTGACGTGGCCCGCTGGCTGCGCTCGGGCCCCATTCGCTGGAACGGTCGCCCCGTGCCCGCCTCCCGGTGGGACGCCGTCGCCCGGCGGTCAGGGGTCGTGCAGGGCCTGGACCAGTGGCGGGACCGTCTGGACCGGCGTCGCCTCGAGCTCCAGGCGGGCCTGGCCGAGGGTCACCACGACGACGAGTACGTCGAGTCCCGCACGCGGCAGGTCGACGAGCTCCAGGCCTTCATGGCCGAGCTCGGCCGGCTCGCCGCGCCGGGGGCCCGACAGACGTGGCGGGCGTGGTCGACGTGGGCCCTGCAGGTGCTCGACCGCTTCCTGATCGGCGAGGACGGCACGGCGGGGTGGCGGGAGGAGGACATCGCCGACCTGCGGGTGGTCCAGGACCGGTTGGGTGCCCTGGGCACACTCGACGGGGTGGACGGGCCGGCCGACGCCGCACGCCTGCGCCGGGTCCTGGCCGACGAGTTGGGCCGCTCCCGCCGGCGGGTCGGTCGGCTGGGCCAGGGGGTGCAGGTCGGTGACCTCGAGAGCGTCCACGGCCTCGACCTCGACCTCGTGGTCATCGTGGGGATGGCCGAGGGCTGGTACCCGCCCCGCCACCGTGATGACCCCCTGCTGCCCGATCACGAGCTGAGCGATGCCGGCCTGACCGACGACCTCGGCCGTCCCGATCGAGGCGATGAGCGCCGCGATCACCTGGCGGCCCGGACCGCCGGCGCCGAGGTCGTCCTGTTGGCCCCCCGTAGCGATCCCAGAGGCCAACGTGAGCTGCAGCCGGCCCGTTGGCTCCTGGAGGAGCTGTCGTCCCGTACCGGTCAGGTCGTCGGTGTGGGCGACGTCGAGGCCCTCGACGTCCCTTGGCTGCACCGCTCACCCTCCTTCGAGGAGACCGTCCGCACGGTGACCGTGCCCCTCGATCCCCGCGAGCGGGATCTCGCCGCGCTCCTCGCGTCGACCACGGCCGGGTCACCCGGTGTCCACGCCCACCCCGTCGTGGCCGCCGACCCCGGCCTGGCCCGTGGCCTGGAGGCGGTGGCGGACCGCCGGGACCGCCGCTACGGCGAGTGGAACGGTCACATCGGCCCTCGGGACGAGCTCCGGATCCGGGACGAGGCCCTGGCGTCGGCCACCCGCCTCGAGCGCTTCGCCCTGTGCCCGTTCCAGTACCTGTTGGGCAACGTGCTCGGCGTTCGGGCCCACGAGGACCCGGTCGACGAGGAGGGCATCACCCCACGGGACCGGGGCTCCCTGGTCCACGAGGTGCTGGAGACGTTCTTCGCCGGGGCCCTCGACCGGGATCCGGCGTCGGCCTGGACCGAGGCGGACCTCGAGGCGCTGCACCTGATCCTCGACGACGTGGGCGAGGCGTACCGCGCACGGGGCATGACCGGCCGGGACCTCGGCTGGGAGCTGGAGTCCTCCGCGATCCGACGCTGGCTCGGTGCGGTGCTGGACCGCGACGCCGAGGAACGGGCGGCCCGCGAAGCCCGGCCCGCCGCGGTCGAGCTCCGCTTCGGCGGGGAGGCCGAGCACCCGCCGGCCGAGGTGGCCCTCCCGGACGGACGACGCCTCCGCTTCAAAGGGGCGATCGACCGGGTCGACCGCGAACCGGACGGGTCGCTGCTGGTCATCGACTACAAGACCGGCAAGGGCAGCGGCTACCGCGCCGTGGACGCCGACCGCCTCGACCGCGGCAGGCGCCTGCAGCTCCCGATCTACGCCGACGCGGCCCGCCGGGCCCTTGGTCCCGAGGACGGCCCGGTTCCCGAGGTCGAGGCCTACTACTGGTTCGTCGAGGAGGGCGGGAAGAAGGCCTGGCGGGGTGGTCCGGTGGACGAGGCCGTCCAGGCCCGCTTCGAGGACGTGATCGCCACCGTGGTCGACGGCATCGAGCGCGGGGACTTCCCGGCCAATCCGGGCGAGGACGGCTTCTTCGGCCCGAGCCACTGCAAGTTCTGCGACTTCACGCGGGTGTGCCCGAGCAGTCGGGTCGACCTCTGGGAGGGTGTCCGCCGCGACGACGCCTTGGCCCGCTACGTGGAGATGGCCGAGGGGGACCTGTCGTGACCCTCGCGCGGCCGGGGCCCAGCGACCAGGAGGCCCGGGCCCGCATCCGGACCGACCTGGACGCCACGCTGTTCGTCGAGGCCGGGGCCGGGACGGGCAAGACCACCGCCCTGGTGGGCCGTGTGGCCGAGCTGGTGCTGACCGGCCGGGTCAAGGTCCCCCGGGAGCTCGCCGCCATCACGTTCACCGAGGCCGCGGCCGCCGAGTTGCGGGACCGGGTCCGAGAGCAGCTCGAGCGGGAGGCCGAGCGCCTCGACCTCGACGACGAAGCCCGCGGGCGGGTGCGGGCCGTCCTGGCTGACATCGACGAGGTCACCATCACCACGCTGCACGGCTTCGCCAGCCGACTGCTCGGCGAGTTCCCGCTCGAGGCCGGCCTGCCGCCCGGTTTCGAGGTGGAGGACTCGATCGAGGCGTCGGTGCGCTTCGATCGGCGCTGGCTGGAGTTGGTCGACGACCTGCACTCGGACCCCGCGCTGCGAGAGGCGCTCGGCCGGGGCCTCGTCATGGACCTGGACCTGCGCCGCCTGGCCGAGGTGGCTGACATCTTCGACGACAACTGGGATCGACTCGGCCCGCCCCGGCCTGTCGGTCCGCTCGCCCCGGTGGACGTCTCGGCGGTGGTCGAGGCGCTGGGGGTGGCCCTCGCCCTGCTCCCGCACTGCGCCGACGCCGAGGACCTGTTGGCCGAGCACCTCGAGAACCAGGCCGGGCCGATCCGCCGCGAGCTGCTCCTGCTCACCGACGTGGGCGATCCTGAATCCCTCCTCACCGCCCTGGTCCGGGCGGGCAAGCTCTCGTTCAAGAACGGGAAGAAGGGGGTGTGGAACGGGCAGAAGCCCAATGTCGTCGCCGCGTTGGCGGCGGCGGAGGCCGCCCGGGTCGCGCTGATCCACGCCCACCGCAGCGAGGTCCTCGGCGTGCTGGCCGAGCGTCTCCGTCGCTTCGCCATCGACGGGGCCGAGGACCGCCGCCGCCGTGGCCTGGTCTCCTACCACGACCTGCTGGTGCGGGCCCGGGACCTGTTGCGGGCCGACGCGGACGTGCGGGCGGCGCTGAGCCGGCGCTACCGCTACCTGCTGATCGACGAGTTCCAGGACACCGACCCGCTCCAGATCGAGATCGCCGCCCTTCTGGCCGCCGCGGACCCGACGGCGCCCCCCGAGGACTGGCAGGAGATCGACGTGGTCCCCGGGAAGCTCTTCTTCGTGGGGGACCCGAAGCAGTCCATCTACCGCTTCCGCCGGGCCGACATCGCCCTGTACGCCCGGGCCGAGACGGCGTTCGCCGCGGAGGCCGTGGCGTTGACGGCCAACTTCCGGTCCGTCCCGGCCGTGCTGGCCTGGGTGAACCGGGTCTTCGGCGAGCTGATCACCGACGACGGTGACGCCCAACCGCCGTACGTGGACCTGGCACCCCACCGGGGTGCCCCGGGGACACGGCCCGCGGTCCTCGTCGTCGGTGGCGCGGTCGAGGAGGGCTCGATCGGCGACATCCGGGACGCCGAGTCCGCCGAGTTGGCCGCGCTGATCCGCCGGATGCGGGCCGAGGCCTGGGAGGTGGGCCGGACCGACCGGGCCCCGCTGCGCTACGACGACATCGCGCTACTGGTGCCGACCCGGACCCCGCTGGGCCAGATCGAGCGGGCCCTGGAGTCCCAGGGCGTTCCGTACCGGATCGAGAGCCGGTCCCTGGTGTTCCAGACCGACGAGGTGCGTGAGCTCCTCGCCGTCCTCGCCGCCGTGGACGACCCGGCCGATGAGGTGGCTCTCGTCACGGCCCTGCGGTCACCAGGCCTTGGCTGCTCTGACGCCGACCTTGCCGACTGGCGCCTCGCGAAGGGCCAGTGGCGCATCGACGGCATGGTCCCCGACGGCTACGACGACCACCCGGTGGCCCGCGCCCTGGCGGAGTTGAAGCGCCTGCACGAGGTCCGGGACTGGAAGCCGGTCAACGAGCTGGTGGCCCAGGTCGTGCGGGAACGACGGATGGTCGAGCTCACCCTGGCCCGGCGCCGCCCGCGTGACCACTGGCGTCGCTACCGCTTCCTGACCGATGCGGCCCGCGCCTTCGTCGAGGCCGGGGGGTCCTCCCTCGCCGAGTTCGTCGCGTGGGTCACGGCCCAGGCCGACGGTCGGGCCGACCGAATCGAGACCGTGGTCCGGGAGGCCGACGACGACGCCGTGCGCATCATGACCGTCCACGGTTCCAAGGGCCTCGAGTTCCCCGTCGTGGTGCTGGCCGGGCTGAACGCCGACCGCGACCCCCGACCGCCCCTCGTGGCCTGGGGGCCGGAACGCCCGGAGATCCGGATGGGGAGCCAGGCGGCCGGCTACTTCGAGACCGACGGGTACGGGGGCGTGCGGGAGGCCGACGAGCGCTTCGAGGACGCCGAGCGCCGACGGCTGCTCTACGTGGCCGCCACGCGGGCCCAGGACCACCTCGTGGTCAGCCTCCACCACAAGCCGGGCTACCGGAACCACGCCTCCCTGCTCTACGGGGTGTGTGCGACCTGCGCCGACCTCGCCGGGAGTCTCGACGAGGCCCAACTGGCTCTGGCCCTCGCCGAGGACGAACCGCCGATGCCCGCAGCTCCCGTCGAGGGTCCGGGCGAGGCCGTTCGCTGGCGGGAGGCACGGGCCGCCCTGCTGGTCAGGGCCCGCTCGTCCGGCGTCGTCGCACCGAGCGGGCTGGGTCACGACGAGGCTCCGGTCCCCGACGAGGAACGTCGGGTGCCGGGTCGGGGCGAGGGGGGCAGCGCCCGGGGCCGGGCGGTCCACGCCCTGCTCCAGTCGGTCACCCTGCCCGGCGCGGGTGACCTCGACGCCATCGCCCGACTACAGGCCGACGAGGAAGGCCTCGGCGAGCAGGCCGAGGAGGTGGCCGCCATCGCCCGGGCGGCGCTGGCCGCCCCGGTCGTGCGGCGGGCGCTGGCCGCCCCCCGCCACTGGCGGGAGCTGGCCGTGGTGGCCTCGGTGGGCGGTCGGCTGGTCGAGGGCTACATCGACCTGGCGTTCGAGGACCCCGACGGTCGGCTGGTGGTCGTCGACTACAAGACCGATGCCGTGGTGAACCCGGCCGCCTACCGGCTCCAGATCGGGGCCTACACCGCGGCGCTGGCCCGGGCGACGGGCCGCGAGGTGGCCGAGGGCTGGCTGGTCTTCGCCGGCACCGATGGCGCCGTGGAGCACCGGGTCGAGGACCTCGAGGCGGCGGCGGCCGACGTCGAAGCCCTCGTCGCGGGCTGAGCCACTCGGTCCGCAGCCATCGGGGCGCGACCCCTCCGGGGAGGTGGTGCCGGCCTCCCTGGGGTCAGGTCAGGCCTGGGCCGCCGTGGCCAGCGATCGCAGTTCGGTCACGGCGTGCTCGAGCCCCTCGGGGTCGCGGAAGAGCGAGCTGCCGGCCACCAGCACGTTGGCGCCGGACGCGGCGGCGCCGGCGATCGTCGTGGGCCCGATGCCCCCGTCGACCTCGATGTCCACGTCGTGGCCCCGCTCGTCGATCAGGACCCGCAGGGCGGCGATCTTGGGTTCCATCGTGGTGATGTAGGCCTGGCCGCCCCAGCCGGGGTTGACGGTCATGACCAGCACCATCTCGACCAGGTCGAGCACATGGGCCACGGCGTCGATCGGTGTCGACGGGTTCAGGGCCACCGCCGCCCGGCCCCCGAGCTCGGCGATGGCGCCGAGGGTACGGTGCAGGTGGATCGTCGACTCGGCGTGGACGATGACCCGCTCACAGCCGGCCTCGACGTACCGGTCGAGCATCAGCTCCGGCGTGTTCACCATGAGGTGGGCCTCGAAGGGCACGCTCACCCGATCCCGCACGGACGCGATCACGTCGGGGCCGAAGGTCAGGTTGGGTACGAACTGCCCGTCCATGACGTCCCACTGGATCCGGTCGACCCCCGCCTTCTCCAGAGCGACGCACTCCTCCCCGAGACGGGAGAAGTCCGCGGGCAGGACGGAGGGAACGATGGAGATCGGACGAGCCACGAGCCGAGGCTAGGTCGTCGTCGTGGGCCCCCTGGGATTCGAACCCAGAACCTGCGGCTTAAGAGGCCGTTGCTCTGCCGTTGAGCTAGAGGCCCGACGCCCGGGGAGGGTAGCGGCCGGCATGGTGCCGCCCGCCGACCTCCCGGGACTTCGGTATGGGGTGACCGAGGGGACTTGAACCCCCGACCTCCAGGGCCACAACCTGGCGCTCTAACCGAGCTGAGCTACGGCCACCAAGAGCGGCTCAGCATAGAGGCAGCCCGCCGGACTGCCCCAGGGATAGCGTCGGCGTCGGTCCAGCCTCCGTAGCTCAGTGGACAGAGCAGAGAGTTTCTACCTCTTTGGCCGCGGGTTCGAATCCTGCCGGGGGCGCCAGATCCGTTCGTCCCGGATCGCCTCCGACCCGTCACGCCCGGCTAGACCGGGAGGTCGTGAACGGCAGTGGGGGAGGACTCGGGGCCGTGGCCCGGTCGGTGTCCACGCTGCCCGGCTACCGGTTGGCCGGGCTCCGCCAGGACCTGCCCGCCGGCTTGGCCCTCAGCGCCTTGCTGGTGCCCCAGGGCATGGCCTACGCCACCCTCGCCGGGCTGCCCGCCGTCACCGGGCTCTACACGACGGTCGCCTGCCTGGTGGCCTACGCCCTCGTCGGCCCTTCCCGTATCCTCGTTCTCGGGCCGGACAGCTCGGTGTCGCCGCTGATCGCCGCCGCGCTCGTCCCCCTGGTGGCGACCGACGACCCGGAGACGGCGGTCGCGCTCGCCGGCCTGCTCGCGGTCCTGGTCGGGCTGATGGAGCTCGCGATGGCCGTGGGCCGCTTCGGCTTCGTCGCCTCGCTGCTCTCCAAGCCCGTCCAGATCGGCTACCTCAACGGGCTGGCCCTGGTCATCGTGGCCGGCCAGCTCCCGGCGCTGTTCGGGTTCTCGACCGACGCCACCAGCTTCGCCGGCGAGGTGTCGTCCTTTGCCCGTGGCCTCGACCAGACAGACACCGCGTCCCTGCTGCTGGGGCTGGGGACGCTGGCCGTGCTCCTCCTGTCCGGGCTGCTGCCGGCCCGGGTCCCGGGCGTGCTCATCGCCGTAGTGGCCGCCATCGTCGTGGTCGACGTGTTCGACCTGGCGAGCGAAGGCGTGGCCGTGGTCGGGACCCTGCCCCAAGGCCTGCCTCGTCCGGTCCTGCCCTGGACCTCGATGGAGGACGTCGGCCCCCTGGCCCTCGCCGCGGTGGGCATCGTGCTGGTGTCCCTGACCGACACCATCGCGGTGTCGTCGAGCTTCGCCGCCCGGCGGGGCGAGCACGTTGATCCGGACCGCGAGATCCTCGCCGTCGGGGTCGCCAACGTCGTGACCGGCCTCTTCCGGGGCTTCGCGGTGTCGGCCAGCAGCTCCCGCACGGCCGTGGCCGAGGAGTCCGGCGCCCGCAGCCAGGTCGCCGGCCTCGTCGGGGCCGGGGCGGTCGCCGGCCTCCTGGTCTTCGCCCCCGGACTGCTCCGCGACCTCCCCACCAGCACCTTGGCCGCCGTGGTGATCGTCGCCGCCATCCGGCTGGTCGATCTGACCACGTTGCGCCGCCTGGCCCGGGCCCGCCCCACCTCACTGGTGCTGTCCGTGGCCGCCACCCTGGGCGTCGTGTTCCTCGGGGTGCTGCAGGGCGTCATCGTGGCGGTCGCCCTCTCGATCCTGTTCTTCTTCCGCCGGTCCTGGTGGCCCGAGGACGAAGAGCTCGGGCGCGTGCCCGGACTTCGGGGCTGGCACAGCATCGAGCGGTTCCCGGAGGCCCAGACCGTGCCGGGCATCCTGCTCTACCGATTCGAGGCGCCGCTCTTCTTCGCCAACGCCGCGGTGTTCCGGGACCGCCTCCGGGAACTGGTCCGGGCGGCCGACCCGCCGCTGCACCACGTTGTCCTCCAGTGTGAGGCCGTCACCGACATCGACGTGACCGCGGCCGACGTGCTCGCCTCGTTGCACCAGGAGTTGGAGGCGCAGGGGATCGACCTCGTGTTCGTGGAGCTGCGGGACCGGCTCCGGGACCTCCTCACCTCCTACCACCTGCACGGCGACGTGGACGAGGGCCCGTTCTACCGGTCGGTCAAGGAGGCCCTGAAGGCCGTCACCGGCGGCTCCTTCGACGACCTCGGTCTCGACTGACCCCCGGAGGCGATTGGAGCGGGTGAGGGGAATCGAACCCCCGTCACCAGGATGGAAGCCTGGCGCTCTGCCATTGAGCTACACCCGCGTGGTCGGGGAGGGGAGATTTGAACTCCCGACCTCCTGCTCCCAAAGCAGGCACGCTGCCAAGCTGCGCCACTCCCCGT
>Ga0315287_10002811_pt1 | contig 16605 bp, 12 predicted proteins | sample YL17G11_0_MG_FD_205037 | JGI IMG/M metagenome (GOLD analysis project Ga0315287, IMG submission 205037) | Sediment microbial communities from Yellowstone Lake, YNP, Wyoming, USA - YL17G11_0 | ecosystem: Environmental > Aquatic > Freshwater > Lake > Sediment | place: USA: Wyoming | collected...
ACTCCTCCAACTCCTGGCTGGGCAACCCGGTCCGCTTCACTTCCGACCTGTTGGCGGGCGTACCCAGTATTGTCGTCGGCATCCTCGGTTACGAACTGGCGGTCGTCCCCTTGGGCCAGTTCAACGGTTATGCGGGCGCAGCGGCGCTTGCCTTCATTATGATTCCCATCGTCGCCCGCACCACCGAGGAAATACTCCGGCTCGTGCCATACGGTTATCGCGAAGCTTCCATCGCACTGGGCGCCACCAAGGCACGCACCATCCTCAAGGTCGTCATCCCGGCCGCCACTGGCGGCTTGATCACCGGCGTGATGCTGGCGATCGCCCGCATCGCCGGCGAAACGGCCCCGTTGCTGTTCACCGCCTTAGGCAGCCGGCTGCTCACGCTGGATCCCTCCAACCCCTTTCCCTCGTTGCCCGTACAAATATTCGTTTACGCCACCGGCCCCTACAAGGACGAACAAGACCTGGCATGGGCCGGCATGCTGGTTCTCATCGCGCTGGTATTCGCGCTGAATCTGGTCGTCCGCCTGACCATCCGTACCATGCAACGCCGGAATCGACCATGAGCGTCGAGCGCCGTAGAGAAAATCCATGAATCCCGAAAAGGAGGAAACCATGAATACGATGTTGGAACTGCGGCATCGGGCCGCCACCGAGCGTCCGTCGTCCGGGCCACATATCGCCGGTTCCGGTCATGCTGACTCCATCGTCCAGACGCGAGACCTTTGTCTCCATTACGGCGCTCAGCAAGCGCTGTTCGATATTTCGATGAATTTCCCTCGTCATCAGGTGACGGCGCTCATCGGCCCGTCGGGCTGCGGCAAGTCTACCCTTCTGCGTTGCCTGAACCGCATGAACGACCTGATCGACGACGTTTCCATCACCGGCAGCATCCTCTTGGACGGCCAGGAGATTAACCAACCGAACCTGGACGTGATCGAACTGCGCCGCACCGTCGGGATGGTGTTTCAGAAGGCCGTTCCCTTCCCCAAGTCGATCTACGAGAACGTCGCGTATGGCCTGCGAATTGCCGGCATCCGCGACCGGAGGGTACTCGACGAGGCTGTCGAGAACAGCCTCCGCCGCTCCGCGCTGTGGGACGAGGTGAAGGACCGATTGCACGACTCGGCCTTGGGATTTTCCGGTGGACAACACCAACGGCTCTGCATCGCCCGGGCGATCGCCGTCAACCCGGAGATCATTCTCATGGACGAGCCGTGTTCGGCCCTGGACCCGCGCTCCACCACGCGGATCGAAGACCTGATTGGGGAACTGCGCGGGGAGTACACCATCATCATCGTGACCCACAACATGCAGCAGGCGGCCCGAGTGTCGGACTTCACGGCTTTCCTGTACGAAGGGGCGCTGGTGGAGGTCGGGCCGACCAAGCAATTGTTCACCAAGCCGGAAAAGAAGGAGACCGAGGACTACATCACCGGCCGCTTCGGATAAATAAATGGCCTGGCGCGACCCAGGAGCAACTATCGTTGGGGGGGCGTCGATTACGGCGCGAACTCGGCGTCTTGGCCGATGTTCTCGGCAAAGCGGGCCAGCAGGTCGGCGGCATGGTCCATGTCGTCCAGCGAAATCATCTCGACCGGGCTGTGCATGTAGCGGTTGGGGATGCTCACCAACCCCGTCGCCATGCCGGCCCGATTGATCTGCATGACGTTGGCGTCGGTGCCCGTCGCCTTGGCCGACGCCGCCAACTGATAGCCGATCTTGTGTTCGTCGGCGGCTTGGATGAGGCGTTGCACGACCTTGGGGTTCATATTCGGGCCGCGGTGGATCACCGGACCTTTGCCCAACTTCACGTCGCCCTCTTCCTTCTTCTCGATGGTGGGGCAGTCGGTGGCGTGCGTCACATCGACGGCCACGCCCACTTGCGGATCGATCCCGAAGGCGCTGGTCCGCGCACCGCGCATCCCAAGCTCCTCCTGAACGGTCGACACGGCGTACAGTCCGCAGGCCAGCCGGCCGCTCTGCGACGCGCGGCGCAGCGCCTCGACCACCACCCAGCAGCCGGCCTTGTCGTCCATCGCCGGCGAAACGGCCAGGTTGTTCCGCATGGGCTGAAAGCCCAAGGCCAGCGTGACCGAGTCGCCGATCCGCACCAGCTTCGCCGCCTCCTCCAGGTTGGCCGCGCCGATGTCCAGCCACAGGTCCTTCATCTTCGGCACCTGCTTCCGCTCTTCCTCGGTGAGCAAATGGATCGGCTTGCGGGCAATCACGCCGAAGACCTGGCCGCCTTCCGCCCACACGGTCATCCGCTGGCCGATCAGCACCTCGGGATCCCAGCCGCCGATCGGTTGAAGGTAGAGAAACCCCTCCGCGTCGACGTGCTGGACGATCAGCCCGATCTGGTCGCAATGCCCGGCAAACATCAAACGCATGGGGGAGTCGGCGTTCTTCACCACAATCACGTTGCCGTGCAGATCGGTTCGCACGTCGTCGGCAAACCCGGCGACGTAATCGCGCACGATCCGCTGCAGCGGGCTCTCGTAGCCCGAGGCGCTTGGCGTTTCCAGGATACGCTTGAAGAAATCGAGGGCTTTGGGTTCCAAGGAATGGTCCTTTGTCGTTTCTGTTGCGGAATATCGTTGTTGGGGTGGCAGTTGAACTGCCACCCCCACGGGACGCCGATCAAAGCGGATTGTAGGACACAACAAGTATCGCAAGTCCGCGGCGTTTTGCAAGTCGTTCCGCTTGATAATGTGCGGCAAGATATGCTGGCACTCCGGTAAACGCAGCAGATAGGCCCGTTTAGAGTCCGCCTTTCGCAAGTTGGTGCGCAAGGAGTTATGGCGGGCAGAATAGCCCGAAGGGCTTGCGATACGACAGCCCGGGGTTGCCGCTTTGGCGGCTACCCCGGGGAAAGGAGGGAAAGCACAACCATACCCCGAAGGGGTTTCATGGAGCAGCATCACCCACGCCTACACAACCCTTTCAGGGTAAACATGATAGGGCTTGGCTGTTTTCCCAGGGTAGCCGCTCGGAGCGGCAACCACTGGGCTGCCTTATGCAATCCCTTCGGGATAAATACGTGGGTGAATCGGGGGTGAATCGTGAATCGGGGGACACATTACTGGTTTTTCAGGTTTCTTGGTCGACTGCGCGAGTGCCACTGCTGGCTTCTCCAGCAGTGCGGTTTATGAAGGGCTAATCGGGCTCGTTCAGCCATTCGGCCGGCAACCTTTGGACGGTTGGCAGACCGGTGTATTGTTGCGGAGCATCGAGCGCCCGTGGCCCAAAAACGCGGATGGAAATCGGGCGGCCATTCTGCTATAAGTGTACAGGTGGATATGCCGCCAGCCCGGCTTGAGCTGCGCGCCGGAGCCGTCCTTCCGGGAGGCCGGCGCATCGCTGTTTGATAATTCAGAAGAAAACATCGCAGCTTGCCCGGCCACGCCAGTGTAACCTGTCCCCCAGCGTATTGGAAAAACGGGCCTGTTGTTGACCAACACCGACGCAGGCAGTGATGAAGGATGAAGGATGAATCAGCGGCCGGAACCGGGCAAAGAACCGGGCAAAGGATCAGAGAATTGGAGAAACCGGGGTCCTGTTGACCAACACGCAGGGCCGCAACGCGAGAGATGAGCAGTGAGTGAATTGGGCAGACGGCACAACCTCACGCGGAGCGTGAGGAGTACGAACCGCGCCCTACGGAGCATCTGCCGCCACGTACGCCACCATCGACCGGGCTGGGGAGACGGCACAACCTCACGCGGAGCGTGAGGAGTACGAACCGCGCCCTACGGAGCGTCTGCCGCCACGTACACCACCATTGACCGGGCTGGGGAGTCGGCACAACCTCACGCGGAGCGTGAGGAGTACGAACCGCGCCCTACGGAGCGTCTGCCGCCACGTACGCCACCATCGACCGGGCTGGGGAGACGGCACAACCTCACGCGGAGCGTGAGGAGTACGAACCGCGCCCTACGGAACGTCGGCCGCCACGTACGCCACCATCGACCGGGCCTCCAGCGTGACGATGCCGTTGGCCGGCGGGGGCGGGCCGTCGAGCGCGGGGTAGATGTCGCCGGGACTCTCCACCGCCGTATCCAGCAACAGCCGCCAGGCGATGCCCCGGGCCGGCGGCGGCAGGGTGAAATGACGCGAGTCCGTGCCGGAGTTCAGCAGCATCAGCACGTGGTGGTTCGGCGGCGAAAGCAACTCCTCCGGCGGCAATGCGCCCAGCATGCAAACCAGGCACCGCCCATCGCTCATCCAGTCCATGGTTCCGCCCGACGCGCTGAACCAACTGACGTCGGGCAGCCCGCCGGGCCGATGCGGCTGGCCGCGGAAGAAGTCGGGCTGGCGCACGGTGGGCTCGGCCTTGCGGAAGGCCGCGAGCGCCGCGCAGAACCGCCGCAGCCCTTGGTTGCGGTCGATGAGCCGCCAATTGAACCAGGAGAGTTCGTTGTCCTGGCAGTAGGCGTTGTTGTTGCCCTCTTGGGTGCGGCGGCACTCGTCGCCGGCCAGCAGCATGGGCACGCCCTGGCTCAACAGCAGCGTGGCCATCATGTTTTTGATCTGCCGCAGCCGCACGGCCTCGACGCTCGCCCGCCGCGTCGGTCCTTCGACGCCGTAGTGATAGCTGAAATTATTCTTCTCGCCGTCGCGATTGTCTTCGCCATTGGCCTCGTTGTGCTTCTCGTTGTACGAGACCAGGTCGTTGAGCGTGAAGCCGTCGTGGGAAGTGATGAAGTTGATGCTGTGGTAGGGGCGGCGGCCGCCGGCCTGGTAGAGGTCGCTGGAGCCCGACAGCCGCGTGGCCAGCGGACCGACCATGTTCGGATCGCCGCGCCAGTAGCGGCGCACGTCGTCGCGATAGTGGCCGTTCCATTCCGCCCAGCGCAGGCTGCCGAACGTGCCCACCTGATAGGCGCCGGCCGCGTCCCACGCCTCGGCGATGATCTTCGTGTCGGCCAGCAGGGGGTCTTCGCCGATCGACTCGACCACCGGCGGGTTGGGAACCAGCTCGCCGTTGCGGTCGCGGCTGAGAATCGACGCCAGGTCGAAGCGGAACCCGTCGACGTGGTAATTATGGACCCAATGGCGGAGGCAATGGAAGATCAACTCGCGAACGATCGGATGATTGCCGTTGAGCGTATTGCCGCAGCCGGAGTAGTTGCGATAGGTTCCGCCGCCGTTTTCCAGCATGTAGTAGACGCGGTTTTCCAGCCCCTTGAAACTGAGGGTCGGGCCTTGCTCATTTCCTTCGGCCGTATGGTTGAAGACCACGTCGATGATGACTTCGATGCCTGCCTGGTGCAGGGCCAGCACCATCTCCTTGAACTCGCGGACCTGGACGCCCGGCTCCCGGCCCACCGCGTAGCCGCGGTGCGGGGCGAAGAACGCCAGCGGGTCGAAGCCCCAGTAGTTGACCCGCGGCGGCGTCTGGCCGAAACAATCGTTGATGGGGAACTCGAATACCGGCATCAGTTCCACCGCGGTCACGCCCAGCGACTGCAAATAGGGAATCTTCTCGATCAGCCCGAGGTACGTGCCCGGATGGGCCACTCCGCTCGAGCGGGCCCGCGTGAATCCGCGGACGTGCGTTTCGTAGATCACCGTTTCGGCCAGACTGCGCCGCAGGTGGCGGTCGCCTTGCCAGTCGAATTCGTCGTTGACCACGACGCACTTGGGTGGGCGGAGGATGCCGTCGCCGGCCGGGAGAAAGTCGCCCGCCAGCGCCTTGGCGTATGGGTCGATCAGCCGGGCGCGGCCGTCAAAGCGCAGGCCCTTCTCCGGCTCGTGGGGGCCGTCGGCCTGGAAGTGATACAGTTGGCCCGGTCCCACGCCGGGCACGAAGATGCTCCAGATGTCGCCCCAGCGGTTCAGGTCGCAGTCGAGGTCCACGATCTCGACCGGCTCGGGGTCGGCTACTTTGTCATACAGCAGCACGCGCATGGCCGTCGCCCGGCGGCTGAAGACGACAAACTGAACCCCACCGTCATGTAGTATAGCACCATATGGAAGGGGGTGTGTAAACCGCAATGCGGACGGACGATCCGACATGGAACATTCTCTCCTCAACCCTTGCGCCAAAGCCCCACTTGGCAAGCATACTACATTGCGATCAGCCGCGGGGCTTAATAGAGCGCCGGCGGGGCATCTTGGTTCGGGCTTCCCAGTATTTTACGCCCGGCAACTTGCGGGACCGGAAAAGAAGTATTCGATCCAACCCGAGTTGTCAACAAGGTTTATGCCCTGTCGTCCTCGTCTCGCTGAAAGCTCGCATCCAATGCCTTCAGAAAACCTTTCATCTCCCGCATCACCTACTTCAATTCCGGCTTGAAGACGGCGTGGCAGTCCTCGCAGCTTTGATTGAGCTTCGTCATGGCGACGTCGGCGGCGGCCTCGTCGCCCTTGTGGATCGCGGCATTGACCGCCGCGGCATCGTCGCGCATCGCCGTCGAGAACTTCTGCCACGGCTTTACCTGATCGGGGCTCTTCGTGGCCGAGGTGTCGGCCATCGTGCCTTGGGCAATCACGGCGATCACCGCCGTGTAGCCGGCCGTATCTTTGGCCTTCGACTTGAACTTCGGGCCCTTGACATATCGCTTGAGCTTGGTGTTGATCAGCGGCACCTGCTTCATCAGTTCGGGCAGCGCGGCGACCTTCTGCCACTTCAGCTCCCCGCCGGCCTTGACTTCGCCCTCGGCGGCTTCCTTAACGGCGGCCACGGCCTTTTTGGCGGAAGCAAAGCTCTTCGTGGCGGCCAGTTCCTGGGCGGCCTTCATCACGGCGCCCGCTCGGGCCTTGTACTTGCTGTCCTGATCGTGCAACCCCAGGGCCAAGGCGATGACAATCAGCGTATTCGAGTCCTTGGCGATTTTGCCTTCGCCATCCTTGTACTCCTCCTCGCTGGCCACGGTCTTTTCCAGTTCCTTGACGTAGTAGTCGGCCTGATTGGCAAGGTCCACCGCAGGGGCGAAAGTAGAAACCTTCGGCGGCGCCGGCATGTCGGCTGCACCGGCCATCGATTCGACCGCCGCGACGGCAAGCGTGCAGGCGACGACAACGGATGCTACGGCGAACAGGGAACGGTTCATCGGCAACATTGGAGTTTTCTCCTGGAGTGGGAAACTAAGGAAAATATGCTACGCCGCGCTGACGGCCACAGCTTTGGCCGAAGGCGGGATACGCGGCAGTTTGTAGGAGGCGGCCTCCTACAAACCCGTACCATTCAGTTTGCCAGCGGCCCGCCCTGTTGTCAAGAGGACGCGAAGGGGTCGGGTCCATGAGTCCCTTCCAATTGGCGTTCCAACGATTACAATACGCCGAAACGCTCTTTCGCGGCCCCCCAACATTCACCATGGCCAAAGCCACCTACAAGGATGCCGGCGTCGACCTGGACGTGTATCGACAGGCCATGGCCCGGCTGCCGCGCCTGCTTTCGCGGACCTACACGCCCCGTGTAATCCCCCTGGAAGGTGGGTTCGCCGGCCTCTTCCAGCTCGATTTCACCAATCAACTCTTCGCACGACACTACAAGGACCCGGTGCTGGTTTCCTGCACCGACGGCGTGGGCACGAAGCTTAAGGTGGCGATCGCCGTTGGCAAGCACGACACGGTCGGCATCGACCTGGTGGCGATGAGCGTCAACGACGCCCTGTGCTGCGGGGCCGAGCCGCTGTTTTTCCTCGACTATGTGGCCATGCCCAAGGACGATCCGGCCCTGCTGGAGCAACTCGTCGATGGCATAACGGCGGGCTGCATCCAGGCCGATTGCGCGCTGTTGGGCGGCGAGACGGCCATCCTGCCCGACCTGTACGCCCCAGGCGATTATGATCTGGCCGGCTTCTGCGTCGGCGTGGTCGAGAAGGAGCGGATCATCGACGGCCACGCGATCGAGCCCGACGATCTGGTCATCGGCATCGCCTCCACCGGATTGCACTCGAATGGTTACAGCTTGGCGCGGAAGATCGCGTTGGACATCGCCGGCCACAAGATCGACGACCCTGTTGAGGAACTCGGTCAGACGGTGGGCGAGGCCCTGCTGACGCCTACCCAAATCTACGTCCGCCCGCTGCGAACGGTGCTGAGCTACTACCGCGTGAAGAACGTGGTCCACGGCATCGCCCACATCACGGGCGGCGGGCTGCACGAGAATCTCGGCCGCATTTTGCCCGAGGGGGTGCAGATCGTGATCGAGCGTGGCAGTTGGCCCGTGCCGCCCGTGTTCACCTGGTTGCAGCGGCTGGGCGAAGTGGACCAGGCCGAGATGGATCAGGTGTTCAACATGGGCGTTGGGCTGGTGCTGGTCGTGGCCCCCTTCTACGCCGAGAGTATCCGCCACCAATTGACCCGCAGCGGCCTGAACAATTGGCTGATCGGCCGCGCCCAGAAGGGACCGCGGGGCGTGGTGTGGGGGAAGGCGAAAAGCTGAGGGCGGAACGTGTAAGTTGACTTGCGCCTTTTGTTGTACCAATAGCCGGGAGCTAGCAACTCCCGGAATGTGTGCGGATTGTGGATCGGCGATGGCTACTTCGGCTTGGTCCTTAGCCGCTTCGCCTGTTCAAGGTCATCCTTTGCCTTGATCTTTTCACCCTTCTCCTCGTAGGCGTGACCCCGAACGCCAAACGCCCAAGCCGATTTCGGTTCTAGCCGGATGGATTCGGTGCAATCCGCGATGGCTTTGTCCAAGTCGTGCTTCCAAAGGTACGCACACCCCCGATTACCGTATGCCGCTGCTGCTCGTTCCGAGTTCGGGTTGAGCCGGATGGCCTCCGTATAGTCCGCGATGGCCTTGTCAAGTGCATTGTTCACCATGTAAGTGCATCCTCGCTGGAAGTAGCCATCGGCCGACTTTGGATCAAGCCGGATAGCCTCCGTGTGGTCTGCGATGGCCTTGTTGAAGTCCTTGATGGCGAGGGCCGATCCACGATGCATGTAGGCCCTCGCCGATTTTGGATCGATCCAGATGGCGCTCGTAAAGTCTGCGATGGCTTTGTCGAGTTCCAACTTACTCCCGCAAAATGCATTCTTCCCGGAATATGCAGAGCCCCTGTTGATGTAAGCATCAGCCGAGATCGGGTCGAGGCGGATAGCCTCCGTTTGGTCGGCAATTGCCATGTCGAAGTTGCGCTTCTTCTCATAGGCAACGCCCCGCTTGACGTATGCCGCGGTCAGTTTCGGATCGAGCCGAATAGCTTCCGTAAAGGCTGAAATCGCCGCATCAAGGTCCTCTTTGTCCATCAACGAATCGCCCAACTGAAGTGCCCGATTTGCTGAGTCCGACTCGCTACCTACAGATGCTCCACAGCCGAGCAACACCACAGCACAAAACAGTGCCCGTAAGGGGCAATACCATTGCATCTTCATTGTCGTAGCTCCAGTGCAAAAAGGAGGGGGCGAAACAGGGACGGAAGGCGAAACGGGGACGTAACTAGTTTTGCCGAGAGCGAATGGGGCGACAAAACGGGTCGGCGACAAGACGGGTCAGAACTATTTTCTCCTTTGCTGTGTCGACGACCTGAGTTGAACCTGACGAATCGTTCACGCGGCTGCTTCTTTCTCTTAGCCGGCCACTAAGATTCCCTCGCGGCGGGCGATTTCGAGAATGGGACGGCTTTGATCGGTTTCCCACTCTCGTTCGCCGCACGGGATCGGCTCGACGCGGGAATCGGTCGTCGCCCGCAACTCCCAAAGCTTGTTGACAAGTTGGCGGTTGGCCGGCGGCTCCAATTCCGGCGCGATCACCACCAAGTCGATGTCGCTCCACTCGTCCGCCGTGCCCTTGGCGTGCGAACCGAACAGAACGGCGCGTCGCGCGTGGATGCCCACTTGGGCCAGGGCGCTAAGGTATTGCCGCACAACTACGTCAATTGCTTGACCAACCATGATCTTGTTTCCCGCGCAGTTGGGAGCGGGCCTTGGCCTGCAACACGGTAATCACGTCGATGGCGTGCAGGTAGCCGGAATATTCCTCGCGTTCGACGTCGGTCAGCAGACCTTCGTTGGCGCGTTCGGCCAGATAGTCGATGCGGCTCTGCATCGCCTCGTCTGCTCGCAAATCGGCCACTTTGCCCGCGACAGCCGGCGAAAGACAACCGGCGAGCGGTTCCAGGAAACGATCAAGACGAATGGCCGTGATGCTCATAACGTGCTCCAGGGGAATGTCTCTACCCTCTCCATTCTACCTCGTGCCACCTACTCCGCCAAGTAGCCGGGGCTGGCCATCCACGAGTGGGAGAAACGAGGATAAGCCCAATAACGACTTGATTGGACTTGCCCCTATCTTTCATCTCCTTGCCGATCTTGACGGTCTTCACAACGAGTGGTCTCCCTGAGTACAATAGGGTGGAGACGAGGAATGGCCGCGATGCCCTATTACGAGTTCCTCTGGACAGGCGACATCGTCCGGCACCTTGCCGACCATGGTATCTCGCAAGACGACTTTGAGCATGTGGTGTGCAATCCATTAGGTGGGAAATGTTACAACGAAGTGCCACGCGGATTAGCCGGGAGTTGACCCCGGCGGAACAGCAGCGTTTGGCGGAGTACCGCAAGAAGGTTGCCGAGGAGTTGCCCGATTTGCAGGCCCGCGACCAGATGCGCAAGGACGCCCGCCAGGAGAGCACCCTCAGCGGCGAGTTGCGGCGGGCCATTCACCAGAGCAACTTATCGCTGGCGGAAATCGCCACGCGAGCCGGGATCACCTCCATCATGATCGACGACCTCCTCACCGGCGAACGGACGCTGCGATCGGATGTCATCGACCGGCTAACAATCGCCTTGGAGTACGAACTGAGTCGCGCCGAGTGAACCGGGCGACCGTCCGCCGCCATGGATCCCCACCGGCGGCTGTCAGCAGCCGGATACTCTCGCGTGACATTGCTTTGCTGAGCGCGTAGCGCAAGGGGGACAGTCCCATTTTCACGGCGATCAAGCACTTTCGCATAGCAACGTCGCTGGTGCCGTGAAAATCGGGACAGTCCCCTGGTCCCCTGTGAACGGTTACGAAATCCCCTTGCAGTGGCATACGGCAAGCGGTATAATACAAGGCTCTCTAGATTTGGATGGGAATGGATTATGGACTTGGCGAAGCTGCGGAACATCGGCATTTCGGCCCACATCGACTCGGGCAAGACGACGCTCAGCGAGCGCATTCTCTTCTACACCGGCCGCATCTACCGCATGCAGGAGGTGCACGCCCAGCAGGGCGGCGCCACCATGGACCACATGGACCTGGAGCGCGAGCGGGGCATCACCATCACCAGCGCCGCCACGCAGGTCGAGTGGGGCGAGGCCACGATCAACCTGATCGACACGCCCGGCCACGTCGATTTCACCGTCGAGGTCGAGCGGAGTCTGCGCGTGCTCGACGGGGCGATTTTGGTGCTTTGCGCGGTGGGCGGAGTGCAAGCCCAGTCGCTGACGATCGACCGCCAGATGCGCCGCTACCACGTGCCCCGGCTGGCGCTGATCAACAAGATGGACCGCGTGGGCGCCGATGCCCACAAAGTCGTCGAGCAGTTGCGCGTGAAGCTCGGTTGCGACGCCCAATTGATGCAGCTTCCCATCGGGCGCGAGGCCGATTTCGAGGGCGTCGTCGACTTAATCGCGGAGAAGGCATACTACTTCGACGGCCCGAATGGCGAGGACGTGCGCGTCGAAGCGATCCCCGCCGAACTGGCCGACGAAGCTCGCCAGGCCCGGCATCACCTGCTCGAAGCGCTCTCGATGTACAGCGATGCGTTGATGGAGATGCTGCTGGCCGAGGAGGAAGTGCCGCAGGAGATGATTCACGACGTGGTCCGGGCGGCCGTCGGCCAGTTGGAGTTCACGCCGGTGTACCTTGGCTCCGCTTATCGCAACAAGGGCGTGCAGCCGCTGTTGGACGCCGTGGTGCGGCTGCTGCCCTCGCCGTTGGATTGCGAGATCATGGCGTTCACCAATCACAAGCACGACGCCGAGGGGCCCAAGGAGATGAAGCTTGTGCCCGACCCGCTGCAGCCCACCGTAGCCATGGCCTTCAAGATGGTCGAGGATCCGTACGGCACGCTGACGTTCATGCGGGTGTACCAGGGTCGGTTCGTCAAGGGCGGCTCGTATTTCAACCAGCGCACCGGCCGCAAAGAACGGTTCAGCCGAATCGTGCGGATGCACGCCGACCAGCGCGAGGACATCGACGAGGCCCTGGCCGGCGACATCGTGGCCGTGCTGGGCGTCGATTGCGCCAGCGGCGACACCTATGCCTCGGAGCCCAGGTATTGCACGCTGCAGAATATGTTCGTTCCCGAGCCGGTTATCCGCATGGCCATTTCGCCAATGACCCGCGACGGCGCCGATCGGCTCAGCAAGGCCCTGCACCGCTTCCGCCGCGAAGACCCCACGCTCCTGGTGACCACCGACGAGGAGACGGGTGAGACGATCATCGCCGGCATGGGCGAGTTGCACCTGGATATCTACGTCGAGCGCATCCGCCGCGAGTACAACGTGGAGGTGGAAGTCGGCGCGCCCAAGGTGAACTATCGCGAGTCGCCCACGCAGGCCGCCAAATTCAACACCCGGCACCGCAAGCAAACGGGCGGCTCGGGCCAGTACGCCCACATCGTCGGCCGGCTCGACCTGCTGCCCGCCGATGCCGAGGAGAGCTTCCTGTTCGAGGAGGAGGTGGTTGGCGGGCGGATTCCGAAGCAGTACATACCCGCCATCGAGAAGGGCTTCCGCTCGCTGCTGACCAAGGGGCCGATCGCCCGCTACCCGGTGGTCGGATTGGCCGTCACCATCGAAGACGGTTCGTATCACGAGGTGGACAGTTCCGACCTTGCGTTCCAAGTCTGCGCCCAGACGGCGATGCGCGAGGCGTTCCCCCGAACGCGGCCGGTGCTGTTGGAGCCGGTGATGAAGATCGAGATCGAGTGCCCCAGCCAGTTCCAGGGATCGGTGGTGGGCAATCTGACGTCCCGCCGCGGCCTCGTGATGGCCACGGAGGTTCGCGGCGCGGAGGCGCGGATCGAGGGCGAAGTGCCGCTGTCCGAAACCTTCGGCTATTCGACCGACCTGCGGAGCATGACGCAGGGGCAAGGCACGTTCACGATGGAATTCGCCCGCTATAAGCGCCTGCCCAAGGCGCTCGAAGAAGAGGTGATCGCCGAGCGGAAGAAGGCGGCGATGGCCGGAGCAGTGTGATTTACTTCTTTCCCGAAGACCCCTGCCCGTCGCGCAACTCGCGGGCGGCCGTGGCGAGGACGTTGTACAGGTCCTCGATTTGGCCGGCGTCGACCGAGGAGAAGGCGATGCGGATGTCGCGGTCGCCGTCGGCGATCACCCCGACGCCGTACTTCTCCAGCAGGTGTTTGCGGTACGTCTCTGCGTCGAGTCCCTTGAGCTTCAGGCACATGAAGTAGCCGGCGTTGAAGGGATAGGGCTCCCAGAGGTTGGCGAACTTCGGCGAGCCAAGGACGCTCATAACCTTCTTGGCGCGCTCTTCGAGAAGGCCCTTTTTTTCCCGCCGCTCGACGTTGATCGCGTCCTTGGCCATGGCCTTGACCAGGACCGACTGGGCGACGTGCGAACAATTCGAGACGGCGCTGCGAATGGCGCCGGCGGCCTTCTTTTCCAGGGCCTGGTAAAGGGCCTCGTCGCTGAGGAACGCCCGGGCGCCGAAGGTCAACATGCCGGTGCGGAACCCCCAGACGAACTCTTCCTTGGTCGGGCCATCGACCTTCACCGCCAAGAGCCGCTCGTGCAGGCCCGCCAGCCGGGCAAACAGCGACTCCTGGCAGACCTCCGCGCCGTAGAACAGTCCGAAATAGGCGTCGTCGGTCACCACGACGAGGTTGCGGCCCTCTTCGGCCGCCTCGCGGAGCACGGCCGCGATCTGATCGGCCTCGTCCGTGGTGATCGAGTAGCCGGTCGGGTTGTTGGGAAAGTTGAGAATGAGGATGGTTTTCCAGCTTCCCGCGCGGGTGGCCAGGGCCTGGCGCAGGGCTTCGACGTTGAACCCGCCCGCCGCGCTGAAAAACGGAAACAGGGCAAGCTGCGCCTGGCATCGCACGCCGAAGAGCAACTCGTAATTCTCCCAGAACTTGTCGGGCATCAACACCATGTCGCCCCGATTGACGAACAGGTCGCCGATCAAGCTCAGGGCGTGGGTGACGCCGGCGGTGACGATGGGCGTCGAGAAACTCTTGTCTGCCAGGCTCGGGTTCTTCCGCAGCAGTTCCTCGCGCCACTTTTTGCGCAGATCGGGCCGGCCCGTGGCGGGCGCGTAGGTCAGCGCCTCGGCCGGGGTCAGCCCCTTGAAGTATTCCATCACCGACGGCAGGAACATCGGCTTGCCGTTCTCCCGGGCGATTCCGATGGTGGCGTCGTAGCGATTGGCCTTGTCTTTCGCTTCGGCGCTCTGCGCGAGGATGCCCTTGGGAAAGTACAGCCGCTTGCCGAGATCCGAGAGCATCGAATAGACGTGCGGGTTCTCCCGCTCGATCACGTCGTTGAGCGCGGTGGCCAGCGGGCGGATTTCGGCGCCGGGCTTCAGCAGCGTGACCGGAGTGCGCAACCGCTGGCGGAGCGATTCGAGTTGCTCCCACAACGGCTTGGGGAAGCGTTTCCCAAATTGCTGGAAGAATGCGGCGACGTTGTCGGTCTCCTCGTACCAATCCTCCCTGCTGACGGCGAGAAGTTTTCCCAAGGTGTCCCGCGAAATGTCGAGCTTCGTGAGGTCGAGACTTTCCAGAGACGGGACGTAGCCGATGGGGGTCTTGACCGCGTCGCTTTGTCCGCGGCAGCGATCGAGGATCCATTCGATGACGCGCAGGTTCTCTCCGTAGCCCGGCCAGATGAAATCGCCGTTCTCGTCGGTGCGGAACCAGTTGACGTGGAAGATTTTGGGCGGGTTGGCCATCCGCCGGCCCATGGTCAGCCAATGCTCGAAGTACTCGCCCATGTGGTAGCCGCAGAAGGGGAGCATGGCCATCGGGTCGCTGCGCACCTCGCCGAGCTTGCCGAACTGGGCGGCGGTTCGCTCGGAGGCCATCGTCGCGCCCACGAACACGCCGTGTTCCCAGTCGAAGGCTTCGTACACCAGCGGCGCCAAGCGGGTGCGGCGTCCGCCGAAGACGATTGCCGCGATCGGCACGCCGTGGTGGTGCTCCGTGCGGAACGAATGCGAGGGGCACTGGGTTAGCGGCGTGGTGAACCGGCTGTTCGGGTGCGCACCGAGGATGGGATTGCCTTTCTCGTCTTTCATGCCCGGCTTCCACGGACGGCCTTGCCAGTCCCAGCCTTCGGCGGGCGGCTCGCCGTCGCCGCCTTCCCACCACACCGTGCCGTCCTTGGTCAGCACGACGTTCGTAAAGATCGTCTTGCGGCTGATGGTCTTCATCATGTTCGGGTTGCTCTTGGAATTGGTTCCGGGAGCCACGCCGAAGAAGCCCGTTTCCGGATTGATGGCCCAGAGGCGGCCGTCGGTGTCGATCCGCATCCAGGCGATGTCGTCGCCGACGGTCCACACGCGGTAGCCCTTGACCTTCAGGCCTTCCGGCGGGATCATCATGGCGAGGTTGGTCTTGCCGCAGGCGCTGGGAAAGGCGGCGGCGATGTACTCGACGCGGCCCTCGGGGTTCTCCACGCCCATAATCAACATGTGCTCGGCCAACCAGCCTTCGCGCTTGCCCAAGTGGCTGGCAATGCGCAGAGCGAGGCACTTCTTGCCCAGCAGCACGTTGCCGCCATAGCCCGAGCCGACGCTCCAGATCGTGTTGTCTTCGGGAAAGTGCAGAATGAGGCGCCGCTTGACGTCCAGATCGGCCTTGCTGTGCAGGCACTTGGTGAACTCGCCGCCGGCGCCCAGTTGTTTGAGCACCTGCGCGCCGACGTGGGCCATGATGCGCATGTTCAGCACCACGTAGATGCTGTCGGTCAACTCCACGCCGATCTTGCTGAAGGGCGAGCCGACCGGGCCCATCGAGAAGGGGATCACGTACATCGTCCGCCCCTTCATCGCGCCGGCGAATATCTCGCCTGCCCGGCGGTAGCCTTCTTCGGGCGACATCCAGTTGTTCGTCGGGCCCGCGTCTTCCTTCAGCGTGGTGCAGATGTAGGTCAGGTCTTCGGTGCGCGCCACGTCGTTGACGGCCGTGCGGTGGTAATAGCAGCCGGGCATCTTCTCCTGGTTCAGCGCGATCAACTCGCCGGTGGAGACAGCCTCTTGCGTCAGCCGCTCTTTCTCTTCCTCCGAGCCGTCGATCCAAACGATCTGGTCCGGCTCGCAGAGGCGCGCCATTTCCTCGACCCATTCCTGCAATTTACGATGCTGATTCACTTGCCTGACGAAGCCTCCTGTGATGGATTTGCGCCGTGGACGCAACGATGGGCGTAACACATCTCGCTAGACCCAAACTCGTTAAGTATTGCAATCGCCTGGCCCGGCTGCAAGCCCTCAACCCGCCTTCGTACCCCCCGTTATTACTTAGTTTCTGTTGCGGAAAGTTTAGGACGACCGCCGCACGACTGAGCTTGTGCGTGACAATTTCCACTGGCGCGATCTGCGGGGTTTGGGTAAACTGCTTGCATGGAGCGTTTCAATCAGGAATCCAAGCAAGGAGCACGGCATGAACCCGACAGCGCAAGTCGCGCCAGAAAAGT
>Ga0315287_10002812_pt1 | contig 16599 bp, 13 predicted proteins | sample YL17G11_0_MG_FD_205037 | JGI IMG/M metagenome (GOLD analysis project Ga0315287, IMG submission 205037) | Sediment microbial communities from Yellowstone Lake, YNP, Wyoming, USA - YL17G11_0 | ecosystem: Environmental > Aquatic > Freshwater > Lake > Sediment | place: USA: Wyoming | collected...
GCCGACGACCTTCATGATGTCGGACTCGCTGGTGAAATGCGCCCCGGCGGCATGGCGCTCCGAAGATTGCAGCGAACGCTCAAAGATGCTGCCAAATACTTCCGGACGCACAGCCTCCCAGTCGTAGTCCTTCGCCGCTGTATATAGCGCGCCCAAGATGTCTTTCGCCACGGCGAACTTCGGGTGCTGGCGGTCGAACAAGGGCCCGTTCACATAAGGCACATCGTGGCTGCGATCTTCTTCGTTCTCGCGCCCCAGATCGTCGAACAGGTCAAAGACCGGCGTCAGCTCGCCTGTCGCCACCGCCTTCTTCATCGCCGACTCGAACGGCTTCGTCTTGAGGATGCGGCTGTCCTCGGCAAACATGGCGAAGACGCATTCCAGCGTGAACTTGGTGAAACGCGGGCGGTCGCGATCAGGGTTCGTGCTTTCGCGAACGAGGGTTTGCAGCACATCGCCGATATACTCCGCTGCGTCGCGCGTGACCCGTTCGCCGTGTTTTGCAAAGTAAGCTTCTTCGCCGGACAGGAACTTGAGCGCGCTGGCGTTCGCGGGTAGCTCGGGCAGCTTAAAGCGCAGCACGGGATTGATCTGCCCTTGCTCCAGGTCGGTGTCGTAAACCCAAAACTCGTGGAAGTTGCAGAGCACCATGTAACGCGGACGCATGCGCGACCAGTAGCCCAGGAGTTGCTTGTAGTGGCGCGCAAGGTCTGTCTGCTCCGGGCCCTTCATTTCCCAGACGACGACCTTGGGAATGTACATGTCCATGCGCTCGGCGCCTACGCCGGACTGCACCAGCTTGTGGCCGCGGCGTGGCGCGTCACTGAACAGCTCGCCGTTGGTCTCATCCAGCGGCTTGACCGGGTGCTGCTCGAAGATCGTGCCGGGGTCGGGGTTGGTCACACCGTAGCATTCCAGCAGATGGCTCAGGAATAGCTGCGCGCCTTGCTGCTCAGTGCTGTGGTAGGCCTTCCAGCGCTCGGCGAAGCGTTGTAGCTTTTCTTCGAGTGTCAGTTCGCGGGTCGCCATAAACTATACGTTAGTATACTACTACTCCCACTCGATCGTCGCCGGGGGTTTGCTGGTGATGTCGAGGCAGACGCGGTTGATGCCCGGCACTTCGTTGACGATGCGACTCGCGATGCGTTCGAGGTTTTTATAAGGGATCTTGCTCCAGTCGGCGGTCATCGCGTCCTCGCTGCTGACGGCGCGGATCACCAGCGGGTAGCCGTAGGTGCGCTTGTCGCCCATCACGCCGACGGTCTTCACCGCCGGCAGCACGGCGAAGTACTGCCAGGGCCGCTCCATCTCGGCCAGCTCGATCTCGTCGCGCACGATCTTGTCCGCCCTACGCAGCAGCCGCAGGCGTTCGGCCGTGACCTCGCCGATGATGCGGATCGCCAGGCCCGGGCCGGGGAACGGCTGGCGGTAGACCAGCGGGCGCGGCAGCCTGAGTTCCAGGCCCAGGCGGCGCACCTCGTCCTTGAACAGGTCGCGCAGCGGCTCCACCAGCGCCAGCTGCATGCGGGCGGGCAGCCCGCCGACGTTGTGGTGCGTCTTGATGCGGTGCGCGTGCAGGCCGATGCCGTGGCTCTCGATGACGTCGGGGTACAGCGTGCCCTGGGCTAAAAAGCCGACGCCCGGCTGCTTGCGCGCTTCCTCCTCGAACACGGCGATGAACTCGCGGCCGATGATCTTGCGCTTGCGCTCGGGGTCGGCCACGCCCTTGAGCTTGGCGATGAAGCGGCTGGCGGCGTTGACGCGGATGAGCTTGCTGGCGAAGTGCCCGCGCCAGGCCTCGACGACCTTGTTGCCCTCCTGGTGGCGCAGGAAGCCGTGGTCGACGAAGATGCTGCTCAGCCGCTCGCCGACGGCGCGGTCCACCAGCGCGGCGGTGCACAGGCTGTCCACGCCACCCGAGACGGCGCAGATCACGCGGCTGCCCTTGGGCCCCTCGCCCACCTCGTTGCGGATGTCGCTGACCGCCATGTCGGCGAAGTTGCCCATCGTCCAGTCGCCGCGCGCGCGGCAGGCGTGGAGGGCGAAGTTGCGCAGCAGCTCGGTACCCCACGGGGTATGCGTCACCTCGGGGTGGAACTGTACGGCGTAGAGCTTGCGCTCGCGGTGCTCGAAGGCCGCGATCGGCGTGTTGCTGGTGTGCGCGGTGGTCAGCACGCCGCGCGGCAGGTTGGTAAGTATGTCGCCGTGGCTCATCCAGCAGATCAGGTTGGGGTTGAGGCCGCGGAACAGCACGCTTTTCTCGTGGTGGTCGACCCACAGCTCGGTCTTGCCGAACTCCTGGCTGGCCGCCTCCTCGATGCGCCCGCCGACCAGTTTGCCCAGCAGGTGCAGGCCGTAGCAGATGCCCAGCAGCGGGATGCCGCTGTCCAGCAGGGCCGGGTCGATGGCCGGCGAGCCGAACTGGTAGACGCTGTTGGGCCCGCCCGAGAGGATCAGCCCGATGACGTTCTTGCGCGCCTTGATCTGCGCGGCGGTCAACGTGTTGGAGACGATTTCGGAGTAGACGTGGAGCTCGCGGATGCGGCGCGCGATGAGCTGCGTGTACTGGCTGCCCAGATCGATGATGAGGATGGTTTGGAAATTACCGGCGGGGGGCGAAACCATGCGGGATTATACCGCCAGCCCGCAGCCCTGTGAAGTGCCGTCCCCCATTGGCGCGGGCCGCCGTGCGGTGGCGCAAGCGTCCCTGCTTGCGGAGGGCGGCCGTCACTGGCCGCGCCCAGCGCCGTGGGCGGCTCTTGGTGACGCGGGCCGCCGCATAGTGGCGCGGGCCGCCGTGCCCGCGATTCCTATGCGGCCAGCTCAATGCAGCCCCGCCTGCGCTACGGGATCTGGATCACCTCGCTGGGGGCGCCGACGTTGATGATGTCCGTTGGGTCGCCGACGTACGGCCTGAGCCAGACGTACGCGCCGCTGGGGAAGGCCAAGCTGCCCCAGCTCTCGCCGCTGGGGAGGAACGACACCTGGGCCGCCGGCGCAGTCGCGGGGAAGCTATAAGCCGGCGGCAGCTGCCCGGTGTCCGTGGTGGTGTAGAACAGGTAACCGTCCAGCGTAGCGCCCTGACAGGGCCCGAGCGGCGTTACGTCAGCGATGTTGATTTCGCCGTTTTTGTCAAGGTCGGCGTACCACTCCAGGCTGTCATGCGGGAACGGCCCGCTTGCGCCAAAGTGCGCGCCGATCGGCGTCAGATCAGCGATGTTCACTGCACCGCTGAGATCGCCGTCGCATTGCAGGATGTGCTGGTACTTGAGCTCACCGCCCACGCTGTCCCACTCCAGGCTGTAGCAGGGATTGGAGATATAGAAGCGCACCGGATGCGGGCCGGACTCGACGACTATGTCACCCCCGCTTGCCAACACGCCATCGATTACCGGCGCGGCGTAGTAGAACGGCCCAGGTTCAATGGCGGCCAGCGTGGTCACCAGGCGCACGCGCTCGGCAGCCGGGTTGCCCTGGCGCGTGCTGTAGTCGACGTGCGCCAACAGCCCGGCATCCGGCGTGGCGACCGTTACCTGACCATAGTAGATGTTCCAGGTAAAGCTCTGGCCGAAGTGCATACCAATGGGCGTGATGTCCGCCAGGTTGATCTCACCGTTGCCGTCACCATCAAGCACGCTCTGGATCGTAGTGAGATCCCAACCGCCCGTTTCGCCCAGATGGTTCGCCAGCGGCGTGAGATCGGCGATATTGACTTCGCCGTTCTGGTCGTAGTCGCCGGGAACCTTTGGCGCCAAGGATACTTCGCGGGTGTGGCGATCCAGCCCGGTCATAGCCAGATAGCTGGGTACCTGAACAGGATCGAATGCGCTGGCCGCGCGCTGGTTGCCCCGCGTTGCGGTAGCCGGTCTGAGCTTGACTTCGCCGAGTACGCCGTCGCTGCTCAGGCCGGCGCGCCTGTCCCAGCGCGTCATCACGATGCCGATGTCCAGCATACCGGGCTCGCGCTCCACGGCCAGGGACAGCACGCTGTCGCCGCTGCCCCAGCATGCCGCGGGCGTGAGCGTCCCCGGTGCCCAGACCGCCGGGTCGTAGCGCAGCCTGCCGTACAGCGCCTTCAGTCCTCGCACGCCCGTGCCGCGCAGCTCAATCATCATGCCGCCGTCGTCTGCCGTGCCAGTCATGATGCCAACGCGGCCGGCACTGAGCATCGACTCGGACAGCAGCTCGAACGAGACCGCGCGCGCCGCTTCGCCTGCGCGTGGCGCACTGGTGCTGGTAGTGGTGACATTGGCTGCGCACCCGGCCACCAGGATTGCGGCAACCGCCAGCAGAACTGATCTCCCATAACGCATTGTGGTGTACCTGTCCCTTTTGGCTTGCAGTAAAGAATACCGCCGCTCTGCTGTAGGCACAAGGAACACTTCGCAAGGAATAGCGGGAAACCAGCAGCCCGTGGCCACGAACGCCTGTGGCCAGGGATGCGGGCGAAGCATGGCTTCGCCCCTACTGAGAACGCGGCACTGAAGTGCCGCATCGCGTCGCGCGCTACAATCGTGCTGCTTCGCGTGTAGATCTTCTGGGAGATGTATCAATGGCAGCAAGTACTGGTTTAGCAAAAGCACGCAACGTGCGCGTCGAGAAGGACAGCCTCGGCGAGCTCACCGTCCCCGCCGACGCCTACTACGGCGTGCAGACGGCGCGCGCGGTAGCCAATTTCCCGGTCAGCGGGTTGCGCGCGCACCCGGCGCTGATCCTCTCCTACGTGCACATGAAGCGCGCCGCCGCGGTAGTCAACCGCGAGCTAGGCATGCTGGACAAGCCGCGCAGCGAGGCGATCGTCAAGACCTGCGACTGGATCCTCGCCGAGGCCGAGCAGGCGCGCCGCCCGCTCACGGAATGCCCCGACGGTTACGACCGGCACGGCACGATCCTCGCGCAGTTCGTGCTGGACGCCTATCAGGCCGGCGCGGGCACGAGCTTCAACATGAACTCCAACGAGGTCATCGCCAACCTGGCCAACGAGCGCTTCGGCCCCACGCCCGCCGATAAGAAGCGCGGCTCGTATACCTTCGTCAATCCCAACGACCACGTCAACATGGCGCAGTCGACCAACGACACGATGCCCACGGCGATCCGCCTCAGCAACCTGATCCTGCTGCCGGCGCTGCTGGCCTCGCTGGATCTGATGATCGCCGAGTTCGCCGCCAAGGGGCGCGCCTTCAAAAGCATCATCACCACCGGCCGCACGCACCTGCAGGACGCTACGCCGATCACGCTGGGCCAGGTGTTCACCGCGTACGCCGACTGCTTGAAGAAAGCACGCACGCGCCTCGTCGCCGCCGGCAGGCTGCTGCAGGTCATCGGCCTGGGCGGCACCGCGGTGGGCACGGGGATGAACAGCGATCCGCGCTTCGCCAAGGCCGTCGCCGCCCAGCTCGGCAAGCAGCTGGGCCTTTCGATCACCAGCGCGCCGAACATCATCGAGATGCACAACAGCATGGCCGACCCGCTGGCCTTCAGCGCCGCGCTGCGCGGCCTGTCCGCCGACCTGACGCGCATCGCCAACGACCTGCGCCTGATGAGCAGCGGCCCGACCAGCGGCATCGGTGAGATCAACCTGCCGCCGGTGCAGCCGGGCAGCTCCATCATGCCGGGCAAAGTCAACCCGGTGATGCTGGAGATGTTCAACATGCTCAACTACCAGGTGCTCGGCCTGGACAGCGCGATCCTCGGCTGCTCCTACAGCGGCCAGTTCCAGCTCAACGTGATGATGCCGATGATAGCGTTTGACCTGCTGCACATGCAGATGATTCTCAGCAACAGCATCCGCCTCGTCGCCGAGCGCTGCATCCGCGGGATCACGGCGAACCGCAAGCAGTGCCGGCAGTATTTCGAGGCCAGCATGGGCCTGGCGACGGTGCTCAACCCGCTGATCGGCTACAGCGCGGCGGCGGAGATCGTCAAGCGCGCGGTGAAGCAGGGCACGCCGATCATGGACGAGCTGCGTAGCGCCCGCCGCCCCGACGGCACGCCGGTGCTGAGCGAGAAGGAGATGCAGGAAGTCTTCAAGCCCGAACGCCTGACCAAGCCGGGGAGCCTGAAGAAGAAGTAGACGATAGCCGCGAAACAAGCGAATCTCTGAGCCAATCGGACTAGGCTCCTCTTTGCGCTGCGGTATATTCTTTGCAGTAGCACATTGGGAGGATGCAATGCACGCACGCTTTTCCATCAGCAGGCAGGATCTGATCGTGGCCGCTGTGGTGCTCATGGCGGGCTTGCCATGTACCGGCTACTCGGCCGATGCCGCAACAGACGCTAAAGCCAAGCGAGCCCCGGCACTCTATCTCAGTGAGGGAATTACTGAGAGCCAGGTACAGGCTGTGATTGAAGACATAGGCGACGAGATGCCCAGTGGCGCCGCGCTCTGGATCGGGTTGGTGGCCGGTCCCATCGAAGCTGACGGCAATTCCCTAGAGTGGGGACCTCGTGGCGACGTGCCTGATGGGTTCAGCATTCGTCCACTGGATGATCCGAGCAATCCATACAAAGACCAGTATGGACCTTGGGACACTTGGGAGTATGAGAATTATCTGCAGTTGTGCCAGGATTACGGCATCGGGAATATGACGCGCCAGGAGCGCTGGGATTTCTTTTTCAGCCATACTGACGACCCCCGCTTGGACATAACGCAATGGCATGCTCTGGTTGTGAGCGGGGATGGATTTGTTATCCCCTGCGTCGTGGCAAACAGCTCCACGGACACAGACAGCGAAGGCAGCGTATTCAGCTTCGGTGGTGCTACACAGTATGGCGGAGACTGGCTTGGCTATTATGTCAGCAACGCCTTTTCATTCAATTCGTGCGGCAGGATGGACGAGAGCTTGCTGAGTCAGAGGGATGAGGCTATCGATGTTGGCCGCGCTCCAAATGTGCCGCTAATCCCACAGTGGCTGGCTGAAAATCCACCAATGTCGCTGATGTTCATTCCGGAAGATAGATTCATCACATTTGGGCCGCTCGGCAGCTGGGACGACCAAGAGACATTGTCCGAGCATGCATGGTTCTGCTTCAATTGGGCTGGCGAGCTTATCGCTAAGACTGCGCCGGATCAGCAGTGGTGGTTTGAGATGTTCTTTCCCGGCTTCAGGCAGACCTGGGACAGCTTAGGCGGCATCCCGAATGTGCAGTTCGACGACGCTTTCGGCATGATCAGATTCTATCGCCAGGACACGCAGGAAGACTTGGCGTATTACGATTATTACGGAACACAACTGAAAGATCCTTACGGAAATCCTGACGTGGGTTTATACATGCACACCTTCCTGTTCCAAATCTTTCAGGGCAGCCATATCCCCGCGATGTATGCTGCGCAGCAAGAACAGCCGGCGCAGTAAGCATCCCGCGCCTGCCATTAGTGTGCCTAGCTTCCGCGCAGCTGCGCCAATTGGTTAGCGTTCAGCGACAGTGCCGGCTGGCCGGGGCGCGGGGTGTAGACCAGGCCGCTGGGTGCCAGCTTGCTCAGCACGTCGACGTAGTACTCGCTGAGGCGCGAGCCTTTGAGCATCACGTTCTGGCGGTTGCTGATCGGCGCCAGGAACTCCACGCGCGGATGGTCGTCGGTGTTGAGCAGGCTGGTAGGACGGACAGCCTGTCCGTCATCCTTTGTTGTTTCCCCAAAGGGACGGACATCGCCGGTAGAGCGGACTTCTTGCCCGCCATCCTCGATAGAAGACACGGACAGGCTGTCCGTGCTACCGGGATAAGGCCACGTGCCTACGTACAGCTGCAGCCAGGCTTCGGGCGTGAGCAGGAACTCGTCGCGGCCCCAGGGCGCATCGGCAAGCGTCGCCAACCGCCCTGCCAGCGCGTCGCCGTCGAGCCTAAGCGGCTGCTCGCTGCCGACCAGCGCCAGCAGCGGCGCGCCGTCCACGCCCAGCTCGCCGCGCCACAGCGTCGTCACGGGAAACACGCTGGCGAAGCTGTCGGCGATCAGCGCCAGCTCGCGCGGGCCGACCTGGTACAGCGGCAGCCACTGGCAGAACAGCCCGCCGGGCTTGAGGCGCGCGCGCGCCGCGCGGTAGTGCTCGACAGTGTAGAGGTACCCCGTCTGGCTGTGCCAGGGTACGAACAGGTCGCTGACGATGACATCGAACTGGCGCCCCGTGGCGTAGAGGTAGTGGCGCGCATCGTTGGCGACGATCTGAACGCGCGGATCGACCACCACGCCGCCGTTGAACTTGCCGAACAGCCGCGCCGCGGTGACCACCTCGGGCACCAGCTCCACTGCGGTGGTCAGCTCGACCGCAGGATCGGCCAGCGCGGCGCTGGCGGTGACGCCGGTAGCCAGGCCGAGGAAGCAGACTTCACGCGGCGCGGGATGCAGCAGCAGCGGCAGCCGACCCTGGCGGAACTCGCTGCCCGCGCCGACGCTGCCGCCCAGCACGTAATGGTTGTTCTCGCGCAGCTGCAGCGCGCCGCCGGCGCCCTCAAGCACGTTGATCAGGCCGTAGGGCGTCTCGCGCTCATAGAGCAGCTTCGCCGACTTGGGCACGACACTCTGCGGCCATGACGTCACGCTGACCGCCGCCACGACGGCCACGACAAACGCGGCGCAGCGCACCCACGATGCAGCCGAGGTGAACCTGCGCAGCAGCGGATGGCGGTACAGCCCGAGCAGCCCGGCGATCAGATAGGCGAAGGCGTAGAGCGCGAAGCTGCGCCACAGGCCGAGCAGCGGCAGCATCAGGAAGCTCGTGCCCAGCGCGCCCGCGGCGGCGGCCACGGTGTTGACGGCGGTCAGCCGGCCCACGGCCTGCCCCAGGCTTGCTTCGCGCGCTGCGGCCATGAAGCACATTGGCAGCACTGCGCCGAGCAGCGCCGTGGGAATGAACACCACGCCGGCGATGAAGCCCAGCGCGCACAGCACGTAGCCGAGGAACCCATCCGGCGCGGTGAAGTAGCCCAGGCGCGTGAAGTGCTGGAACACCGACACGGAGAGCAGCACTGCCAGCGCGCCGAGCAGGCAGGCCCAGTATGCCGCCCGCTGCGCCGCGACGCGCGCGCCATAACGCGAGACGGCCGCGCTGCCCGCGGCGAGCGCCAGCAGGAACACGGCTACCACGCCGCCAAACGTGTAGGTGCTGTTGTGGAACGTCAGCGCGAACATCCGTGTGTACAGCACCTGCAGGCCCAGCGTGCCCGCGCCCGACAGCGCCGCCAGCGCGTACCAGGATCCCAGCGGGGTGGATGGCTGCTCCGCATCTGCGCTGGCCTCTGAGATCCCACTTGCCGCGCCAGCGCGCGCGACACCTACCGCCATCAGCCGAGACGGTACGCCGCCCCTGCTGAGACGTGCTATTAACAGCGCCGCGATACCGCAGGCCGCGCTGATGCCCGCCGCCAGGTAGCCGCTCTCGCGCACGCCGAGCAGCAGAATCAGCGCAAATGTCGCCGCCAGTACGCCGACGAATGCGCCCACTGTGTTACAGGCGTAGGCCAGCGCCGTGCGCCGCGCTCCCATGGTCGACTGGCTGTGAGACGCCGTCTCACTTGTGCCCGCCGCCCGGAGGTTGCTCAAGTGCTGCGCGATGAACGGCAGCGTGGCGCCGAGGGCGACAGTCGCGGGCAGCAGCACGAGGAACGCCAGCACTGCGCGCACCGTAAGCTGCACACCCGGCTGCGGGTGGTTGAGCAGCGCGGCCAGCGCCGGCAGCGTGAACAGCTGCAGCACGTGCGGCGTGGCCACGGCCCAGGCGGCGACGCACAGCTCGGCTGTGCCATAGCCTGCCAGCGGGCGCTTGAGCCTCCCGGCCAGCCGGCCCGACCAGAGGTAGCCCAGCGCCATGCCGGCGAAGTACGCGCCAAGCACGACCGCCGCGGCGTGCACCGTGTGGCCGAACAGCAGGCCGAGCTCGCGGCTCCAGACGATCTCGTAGATCAGCCCGGCCGCGCCGGAAAGGAAGAACAGCAGATAGATCACGCGCGGCGATTATAGTGGCGGCGGCCAGAATGCTAGTGGCGGCGGCTGGCTACCGTCTTAAGTACCAGGTTCGTCCAGCGGCGAGCCGCCGTTGCCGCTGAGTGAATTCCGCGGCGGCAGGCCGCGCGCCATGCGCCACATCAGGAACGCGGCGATCAGCGCCAGCGCGATAGTGTTGGGCAGCGCACCTTCGGGGCCGAAGGCTCCACCGCTCAGCAGGCCTGCGCGCGCGCCGGTGAAGCCGAGGATGCTCAGCGGCGGCGTGACGACGATGCCCGAAACCGGCAGGCCCAGCGTGGCCAGGCCGGCGTTCCAGCACAGGTGCAGCGCCCAGGCGCCCAGCGGCGTGCCCTGCATCCAGTACAGCTCACCCAGCACCAGTCCCGCCAGCGCAATGTTCAGCATCGCCAGCGAGCTCACGGCAGGGTTACGCGCGTGCACCTGGCTAAACGCCAGCGTGACGACCAGCGAGCTGAGCACGCCGCAAGCGAGCCAGTTCAGGTGGTTCCAGCGCCGCGCACCCAGCGACAGCGGCTCGCGCCGCAACGCCGCAGGCTTGAGCAGGTGCGCGCTCAGCCAGTACAGCAGCACGCCCAGCAGCAGCATGCCCACGCCGCGGAACAGCAGCTCCTCGCACAGCGACTGCACGGCGAACATCTGCCACATCGCCAGCCCGTTCGCGCTGCTGCTGCCTTGGGTATAGCCATACGTCGCGTAACCCGCGCCCAGCTTGTAGCCTCCGCCGATCCAGGCGGGCAGAATGCTGAGGGCGATGGCGGCCAGCGCCAACGCCACGCCATAGGCGAACTGCAGCGCCAGCGGGGCGCGCGCCACAGGGGGACGCGGCACCAGCTGCCGCAGCACCGCCCGCCGGTAGAGCCACAGCACCAGCAGCGCCGGCAGCAGCAGGATCAGATCGTAGAGGCTGTAGTTCGCCAGCCATGACTGCATCTCCACTGCGCTCATTCCGCCACCTCGCGCAGCAGCTGCTCGAACTGCCGGGCGCACTCGTCCCAGCTGAACTGCTGGGCGCGCTGCCAGGCCTGCGCGCTGAGACTTACTCTCAGCGCCGCGTCGCCGGCCAGCCGCGCTGCCTCGCTGAACAGCTCGTCCTGATTCCCTGCCGCGGCGAGCGCGGCGGTGACATGCTCGCGGTGCGCGCCAGCGTCGTAGGCCACGGCGGGCACCCCGTGCCAGGCCGCCTCGACGATCGGCAGGTTGAAGCCCTCCCAGGTCGAGGCGCAGACATACACGTCCAGCGCGTCGTAAAACAGCGGCATGCGCGCGGGCGGCAGGTTGGCCAGCGGGATGGCAGCGCGCCCGCTGATCCACGCCTCGTCGTCCGGGCTACCGATGCCGCACATCACCAGCTTCGCCGCGCTCTGGCGCGCAGCGAGCCACTCCGCCATGTCCAGCAGCACCTGCGTGCCTTTGTACGGCGGATGCTGCTTATGCAGCCGCCCGCAGAAGCCGAGCAGCACGGCGTCGGCGGGCAGCCCCAGCACGTGGCGCGCGGCCTGGCGGCTGGCCTGGCGCGCCGCCGCGTCAGTCGGGTCGGCCGTGCCGTAGTGGTCGCCGCCGAGGTAGATCACGCGGCCTTTCGTGCGCACGGCAGCGCTCTGCTGGTCGTGCAGGAAACAGCTGATGCTGGCTACAGCGCGCGCGCGCGGCTTGTGCACCGCGCGCTCGGAGAAGTCCAGCCAAGCCCAGTTCAGCTTGCCCTTCCAGGAAAAGCCGGCGGTAGGCACGTTGCCGAAGTTGAAGAACACGTCGGGTGCGTTAAGCACGCGCCCCACGCCGTAGTACGGATGCGTGCACGGCACGACCACGTCGTAGCGCGCTCCCTCGGCGCTGAGACGCCGTCGCAGCTTGCGCAGCGCCGTGCAGGCATTGAGTTCCAGCAGTGGCAGCACGCGGTTGACCGGCGCGCCGTAGACGATGATCTCGCGCAGGTTGTAGGGCGCGTCGGCGAAGGTGCCGTCGGTCGTCGGCGTCCAGACGTCGACGCTGTGGCCGTACTGCGTGACCAGCCGGCGGGCGATCTCGTCGACCGTCACGTCGACGCCGTAGCCCAGCATCATCCGCGTAGTGAAGAATGCAACGCGCACGGCAGTATTGTAGGGGGCGCGCCTATCGCTCAGGCTGCGAATGTCTCCTCGTGCACAACGCGCAAGACGATGATCCTTGGCCGCTCCGGATCGTCGTCGTCGAAGTAGCAGTCCACAGCTTCCTTCAGATTCGCGCGCAGCTCTTCCAGATCAACCGCCTGGGTATAGATGCTGTAGCCCAGAGCTCGCGCCAGATACACGCCGTCTACGTCCTGCTCTACATGAAAGATGATCTCGTTGTGTTCAGTCATTGCTTTCGCTTATCGCCTGCCCCGGCAGTACCCGTTTACCCTCGTTCTCAGACGGCGCGCGGACATTTGCATAATCATACCTGCTCAGCCAGGTCAGCGCCCGACGGTTGATGCTGAGCAGCATCTCGCGCTCGGCCAGCAGCGCACGGCTCTGAAAGGCATACTGCAGGTATAGCGGCGCGCTGAAAGAGTCATCCGCAACGCTGAACGGATTAGCAAATGGATCATTAAGCCCGTCCAGCGAGATGTAAAACGCGAAACTGCGGGCGAACGCCGCCCGTTGATCTGCATACAGCAGATCCGTCTGATGGCGCAGGCGTGAAGCCACTCCCAGCAACCGCGCGAGGTCCTTGCGCTGCTGTGCATCGAGTGGGCAGCTCACGCTTGCAGCATAGGCGTTGAGTACTACGAGCAGCCTGGATGAGGCGAACAGCTCGTCGGTACTTGTCGCCTGCGCCGTCTGGCAGCTGCGGCACTCGAACCTGATGTACTCGGCGAGCAGCTCGGATGGCCCGCTGGTGAAAGCCTGTCCTTCAAGCGCGCGGCACAGGCGCAGCCGCTCGCTGATGCCCGGCAGCGGCTCGAAGTAGCGCGCCAGCACTGCCCCGGCCAGCACCGGGTTGCCGGGCACACGCCCCTGATCATTCGCGAACTGGCAGACGTACGAGCTCGGGAAGGCGCGCGGCGGCGTCAGGTCCGGCGCGGCGTTACCGGCCTTGAGCTCGGGCAGCACCCCATCATCCGCGAAGTCCGCCACAGAAGGCTTTGTATGCGAAAGTGCGTTGAGGTAGTGGAACCACGCCCGATCTGGTTCCAGCTTCAAGGCGCTGTCCAAGGCCTGGGCAGCCTTGAGATTGGATCCGGCAGTGCTTGCATCTGCCACTGGTTCGTGGAGTGCCTGATATAGCATAGCGTAGGTTTGGGCGTCCGCTATGCCTGCATCTGCAGCATGTTGCAGCGGCTCGGCGAAGTACGCCAGGGCATCCGCTCGCGTCTTTGCGGTGGCGGGCAGGTTGTAGTCCCACTGGCGACAGGTGTAGCGCATCTGCCAGTAGCGCGGGTCGCTGCCGAAGTCCTTTTCCCACTTTGCCACAGCCGCTTCCGGCAGCAGGCTGCGCGTGCCGGCCTGCCAAGCCCACGGCCCATACAGCCGCCAGGCATTGCGATTGCGCACCGCACGGGCGAAGCGGTCGAACAGTGCGTCACCCGTGGGCTCGAGCCGCCAGCACTGCCAGAATGCCACTGCATACAGGCACAGGCAGATCACTAGCAGCGCACCGATGAGCTTGAGCAGCGCCCGGCACAGCTTACGCCATACGCTGCTTCCCGCTGGTGGCTGTGTTGCCGTTTCTGCAGGCTGTCGTGTTCTCATGCTCGTCCCCTGACCATCTGGCATATCATAACCCCGCGCAGTGCGGCGCGCTACCGCCCCGTATAATCGACGCATGGCGCATATCGTTGTTCCGGAGGCCGAGGCGCTGCTCGACCAGCCCATCGCGGTGCTGGACAAGGGCTTCGTGCGGCTGGTGGACTACCTGGGCGGCGACGCGCGGATCGTCGCCGCGGCGCGCGTGAGCTATGGCGCGGGCACCAAGACGGCGCGCGAGGACCGCGCCCTGATCCACTATCTGTTCCGCAACGCGCACACCAGCCCCTTCGAGCAGGTGCAGCTGACGTTCCACTGCAAGCTGCCAATCTTCGTCGCGCGGCAGTGGATCCGCCACCGCACGGCGCGGCTCAACGAGCTCTCGGGGCGCTACAGCGTGATGCGCGACGAGTTCTACGTGCCCGACGGCGCGCGCGTGGCGCTGCAAAGCGAGGAGAACAAGCAGGGCAGCGGCGACAGCGTGACGCCGCAGTACGCCGCCCGCGTGCTGGAGCTGCTCAAGGCCGAGCAGGCGGCGTTGTACACGGACTACAGCGGCATGGTGGAGGCCGGCGTGGCGCGCGAGCTGGCGCGCATCAACCTGCCGCTGTCGCTGTACACCGAGTGGTACTGGCAGATCGACCTGCACAACCTGTTCCACTTCCTGCGGCTGCGCCTTGACCCGCACGCGCAGTACGAGATCCGCCAGTATGCCGCGGCGCTGGCGCAGTGCGCGCAGGCCGTCGCGCCGCTGGCCTACGAGGCCTTCGAGGAGTACGAGCTCTACGGCGCGCGCTTCAGCAAAACGGAACTGAGACTGATTCGCGATATGCTGAAGAACGCTGGCATCTCGCCGGAGAGCGACCTGGGCGCGCTGAGCAAGCTGCCTGCCAAGCGCCGCGAGGAGTTCGCGCGCAAGCTGTGGGGCGCCGGTCCCGCCGCAGGCGGGATCGAGGTCCCGGACTTCAAGCCCGCCCAGCGCGACGAGCCGCCGGCGCCAGCGGACTAGGGCTGCGCGGCGAGCCGCTGCTGCGCGGCGTAGAGCTTGGGCAGCTCGCTGCCGCTAATGCTCGTAAACTTGTTACTGTCGCGCGCGTAGAGGTTGATGTCCGCGCCGTAGCGCGTGCCGTCGTAATCGTAGACTTCCTGCAGCGTCCAGGGATCGCGGCTGTACCAGGTGTAGTAGTCGTTCTCGATCATCGCGCCGTCCCAGCCGCGGGCTTTGCCGCGCGCGAACATTTTGCCTTCCCAATTGGCGAAGAACAGGGCGTCCAGCGGGTCGGCTGCATCGTAGTCACCTGGGAACAGCTCTGTCTCGTTGATGGCGTCGCCCGTGATGAGCCCGCCGCCGGCGCTGTAAAGGAAGAACGGCTCGGGGGTCATTTTCCAGCTCGACTGATCCAGCAGGATGTACTCGCCCTGGCCATCGTCGCTGCCCAGCGCGCCGTGCGTGGTCACGGTGCCGTCGGGCCAGATGCGCGCGCTCTTCGGCGGGTTGTCCGCCAGCCACTTCGGGATGCGCGCTGCGTACTGGGCATCAACCGCGAGCCCCGCCGCGTCCCAACGCTCGTACATCTCTAGCGGCATCTCGCCCCACACGCCAAAGCCCAGGTTGCAGGCGTCTTTAGGCGGTGGCTGGCCGTCGGCGTCATCCTGCCGCCGCAGTTCGCGGCTGAGCATGTCGGGAATCGGATAGCCATCGGCGTTAACGCTGACGCTGCCCCAGAACTTGTTATCCGGCAGCTCGCCGGCGAACACCGCCCTGCGCTCTTCGAACGTCGGGTCGCCAGGATGAGCGTACATCCAGCTATCCCACTCGCTGTACTGCCCGAGATAGGGATTGGCCGGGTCGTCCAGGCTGCGCACGGCAACCGGATCCTGGCCTCAGCCATAGGCGTACAGCACGCCGGGCTCCTCGGCTGGCGCCGCAGCGGAGGGCTCCACGGGCGGCGGCGGCGCTGCGGCTGGCGCGCTGCGGTACTGCTCCAGGCGCAGCAGCTCGTCCACGTCCGCCGCAAAGACAGTGCTGACCGTGCTCAATGCGCAGATGAGTGTGAGAACTATCCCGATCCTGCAGGCATGCCGCATCGCTGTCCTCCCGGATAATGTACCGAGATTATAACGGCAGATGCGGGGCGCTGCCGCAGGCGCGGCGAGCAGCTGGGGGCTGCGCTAGCCGCCGCTGAGGAAGTACTTCAGCAGCCAGTCCAGGCGCCCGCGCTTCACGTAGTACATGCCCGAGTAGCGCATCACTACTCTGATGCGCGCCCGCATCTCCGGCTTGTAGCAATGCGTCTGGCAATGCCTGCATTTCGGCTTGGGATCGTATGGGCAGGAGGCAAGCCGCCCGCGGGCGTAGCTGAGCAGCGCGCTGCACTCCGCGCATAGCGTGCCACGCGGCGAATGGTGATGCCGCGCGCAGTAGACGTGGATGAAACGCCTGAGGATCGCCAGGTCGCGTTCAACCAGCGCCGCCGCCCGCACGTTCTGCATCGCCTGCGCGCTCGCCATGCTGCGTACTACCCCTTTTCAGAACGGTAACGCCTGCAGGTCGAAGCGCTGCTGCTCGTCGCCTTCCAGGCCGATGCGCAGAGCGGAGGCCGGCAGCTGCTTGCCGCTGTCGGCCAGCGCCTGCTTGACCAGCGCCACCAGGCCGAAGCAGCAGGGCACTTCCATGAACGCCACGCTGATGGACTTGATGCTGTTGCGGCGGATGATTTCGGTCAGCTTGCTTGCATACAAGTCCGCGTCATCCAGCTTGGGGCAGCCGATGAGTAGCGTGCGACCTGTAAGCAGCCGGCGATGGAAGTCCGGATGCGCGAAGGCCACGCAGTCGGCGCTGATCAGCAGCTCGGCGTCATCATAGTACGGCGCCTGCAGCGGCGCCAGCTTGAGCTCCACCGGCCAGTTGCGCAGCTGCGACTGCGGGGCGGG
>Ga0315287_10002813_pt1 | contig 16597 bp, 9 predicted proteins | sample YL17G11_0_MG_FD_205037 | JGI IMG/M metagenome (GOLD analysis project Ga0315287, IMG submission 205037) | Sediment microbial communities from Yellowstone Lake, YNP, Wyoming, USA - YL17G11_0 | ecosystem: Environmental > Aquatic > Freshwater > Lake > Sediment | place: USA: Wyoming | collected...
TTTTTTTTTTTTTCCCCCGCTTTTTTTTGGCGGCGTGGTTTTCCCTCTTTATTCGTGGGGGGGGGGGGGGGGGGGGGGGGGGGGGGGGGGGGGGAGCGGTGAAGAAGGGAGCCCCCTCGCCGCCACCCTCGCGCCCGGTCGGGGTGTGATCCAACGCCCGTGTCGACCCCTCACAGCTCGTGCCAGCACATCTGACTACATAATTTGTGGTGTCGTGGCGGGGGAGTAGGCCGGATACACCTTGGCCACGCCCCCTTTTTTGCGGGGAGGCAATTTTTTTGGAACTTTCGCTGGCCACACCAATGCCTCTCTCCCTCCCCGCGATCGCGACCGACCCACCCACGCACCTGCAGTGAAGCTTACCCCCCCCACCGAACAGCTGATAAAGGGCCCCGGCTCAAGCGCGCCGCTTGTAACGAGCGGGGTGAGCGTGAAGGAGCGACCGGCGTGGCCGCGGCTCATTGGATTTTGTGTGTGCAGAAAAAAAAGGGGGGACGGGAGAAGGCGTGGGTGTGACGCGCGAGGTCACACCACGCGACGAAGAAGAGGATGTAGGGGTGGCGCCTCTCAGCCCGAGGAGGAGAGACAAAGGTGTGTGCACGGGGTATGGGGCCGGCGTGGGGAAAAGTGACGGGGAGACGGGGAAGAGAGCACCGCGAGAATGGTCGAATGAGGAAAGCAGCGCAGAGGGTTGTTTTCAAAACACGGCCGAATAGAGCGGAAGGGCTCACCAGGAAATGGCACCCGAGGTCTGCTCGACCTGATAAAGCTCTAGCCTGGACGGTATCCGACCTCAACCTGCGAGCTTCCTGCCAGATGGCGGCCTCCCTGCGAGGCGGGCCTGTTCTTTTACTAGGCGCGGCGGGAGCCTCGCCACCCCGGCCCAACGCATGCGACGCCCCAATGCTGCTACCAGCCATTCCCAGACCCGATGCCGGCAGGGGCAGGACCGGCAGGGAATTTATGAACCATCGACGCATAGAAGGGCGCAAAGCAACGTTGGCTGCCGCGACTGGTGGCGGTGAAGACAATGTCGACGACCCTGCCACCCCGCCCCTCCTCCCCGCCTGGGCCACCGCCCCGGCCGTCGCCTGCCTCCCCATCGCGCCCGCCCTGCCGGCCATCACCGCCCACCTGGCCTCCAACCCCGTGCTCGTCCTGGAGGCCGCGCCCGGGGCGGGCAAGACGACGACGGTCCCGCTGGCCCTCGCACTGGGCATGGGCGTGCGCGTGCTGGTGGTGGAGCCCCGCCGCCTGGCCGCCCGGGCGGCCGCCCGGCGGATGGCGGGCCTGCTGGGCGAGCGCGTGGGCGAGCGGGTCGGCTTCCGTGTGCGGGGGCAGGCGAGAGTGTCGGCGCAGACGGTGGTGGAGGTGGTCACGCCCGGGCTGGCGCTGCGCGCGCTGGCGGGGGCGGCCGCAGCGGCGGCACAGGCACAAACCCATTGCGCCGCCTCCACGACCTCCTCCACCCCGCCCCCTCCGCCTCACCGCGTGCCGCTCGCCCGGTTCGGGGCCGTCATCCTGGACGAGGTCCACGAGCGGGGTATCGAGACGGACGCCTGCCTGGCCCTGCTGGCCGCGCACTCCCCGCTCCGGGCCGCCCGCCCGGATTTGAGGGTGGTGGCCGCCTCGGCGACGCTGGGCGGGGGGCTGGCAGGGCGGGTGGCCGGCCTGCTGAGTGGCGGCGGCGGCAGCGGCGGCGGCGGCGGCCCCGCCCCGCCCTCCCCGTCCATCCTCACCCTCCCCGAAGGGCGAGCATTCCCGGTGCGCACCCTGTATGCGGGGCCGCCGGCGGGCAGCCGGGACCGGGACCTGGCGGCTGCGGTGGTGGGCGGGCTGTCAGCCGGGTGGGCGGCGCTGGGGGGCACGTCCGGCGACGCCCTCGTCTTCCTGCCGGGCGCCCGCGAGATCCGGGCCTGCCAGGCCGCGCTGGCGGCCTCCGCCCTGGCGTCCTTCACGGTCGTCCTGCCCCTGTACGGCGCCCTGCCCGCGGCGGACCAGGACGCGGCCCTGCGGCCCGGGCCGCCCGGCGACGGGCGGCGGCGCGTCATCCTGTCGACCCCCGTCGCGGAATCCTCCCTCACCGTCCCGGGTGTCCGCCTGGTCGTCGACGCCGGCCTGGCCCGCACGCCCGCCGCCGACGCGGGCAGCGGTCTGGACAAGCTGGTCACGGGCCCCATCCCCCAAGCCAGCGCGGACCAGCGCCGGGGGCGGGCGGGGCGGACGGCGCCGGGCGTGTGCGTCCGCCTGTGGACGGAAGCCTCCCACGCCCGCCGCCCGGCGGGCGGTGTGCCGGCCGTGCTGCGGTCGGACTACGCGCCGACGGCCCTGGTGCTGGCCAGAGTGGGGTTGGCGGACGCGGTCGGCGGGTTGGCCTGGTTGGACGCGCCGCCACCGGGCGCGCGTGCTGCCGCGACACGCCTGCTGTACTGGCTGGGGGCGCTGGTCGAGGGTGGCGGGGCGGCGGCCGCCCCCACGCTCACGCCCGCGGGGGCCGCCATGGCCGCCCTGGGCGCCCACCCGCGCCTGGGCCGGATGCTCCTGGTGGCGGCAGACCTGGGCGTGCCCGAGCTGGGGGCGGTCGTGGCCGCGCTGGTGAGCGCGGGGCGGGATATCCTACCCCGCCCCGTGAAGGGCGGTGCGGGCCACGCCCTGGGCGCGGATTTGGGCGTGCGTGTCCTGGCCCTCGCCGGCGCCGGGCCTGGGGCGGGCCTGGTCGATGGCAGGGCTGCCCGGAGCGTGCTGGACGACGCGGGCGTCTTGTACGGGCAGCTGCGCCGGGTGGTGGCCGGGCGGCGACTGGGCGCGGCTGAGGGTTCGGGTGAGGCCGAGGCCGAGGACGACGGCGACGACGAGGCCGGCGGCGGCGTCGACACGACCGACGAGGAAGGCGAGGAAGAAGAGGGCGCCGAGCCGCCTGGCGACCCTGGCCAAAACAACCTGCTGCCCTGCTACGGGCGCGGCCCGGCCGCCCGGGCCGGCCTTGCGGCCGCGGCCGCCGCCCAGGCCGGCCACGCGTCCCTCCTCCTGGGTGCCCTCCTGGCGTCCGCCTACCCTGACCGCGTCGCGGTGCGGCGCGGACGCAGCAACCGGGCCCGGGACACCGCCTTTGACCTGGGCGGGTGGGAGGGGGGTGAGGGAGGGGGCGGCTCGGCCGCCCGGCTGCCCGACCCGGACGACCCCCTCCAGTCCTCCCCGCTCCTCGCCGTCGCGGCCCTGGCCACCTCCGCGCCCGGGCGGTCGCCCGTCATCCTGGCGGCAGCCCCTGTGGACGCCGATCACCCCGCCACCGCGTCCATTCCGGGCCTTGTCGTGCGGGAGGCGCGTGCCGAGTGGGTGACAGGCGGGGCGGCCGCCACCTGGGTGCTGGCGGCCCGCCGCGTCGTCCGGCTCGGCGGGGCGGTCGCGGCCGAGGAGGCGGTCGACCCGTCGTCCCTGGGCGCGGCCGCTTTGGAGGCTGCAGCGGTGGTGTTGGCCGGGTCTGTCGGCCTGGCAGCGTGCGGCGCCCCGCCGGCCTTCCTGGCCGCCCGGGCCCGGGCCGCCTGGTGGCATGCGAGCAGCGGTGGGGGGAGCAGCGGCGGTGCCAGCAGTGCCCCGGACCTTTCCGAGGCCACCCTCGCGGCCTCCTTGCCGGCCTGGCTGCCTGGCCTGCGCGCGGCCCGCACGGGCGCAGACCTGGCGTCCCTGCCCTGGGTACACGCGCTGGCAGCCTTGCTCACGCCGGACGTGTGGGCCGAGGTTGACAGGGCAGCCCCGGGCGAGTGGGAGGCAGCGCCGGGGGTGAGGGTCGGCCTCTGTTATGCCGACGCCCCTCCTGTCGCCCTGGTGCCCCTGGACGTCGCGTTCGAGGCGGGGCTGGCGACCGGCGCGCCCCCACCACCCGCGGTGGGGGTGGCTCTTGTCCTGCCTGGCGACGGGAGCAGCAGCGCCCAACCTCTAGCCCAGGCACCCTCGCTGGAGGCCCTGTGGAAAGAGTGGCCCCGCGTGCGGGCGGCGTTGCGGCGCCGCCCCGGTGGTGGGAGCAAAGAGAAGAAGGACTGGCCAGAGTTGGCTCCGGGTGGGTTGGGTGCGGGAGTGGGGACGCCGGCGGCAGGCGGGGCGGCGAAAGGGAAGAAGAAGAAAGGGAAGAGATAGGGAAAGAGAGTAGAATTCATTCTAAACGTGCACAGCACGCACGCCCAACCTATGAATATCACATGCTCGCACGCCCGCATTATCATCACCCACCCCCGCATCCAAGCTCACCGCCGCAACATCACCAACAGGAACAGCAGGGCCACCCCGCCCGCCGCCAGCGCGCCCTGCCTCCGCCGGGCGGGCGAGTGAAAGACCCGCTTGAACCGGGTGGCCGCCCCTGCCAGCCCTGCCTGGGCGATGGACATGGAGTCGGCCATCGAGTCCAGGAGCGTGTGCTGGCCCTCCACCTCGGCGTGGATGCCGTGGGTCATCTAGGTGATCGAGCGAGTGAGGGAGCGGGGATGGGGATGATGAGAAAACGGGCCGGGTTGAGAAAAGAAAGAAAGAGCGCAGGGTGCCCGCCCTCTCCTTCGACTCACCGCACGCAGCGCCCCCACCCGGTCGCCCAGGGCGTCAATTTCCCGGTCATTGTCCCGCTCCAGGGATTCAGGGTCGACCTTACATATATATATATAGGTGAGAGAGAGAGAGAGAGAGATGGGCGTGAGCGAGCAAGCAGCGTTTTTTCAAAGCTCGCATTTTACCGTCGCTTCTCTCCCCTGCGCGCTCACCGAGCTGCTGCCAAACATGGGACCGCGCCGGCCGGTGCTCATGCACGGCTGGGGTGAGCAGGTGGGAGGCGTATGTGTGCGCGTGTGCAGAGAGGCGCGTGCGATATGGAGAGGAACGACGAGCGCGCGCAGATGAACGAAGTGCGAGTTTGATTTTTGTTTTTTAAGCTCCAGTCTAGCTCCAGTCTCTCATCAACCGCCCGGGGGTAACGCAACCTGTGTGTCACGCAGCCGCCACCCAATGACCACCCCACCCCCGCCTACCGACCCGGCGTACGATGACCCCTTGCCCTGGCCCGCCCCGCTGAGCCTGCTCCCGCCCTCCCCTCCCCGCGGGCGGCGCCCCAGCAGCAGCAGCGCTGCACCCACCACCCGCCGCCGCCCGCCGCTCTCGCCGCCGCCCTCGCCGCCCACGCACCGGGCCCGGCCTGCCGCGCCACCCACCACCTGGTGGGGAGAGGATACAGGCTTGGAGAATATCATGGCGCGCCTGGGGCTGAGCAATGTGGAGGGCGGGCCGGTGAGGGCAGAGAGAGAGAAAAAGAGGAGGTTGAGACAGGACAGGGAGGCCAACCATCCCCTCCTGTACATCTCTCTTTGCACTCTCACGCGCCACTCTCGACACCGCTTCTCACCACCTCTCCCCACCAACCTGTGTAGACCCCACCATTTTTGTCCTCGTCCTCCAAGCGCCGCAGGGGCCGGGAAGCCCAGGAGGCCGCCGCTGCGGCGGCCACCGCTCAACGCGGCCCCACGGTGGCCATGTGCGCCTGCTGTGGCCGCCCGAAACGGGCGCGGCGGGGCGTGGGGGAGAGGGGGGGTGGAGGCGCAGTACCCACCACACCGCGCCCTCCGCCGCTCCACCCGGGGGTCGTGCGGGTGCGGTTAAGCGGAGAAGAAGGAGGCGGGCCGGTCGTGGGGGCCATCCCACCTGCTGCCCCCGCACCGCAACCTCACCCTCGCCCGCCCGTGCCCTTCACCCCGCGCCCCCGCCACCGGGTGGACCGGGTGGACCGGTTCCAGTAAGTCAAAAGCAGAGACCGCGTCCTCACGGTTCATCTTTTGTGGCGGCTCTACCCTCACGTCTCAACCACCACCCTTCTCCCCCTCCAAAAGTGAGTTCCAGGCCGCCTGGGCGGCGGACCCTTTCCTTGCCGTCGGCGGGGACGCCCGCCACCCGCACCGACCGCGCGGGGCGCTGTCGGCAGCCTTCGCTGCAGAGCACGCCTCCCTCGCCCGGGCGGGGTGGGGTGCATAAGCAGAGAAGAGAGAGAGGTGTGCGTGTGTGACTGAAGCCTTTTTTTTTTTTTTTCGGTTTCAAAACCACGTTTTTCTTCACAACGTCCCAAACGCCCGGTCGCCCGCGTCGCCCAGCCCAGGCACGATATACCCCCGTTCATCCAACTCCGCATCAATCATGCCCGCATAGACCTTCAATCTTGGGAACCGCTCGCCCAAGGCTTTCAGCGCGGGCGGCGCGACGACTGCGCACACCAGGCGGACGTTGCCCACGTCCGCCCCGCGGGCCACCAGGTCGGCCATGACCTGGACCACCGTCCCCCCCGTAGCCAGCATGGTGTCCACCACCAGGATGCGGTCGTCGGGCGACAAGGAGGCGGGCAGCTTGTTCAAGTAGGGCGTGGCCATGAGCGTCGCCTCATCCCGGGCGTAGCCGACGTGGTACGTCTCCGCCTGGGGCAGCACCGTGCCTGCCTGCTCTAGGAGCACCAGGCCCGCTCGCAGGATGGGCACCACCTTGACCGGGCGGTTGGGGTCGACAAAGGTGCAGTCCGCGGTGCCGCAGGGCGTCTCGACCTGGCCGTCCAGTGTCGGTAGCCAGTCCTGGGCGACGGCCTCGTAAATCAGGTTCCGCCCCAGCTCCGCCAGGGCCGACCGGAAGACGGGAGGGGGGGCGGCGGCGTTGCGGGCGACGGCCAGCCAGTGCTTGCAGAGGGGATGGGAGGGGACGTAGACCTGTGGAAGGGGCGGGACAGGGGGCGTGAGAAAGTGGAATGCACAAGGGAGGGGAAGGTTCGTTTGTTCGCTCTCTATCTCTTGCCGCACTGCAGGCTGCCTTTCTCGAGCGCCCGCGCCTCAACTGGCAGTTCCACACACACTGGCATGCAGCCCGTGTGTCAAAGTATGCCGCCCACACGATGAGCAGTGTGTGAAAGATACACACTCGCGGCCCCTCTGAAAACTCACCAAGAGCTGGCCGCCGGGCGGGCCGGCGGACGCGACATGCGAGGGGGGCGCGCGTTGACAGGGGACCAGTCGAGCAGGGGCTATGCTACGGGGAGGACGCAGACCCGGGCTGGCTGCCCCCCGGCCAGGGAGTGACCGGGCGTGCATGGCGTGGTCGCGTGAGGGCGGGTGCGAAGGAGAGGAATGGAAATGTGAGAAGGGCACACTGACCATCACACCATCATCGACCACCATCTCAGATCATCAAACACACGGGGGGCACGCCCAGCCCCACGACGCCCGCCACCTATCGCGCTCATGTGTGCGAGTGCTTTGTTTTCACAACACCTGGCTCTCTCTACGTCCGCCCCTCCGGCCCTCCTTCTCAACCGCCGCGTCCACCGCGGCCCACACCGCCTCGCCCGCTCCACCACCACCACCACCACTGCCTCCCCTCCTCAAGACCAGCCCCCGCTCATCCACCCACCTCAACCACGCCCGCCAGTGTGGATCGGACGCCAGGGTGTGGCGAGCGCCCACGACGATCAGCCCCCGCCGTGCCCGGGTCAGGGCGACGTTCAGGCGGCGGGCGTCGGCCAGGAAGCCGACGCGGCCGGCCGGGTTTGACCGGACAGCGCTGAACAGGATGACCTCCTTCTCCCGGCCCTGGAACCCGTCCACCGTGCGGACCTCGACCGCGGCCAGGGCCGGGGAGCCGGCGGCGTCTAGGGCCAGCCGCAGGGCCCGTGCCTGGCCGGCGTATGGAGTGATAACGCCGATGCTGTCAGGGTGGAGCACGGCGGACGGCGGTCCACTCCCACCACCACCACCGCTCCCCATCACCAGCAGGCGCGCGGCCGCGAGCACGGCCGCGACCTCAGCCGCGTTGGCGTAGGAACCGCCAGCGTCGGGAGACCGGGCATCCGGCCCGCCGCCGCCACCGTCGCTCGTGTGGAAGCCGACCCCGCCCGCCCGGACCTCCACGCCGCCCTCCACGCTGATAAAGGCGACGGGCGACCGAGCGTCCGGCCAGGGAAAGGACCGGGGGGGCGCCCGCTCCCGGCCGCCCACCCCGTCCAACAGCTTGCTCCCGTAGAAGCGGGCACTCGGGAAGGCGGAGATGGCCGGGTGCATGCGGTACTGCGTGTCCAGCAGGGCGGTGGCCACGCCCGCGGCCGCCGCGCGCTCGAAAAGGGACACGCCCAGCCCTGCGCTCAGGGCGTCCTGGGAGACAACCGTCGGCGGCAGCTGGGCCGGATCGCCGACCAGCACGGCCGCCCGGCACCGCCGCAGCAGGGCCACCAATGCAGCGGGTTCCGTGGCTTGGGAGGCCTCGTCCAGGGCGACCAGGCCGAAGGACAGGGCGGCCAGGGTCGGGTCGCCCGCGCCGATGCAGGTGGCCGCGACCACGTGCGCCCGCCCCAACACTCGCGCCGCCGCGGCCTCTTGCAGCTGGGCCGCGCGTTCCCGCTCTGCCCGGGCGGCTGGCCCGCCCGACGAAGCTGCTCTAGCCCGGGACGCGGCTGCCAGCTTGCCCGTCGGGCTGTCGGCGATCAAGGCCGCCAGGGTGAGGTGGCGCAGGTCGGGCGACGCCTTGGCGGGCGGGCCCACCCGCACGATGCGCAAGGGTGGCTGCTGTGCATCCAAAGACGATGCCTCTACCAGGGCCCGCACCAGGTTGTCCACCGCAATGTTGGAGGCGGCGGTGACAAGGATTGGGACGGGGCGCGGGGAGGCAGAGGACGCAGGGTTTGACGGGGATGGGTCGTTGGCGGCCTCCCTCCCACCACCAGCCGTCGCGTGCGGGTCGGGCGCCGCGTGCCGGGAGGGCGGCTTCAGCACGGACCGCCGCACAACCGCCGTCAGCAGGGCGGCCAGGGTGCGCGTCTTCCCTGTCCCGGGCGGGCCCTGCCACAGCGTGAGCGTGCGGGAGAGGGCGGCCACCGCGGCGGCGGCCTGGGAGGGGTTGAGGCCAGCGACCGGGGAACGCAGGTCCGCGGCCGCGGCGGCCCGGGCGGGCTTGGCAGCCCCACCCGTTGCCCAGGGTGGTAAGATAGCTGCGGCAGCCTCAGCGGCCACGGGCGTGGTCGGCCCGCCCGCCCCGGAGGCCAGCGCCCGCCGCAGCCCCGCACAGGCCCCATCCTCCGGCGTCCGGGTCGGCGGGGCCGGGTTACAAAAGTCGGCCAGGGCGGCCACGCACCGGTCGTGCGGGGTCTGGGAGACGTGAAGGTCCAGGCGCCACCCCCCAGACGCGATAGGCGAGGTCGCAGAGGGGCGTTGGCGGTTGGCTGTGGACGACGCGCTGCCCAAAATGCGCGCGGCCGCGGCTGGGGAGACCGCCACGCGCAGCCAGGTGGTGGAATAGTCGAGCAGGACGCCCTCCGTGCCGCCACCGTCACCATCAAAAAGCCCGCTGACCGTCCCACCGGGTGGGGTCATGAGGACGGCGTCGCCCGGGGTGAAAGCGTGGAAGGGCAGGAGCGCGCCGGGCCGGGCGAGGGAGAGGCGGAGGAGGGGGTCGCCAAAGAGCGCGCCTGCCCGGCTGATGGTGAGGCCGAAAAGGGCGGCACCCGCGGCGGCCAACCGGGCTTGGGGCCAGTCCCGGAGGCGGGCCAGCGTCTCCGCCCGCTCCACCTCCAGCTCGGACGCGAGGGCGGCCGTGAGGGTGGTCTGGTGGGCGACCAGGAGGGCGCGCTCCGCACTCTTGCGGGCGCCCCGGGCACGCGTCACCCGCTTTTGGGAGGTGGTGGGGTCGGGCGAGGCCAGCTGCATGGCCGGCACAGGCCCGCCCGCATGCTTCAGCAGGGCCTCCGTCGCCAGTTCAGGCGTTATGAGAGGAAAAGAGGGCGGAGCGGTGGTGGTGGTCCTTGAGGTTGCTCCCTGCACCCCCCCCCTCACGCTTGCCCGCCCCGCCGCGACGGCCGCGATGGCGCCCAGGGCCGCGGCTTCCTCCGCGGCGCGCTCACGGGCGGCGGCTGTAGCGCGGGCGGCTCTGGCGGACGCCGCGATGCGGGAGGCCGCGTCCGCCAGAAGGTCGGCCTGGGAGGCGGAGTGCTTGGTCGGCCGGCGGTTGCGCGCCGGCGCGCCGGCCGGGTCGGCCTTTTTCTTCGTCTTGGACGAGGTGGTCCGCTTGCCGCCGCCGCCCCCGCCTCGGCCGGCGGCGGCTCGGAGAGAGAGCATATGTGTGGGTGTGGGTGGGTGGCTCACAGGTCAGAGGAGCGGCATGTGGGAGCTTGTGCGAGGGAATGATTTTAGGAACGAATGAAAACGTCGAAGGAAGAAACGACGCACACTCGCTCACTTCATCACTAAATACGCTCTCTCCACGCACCAAAACCATGGCCGAGCCCCCGCGCGAATGAGGTGAGCGCCTGGGGTGGTGTTCCTGGTCACACACACTGGCAAGGCCCTCCTAGTGCATAGGCGCACGCGCGCATGAGGAAAGGAGCGAGAGGCAACACACTCGCTCACGCATGCCCCCCTTCTCCCCCCCTCCAGCCTGGCCGCCCGCGCCACCTCAGCCGCTGCCCGCCGCCTGATGCACACCAGCTGCTGGGCGGGCGTTCAAAGACCAGGCACTGCGTGTGCTGCCGTGTCAACAGCAACCACAGGCGGGCGCTACTGCTCACATCCCCTCGCGCCGTCGCCGCCGCCTCTGCGCCACCGCCACCACCACCACCACCACCTCGCCGGCCGGGCGCCCCTTCCCATGAGCGGGCCCGCGCCCGCCTCCAACCCCGCCAACAAGCGGTCCGCCAGCTCGGACCCGCCGACCGGGGCGGCCCGCGGCATGGCATCATCCAACCCACCGGACTCGCCGGCCGCCGCCCGCCTGCTGGAGGGGATTGATCCTCAGCCCCTGCCCCCTGCCCTCCAGGCCTGGGCGGACAGCCTCCCCGGTGACCTACGCTACGTCCTGGACGCCATTGCGGCCGCGGGCGGCGCTGCCTGGCCCGTGGGCGGGTGCGTGCGGGACGTCCTCTGCGGGCGGGTGCCCCGGGAGGTGGACGTGTGCACCTCCCTGACGCCCGAAGCGTTGGTGGCCATCTTCCCTGACGCCGTCCCGCACAGGCAGACGGGCGGGGCCTTCCTGACGACCTCCATCACCCGGGGCAGCGTCGTCCTGGAGGTGACCACCATCCGCACGGAGGGCGCCTACGTCGATGGCCGCCGCCCGGAGCGCGTGGACGCCGCGGACAGGCTGGTGGATGATTTAGCGCGCCGGGACTTTACGATCAACGCCGCCGCCGTCGACGTGGGCCGGGGCTTGCTGCTGGACCCGTACGGCGGGGCGGGCGATGCGATGGCGGGCGTGCTGCGCTGCGTGGGCGACCCGGCCGCCCGCCTGGTGGACGACGGCCTGCGCGTGTGGCGGGCCTACCGCTTCCTGGACGCGGGCCCCGCCGGCCAGCGCACGCCCGACGCCGCCCTGGCGGCCGCCCTCGCCTCCCCACCCGTCCAGGCCGCGGCCGCCCGGGTCTCCCGGGAACGCGTCTGGGAGGAGCTGGCCAAGGTCCTGGTGGGCCAACACGCCGCGGCGGTGATCCGGGTGATGGCGCAGCAAGGCGCCCTCGCGACCGCGCTTGGCGACCCCGCCGTCGATACGGCGCCCACTGCCCCGGGCGTCCTCGCCCAGGCCGACGTCCTGCCGGCCTGGCGCCGCCTGCACGCCCGGGCCCGGGCGACCGGGTTGAACCCGCACTCGGGCGAGCCGACGGCAAAGGGCGGGGCGGCGAGCAGCGCGCCGCCTGCCCGCCCAGGTGCCTCGCCCTCCTGCGAGGACGCGCCCCCGCCTCCCTTCCTGCATGCCACCCCGCCGCCGCCCCGGTTTGTGTTGGCCCTTGACCTGGAGGCGACCTGTGATGCGCCCAAGTCGCCCCAACCCCAGGAAGTGATCGAGGTTGGGGCCGTCCTGCTGGAGGTGGTGGAGGGGGGCCCACCGCCACCAGGCGCGCGCGCGCGCGCAGGCGGGGGGGGGGATGCCGACCTGGAGGGCCCGCCCTTGACCCTCACGCCCGTCGCCGAATTCCACTCCCACTGCCGCCCCACCCTCCACCCCACCCTGTCCGACTTTTGCGTCACCTTCACGGGCGTCACCCAGGCGGACGTGGACGGGGCACCCGGGCTGGCCGAGGTGCTGGCCTCCCTGACGGCCTGGCTGGTGGAGCGCGGGGCGTTGGCGGGCGTGGCGGACGCGGGCGGGCCCGGCAAGTTTGTGGCCGCCACGGTCGGCGACTGGGACTTGGAGACCCTCGTCCCGCGCCAGCTGGAGGCGGTGGCGGGCAGTGCGGGTGGTGGGCGGGACCCGGCCGACGATGACGCCCCCCCCGCCCCGCCAGCCCTCGCCCCCCCGCCCTGGGCGGCCGCCTGGTGCGATGCGGGCGTGCTCTACCGCGAGCACTACCTCCGCCCGCGCGCGGGGCTGGCCCAGATGCTGGGCGACCTGGGCCTGCCCCTCGCGGGCCGGCCACACGCGGCGCTGGCCGACGCCCAGGGCCTGGCCGTGCTGCTGGCCCGCCTCGCGGCCGACGGGGCGGCCCCGCTCGTCACCCGGTCGGCCAGCGGCGGGGTGGCGGCGTACGTGGGCGATGCGCCCGACCTGGCCGTCGCCCGCATCGCCCTCCTCCTGGCGGGGGCGGGCCCCGCCGCGGCCGGGCGGGCGGCCAAGGCGCTGAAGCTGGGGCGGCATGAGGCCAGGCGGGTCGCCAAAGCGGTCGCGGCCGTCGGCCGCCTGCCCGACGGCTCGGACGCGGCGGCCATGCGCCTCTTCCGGGCGGCGATGGGGTCCCAGCTGGTGTTGCAGCTCCTACTGGAAGCGTCCCTGAGTGCCGGCGGCGACACCTCTGCCCGCCTGGACGCATTTGTGGAGGAGTGGCGGCGGTTGCCGCCGCTCAGGGCAGGCGCGGCGCCGTTGCTGGATGGGGCCGCCCTGATGGCGGCGACGGGCCTCAAGCCGGGCCGCGAGCTGGGCAGGCTGAAGGACTGGTTGTGGCGGGTCCAGGTGGAGCGGGACCTGGGGAGCGTGGAGGAGGTGCGGGGCGTGCTGGAGGGCCTGGAGTGGAGGGGGACGGATTGCTCCCAGTGGCCAGGTATGGAATGGACTTGAACAACAAATGATGGGACGCAAAAAAATCAAATGACACACCACGCGCCTCTCGCCTTCTCGCTCTAACGCCCCAGCCCCCCTCCCAATCACGCGCGCCTGCTACTCCCGCGCCCCGAAGATGGTGGAACCGACGCGCACGTTGGTGGAGCCCATGCCGATGGCGGCCTCGAAGTCGCCGCTCATGCCCATGGACAGCTCCAACAGGGGCGTGATGGAAGCACCGTTACCCGCGAGCGCGGCCACGATGGCGGCCCGGGTGTCCGCCAGGCAAGCAAAGTTCTCGGGCCGGGACGTGTAGTCGGGCTGGCCGATGGTCATGAGGCCGGCCAGGCGGAGGCAAGGGCAGGCGGACGCGACATGGAGCGCGAGCGCGGGCGCGTCGGCCGGGGCGACGCCGTGCTTTGAGACTTCCCCAGACGTGTTGACCTGGACCATGACGGCGAGCGGGCCGGCCGCGGCGGGGCGCAGGCCCGCGGTCAGGGCGGCGGCGACGGCGGCGTCCAGCTTGGAGGCGAGCTTGGGGGAGTCGACGGCCTCCACGCACGCCAGGTTGGGGACGCCGTCTGGTGAGAGAAAAATGAGGAGGTTTGTAGGTGGAGAGGTCCGCAAAGAAAAACTCCTCTCCCTCTCGCTCTCGCTCTCTACATCACACAACTCACCGACTAGCGCCTTGGCCTTGTTGCTCTGCAGGTGGCCGATGAAGTGCCACCGTATGTCGGCGGGCAGGGCGGGCGCCTTGTCGAGGAGTTCCTGGAGAGAATGAGACCAAGGGAATGAGAGGGTTGGAGAAAAAGAAAAAAAGACAAAACACAAAAACACAAAAACACGCCGGGGTTGCTTTTTCCCGCTCCCTCCTCCTCCATTACCTGGACATAGTTTTCCCCGAAATCGCGGTGGCCTGCCTCGTACGCTGCCCGTACGGCCTCCATCGGCTTGGTTTTGGAGACGGCGACCAGGCGGACGGGGGGCGCCTGGAGCGGGCGTTTGGCTGCCGCGGCCGCGACGCGGGCGACGACCTCGGCCAGGGCGCCCGCGACGCTCGCGGTGGCCATGGTGAGAGTGTGAATATCGGTAGAGATTGGCAGCGCGCTACACGATGGCAGGGTGTGAGGTAGACGAGGTGGCGCGGGTGTGTGAGAAGGAAGCAAAGCGGCCCTGCCGAATGTTTCTCTGCCACAGTGGTTTCTCTCTCTTCATACCGTTCTTTATTTCAATCCCACGCCACCACATCATGCCCCGCCCACCCAAAGTCGCGGTCGGCGGCCCCGGCGTGCGGGCCGCCCCCTTCCGGGTCTCGCCCTGGCAGCAGGCCCGGCGTGGTGGAGGTGGGGGTGGTGCGGTTGCGGCAGCAGACGCGAACGACGGCCAGAGCGACGCCGACGATGGGCCTTCCTCGCCCTCGCCCTCGCCCCCCGCCGTCTCTGGCGGCTCGTCCGCAGAGGAGGAGCCAGGCACCGACACCCTGCGCCTGGCCGGCCCCGCCTTGTTCGCCTACTACCCCCCCGGCGTGCTGCCACCCCCCATCCCGGGCGTCCTGGCCGACCCGTTGGCGGGCGAGTCGGCCGTTGCCGGCCGCCTGGTGGATGAGGAGGGGAGGGGGGCGACTGTGTGGGCCGTGGGCGCGTCCCTGGCCGACGCCGCCCTTGCGGGAGTCCCCGCGGACTGTTCCTTTTCCGCGGGCGACCGCCTGGTGGCGCTGGGCCTGCACGGCCCGCGGGCGGGCGGCGCGCACGTCACGGCCGTCCTGGCCCAGGCGAGCGGCGGGGATGGTGCCAGCCTGGCCGCCCCGCCGGCCGACGGGCCGCGGGGGCGGGAGGCGCGGGCGTTGCTGTGTGGGGCCGGGTGCGCGCCGGCGCGGGGGGCGGCGCCGCGGCTGCGGTTTGTGTGCGAGACGCTGCTGGTGCGTGTGAGATGGGAAAGGAGAGAGGAGAGGAGGAGGTTGAGACAGGCTGCCGGAGAGGAGAAGGTTGAGACAGGCTGCCGGAGAGGAGAAGGTTGAGACAGGCTGCCGGAGAGGAGAAGGTTGAGACAGGCTGCCGGAGAGGAGAAGGTTGAGACAGGCTGCCGGATAGGAGAAGGTTGAGACAGGCTGCCCCAACCCCCCCGGGGGCGGCCTAGCTTTTTCTTTTTTCTCTTGCCACGCCCGGGCTGTCTGTTAGCGGCCGTGCGTGTGCGTGCTTTCAACGTGCAGCACTGTGATGCGCGCCGTCCTCACATTGCAATCTCTCACCTTCTCTCCTCCTCCTCTCTCCAGGCCGGCCCCGACGCGGTCGCACACCTGACGCACGCTGCCCCTGTGCTCTTGACAGACCCGCCTCCCCTCCTCAACACAGGCCGTTTTGAGCTGACCGGGTGGGCGGCGGGGGGCGGGGCGGGCGGGACGGTGCCGCCCCACGACGCAGGCCCGCCCCAGCACGAGCCGGGCGACCCTCTGTTCGATGCCGAGTTGGACGGGTGAAAATGAGGGGAGTTTATTATCATTATTATTATTGGGATGAGAGTTTTGTTAGATGCGAGCAGGCGGGCACCACACACGCCGTCCACGCTTCCTGGCTGCAGTTTGCGCACCCACGCCACGGACACGTCACTGTGGAGGCGCCGTCGACAGGACAGGGGGCGTCGTGGCTGGGTTTACCCTTGGGTTTACGCCTGTTTGCGCCTTGGGTTTGGTTTACCCAGGCATGTTTATGCCTTGGGTTTGGTTTACCCAGGCATGTTTATGCCTTGGGTTTACCCACCTTTAAGACCCGGCTCCAACCTGTCGCCCTGCAGGAGTGGAAGCCCCCGCTCAGCACCGCCATCTGGTGGGGGGTTGGGAAGCCGCACACGCTGGCCAGCTACGAGGCGGAGGCGTCCAAGTACACGCGCGCGGTGACACGCTCGTCCCTGGCCACCCCGCCCGTCCGCGTCGTGGAGGCCAACCTGTGGCGGGCCCGGTCCGAGGCGGGGACGTCTGACCGGGCCGCCCTCGGCCGGGTCCGGGACGGCAAGGGCGCCGACGGCGGCGGGTTTACCCTTTTAGGTTTACGCTTGTTTACGCCTTGGGTTTACCCAGGCATATGATCAAATCACATACTTGTACGCATGAAAAATAGGGTAATGGAAGCCAGTGCCCGATGGTCTGTCTACTGGGTGGAAGAACTCTTCACCTTGTCGGTTGGCGATCGGTCACCGTCCCCCCCCCTGAAAAGCGCTATAGCTCAGCGGTAGAGCGCCGGGCTCATAACCCGGAGGCCGGCGGTTCGATCCCCCCTGGCGCTAGTATACCTTTTTGGGTGGGCGGTGGCGGGGCGCGGGGGCGCGGGCACGCGGGATAAAGAGGTGAGAGAGATGCATGGATGGGATGGGAGGTCCATTCTCAACCTCTCTGTTCCCTCTTTATTTTTGCTGCCCGCCATGTCGCCACGGACACACACACACGAGCCGATAATCGCGGTTCGATCCCCCCTGGCGCTAGTATACCTTTTTGGGTGGGCGGTGGCGGGGCGCGGGGGCGCGGGCACGCGGGATAAAGAGGTGAGAGAGATGCATGGATGGGATGGGAGGTCCATTCTCAACC
>Ga0315287_10002814_pt1 | contig 16596 bp, 12 predicted proteins | sample YL17G11_0_MG_FD_205037 | JGI IMG/M metagenome (GOLD analysis project Ga0315287, IMG submission 205037) | Sediment microbial communities from Yellowstone Lake, YNP, Wyoming, USA - YL17G11_0 | ecosystem: Environmental > Aquatic > Freshwater > Lake > Sediment | place: USA: Wyoming | collected...
GAAAATGTTTATAGATCCAAAGTCCAAAGCCCAAAATCGCGGATTGGGATAATCGCAATTGGTTCAATGGTTTATCCTGCGATTGATGCGGCTAAACTATTGGAAAAGGATGGCATAGCAGCGACGGCAATTAACGCGCGCTTTGTTAAACCACTAGATAGAGAATTGATTCTAAATTTAGCTAAAGCAGTTGATAGAATAATTACCGTTGAAGAAGGGGTCCTGGAAGGTGGATTTGGCTCGGCGGTGATGGAACTTTTGTTAGAAGAAGGAATTAAAATCCCGATTTTGAGAATCGGGCTGCCTTCCAAATTCATCGAGCAGGGAAAAAGGGAAGAGCTGCTGGATATTTACGGTTTAACCCCGCAGAAAATTTATCAAAATATTAAAGCGGTTTAGTATTTGCTCATTTTTCGCCTTCGTGCTATATTTTATGCGTGTTTAGCGACATTGAAATCGCCCAGCAAGCGAAACTAAAACCAATCGTTAAAATTGCCAGGAAAGCCGGCATCAAACTTTCTGAGCTGGAACTCTACGGACATTACAAGGCGAAAGTAAATTTAGACGCGCTCCGCCGTTTAAAAGATAAAAAAGACGGCAAACTTATTTTGGTCACCACTATGACTCCCACTACCCAAGGCGAAGGTAAGACCACCACCACCATCGGCCTGGCACAGGCTTTACAAAGATTGGGAAAGAAAGCGGTGGCCTGTATCCGCGAACCGTCACTGGGCCCGGTGATGGGGTTGAAGGGTGGGGCGGCCGGGGGCGGATATTCTCAGGTCCTGCCCATGGATGATATCAACCTGCACCTGACCGGCGACATGCATATGATAACTTCAGCCCACAACCTTCTCTCTGCTATGCTTTACAATCATATTTATCAGGGCAATGCGCTGGGCATCGACGAAAATAGAATGGTCTGGAAAAGGACCATGGACATGAACGATCGCGCGCTGCGCGGGATGTTTGATATCACCGCGGCCTCAGAAGTGATGGCCGTCTTGTGCCTTTCGGAAAGTGTCATTCACATGAAGCACCGCCTGGCGGAAATTATCGTGGCCTATGATCAAAAAGGTAATCCGGTTAGAGCCAAGGATCTTAAAGCCCAGGGAGCCATGACCATGCTGCTCTGGCATGCGCTTAAGCCAAATCTGGTTCAAACCCTGGAAGGCGGACCGGCTTTTGTGCACGGCGGTCCCTTCGCTAATCTCGCTCATGGCTGCAACAGTCTGGTGGCCACCCATTTAGCGATGAAACTTTTTGACTATACCGTTACCGAAGCCGGGTTTGGCTCTGACCTGGGTGCGGAAAAGTTTTTTGATATTAAATGCCGTGAGGGTAAATTAAAGCCTTCCGCGGTGGTGCTGGTGGTTACCCATCAGGCGATTGAGAAACACGGTTATGAAAATGTAGCCAAGCATATTGAGAACATCCAAATCTTTGGCCTTCCGCTGGTGATCGCCATCAATCGTAAAAAGCATGATTCAGAAAAAGAAATTAATTATATTCAAACCCAGTGTTCCAAGTTTAACCTGCCTTGTGTTATATCAGATGTCTGGGAAAAGGGAGGGAGCGGGGGAGTTGAATTAGCAAAACAAGTTATCGAACTCAGTAAACAAACCTCCAAGTTTAAATATTTATATCCAATAAATCTTTCGCTAAAAGAGAAGCTGGAAACCATCGCCACCAAAATTTATGGCGCGGACGGAGTTAATTATACCGCGGAGGCATTGAAAGATTTAGAGCTTTTGGAAAAGATCGGTTTTACCGAAGTGCCGGTGTGTGTGGCCAAGACCCAATATTCTCTCTCCGATGATGCCAAGGTTTTTGGTCGGCCGAAAGGCTTTAAGATCACGGTCCGTGAACTGAAAGCCTCAGCCGGCGCTGGTTTTGTGGTAGCTTACACCGGGGCCATTATGACCATGCCAGGCCTGCCCAAACACCCGGCTGCGGAAAACATGGATATCACCGAAGAGGGTAAAATTACCGGTCTTTTTTAATGAAAAAAATAATCTTAGCCTTAATCTTTGTTGTGGGATTAATTTCTATCCCTGGCTTCGCACGCACCATGTATTGGGAGCGAATCGACGTCAATCTCTTTATCAATAAGGATGCTTCCGTAAATGTTGAAGAAAAACAGGAATACGTGTTTACCGGCGCCTGGAACGGCGGACTGCGCTCCATCCGGCTGAAAGGTTTTGATTCGATCTCTGACGTTGAAGTGTGGGAAGGAGATCTAGAATATAAAGCGGGCAGTTTGGATAAGTATGGTTATAAAACCTATCGTGAGGGAGGCAGCCGGGTTATCAAGTGGCGTTCCCGTGATCCCAATGATGCAGAATATGCGGAGACCCATAAACTTTTTACCATTAAATATAAATTAAACGGCGCAATTAATTATGGCCGGGAAAATGATGCGTTCTACTGGAAGGCGATCTTTGAAGATCGGGAGTGGGTGGTAAATAACGCGACGGTAAGGCTGTATTTGCCGGAGAAGGCGGGGAAGGGGAAATTAAAGGTTACGCTTTACAGTGCGGTAGAAGGTGCGCTCTGGAAGACCGTCAGCCCTACCGAAGTCTATTTTGAAGGGAAGAATATCTATCCGAGCCAGTTATTTGAAGTTAAAGTCGATTTCCCGAAAGGCATGGTTGAGCGTCATATTTCAGCTGCCAGTTTTTTCCGCACCAAAGTCAATCCTTTTCTCTGTTTTGCTTTGCCTATCTTGACCTTGCTAGCGATGACCGGCCTCTATTTTCGGTTGGGGAAAGACTATGAGGTCAGGGGTGTCCCGAAATATTTTGATGCCGTGCCTTCCGACCTGCCGCCGGCGGTCGCGGGTACGCTGATTGATGAGAGAACTGACATGAAAGAGATCCTGGCTACCATTTTTGATCTGGCAAAGAGGGGTTATATCGAAATCACCGAGCTAGTTGAAAAAATCTGGATCTTCACCAATCGAGACTATGAGTTGAAGTTAAAGAAGAGCGGCTACGGTCTGCTTCCCTATGAAAAAAAAGTGATGGATAGCCTGTTTGGTGTTCCTACCCCGGGAGATAAAATTAAATTGTCCGATCTCAGAGATAAATTTTATCAACATCTCTCGGATATAAAAGAAAAAATCTATAATGAAACGATTAAACGCGGCTATTTTGAGGAAGAACCCCGCAAGGTAATCGCCAAATATATCACAGCGGGCATCCTGGTATTGGTGGTAGGGGTGGTCCTTTTGTTTTTTGGAGATGTTGGACAGGCTTTATTTTCTTTAATTATGGGAACGATCACTCTTGCTCCACCACTGATAGCCATAGTTTTAATTTTTAACAAGCGCTATTTGATTGCAACTTTCTTGATGCTGGTTTATTTCATGATATTGAGCGGGTTCTTGGGTGAATTCGGCGCTCAGGATATATGGTCTTATTTGATGCAGGCGGGGGTGGGCACGGGCTTAATCTTTTCCGGACTGATCATTGCCGGCTTCTCCTTTGCCATGCCGCGCAAGACCCTGCTAGGATCAAAAGAAAAGGAAAAATGGTTGGGGTTTAAAAATTACCTGGAAGATTTGCATAAAATGAAGGCGGGAAGTGATGCGGCCAAAGCTTTCGAAGATTATTTACCCTATGCCCTGGCTTTTGGCATAGAGAAAAAATGGGTTAAGCGCTTTTCCGGCGCAGAGATCCTTGCGCCTGTCTGGTACCATTCCTCCTTTTTGGATAGTGATGGCAGTACCATGCATAGCAATACCTTCCCGGGATTTTCCGGCGGGGCGAGTGGAGGTGCGGGCGCCGGTCGGGGTTTTACGATCGATCATATGGCGAGCGGATTCAACTCCATGGTTTCGGATATGTCCTCCACACTTTCGAGTTCTCCTTCCAGCAGTGGGAGCGGAGGAGGAAGTGGAGGAGGTGGTGGCGGCGGCGGAGGTGGAGGGGGCGGAGGCTGGTAAACTTTTCAGTCCACCCATTTTCAGGTATAATTTAAATGATGATTAACCAGAAGAAAATCGAGAAGGCGATCAAAGAAATATTGGAAGCGATCGGTGATGATCCCGATCGCGCCGGATTAAAAGATACCCCCAAGCGGGTAGCGCGGATGTATACGGAGCTTTTTTCTGGAATTGGTAAAGATCCAGGGAGAGAAATCTCTGTTTTTCACAACGAAGAACACGAAGAGATGATCATGGTCAAAGATATCCCTTTCTACTCCATCTGCGAGCATCATCTCGTGCCTTTCTTTGGTAAAGCGCATGTGGTTTATATCCCCACCAAAGGGAAGGTAACCGGGCTTTCCAAGCTGGTCAGGGTGATTGAGGGGTTTGCCAAGCGGCCGCAGGTGCAGGAAAGGTTAACCAGCCAGATTGCCGATTGTCTAACGGAAAAGCTGAAACCCCGCGGCGTATTTGTCATTATTGAAGCTGAGCATTTATGCATGTCTATGCGCGGGGTGAAAAAACCCGGGGCCATCACCACCACTTCGGCGGTCCGGGGTGTATTCCAGAAAGACGCCAAAACCCGCTCCGAAGCACTCTCGTTGATTAAATCATAGTTATTTTCTTATATTTAATATTGTAAATTTGTGGCGTAGGGATTCTATCCCTTGCTGGTTCAGCCTGAAATAATTATTTAGTTTCGTTCCTTACCCTGGTAACTTTTTTGACAGCAAAAAAGTTACCAAAAAACTGCGCAAGGGGGGGATTTCCCCCTTCCGTATCCCCCTTTTCAGACGCGCCGAACTCGGCCGAATAGACCTCATAGAATTCGGTCTATCGGCCTCAAACAGCGGCGCTAATAAGGATTTTATTATTAAAACTTAACCAAAACCGAGATAAGTGCCTTCCGTGTTAAATAATTGTTAAGCGCAAAGAGGAAGCAAGGAGCGATCGTTGGTAGCGAGCGCGGCGGCTTTCGCCGCGCCTGCCGGCGGGCAGGGAAGGCACTTGATTTTTCTTTGTTACTTTCTTTGTATTAAGACAAAGAAAGTAAGAAGAGAAGATAGAAAAATTAAATAATAAAACTAAGTTGGGCAACGAATAGAGCGATAAATTTAACGTAAAAATATCTATATAAATATTTAGACATAGAGTATAATTTTAACGTGGAAAAAAATAGAGAAAAATGGCTGGTTTTGAATCAGACCCCCGAACTGGGCGTAGTGGGCATCAAGCGGCTTTGGGATCATTTTGGTTCGATTGAAAAAATCTGGTCAGCCGATGAAGGGGATTTTTCTAGAGTAGAAGGGCTTTCCGAAAAGGTTATGAGATCAATCCTGGAAAATCGGAATAAGATATCGGTTAATGCGTCAGAGGTGCAATTAGGCGATACTAAAGTGGTTAACTTTGATGATGAGACTTACCCTAAAAACTTGCTGAATATTTATGACCCTCCTTCTATTTTATATCACCGCGGTAATTTGCTGCCCCAAGATATAAAAGCCATTGCCATTGTCGGCACGCGCCGGGCTTCCGCTTATGGTTTAAATATAGCTAAAAGGTTGGCATCTGAATTGGCGGGGATGGGGATTACCATCGTTTCCGGTATGGCATTGGGGATAGATTCCGCAGCGCATGTCGGGGCGCTGGAAGCCTCGGGCAGAACGATTGCGGTTTTGGGCTGCGGGGTGGATATTATTTATCCTCCCAGCAACAAGAAGCTCATGCAAGAGATTATTAATCACGGTGCGGTAATTTCCGAATTTCCTCCCGGCACTGAGCCGGAAAACTGGAGATTTCCTCAACGAAATAGAATAATTTCCGGGCTCTCGATGGGCGTGATCGTGATCGAAGGACACTATAACAGCGGGGCCATGATCACGGCTAAATTAGCATTAGATCAGGGAAGGGAAGTCTTTGCCGTTCCGGGAAATATTGAAATGGAACAATCCAAAGGTCCGCACTGGTTGATCAAACAGGGAGCAAAACTGGTAGAAACGGTTACCGATGTTCTTGAGGAATTAAATATTGTAGTACCGAAGAAAATGACAAATGATCCCTCGACTTCGCTCGGGACCAGCCAATCTCCAATTACCAATGAAGGTAGGGATTATTCAAATTTATCTTATGAAGAAAATAAAATTGTGGCAGTCTTATCTATGGAACCAAAGTATATCGATAATATTGCCATCGAAAGCGGACTTTCTATTCCACAGGTTTCGAGCCTGCTCCTGATGCTGGAGATGAAAAATATAATTCGCCAGCTCCCCGGTAAAATGTTTGTGTTGTCTTAATTTTGACTTCAGGTTAAAATAGTTCTGCTATGGTCCTCTTTTCTGAAATGTTTGTTTCCGAGCTAATCGGCGACCCGGTGGTTGACCGGCTGCAGGAAAATGTCGGCCGCGTCAAAGATGTCATTATCACCTTGGGCGAAGTATTCCCGAAAGTGATTGGCCTGCTGGTGGAGCTGGCGGCCGAAAAAAAAGAACTTAAGGTGTTGCTGGTCGGGGAGATCGATCTGATCGGAAAACAATTCGTGACGACCCGCGCGGTTAAAGATCGCGTTGCCTGGGCGATGGAGCGGGGAGGGGAAGTCCTGCTGTTACGTGATGTAATGGACCAGCAGGTGGTGGACCTGGAAGGGGCCCGGGTCATCCGCGTTAACGACCTGAAGCTGGCCAAGGTGGACCAGGACGTGCGCCTGATCGCGGCGGACGTGGGGTTAAGCGGCATGCTGCGGAGGATCGGCCTGGGAAAACCGATTAACTGGCTTTATAATTTATTCCGGAAAAAGCTATCGGAACAGCTGATTGGCTGGGACCATGTGCAGAATTTATCCGGCGGCAAGATCTCCATCCCTACCAAATCCATCACTGACCTGCACCCGGCGGATGTGGCGCAGATCATCTCTCAAGTTAAGACCGATGATAAGAGCGTGATCCTGGCAAACCTCTCGGACAAAACGGCGGCGGAGGCGTTGCATGAACTGGAGCCGATGCTGGCGGCGGTATTGATCGCCAATCTGGAAGCTAAAAAAGCGGTAAATATCTTGGAGAAAATGCCGCTGGATGAAGTGGCGGATATCATCGGGGATTTGCCCAAAGATAAATCAGAAGAGCTGTTGCGCCTGATGCGGGTGCGCAAAGCGGCACAGATACGGGAATTGCTCAAACATAAAGATGAAACCGCCGGCGGCTTGATGACCACCGAATTTATAGCTTTGTCTCAGAACATGACGGTGGAACAGGTGATCGCCCGCTTGCGGGAGATGGCGCCGGATGCGGAAATCATTTATTACCTTTACGTAGTAGACGAAATGGGCCATCTGATGGGAGCGCTTTCTTTGCGCACCCTGATCGTTTCCCTGCCGCATAAAATGATTTGTGAAATCATGATCAAGAATATCATTGCTGTTTCGCCGGAGATGAATCAGCGGGAGGTGGCGGGGATGATCTCAAAATATAATTTGCTGGCGGTGCCGGTGGTGGATAAAGAAGGTAAAATGCTGGGGATTGTGACGGTCGACGACGTGATGGATTTTGTTCTGCCTCCCCTTTCTCGACGGAAGAGGCAAATGCTGGGATGAGCTACTGGAAACTGCGCCTGCTGGTTTTCCTGTCAGTGGTGGGCCCGGGCATTGTTACCGGAACGGCGGATAACGATGCCGGCGGGGTGGCCACTTATTCCGTGGCCGGAGCGCATTTTGGTTATAAGATGTTATGGATCCTTCTCCTGATCACCTTAATTCTCTATGTCACGCAGGAAATGGGGATGCGACTAGGGGTGGTGACGGGGAAAGGGCTGGCGGATCTGATTCGGGAAAGGTTCGGCTTAAAATTCGCTTTTTTCCTGATCCTGCTGGTCTTTCTGGCGAATTTTTCAAATATTCTGGCGGATGTGGCCGGGGTTGCCTCGGTGGCGGATATTTATCATATCCCGCGCTTCATTTTTGTGCCCATCTTTTCGGTTTTGATTTGGACGATAATTTTGAGGGGCAGTTTCAATTTTGTCCAGAATATTTTTCTGACTTCCTGTATTTTATTCTTTTGTTATATTGTCAATGGTTTTATTGCCCGCCCGGATCTGCATGCCATGCTCCAGGGCAGTTTTGTCCCAACCCTGCCCATGAACCGTGAGTTTATTTTTACCGCTACCGCTTTAATCGGAACCACCCTGACGGTCTGGGGGCAATTTTTTGTGCAGTCCTATTTTGTGGATAAAGGGATCGACAAAAAGCATATCAAAAGCGCACGCCTGGACGTTGCCCTTGGGGCTTTCTGGACCGATTTTGTCGCTTACTTCATCATCATTTCCTGTGCGGCGACTTTATTTGTGAAAGGGATCCGCATTGAGTCAGCGGTAGACGCCGCCCTGGCGCTGGGCCCGCTGCTGGGAGAGTTCGCGAAGCATCTCTTTGCCTGGGGGCTTTTAAATGCCTCCCTGTTGGGCGTGTGTGTGATCTCCATGGGAACGGCCTATGCCCTGACCGAAGTGCTGGGAACGGAAAGAAAAGTTAATGCTACTTTCAAAGAAGCGCCTTTGTTCTATTCGATTATCGGATTTTGCATTCTGATCTGCACCTTGCTGGTGCTGATACCACAGTTACCTATGATCTTTATCCTGACCGCTTCGCAGGCCTTAAATACCATGATCCTGCCGGTTATTTTCTATGTCATGCTTAAATTGATCAACGATAAAAAATTGATGGGGAAAAACACCAACGGACCGATCTCAAACGGGATCGCCTGGCTGACGATCGGCAGTTTTACGGTTATTTCATTCCTGATGCTTTATCTGAATTTCTTCTAGAAGCTAAATTTTTTAGCGGTTAGTCTTCAATATGAATTCTTGTACAGTTTCGGTTTTAGGGAGGATCAATTTCTGACCCTCGTGCAGGAGCAGGGGCTCTACTTCGTTTGCCCGGGCGACAAACTTGGTCACCCGCTCGATGGCTTTGGGATCTTTGAGCTCATAATAGCGGGCGATAATGCCGTAGATGCCGTAATAAAGATCATCTCTAGTCACGGTATAGGTTTTAGTCTCGAATAATCCATCCAGCTCCATCGGTTTAATGCCGGGCAGGATTTTGCCTAATTTGGGCAATTTGATCTCACCCTTGCGGAGCATATCCGGATTTTGCAAATTGTTGATTTTAGCGATGATCTCGGTTAAGGTGGCAATTTCTTTGGGGTTGGTGATCCGGTAAGCTTTGACGATAATTTTAGAAAGCGTTTCTCCCGGACGCACTTTGTAGGAATAATATTCCCTAAGGTTGAGCGGGACAGAAAAGATCAAAGGTTTTTGGCCGGAGACAATCTCGCCGGGGAGGGCGGAGGTCCCTTCCAGCGCTTTCATCATTTCCGATTTTTTCAGCAGGCGCAATCTTTGCCCGGCCTGGATCTGGTCCGGATCCAGCTGGTTGAACTGTGCGATAATGTTTATGGCCTGGGAGATCTGCAGAGGATCGGAAAACCCATAATGCCGGCTGATGATTCGATTGAGATTCTCTCCCGGCCGGACGGTATAGGTTTCACCGCCGATGATCTTTTCTAATCCTGGAAATTTTTCTCCTTTTTTAAGCGCTTTGACCTTTGGCAGTTTAATTTCACTTAACACCAATTTATCCGGATCGGCAATATTATTAAAGAGGGCAACGGTTTGCGTTGCCCTGTCGATTTCCATGGGATCGGTGAGCCGGTAATGTTTAGTGGCGATACCGGAGAGGGTGTCGCCGTTTTTAACTTTGTAAGTTTCACTAGGGGTTAGAGTGCTTAAAGCAGTGAAATAAAATGGCTTAACTGGCAACTTTTTGGCTTTTTTAATTACGCTCTCCCTTGTGATTATTTCCGTTTTTTTAATTTTTATAACTTCCGGAAGAGTTATTCTTACCGGCGTTCGCAACGGTGGGAGCTGTTCAGAGGGTGGCGCCAATTTGGGTTGCGCCTCCTCGCTGACCGCTTTAGGAGCCGCCGTTTCCTTTTTGGTGAAGGGTTCATAAACAATGGACAGATATTGATTGAAATTACCGCTGTTATCGCTGTAGGGATGATAGGCATAGCTTATCCTGAAAGAAGGGTCAAGGAAAATGGCAACGCCATAAGTGGGGCTGGAGGTTACGGATCCGGCGCTGGCCGTCTGGTCAATACCGCCTCTCAATACCATGAAATCTCCCAGTTTATATTCGGCTCCAAAATGTAGAGTGGCGGGATAATTGCGAAATGCGTAACTGTCATAGTCAAGGGCCAACAGGAGATCAGGGTTGAGGTGACGTGAAGTAACGCCGATTCTATAACTCATAGGAAAGCTTTCCTCATCACCATTAGGGAAAGTGATTTTGCCACCCAGACCCATGGGAAGAACATTTTTTAAAAGTAAACCGACGCTAGTTTTTGGATCGGGGGTATGCAGTATGCCCAGGTCCAGATCCATGCCGCTGCCGGCATAATTGACGTCACCGCTAAACCCCTGTTCAAAAAGTTTCAATCTCGCTCCGACAGAAAAAGATTTACATGCGCCAAGATTTTGTTTGCTATAAGAGAGTATTTTGATATTGCTGGAATAGGTGAATTGGGAGAAGCCGCTCTGGGTGGGAGTGATAATGGGCCCGGTGCTGGAAGATAAATAGCCTAATCCCAGAGTCCCTTTTATTTTCCCTAACGATAAGGGCGTGGTGTAGGAGATGACATTGTAAGAGACATCGCCCAGCAATTTTCCGAGCATGGTGGTGAAGGTAAAATTCGGGTTGTCGGACATGGTTGCCGGGTTGTTAAAGACCGAATTCGCGCAGTTCCTGGAGGCCACAAAGGTTCTTCCCAGTGCCATTGACCGCGCCCCGATGCCAATTTCTAATGGATCTTCGGCGTAGCCGATATACCTCGCCTCTGCTGGAAACATACAGATTAGCGAGAAAAGGATAAATATTATGAGTATGTTTTTATACAAACTTTAACCTTACTAAACTAACGGCTCACGGCTTACAGCTTACGGCTTTTTAAGTTTTTTACTGAAATTGCTTAGTTGTTTAACGATTTTTTCAGCTTGGGATAAAAGCACATTATAAGTATCAGCTTTGAGATATTCATTATCCAATGCAATATCAAGTGCCGCGACGACTTCGTTTACGGAACCAATCGCTATATTTATAAATCGATTAAATTCTTTGTCTGAGCCACGATCAGAACCCTCTGCAACATTTAAAACAATCGAAATAGCTGCGCTCCTAATTTGTGAGGTTAATCCAAAGCATTCCTCTTTAGGAAATCTTTTTGATATTTTGTAAATATTGCTTACAAATTTCTTGGCATCTTTATAGACATTAAATTCTCTAAACCTAAAAGCCATTTTATTCCCTTCTCCAAGCCGTTAGCCGTAAGCCGTAAGCTGTAAGCCCAAAATCATCTTCTAATGACCGCGACATTACCTTTAGCCAGTGTCTTACCTGATTGATCGATAACGCGCACGAGGTAGACGCCGTTAACCGCCATTTCTGAAAAATCAGAAACGCCGTTCCAGAGGATAGTGTTTTGTCCGCTTCTGCCACCCTCGCTGCCAGCGATATAAGTCTTCTTCCAGAGCAAGACACCGGTGGTGCTGTAGATATAGACGGATACGTTCGTATCTTGCGGTAACTGGTACATGATGGAAGTTGGTTCCCTGGCGGGGTCAAAAGGATTGGGAGAGTTTAGCACCTGGGAGCTTGGAAAGGTGTAGGCTTTTACTTCAAAGCCGCTGGGCAGGGTGGCGGTCTGGGAATTGCTGGTTACTACCACGTTCCAGAATCCGGCTTTAGCTCCCGCAAGATTGAAATCGCAGGCGATCTGGTTGGCGCCGGTTACAAGAACATTGGTTGCAGTTAGATCGGTTTCACCGGTGTAGGTCAATTTTACGGATGGATTTGCCGCAAAATTGGCGCCGGATATTTTATTGATATGGATGGTTGAAGTATTAAGCCCGGAATTGGGGTCGATGCTGGTAAGGATCGGGCCCAATCGGGCAATCTGGAAGAGGCTCCTGAAGCCAGAAACAAGGCGGTAACTATTTGAGGTCTGCAGCAGGACCTCATGGTATTCTTCAATAATATTCAGATTTGAATTTGAGGAGCCGATTGTTTTTCCTGAAGCGGAGAGCCCGCCTTGCAGGGAAAAGTTCGCGCTGGAGGAGGAGGCCAAAGCTTGACCCACTAAAAGAAAGCTTAACACCACGATAATAGTTAATTTATTTCTCACGAAATTTCCTCATTCGTCAGACACTCTTTTTCATAAAAAGATCGAGCCAGGGGATCTTCTAAAGAAACTAATTCCACAATGTGCGACCAGGAGAAAAATCCAGACAGTGTCTGGATTTTCGGGTAAGCCCAATAAAACCGCCTGAAATTAAACACGTTTGAACGACTAAAGCCCTTCCCGTATTTATTCTTCAGATCGGAGGCAATTTGATCAAGCAAGTTTGATCCATAATCAGCTTTTACTTTGTTTTTCTGTTCATAAACCACAATATGCTGGCCAATTTCCCAGTAGGTTTTAACCAAAATGCTGTTTACTTCTTGAAAAGCCTTCCGGCGGGCCTGTTGCAACAAGTTCCCGATTGAATCAATCAGGTTTTGATAATTATTTTGAGCTAGTTTTGTTTTATCCATTTTTTATCTTTTTATTATTAAACAATGCCCGTTCCCCATGCTTATTCTCCCAAATCAGACCGCTCCGGAGCTGGCGGCACACACCAATCCGCTAAGCAAGACGACGATCATGCAAACAAGGAAGAATTTATATTTCATATTTTATAAATTTTTTTACCAAATTTACCTGCTTAGTAACTTACAATAACGAGTCCGTTTGCGCCAGAACCGCCTGTTCCAGTTGCGTCACTACCTCCACCGCCACCGCCGCCTGGCAGGGTCCCAGAAGCTCCTGCAATATTGCCTCCCCCAGCATTTCCTCCTGGTCCTCCTCCTCCGCCAGCCCCACCAAATGGGCTTCCCCCACCATTCCCCCCACTGCATCCATCAATTGCATCTCCAGCAGTTCCAGCAGCGCCGGGTAAATTGATAGTTCCTAGTGTACCTGTACCGCCGGCTCCTCCCGAAGCTGTTCCTGCTGCTCCACCATTTCCCGTAAGTGTAGTAACACCTGCAAAACTACTCGATCCACCTGCAGCTCCAGCGCCACCACCAGCTCCTACAGTTACAGTAACATTTTCAATTACTGAAACCAGCCCGGCGCTATATCCACCACCGCCTCCTCCCCCATTAGCCGCATTATTAGTTCCAGTTTTTCCACCACCGCCTGCTCCCCAAACTTGCACATAGACTGTCGATACGCCTGCCGGTTTTGTCCATGTGCTGGTCCCGGTAGTGGCAAAGACCTGAACGTTCTGTGGAATACCGGACCCAACTGTCCATGATCTTGTTTGAGCTGTGGTAACTCCAGAAGCATCTAACTGTACCTTCTTTGTGTTATCTGCATTATTCTGTAAAGTGGTTAAAGTATCTGTTAGGGTTTTATTGGTCAGAGTTTCAGTTCCGGCCAGAGTTGCGAGTGTGCCGGAAGTAGGAAGAGTTACGTTAGTGGCAGCGGTAGTGGTCAGCGTTAGTGCATGTGCGCCTGCTCTGGTTAGTGAAGCGCTGGCTACTCCTAAGTTGGTAATGGAGTTATTACCCATGTTAAGGTTCCCGGTCATGGCGACAGTGCCATTGGCTAGGAAGTCGCCTGAGCCTGCATTTGTCCAACTTAGGGTACCAGTACCGTTCGTAGAAAGAACCTGGCCGTTTGATCCAGCGCTGGTGGGTAGGGTGAAGATGAGAGCGCTACCGGCTAATCCTGGTTGAATAGTTGTTGAATTGGCACTTGCTGGGAAAAGGATGAGTTTTCCTGTATTGGTTGAAGTATCACCGGCATTAATTGTTCCTCCGGTGACAGTAAGTGTTTTTCCTGTAGCTACGGAAACATTGCCGTTCAAAGAAACAGCCCCGGTGCCGGTGGAAAAGGTAGAAGCCCCAGTTTGGGAAATGTTATTAGAGGTAGAAATAGTTCCACCAGTAGAAGAGAGAGATAAATTTCCAGCAGTAGTTGAGATACCACCGTTAGCATTGATAACTCCAGTATTAGTTAAAGTTCCACCGATCGAAGCATTATTATTAACGGTTAAGGCAGTACCTGCAGCGGTAAAAGTATTGGCTGCGCCTAATTGCGGAACGACAGCAGTGTCAATAGCAAGAGTGCCGCTGCCGGTAATAGGGCCGCCGGTTAAACCGGTACCGGAGCCGACCGAAGTGACAGTGCCAGTGCCTGCGCTTGCCCAAGTTCCATCACCTCGCCAATAGGTTGATGCAGAAGCGCCTGTCCCGCTATTCAAATTGGCGACCGGCAAATTTCCGGTTACACCATTGGCAAGATTAACTTGGTTCCATGCAGGATTATTGCTGGTACCTGTATTTGATAAATATCGTGTTGCGGTTGCATTTTTCGGCAAAGCAGATAAAGTATTGGCTGCTGAAGCATATACCAGATCACCTTGAAGAAAACTTGTTAACCCAGTCCCGCCATTAGCTATACCAAGAGTACCAGCGTTAATATTAGAAGCGTTAGTATAATAAGAAGCAGATTGACCGTTCAGCAAATCAGCATTGAGATTGGTGACTTTAGTGGTAGAGGCAACGGTCAGAGGGGCGGTGCCGGTAGCGACGGTTGAAACTATTTGTCCTGAATTATTTACAGATACTTTGCTTGAACCGCCAACTTGTAAATCCAAAATACCGCCTGCACCAGTTTGATTGATGGTAAGAAGATTTCCTGCATCTGCTTGACTGAAAGTATTTGCAGCATTTAACCTGGGAACAACAGTGGTATCAATAGCAAGAGAGCCGGAACCAGTGATAGGCCCACCAGTGAGACCGGTGCCAGAACCAACAGAGGTGACTGTGCCGGTGGAAGAATTAACCCACTTTAATCCCGAGGTTTGTAAACTATCAGCTGAAAGGACCTGGCCGTCTGTCCCGACTAGAACTCTGACATTGTTTGTTGTGTCACGTGCAATGATATCGCCCTTAGTTGTTAAAGGAGAAAGGGCGTTGAAGGCGGTTGTTTGGGTGCTTTGACCAGTTCCACCTTCAGCAATAGCAAGAGTTCCACTTGAGATGTTGGAAGCATTAGTGGTATCAACATTTTGAACATTTCCCAGCCCGACTTGGCCTTTGGTTAAGCCTGTTAAAGCCGATCCATCAACGGCAGGGAGTTTAGCAGTACCGTCGAGCTGAACAATCTTATTAGCGGTGGTGCCGACATCCACGTTAATTGTTCCAGAAGTAGTAATAGGGCCACCGGTTAACCCAGTGCCTGTACCAACGGATGTCACAGTACCAGTAGCAGTATTAACCCATTTTAATCCTGTGGTTTGCGTGTTATCGGCAGATAGAACCTGACCATTTGTACCGACGGTTAAATTTACATTGTTGGTTCCGTTGTTAGCAATGAGATCGCCCTTTGCAGAAGTGGGAGAGAGTGCATCAAAGGCAGCTAGTTTGGCAGTTGCTCCGGTTCCACCGTTGGAAATCGGCAAAGTTCCTGTGACTTTTGTTCCGGCTAAATCAACCGAACCATTAGCCAGCTGAGTCGCTCCAATACCGCCATTAGCAATTGATAGAGAGCCGGTAGTGGTAATGGGCCCGCCCGTTAAACCGGTGCCCGAGCCAACGGAAGTTACGGTGCCAGTGCCACCAGCTGCAACCCATTTTAATCCAGCAGATTGAGCGCTATCGGCTGAGAGGATTTGTCCGTCAATGCCGACAGGCATTCTAACATTATTAGTTGCGTCACGTGCAATGATATCTCCCTTGATGGTTAAGGGGGAGAGGGCATTGAATGCGCCTGTTTGAGTGGTTGCTCCGGTTCCACCTTTGGAAAGGGCTAAAGTTCCTGTGACTTTCGTTCCGGCAAGATCTACAGAATTATCAGCTAATTGAGTTGCACTCACGCCACCATTAGCGATTGAGATAGCGCCAGTGGTAGTGATTGGCCCACCAGTTAAACCTGTGCCACTGCCAACTGAAGTGACAGTCCCGGTGCCGCCCCCTCCACCCGTAGCATTGATAGTTACAATCCCCGTTCCTCCACCTTCGGTATCAGAAATAGTAACGTTTGTTCCGGCAGCAATCCCTTTTACAAATTCGCCGCTTTTTACATTGGTTCTTTCAATCGTCCCATTCGCGATTTTAGCTGAAGTTATCGATCCATTCGGAACGCTCAGGGCAACATCGGCAGAGGCGGCTTTGAAAGAGTAGGGCGCGCTGGCGAGTTGAATCCGCGGTGATAAAGTTTCACTCCCAACCGTTACTTCGAGATAAGTATTAACATTATCGAAAGCGGAAGCTAATCCGGTTGTGTCTCCCTGACTGCCAATCAATACGCTGAAAACACCGCCGCTGTCGGGAGTAACCGCATAGGTCGCTGATTCATATAATTTATTTCCACCCGTTGCCGCGTCATAAATTCTGAAAATAATATTTTGGCTGGAAGTTGTCGGCGTTCCTGCCGAATTGGTTAACCTTCCGGTGTAGCTGATTAGGCTGGGCACAGCCGCCCGAGCCATGTGACTTAATGTTAGAACACCTAAAATTGATGCCAGAATCAAAATTGAAAAAAATCGGTTGATTTTCATTTTTCATTTCCTCCCTT
>Ga0315287_10002815_pt1 | contig 16592 bp, 14 predicted proteins | sample YL17G11_0_MG_FD_205037 | JGI IMG/M metagenome (GOLD analysis project Ga0315287, IMG submission 205037) | Sediment microbial communities from Yellowstone Lake, YNP, Wyoming, USA - YL17G11_0 | ecosystem: Environmental > Aquatic > Freshwater > Lake > Sediment | place: USA: Wyoming | collected...
GGTCAGCGTCCGCGCCAGCAGGCGGCGCACCTGAATGGGGTTCAGCGTGGTGGGCATAACGAGACACCCCCGACTCATCGCCGGGGGTGCGGATAGTGGGCGGTGAGGGACTCGAACCCCCGACCTCCGGTATGTGAAACCGGCGCTCCAACCAGCTGAGCTGACCACCCGGCAGCCGAGCGAGTGCTGCGCGGCGACAAAGGTAACGGGGCCCCTGCTGGATGGCCATCCCAGCGGGGAGAGCGCGCAGTCCTCTCTCGGTGATGCGGGCGATCGGCGGGGGGAAGCCGAACGGAGGGGGAGTGGAACCGGTAGGGGACCTGACCCGCTGGCAGGGATATCTGCGCGACGCCATCGTCGAACCCGCGATCGGGTGCGACCCACTCGCGCTCGGCGTCGCGGGGCTCGAGAAGTACGCCACGCGGCCGCTCCGGAGCCGCGCGGCGCCGCCGAAGCTGGTCATTCTCAGCAACGCCCTGCTCGCAGCGACCGACGCGCGCGGGGCGCCGGACCCCGCTCGGGAACCGGAGCGCTGGGGGGCGTGGGTCGAGAACGCCTGCCTCGCGCACGCCGTCAACGCCGGCCAGCGTGTGCGCTACTGGCGCGAGGGGCCGCGGGAAGTGGACGCGGTGCTCGAAGGCTCGTGGGGTGACTGGGCCGTCGAGGTGAAGATGGGCGGGTTCACGGCGCGCGACCTCGCCGGTCTGCTTGAGTTCGCCCGTCGGCGCGAGGAGCGGGGGTGCGGAAGCGACGCCGGGCGCCGTACGACCGGCGGAGCGGTCCGTGCCCCCGCCCCGCAGCGCCGAGCGCCCCCGGGCGCCGGCCCGCGCCCGGAGCCCGCGGCCCGCACCTCGCGGGCCGATACAGGTCGGCGTTACGATTCACCTGCCGTGACCGCGTCACCGAACACCCGCAGAGGCCCACCTGAGCGACCTGCCGGACGTTCTGCTGCTGGGCCGGACGGGGCAGGTGGGCTGGGGGGTCGAGCGTCTCCTCGCGGGACGCGCCACGATCGTTGCGCCCGATGAGACGGTACTCGATCTGCGCGATGAAGCGGCGTTGCGCGCCGCCGTGCGGATTGCCGCGCCCGCCGCGATCGTCAACGCCGCCGGCTACACCGCGGTGGACCGCGCCGAGGAGGAGCCGGACGTCGCGCACGCCGTGAACACCGTCGCGCCCGGCGTGCTCGCCGAGGAGGCGGCCCGGGCGGGCGCGCTCTTCGTCCACTACTCGACCGACTGCGTCTTCGACGGCGCGCTACCTGGCGGAGGCTACCCTGCGCGTGATCGAGGCACAGCCGCCGCTGAGCGCGTGCGGTCTCTACCACCTGACCGCGGGCGGAGTGACGAGCTGGTACGGCTTCGCGCGGCGCCCGGCTTGGTCGGTGCTCGACTGCCGCCGGTTCACGGAGCGGTTCGGCTTCCCCCAGCGCCCATGGGAGGAGCTGCTCGCGGAGACGATGGCGGAGGTGGACGGACGGGCGTGAATGACGCCCATCTGACGCTCCCGTCGTAGCGTACCGTCCCCCGAGTTCAACGAGGGTTGCTCGACATGAACAGACGTTCCTGGCTCTACCTCGCCGCCTCGACGCTAGTCGTGGCCGTTGTGCCGAACCTGGTGTCGTTGTACCTCTTCTCGTTCGATTTCCAGGTGCGGGCGGCCGTGGACCTCGACTACGCACTGCTCGCAGTCGCGGTGCCGTTCGTCCCGCTTTGGATATCCACTCCGGGGCTGATCGCGATCCTCGCCGCCGATGTGCTGTCCACGCTGGCCTACAGGTTCCAGTATCCGCCGAGCTACCTCCTGTCCCTCGGTGTCCTGACGCTGGAGTCCCGAATTGGCTGGGTGCTGCTGCTTGCGGCGCCCGTCGGAGCGTTCGCGTTGCTGCGGCTCGCGCAACCCGGCTGGCGCGCGCTGTCGCTTGGGAACCGCCGGCGTTGGGCCGCTGTGCTCCTCGCCGTCGCCGGAGCCGTGGCCGCGGTCGATCTCGCTGGACGAGGTGTCGGGCGCGACGGTGTCCAAGCCCATTTCTTCGGAAGGAACCTCGCGACGTCGGGGTTCTGGCGATCGATCACGCTCGAGCGGAATCTGGGTGTCGATACGCCGAGGACCAATCCGGCGGTGCCGTCCGCCGCCGCGGAGGTGCTCGCCCGGGCGCCGGCGTGGACCGGCCCCATCGTGTTGGTCGTCGTCGAGTCGTGGGGTTCTTTCGCCCTCTCTCAGGACGACGCCTTCGTGACCGCTCCGCTCGATGTGCCGGGCGTGCAGGCGCGGTACCGGGTCATCAGAGGCGGCGTGCACTACCACGGCGCGACGAGCGAGGCTGAGCTACGGGAACTCTGTTCGGTCCAAATGAATTACCGGGAGGCCCTCCGGCTCCCTCTTCGGGAGGAGACGGCGGCCCTCGCGCATCGATGCCTGCCGGCGGTGCTGGATCGGCGCGGCTACCGCTCCGTCGCATTCCACGGGTTCCTGCCGATCTACTACCAGCGGCCGGAGTGGTACGCGGCTGTCGGATTTCGGGAGATGCACTTCCTGGGGGACCCCACATTCCGCGCTTCGCGATGGTGCGGCACGGCGTTCAGGGGGGTGTGCGACGAGGATGCCCTGGCGGCCGTCGGCCGCCGCCTGCGGAAGGACACTGGGTCGGGCAACGTGTTCCTCTACCTGGTGACCCTCGGCACCCATCTTCCTGTTGACGAGGCGATGGCCTCGTCAACGCCGAGGTCCTGCACCGGCACGCCGTCCACGTCCGCGGACGTGCAGGTCTGCGCCCTGGCACTGAAGGTCGGGCAACTGCTGGCCACCGTAGCCCAGGTTGCTGCTGCCGACGCGGTGCGAGACGCGATCTGGATCGTTGTCGGCGATCATCCGCCGCCGTTCCTCGGGGAAGCCGGGAAGCGCCTCTACGCGCATGATCAGGTACCGTTCGTCGCCCTACTACCCCGGTCGATGCCCGAGGCGGCTGCGCTCGATTCGCGGTAGGTCCGGGGGGTGCAGTCGAGACCGATGTAGGGCGGCCCTATGCGGAACGCCCCGAGGGCCAGCGCCGGGACAGGTCCGTGCCGTAGGCGGGATGGCGATGGGGTGGCAGCCGTCCCACGCTCGACCCGTCCTTCGCCGCGTAGATCCGCCCGCCCGCCTCCCGCTGAAGCGCATCGAAGTCCCGCAACAGACGGTGGAACGCCGCCGCGCGGCGCGGCCGCACGGGGAAGTCCAGCGCCATCGAGAACCCGTCCACGGCGTACTGCGACGCGAACGCGTCGGGTCGGTGCCGCTTGAGCACTGCGAGGTAGCTCACGATCCCTGCCCGGTGCTGCCGCGCGAGCGCCTCGCCGAGCACAGCGCGCGCCGCGGCCTTCGGCACGAAGAACTGGTACTGCACCAGACCGTGCGGCCGGTAGACGTTCTTCCAGTCGGGCACATAGTCGAGCAGGAAGTGGAACGCCGCGTGCGACTGCACGTATGGCCGCCGCCCCTGCGCCACGCCCGCGAGGTGCTTCGCCAGGTTCAGCGCACGCATCCCGAGATCGCTGGAAGACGATTCTAGGGCCCGAACCGTCGTCCGGCGACATACATCCATCCCAGCGCGCTCCCCAGGAACAGCACGAAGGCGATACCCCACGACACTGCCGCGGGCGTGCCGGTGTAGCGGATGGCGTACCACCACACGGCGAGCCGGTTCGAGGCGTAGACGTTCGCCGCCGAGGCCCCGGGCACGACGACGTCGGGAACGTCCACCCCGGCGACGCGCGCCACGTTGCCCGGAAGCGCGCGCACCGCGCAGGCGTTCATCCCCGTGGTCGTCCACTCCGAGAAGCCGCACATCTGTTCACGGTACCTCTGGTTCGTCACGATCCCGGCGACGTTCAGCGCACCACCGCACAGGAACGCGGCGGTCAGCGCTGCCCCCAGCCAGCGCCTGCGAGGTTCCTCGCGGTGCCGGGCAAGCACCAGGAACACCAGGGAGAGCGGGATCCACGGCACGTAGTAGCGGATGCCCCACCCCCCTGAGCTGCTCCTCCCGAGGGTGCCGGCGAGCCGAACGAGCGCGAGGAGGAAGCTCCCGCCCACGAGAAGCGCGAGGCGTCGGTGGTAGCGGAGCGCGAACGGCACGAGCAGGAGCGCCGGTGTGTAGATGAGGAGGCCCTTGTTCGGGCTGACCAAGGCCGCCGCCAGCCCTTCGGGCAGCGCGCTGGGGACGAACGCGTGAAGCGAGGCCGGGTACGGAGTCAGGAGGGGGCTCCCTGTGCGGAGCGCGTTCCACCATAGCGCGATGGCCAGTCCGGGAGCCGCGCCTGCGAGGAGGCGCGCGCCCGCTAGGGCCCGCACCCTGGACGAAGCCCCCGGGCTGCTGACGGCCAAGACCGCGAGGGCCGCGAGCACCGGGGCTACGCTGATCTTCATCGCGACCGCGAGCCCCGCAGCCAGACCCGCCAGTTCCCATCCCGCACTACGCTCGCGCTCCGCGTGGAGCCAGGCCAGGGAAGCGGCGGCCACGAGCGGCGTCGCGACGGAGGCATCCGACGGAGTCGTCGCGTAGATCAGGTATTGGCTGGCGAGCAGGAGGAGGGCGATCTGCCATCCTGCAATGTCGAGGGGCACCCCGAGTTCGCAGGCGATGAGCGCGAGCAGCACGACGGTCGCGGCGGAGAGCGCGACGGTGCCGAGCCCGAGGCCGAACTCGTAGATGCGCCTGAACCTCTCCGTTCCCACGGGAGCCAGTCTGGCGGCCCCGAGCGCGATCGGCGCCGCGACGAGTACTGAGCCGATCTCGTGGTCGTCGTACACGCGCCCATCGACTCCGCGGCGGAATACCCCCTCGGCAGGGACGGCCACGTCGAGGCGCCCGTCCCGAACGAGCGCGACCACCGTCGGGTAGGAGGGGGTTTCGAACGAACTGAACCCCGGCATGAGGAGGACGCCCGCGAAGAACGTGGCTGCCCAGAGCGCGAGCCACGGTCGGAACCGACCGATGATGGCCGACCCGCCGCTGCTAGTCAGGGTGCGGTGCCGCGTCGTCCCACCGCCGGGACAGGTCCGTGCCGTAGGCGGGATGGCGATGGGGTGGCAGCCGTCCCACGCTCGACCCGTCCTTCGCCGCGTAGATCCGCCCGCCCGCCTCCCGCTGAAGCGCATCGAAGTCCCGCAACAGACGGTGGAACGCCGCCGCGCGGCGCGGCCGCACGGGGAAGTCCAGCGCCATCGAGAACCCGTCCACGGCGTACTGCGACGCGAACGCGTCGGGTCGGTGCCGCTTGAGCACTGCGAGGTAGCTCACGATCCCTGCCCGGTGCTGCCGCGCGAGCGCCTCGCCGAGCACAGCGCGCGCCGCGGCCTTCGGCACGAAGAACTGGTACTGCACCAGACCGTGCGGCCGGTAGACGTTCTTCCAGTCGGGCACATAGTCGAGCAGGAAGTGGAACGCCGCGTGCGACTGCACGTATGGCCGCCGCCCCTGCGCCACGCCCGCGAGGTGCTTCGCCAGGTTCAGCGCACGCATCCCGAGATCGGTCGTGAAGGGTTTCATCAGCCGCCACGTCTGCCCCTTGGGTACGATGCCGAGGATGCGATCCGGCAGATGCTGATCGGCGACGGCGAGACCTCGGCCCGCCAGGCGATGGTCCGGCGTCAGGTGGTCAGCGAAGTGGATGGCTCCTCGGCCGGCGGCGCGGCCCCCCGCGAAGGCGTCGAGCCACCCCACGGCGTAGCCGTGCGAGGCCGCTCCCTGGTCCAGAAGGTCCAGCGTCTCCGCGAGGTCCCGCGTGGGCAGGGGAAGAACGTCCAGGAAGCCGCCGTAGATGCGTTTGAGCCGCAGGGTGACGTCCAGGATCGTCCCGTTGAGTCCCTGCGCCCCTACGACGTCCTGGAGCCTTGGGTCCTGTTGGGGTGGGGTGGCGGGGTCTGACGGCTGACGGCTGACGGCTGACGGCTGAAGCCCGACGGCTGACGGCTGCGCGCCGGCAGATAGTACGCGCTCCGAACCGTCCGCACCGAGCAGCGAGAGGGCGTCCACGTACTCGCCGACAGGTCCGGCGCGAAAGGCGTTCTTGCCGTGGATGTTCATCGCAACGGCCCCGCCAAGCGTCACAGCGGCTGTCCCGGGCACCACCGGCGGCCACCAGCCGTGCGGGAGGACGTGCTGCCACAGTTGGCTGATGGACACGCCCGCCTCGGCGCGTACGGTGCCGCGCTCCGCGTCGAACGCCAGGATGCGTTGCAGTCCCTCGCACACGATCACCGCGCCGCCCGCGTTCAGCGCCGCGTCGCCGTAGCTGAGCCCGGCGCCGCGGTGCGCGATGGTCAGTCCGCGGCGCCGCGCGTCGGCCACCGCATCGGACACCTCCTCGGCGGACTGCGGACGGTAGACCCAGGAGTTGGCGTGGTGCGCCATCCCCCAACCGGAGAGGGTCGTGTGGGTCGGCGTGATCACGGGCGGGCCGGGTGGCTCACGTGGCGGCGAAGAGCATCGCCAGGAACGCGCCGAGGACGGCGTAGCTCGCGCGGTCGCGCAGCGTGAAGGCGACGGGGTCGTCGTGCATCGAGCCGCGGCCGGTGATGAGCCAGATCCGCGCCTGCCAGTAGAGGAGGAGGGGCAGGCCCATCCAGAGCACGTCGGGATGGCGGTAGAGGCGCCCGGCTTCGTCGCCGGTCACGTAGAGACAGTAGACGAGCGCGCTCGCTGCGGTGCACGCGGCGCCGAGAGCGAGGAGCGCCGGCACGTCGGCGCGAACGTACGAGCGGCCCGGCACGAATCCGCTGGCGCCTTCCGGTAGCGCCTGCAGCTCCGCGACCCGCTTGACGAGCGCGAGCGAGAAGAACAGGAAGAGGGAGAGGGCCACGAACCAGCGCGAGAGCGGCACGCCGACCAGTGCCGCGCCGGCCACGACGCGCGTGGCGTAGAGGGTGGCCAGGGCGATGACGTCGAGCATGGGTAGGCGCCTGAGCCCGGTCGTGTACGCGAGGTTCAGCACGACGTAGGCGGCGAGGCTGAGCCGGAACGCCGGCGGCAGACCGGCGGCGATGGCCGCGGACGCGACGAGCAAGACGACCGCCGTCGCGGTGGCGAACGGGACAGCGAGCTGACCGGACGCCAGGGGCCGCCGGCACTTGGTCGCGTGGAGCCGGTCGTGCGGCAGGTCGTGGATGTCATTGAAGAGGTACAGCGCCGACGCCAGGAGCGAGAAGGCGACGAAGCCCGGGAGCAGCGTGAGGGCGAGCGCTCCCGTCCACGGGACGTGCGCGGCGAGCGCCGGGAGGAAGAGCAAGGCGTTCTTGGCCCACTGGTGGGGGCGGAGGGCGCGGATGAGGGCCTGAGGCTGTCGAGGCACAACTCTCCTGGAGCGAGGCGGCGTCTACGGTCAGCCTTCCTGGCTGCGGAAGCTACTTGCCGAGGAACGGTGGGGGCAGAGGGCCCGACTTCCGCCCCCCGAGTCCCCTTCATCTCGTCGCCGAGCCTGGGCCTCCCGCCTCCCGGTGGATTCGGTCCATGCAGACGACCATGCCACGGTCGCAATGCGGACACGAGGGCACCGGGCCGCACCGCATCCCGAGCGCGAGCGCAGCCCGGTGAAACGGGTCGCCGTCGGTTGCCACGACCGCCCGGGGCGCCTGCCACTCGAGTGCGCGCTTCGCGAAGTCCTGCCCTCCCCCTGGCGGGATGGCGATCGAGAGCCACAACCGATCCAGGACCAGAGCGGGGTACCTGTTCTCCGTGGCGTGCCAAGGTTGGCCGAGGATGTCGTCGTCGATGAACAGGGGCTTCGGCAGGCCGGCAAGCGCGTCAGCCAGCGCGGCTCTGCGGCGGAGGTCGGTATCGGCGGCCAGGCGCGTCACGCCGAAGTGGTTCGGCCAGAGAAGTTGCGCGGCCGGGAACGCGACCATCGGAAGCAGCAGGACCGTGGCAAAGACCGCCAGTCGCCGACCCCGACGCGGGGCGAGCGTTACTCGAGCGCACCGGATCGTCTCGACGGTCGCGAGCAGCGCTCCGGCCACGTACGCTTCGAAGAGCTGGTTCTTGTTGGTTCCCGCCCGCGCAAGCATGGCCACTCCGCACATCAGCGCCACTCCAGCAATGACGCGCAGCCGGGTGAGTGCGTCGCGGCGCTCCGCGATTACGTCCGCGGGCGTATCCACCGTCTGCGCTCGAGCATGCAGCCACGCGATCACCGGGAAGGCCCACACGAATGCGTTCTGCACGGCCACGCGAGCAACGATCGCTGCTGCCTGTCGCGGCGCGTAGCCGCTCAGCGCCGGAGCAACGAGCAGGTTGTAGCGGTACTCGGGGCCGCCGATCGCGACGGCGACCACGGCGAGGGCGGTGAACGGTCCGACGAGCACCGCCAGGGCTCGCCAGTCGCGGCGCCAGCCGAAGAAGACGGCCGATCCAAGGAGCGTCAGAACGAACGACTGTTTGAACGCCCACGCGAGGAAGAAGAGAAGCGAGGCAGCCAGGAGGCTCCGCCAGCGTCCGGACGCGTCCACACGCAGGACAAGCCAGAGCCCGGCCAGGCTGAACAGCGCGGCCGGGACATCGGGCCGGATGCTGAGCGCCCACCACGCCGTGAAGTTCGAGCCGAGCCAGATGACGGGAGCCAGAAGCGCCACGAGCGCGAGGACGAGCCGCGTGCGTTCCTCTCGAGGCACAAGCCAGATGGCCATCGCCGCGAAGACGGCCGCTGCGGTCACCGTGAAGCCCAGGGTCAGGACCCGGCCCCAATACAGGATCGCCTCCCCGTTCACCCCGGCAAGCTGAAGGAACGCGGCGTACGTCCTGTAGAAGAGGGCGTTGTAGAACGTCAGGGAGTAGGGTACCTGAAGCGGCCACTCGTACAGCGGATGCCCGTTGAGGACCCTCCAGACGGCGTAGATGTGGGGACCCTCGGCGCCCTCGGTGATGAACAGTCGGTAGGTGTGGACGAGACTGGTGGCACGTTCGGCGAAGACGCCGGCGTTGAGGACGGCGAGCGCGCCGGCGACCACCAGGAGCGCGACCCAGGTCCGATTCGCCGTGCCGCGGCGTTCGCTCGTCATCTACTCCCGGCACACGCGCGGCGGAGGGCAACGACCTCCACGGCGATGCGGAGGAAGTCGAATCCGGCGCCCGCCATATGGAGCGCACCCAGCTTGGACTTCCCCACGTCCCGCCACGAGGTGAGCGGATACTCGACGAGGTCGGTTGCACGCCAGCGGTCCGGCCCGGGACGGTAGAGAAGTCGGGCCAACAGCTCCACGTCGAAGAGCCACCGGGACGTGAACGGACGGCTGGCGGCAAGGGAGAGCGCGGCGCCGCTCCGGAAGGCCTTGGCGCCGCACTGGGTGTCGTACACCGGCAGGTCGAGGAGCAGCGACGCGGCGGTCGCGAGGATGCGGCCGAGGTAGTGGCGGCTGGCGCGCCGCTGGATGTCGCGCCCGAGGAGGCGTACCCGCGAGCCGAGCACGCCTAGGACTTCCGGGCGATCGAGTTCTTCCAGAAGCTCGAGGAACGCCTCCGGTGAGGTGGCGAGATCGGCGTCCAGGTACCCCACGACATCCGGAGCGGTCGTCAGCGCCTCATTGATCCCCGCACGGACCGCCTCGCCCTTTCCGACGTTGCGGGCGAGAACGAGCACGCGCACGCGGCCCGCTGGAGCGAGGCGGGCGACTTCGTGCAGCATGGACGCCGTGTCGTCCGGCGAGCCGTCGTCCACGAGGACAAGCCTGAGGCCCGGGCGGTCGAGGAGCGAGAGGAGCCGCGTGGGGTCGAGGCGCGCCTGCTCCCTGTAGCAGGGGATGACGACCACGGTGTCGAGCATCTCCTAGCGTCCGCCGGCCCGTTTGCGGGCCACGCAGAGCAGCGACACCCCCAGGGGAAGATCCACTCTCTCGAGAAGGGGCGCTTCGAGGCTGAAGACCGTCCCGAGCATCGCGTTCAGGGGCCGAGGCGGGATCGAAGGTTCCCAACTTCCTTGGTAGGGCGCGAGGCGCGACAACCATCTCGCAGCCGCGATGGGGGCGAGAAGGAACGTGTTGAAGAACGTGAGACGTTCGATCGCGAATCGGCGTCCGATGATCGCCGCCAAGGTGCGCGGCGTATAGCGGCGGCGATGGTGGTTGAAGGTGTCCGCTGGCCCCCAGAGGGCCGGCAAGGCGGGGACCGTCACGAGCAGGACACCCCCGGGGACCAGCAGTTGCTCGGCGATGGCCAGCGCAGGGTCCTCCTCGTCCAGGTGCTCGAGCACATCCGCCAGCAAGGCGACGGCCCCAGTCCCCTGCGCTGCGGGAAGCGGTTCGTCCGCTCGGCTCAGGTCCCCTCGCCTGACGTTCGTGCGGCCCAGGGAGTGTGCCAGCGACACCGCCTCCTCCGACGCGTCGATGCCCACGGCCGCTCCGAAATCCCCGAGCACGGGCAAGTTGGATCCAACGCCGCACCCAAGGTCGTACAGCATCCCGCTCGGGAGCGCGCGGCGGCGGGCGAGGGACCGCAGGACGCGCCCGATGATGGCACGTCGCCCGACCCACCACCAGTGACGGAGTTCGACTTCCGCCATCAGCGCGAACGCGCGCTCGTCCACGGTCGCTCGATGGTCGGTGTCGGAGATAGGCCGGGGTCGGCGCGGCCGCCGAGGTCAATCGCCATGCGGATCCATTCCCCGTCGGACGAAGAGCAGGTACGGCCGCTCCCTCGCGGTCCGCAGGAGGCGATAGCGCTCCGCGAACCGGTCGTCACCGTAGATGGCTCGCGCGCCGCACTCGTCGGCGACGTCCGGCGCGCCGTCGCGGAGGACGCCCTTGAGGATCACGAATCGCGCGTCGAGGCCGAAGACGTACTCGACAAGCCGCGCCGTGCTTCCCGGCGTGTACCGGTTCACTCCGTCCTTCCGCAGCTCTCGGGCGATGAACGGCGTGACGAGCCCATAGGTGTCGACGATCCGGAGCGGCGTGTAGTAGCCGAACTGGCCGATGTCCGGAGCGATGAGCGTCTCCCCGGGGTGAGCCACCGACCGCAGGTACTGCGCAAGCTCGTGGTCCCCCGCAACCGTCTCGACGGCACGCGCGCCGATGCCCGTCGGGTTCAGGAAGGCCCCCATCGCCACGACTGCCGCCGCCCACGCAAACGCACGCGCCTTGCGGGTGGCGAGGGAGGGGCGCACCAGTCGGGCGAGAGCGCCGGCTCCGACATCGATCATCACGGCCAGCGAGGGGAGCGCGACGATCAGGAAGCGCTGCGTCCCAAGCCAGGCCCAGCTATCGCCCCCGACCCAGAGGACGTATGCCACGAACAGCACGCCGACGACCCCCAGCATTCGCACGGCGTCATGTCGGCGGGAATAGACGACGGCGAGGCCGGCCAGCACCACAACGAATGCGCCGTCGGAGAACTCGGCGAAGTCCCGGAGGTATCGAACACCGGCCACCAGCGCCGCCACCGGGGAGAGGTGCTTCGCGAAGTAGGTGTTGGGCAAGGGGCTGCCGTACTCGGCGAACGCCCAGGCGAACTGCCCGGCGATGAGGACCGCTGCAGCGGCGAGACTCCCGACGAACAGCCGCGACGGACGGCCGCCGGTCCGGTGCCACTCGAAGGCGACGATCGCCAGGGCCACCAATGCGCCCTCCGGCCTCGCCAGTCCGGCGACAGCGAGCAGTCCCGCCGCGGCCCCGATCGCGCGCGGCGCGCGCCAGGACCGCAGGTAGAAGTAGAGCGCCCCGTTCGCGGCCGTCGCGAACAAGAGGGTCTCCATCCCGGACACGCCCCAGTACGGGATGTCGAGGAAGCCCGCCAGGAAGAGCGCGGCGAGCGGGGCGGCCGCCTGCGGACGCGCCTCGCGTGCCAGCAAGTGGCTCGTGACCACGAGGCCGAGGCCAAGTGCGGCACTGGACAGCTTCGCGGCGAGCACGGGGCGCGAGGCGGTGGCCTCGAGCACCGTGAGCCAGAGGAGCCAGAGCGTGCTCGTGTAGCCCTGCACGTGCTCGCCCGGGTTGTACACCGGTCCCAGGCCCGAGGCCCAGTTCCGCGCGACCCGCAGGAAGATGAAGGTGTCGTCCGGAGTGAATGCGAACAGACGATGCGCGTAGAAGACGTACAGCGCCGCCCCGAGGCCCAGGGGGATCGCGTGCAGCCCCCGCCTCCACCACCCTTCGGCGCCCGTCCCTGTCACGAGGCGTGTCCCAGCAGCACCTGTGCCACCTCCGCCGCGAACCGGTCCGCCGAGAAGCGCTCCTCGACCGCACGGCGCGCGGCGCGGCGGATCGGCTCCGGGTCGCTCGCGAGGGCGTGGGCGAGTGCCGCGGTGAGTCCGGCCACGTCCCCCGGCGGGGTGAGCCACCCGCTCACGCCGTGTTCGATGATTTCCTGCGGGCCGCCGTCCCGGGCGGCGACGACCGGCACGCCGCACGCCATCGCCTCCACGAGGACCCGGCCGAACGGCTCCGGGCGCGTGGAGAAGTGCACCGCCACGTCGAACTCCGGGTAGAGCCGCCACGGCTGGGGATCGAACCTCAGGAAGTGGATCCGGTCGTCGAGCCGGCGCTCCGTCGCGCCCGCGGTCGACGACGAGCGGCGCACGCGGCGCACCAGTTCCTCCGCATAGCCCTTCTCGGCGACCGTGTCGTAGATGGGGCCGCCCACCAGCACCAGGTGCACGGCCTCGTGGGTGCTCGCCAGCCGCTCGAACGCCTCCACCACCTGCAAGTGCCCCTTCCAGCGCGCGAAGACCGCGGGCATTCCCACGAGCCGTACGGAGTGCGGGATGCCGAGCTGGTCATGGATCCACCATGTGCGCGGCGCGGGCCGGAACCGACGGAGGTCCACGCCGTTTGGCACCACGACCGCCCGTGGGCCGCCGCCGCTCGACCACGCTCGCCCGACGGCGTTCGAGTTCGCGATCACGGCGTCGGGCAGGTACCGGCCCGCGAGCCGCCAGGCGAATCCGAGCCCCGACGGCGGGAACTCGTGGAAGTGCCAGACGTGCCGGCACCCCCCGATGAGCGCGCCCGCGAGGTGCGCCTTGAAGCCGCTGCTGTAGAGCACCGTGGGGCGGCCCGCCGGCAGGCCGGCGGCGCGGTCCATCTCCACCCGAATGGCCTGCGCCCACGCGCGCAGCCCCTTGCCGAACGCGACGAGAGCGTCGGTCCCGCTCACGCGCCGCTGGGACACCTCGAGGAAGCTCTCCGGCGCGGGCGCGATGCCGACGGGGACGCCCGCCTTCGCCGCCTCGTCCGCGAGCGGTCCCGGCTTGGGGAGGATGAGGTACGGAGCGATGCCGAGCCCCTGCGCCCTCGTGAGGAAGTCGAGGAGCACCCACTCGGAGCCGCCTAGGGCGGACGAGATGTGCAGGCAGGCGACGGGGGTCGGCATCTACGCCTCGGCCACCAGGGCCAAGCGAAGGAAGGTGTACGAGCGGCCGTTCCATGTGATCGGCGCGTCGTGAGCGTCGAGCTCTACGGCGCCGTCCGGCCGCAGGCCGAGGGACTGCGCGACGGCCAGCCAGCGCTCGGCCTCCGCCCGCGAACAGATTCGCCACGGGCGCCCGAACGCCTCGAGGCCGGTCGTGTCGACGGGATCCGGCCAGTAGTCGGTGGTCAGCACGATGCGTCCACCAGGATCGAGCAACGACGCCGCCCGCACGAAGAAAGCCTCCGGGTCCATCCCGTGCTCGATCACCGACAGGCACGTCAGGGCGGCCAGGCTCGACGGCTCGATGGCGGCATCGAAGAAGTCCGCCTGCTGGTACGTGATGTGACCCGCCCCGGGCATCCTCCGCACGCGCCGATCCGTGTCGCATCCCGCCAGCCGTCGGAACCCCGCGCGGTTCAGCGCCCAGAGGACTTCCGATTGCCAAGCGCCGATATCGAACACAAGGCCCGACGGGTCCGCGGTGGCGTGGAGGTGCCGGACGGTGTGCCAGACGTCCCAGGACTTGGTGCGATCGCGGGCGAGCGGGTAGTTCACCAGGCCCACGTCCGCCGCGGCCCGCCAGGCCCGCGTGAGGACGCGTCCGCGGCGCGGCCACGACCAGCCAGCGGCGTCGAGCGCCCGCGCGGCGGCCTGAATCTCCTCGAGCGAGCGCAGCACGGTGGCCCCTCGGCGCTCAGCCGGTCCTGGCGATCCCGTCATAGACCTCTGCCGTGCGATGGGCCACGGCATCCCAGGTGAAGGTGGCCGCCCGCGCGCGGCCTGCGGTGATGAGCCGGTCGCGGACCGACGCGTCGGTGCACACGCTGGCCAACGCCTCCGCGAATGCTCGTGCGTCGCCGATCGACGCGAGGAGTGCGACGTCACCCGCCGCGTGCGCGAGTCCGCCGGCGCCGGTAGTGACGACTGGCAGCCCGGCGGCCTGCGCCTCGAGCGCCGGGAGGCCGAAGCCCTCGTAGGTGGACGGCATCACCAGCACGTCGGCGGCGTGGTACGCCGACACGAGTGCGTCTTCCGCGGCGCGCTCCTCCTGCACAAGGAAGGGCGTCACGCCCTGAACCGCTGCCAGCCTCCGCTGTGCCGCCGAGTACCGTCCGCCGATCTGCACCAAGATGGCCTCGAGGCCGCCCGCGCGCAGGCGGGCCAGGGCGCCGATGGCGGTCTCGACGTCCTTGCGCGGCTCGCAACTCCCCACGTGCAGAACGACGCGCGCCGTCTTCGCGGGGACACCGCACGCGCGGGCCCAGGCCTCGCGCCGCTGCGACAGCACCGCGTCGGCCGGACGCGCGGCGAAGGCTCTGTCCACGCCGTAGCCCACCGTCACGATCCGCTCCGCGGGGAGGCCGAGGAGGCGGATGGCCTCGCCGGCGGTGAAGCGGCTCCCGGCGATCCAGCGGTCGGCGCGGCGCACCCAATTCATCACGCGGCGCAGGAGCGCGTCGCGGACGGCGGCCCGCACGCCGCCGCCCCGCTGTTCCAGCACGTGCAGCGGGTACAGGTCGTGGATCGTCACGACGGAGGGCACGCCGGGGAACGCGGCGAGGCAGTGCGCGTACGAGTGGTCCGCGATGTGGACGAGGCGCGGCGAATAGCGCCGCAGGGCGCGTGGATAGCGGACGTACCGGGCGAGGTAGCGGGGGCCGCCCAAGCGCTGTGCCTCCGGCGGGACGTCGAGTCCGGGGAGGTGCCGCGCCAACTCCGCGGTGTACCGGTCCATGCTGGGCCAGCGCTCGAGCGCGAGATCGGGGACGAGGAGCACGCCGGGCGTCACCGCCGCAGGACCTCCTCGTGGAACGCCCGCGTCCGAGTCGCGATCCGCGCGTTGGTATACTCGGCGGCGGCACGGAAGAACGCCGCCTCCGCGAGGCGCCCGCGGGTCTCCCGGTTGCTCTCCAACAGCGCCAGGTGCGCCGCCAGTGCGTCCGCGTCGCCCTCGGGGAAGACGAGTCCCGCGTCGGCGATGACCTCGGGGATCGCCCCGCACGAAGACCCGACCACGGCCACGGCGTGGGCCATCGCCTCGAGGAGCACGTGGCCCAGCTGCTCGTGCCACTGCGGAGTGGAGCGGGACGGGAGCACCAGCACGTCGGCCTCCGCCCACAGCGACGCGACGCGCTGGTGCGGCCAGGCGCCGAGGAACGCGACGCGATCGGCGATGCCCGCCTCGGCGGCCATCCGCTCGAGCGGGGCGCGTTCCGGTCCGTCGCCCACGATGCGCAGCTGCACCGCATCCCCGACCGTCGCGACGGCCCGCACGAGGAGATCCACCCCCTTCCCGGGGACGAGCCGTCCGACGAAGGCGACGCGCAGCGGGCCTTCTGCGGTCCTACTCGGCCGCCGCGTGCCCAGCTCCACCCCCAGCTGCGGGATGATGGCGAGCGGGCCCGCGTACCCGCGGCGCCGCGCCTCGTCGGCCGCCCCGGCGCTCCCGGCGATGAGCCCGTCGAGCGCGGCATAGGTTGCCCGCTGCATCCAGGACCACGGCGGCGGCAGCGGGCGCGCCAGGTTCTCCCAGGTGAAGAGCACCGTCGCTGCCGCGCGCGGATGCCGCGCCGCAAGGAAGGCGGTGGGCGTCCACGGCTCCTCCTCGATCTGCAGCACGGCGTCCGCGGGCAGGGCGGGGGGCACTGACATCACACCTAGCGAGGGGCGGCAAGGACCCCACCACCGCGCCGGGACGAGGTCCACCGCGCCGTCGCGCGCTGGCGCGGCGAGCCGCCACGAGCGATGCAGCGCCGCCTCCTCCCATCGGTGCGGGACCACGGCGATGACGGGACCGCCGTCCGCCAGACGGTGCAGCTTGCCGCGGTTCTCGGGCTCGACATAGGTGTGGGAGAGGACGACGAGCGGTCTCACGATGCGGCGCGGTAGACGTCGAGGGTGCGCTGGGCGACGGCGTCCCACGAGAGAACGCGGACGGCTGACGGCGCCGCCGCACTCAGCCGTTCGCGGTCCGCCAGCACCGCGTCGAGGGCGTCGGCGAAGGCACGCGTGTCGTGCGCGTCGGGCACGACATACCCGTGCTCGCCCGGGGTGATGAGGTCCGCCGCGCCGGCCGCGGCGCTCGTGACCACGGGCACGCCGCACGCCAGCGCCTCAGCCACCACCATCCCGAACGGGTCGTAGCGTGTCGGGAAGACGAACGCGTCGGCCTCCGCGAAGACCGCGGCAATGTCCGGCCGCGGCGGCTCGAGGGCGA
>Ga0315287_10002816_pt1 | contig 16592 bp, 11 predicted proteins | sample YL17G11_0_MG_FD_205037 | JGI IMG/M metagenome (GOLD analysis project Ga0315287, IMG submission 205037) | Sediment microbial communities from Yellowstone Lake, YNP, Wyoming, USA - YL17G11_0 | ecosystem: Environmental > Aquatic > Freshwater > Lake > Sediment | place: USA: Wyoming | collected...
CAGCAAAAATGACCTTGCTTGGGAACTCTTTTCGAAAAACTACGTGGAACTGGCGGTGAACCTGGATCGCGGCCAGCAACAGCACCAGACCCTGAAAGACAAGTTGGCCGCCATCATCCACCTGTTCTGCTCTTTTTATGACGCCAACCCCGAGCTTTTCAGCTACCTGCTGCTCGACCATCACGGTAATATCCAGAAAATGACTCCGGATATGCCCAGCCCGGTGAGGGTGCTGAAGAGCGCGATCGCCGGGGGGATGGCGGCGGGTGAGATTCCCCAGGCGGACGTTGATGTAAAGACCGCCATGGTGCTTGGATTGATTATCCAGGTGGCGGTTTTTAAGATCTATGGCATTATCACCCAGAGCCTCTCGAGGCTGGCCCCGACCCTGGTGGATAATTCCTGGAAGATCTTAGGTGGATAATTTTTTTGTTCATAAATATGAGTGATTAATCACTCATAGTTTTTAAGTCCAACTTAATTCACCTAAAAGACCCAAATAAACAGGAGGTGGGCCATGAGAGATTTGTTAAAGATGCTTCTGATCAAAGGGATTATTTTACTCTGCAAATTTATCGACTGGCGGGAACAGCGGGAACAGCGATACCCGGCCTTCGAGCAGGATTGGTGAGGTCATGCCTCTGGCGCCATCTATGGTTACGTGTGAGACGGCCTTGTTGCCGAACCCTCTGGCCAGGGAAATGAGGCCATCGCCGGATTGCCGCTCAGGAGGCTGACCGTATTGCCAGGTTGGGGGCATTATTCAGGTTACTTACGCATAATCTCAGCTGAAAGAGGAGGGAGCCATGATCAATCTTTTTAGGAAATGTAGCGGCATTATTGGCATTTTCATTTTACTGATGCTCACCCTTTCCTTAACTGGCTGCGGTGCTGGGAGGACTATGGTGCTGGCCCCCGTTGAAATGCCGGTTAAGTTTACCTCGGCGGAACTTCATGAGGATAAAGCGACAGTAAATGTGCCGGGAGACATCAACGCTTCGTTCGAGGCCAAGCTCGCCCAACTTCTCTATGGGCAGGATGGCTTCACCAAGGGTCCGGGCCTCAAAATCAGGTACCGCTTTATCCAGTTCAATCCTGGCAATCAGTTTACTCGCTGGTTTTGGGGGGGCATTGGCAGCGCCGGCAAAGGCTCCATGACCGTTGAGGCCAGGTTTCTTGACAGCAGCGACAAAGAGTTGGCAAAGATCCAGTCGGAAGGAGAGATCTCCTCAGGCGCTTTCGGCGGATCCTTTGATTTCGCAATCCAAAAGACGGCCGAGGAGATGGCCGAGTATGCCAAAAGATTTCGTTGATGGCGGTGTTCGAAATTTCCCGGGCGCTTATAGTCATCCCGGGAACCGGGGCGCTTCTGTTGATGTTATTTCAGGGAGGAGGACGAGAGATGACATATCATGACAATCTGATTAGGTCACAAACCGAGCGGATCAAGGTGGTATTTCTTGTACTCATAACGATGGCAGCTTTATCGTGGTGTACCGCTAGGGTCCACCCGAGAGGCCGCCTGGAATTCCCCATGGAGACCATGGCGAACGGATCTAAAATACGAATCAAATAAATTGAGGTTGGGCTTATGCCAGCACCCCATCATTATGCCAGTAGGAATCTGGAACGTATCTTACAGGACAGCAGCCTAGAGCAAAAGATCGCCGAACTCCGGCCACGCTTACCGGAAACCGAGCTCCTCCCCCCCAGTATATCGACAGACAGGAGTTACCGCGAGGAGGAGGTGGCGGCGCGCCGATTGTTTTTGAAGGAACAGGGCGTTGCCGTTGAACAACTTGCCGGCCAGGGCAAGGAGATCTTTCCCACCGAACTCAGAGGAAACATCGAGAATTTTATCGGTTTTGCAAAAACCCCCGTGGGTGTAATTGGACCTTTACGGATCAATGGCTCCAATGCTCATGGGGATTTTTACGTGCCGCTGGCGACCACGGAAGCGACACTGGTGGCGTCTTACAACCGGGGGGCCAAGATTGTCAGCCAGGCCGGGGGAGTTACGGCTCTCTGTCTCACCGAGGCTGTTCTCCGCTCACCCTGCTTTATCTTTGACAACCTCATCGATGCTGGCCATTTCCTGGCCTGGGTTTTGCCCCGCTTTGATACTTTGCAAGGGATCATTTCCCAAACGTCGAGATACTGTCGCATTGAAGACTTGAAAACTGCCCTCCTCGGAAAAGAAGTCTACCTGATCTTTGAATTCACTACAGGGGATGCAGCCGGCCAGAACATGGTTACCCTGGCCACCGAGGCCATCTGCCGGGATCTCCTGGAAAAGGCCCCGGTAAAACCCCGGCATTTTTTCCTGGAGGCCAACCTGTCCGGGGATAAGAAGGCGAGCATGCTGGCTTTTACCTTCGCCAGGGGCAAGAAAGTGGTGGCCGAAGCCAGCATTCCCCGGGAATTAATCCGGAAACACCTCCGTGCCGAGCCCGCGGACCTGGTCCGTTATTGGCAGGTAGCCATCGTGGGTGGCATCCAGAGTGGCTCCATCGGGGTTCACGGCCATTACGCCAATGCCCTGGCAGCCCTCTTCATTGCCTGCGGTCAGGACGTCGCCTGCGTCTCGGAGGCGGCCACCGGACTGACTCGCCTGGACGTGACGTCGGCAGGTGACCTCTACCTGTCGGTGAGCCTCCCCAATCTTATTGTCGGCACCATTGGCGGGGGTACAGCAATGCCGACGGCGCGCGAATGCTTGCAGATGATGGACTGCTGCGGCGCTGGCAAGGCACGGAAGTTCGCCGAAATCTGCGCGGCAACGGTCCTGGCCGGTGAGCTTTCTCTTATCGGGGCCATAACTGCCGGTGAATATGGCCAGGCCCATGCCCTTTTTGGAAGGAAGACCAGAGGCCCAGATAGGAACCGTCATGAATGACCACATCGAAGACCGGGCCCGATTTGATCTGGTTCGCTATGCCAACTGCTGGGAGGATGCCGACGTCCTTCTGCAGGCCATGGAAATCAAGCCTGAAGGCTCCTACCTTTCCGTCTCTTCAGCCGGAGATAACACTCTCAGCCTTCTGAGCGGCAATCCTGCGCAGGTGATCGCCGCAGATATAAGCAGCGCTCAACTTGCCTGTTTGGATCTTAGAAAGGCAGCCTTCCTCAACTTGGATTACGAGGAAGTACTCCAGTTCCTGGGCCTCAGGGAGGCTGCTGACAGGACAAAGGTCTATCGCTTGTTGTCAGGAAGCCTGTCGGCGCCTTCCCGTGCTTTTTGGGACGAGCATCCCGAATTCATCAAGCAGGGTATCATCCATGTGGGCAAGTTTGAGAGCTATTTCAGGATCTTCCGAAAATGGATCCTCCCGCTCGTCCACGGTGCGGGTGACATTGCCGGTCTGATGAGACCGAAGGACATGGCGGCACGGGAGGAATTCTATCAGCGCCACTGGGATACCGGTCCTTGGAGGCTGATCTTCAGACTTTTCTTCAGCAAGACCGTGATGGGTCGCTTGGGTAGGGACCCGGAATTCTTCCGGTACGTCGAGGGTGATGTGGCCACACGATTGCTCCAGCGGGCGGAATATGCGCTCACGGTCCTGCCGACCCATGACAACCCCTATCTGGAGTACATTCTCACCGGCAATTTTTCGAGAGCTCTGCCCCATTATCTCCGCCCGGAACAGTACGAGGCCATTCGGGAAGGCCTTGGCAAACTTGTGCTTTTCAAGGGTGGAATAGCTGAGGCGCTAGAGGCGCACCGGGGCGTAAAGTTTGACGGCTTCAATCTCTCGGATATCTTCGAGTATATGAGCTATGGCGAATATGTCCAGCACCTGCACCGCCTCATCGAGAGCTCTAAAACAGGAGGTCGCCTGGTCTATTGGAACATGCTGGCCGACCGACTGCCCCCGGCCCAGTGCCGCGACCGTCTTTACCCCTCCGAGGAGCGCGCCCTGGAGCTGTTCCGGCAGGATAAGGCGTTTTTCTACAAGGCCTTCAGGATAGAGGTAGTGTGCTGATGGAGCTACCCGGAGAGATCATCAACGCCTTTATCCTGGCCGGTGCTTTCCTCTTCATACTCGGCCTCGGTGAGCTGATCTGCCGTATCTGCCCCTCAAAGCCGGAATTTTCTCGGAAATCTGTGCACTTCCTGAGTGGCCTCACGGCTCTCAGCTTTCCTTACCTCATCCATTCGCACTGGCTGGTGCTATGGCTGGCGCTGGGGTTTTCAGGCCTCATACTCCTGGCCCAAAAAAGAGGCATCCTGAATTCCATCAGCGATGTGACCCGAAAATCCCACGGAGCCCTCTTTTTTCCGGTGGCCGTCTATATCCTCTTCCTGATCAGCCACCACCAGCCTGTGCTCTACTTTGTGGCCATACTTATTATGACCGTTTCTGATAGCCTGGCCGCGCTCATTGGCGAAGCTTACGGCTACATAAGCTATGAGGTCGAGGAGACCACCAAGAGCCTGGAGGGCTCGGTGATCTTTTTTCTGACCGCTTTCCTCTGCGTCCATCTGTCGTTGCTCTTCATGACCCCATTGGACAAGCTTAACACCGTCCTTATGGCGGTAGTCATAGCCGCTCTCGTTACCGGCTTCGAAGCGATTTCGTTCAAGGGCAGCGACAATCTGTTCATTCCCTTTGGCACCTATTGCCTCCTCGGTACAATGATCAGCCAGCCCTCTTCCCAGATTTTCAAGGACCTCTGGATGCTCCTGGTCATGATCGGGGTCACAGTTCCCCTGGTGAACAAGACACGACTCTTGAAGCCCAGCGCCCTGATTGGTATGGTTCTGGTGAACTATGCGGCATGGGCGTTGTGTGATTTCTCTTGGCTATTGCCTTTGCTCCTGGCCCAAGCCATGCTCGTGTTCATCGTCCGCGCTTTAATCCCCAGGGATGCGAATCAGACTACTGCCCACCAGATCAAGATCTTCTTATACAATGTTCTCATCCCCACGATCCTGATCTTTGCCTCGAACATCCTCCGAAATTGGGAGGTCTTTTATATCCCCTATGTGGCTGCGATCGTGGCGCAGGTGGCGGTCATCTTCTATTTCTTCCTGTCCATTAGGGGAGAAATAGGCGGCAAGCCCGTTAAACAGACCTGGAAACACAAGTTTGCCATGGGATTCCTCTGTGGACTCACCTCCACTCTGGTTATTGGTGTGGCTCCCATTGCCCTGTCCTGGGCTTATTCGAAGTTCATCGGCCTCCTGGCCACGTTTGTGGGCGTATCTCTGTCAATCGGGGTTTTTGAGTTCCTTGCGCTACGATATGACTTGCAGGAAAAGAAAATGCTGCGCCAGCAGATGCGGTTGCTGAGTGTTGCTATCGGGACTATCGCCGCCTTCGGGTTAACGCCTATTGCCGGGAGGTAACGGAAAATGAAGACTATGGTGTGTGAGGTAAACACGGCGACGGAATGGTCGGAGTTCTGGGACTTGCCGAAAGGCGTATACACCGGTGATCCGTATTACCAGTCGCCGGGCAAAGCAATGATTGAGGCAAGCCTGTTCCGATCCAATTTCGAAGGTCGTCAAGCCGTGTGGTTGGCCCGCGACGGTGGACGAGGTGTGGGCCGGGTTGTGGCGCGATTGTCGCCGACATTGACGGACGACGACGGGCGACCGGTCGGAATGCTCGGCTTCTTTGATGCGGTAAACAATCCCGACGCCGTGCGCGCCTTGTTCGCCGCCGCTGTTGTCTGGTTGCGGGCGCACAAGGCAGGATTGATTGTCGGTCCGATGGACGGCGACACGTGGCATCCCTACCGTCTCAACCTCGGTCCGTTCGATATGCCACCGTTCTTGCTCGAACCATACAATCCGCCTTTCTACGCTGCGCTCTGGGAAGCGGCCGGGTTTGTGCCGCTGGAAGAGTATCACTCGAAGTCTGTGAGTGATCCCGCCGCGGCAACGACGGCACTCGAACCATTTCAGCAGCGGGTCATCCGACAGGGCGGTGAACTGCGGCGGCTGGATCGGACACGGTTCACCGACGAATTACGGGTGATCTACGAACTGTCGTTGCGCATCTTTGCCAGTAATTTTCTCTATTCGGCGATTCCGTGGTCGGAGTTTCAGCAGATGTACGCGCCGTTCGAATCGCGACTCGATACCGATTTCATCTGGTTCGGGCGTGACGCAACCGGTCATGACGTGGGGTTTGTCTTTGGTTACCCCGATGCGGATGGCTCGGTCAACGTCAAGACACTCGGCGTGGTGCCGGAGAGTCGTCGCACCGGATTGTCGGCGGCTTTGATGCAAAGGTTTTACGCAATGGCTACGCAGAATGGTTACAAACGCGTCAACCTTTGTCTGATCCGCGCCGGGAACGCCTCCGACCGCATGGATGCCGGTCTCGGCCAATTCCTGCGTCGTTATAGGCTTTATTACTATGGGTATGCCTGAACCCTCGGCCAACGTGGTCACGTTGCTTGCGAATGCGGCGGCTCGCGTCCCCCAGCGGATCGCGCTGGCATCGCGCTGGTCCGTCATAACGTTCGCTGAACTCTGGAGACGCGTAAATGCCACTGCAGCCGGATTGGAACGCGCCGACGTTCACTCCGGCGACCGTGTGCTATGTTTCGTGCCAATGTCGGTGGATTTGTACGTCAGTTTGCTGGCGCTCTTGAAATTGGGCGCCGTGGCGGTGTTTGTGGACCCGTGGATTGCTATGCGGCAGATGGCGGCGTTTGCAGCGGCAGCCGAACCGCGCGGGTTCATCGGCGTGCCGCGAAGCCACTGGTTGCGGTTATGGGAGCCATTCCTGCGCACTGTGCCCGTCACTGTGACTACGGGAAAGCGGATCGCTTCGTGGCCGGCGCGTTGGACATTATCCGAATTGGCAGCAACCGACTCTGAAAGCGGGATTCATCCGGTCGCCGTTGACAGCCCGGCATTGATCACGTTCACATCCGGTTCCAGTGGCGTACCGAAGGGAGCAAACCGGACGCATGGATTCCTCGCCGCCCAACACTCCGCCCTGCAGGCGGAGTTTGCTTATCGGGACGATGATGTGGACCTGACGATGTTTCCGGTGTTCACAATGAATAATTTGGTGTGCGGCATCACATCGGTGATCCCGGCGATGGATTTCCGTCATGTGGCAGCGGTGGATGCTGGCGTTGTCGCCGCGCAGATGCGGCAATGGCGCGTGACCACCTGCACGGTATCGCCACCACTCGTGGACCGGCTCGCCTCGCACCGCCCGCGACTTCGGCGATTGCTCACCGGCGGTGCGCCGATCACGGACGAACAGTTGAAACACTGGCAGGAAGCATGGCCGGACACGGACATCGAAGTCGTGTACGGCTCGACCGAAGCGGAACCGGTCGCGCACCTCAGCGCCGCCGAGCGGTTATCGGCCTGCAATGGATTTCGCGCCACAGCACCCGGCTATTGCATGGGGCGACCGGTAACCCCCTCGCGCGTCATTCCACTGGCTCGCGGTCCGGTCCTGTGGAACGCGGCGGAGTTACCGGCGGGAACGATCGGCGAATTGGTGGTAACCGGCGCGCACGTTTGTCGGGACTATTTCCGCAACCCGCAGGCCGTCGCGGAAAACAAAATCCTCGCGCCTGACGGCGCGGTGTGGCATCGGATGGGTGATACTGGTTACTTTGACGAGCAGGGACGGTTCTGGATGACCGGACGGTTGCACTCGACGATCTGCCGCGCTGGTGAACCGGTGCAAGCACAATTGGTCGAACAAGCCGCGGGCGTGCGCGATGCCGCCGCAGTCGGCGTGACGGATCGCCAACTTGGCGAAAGGGTCGTACTGGTCGTGACAGGCGCGGCGGATCAACGGGCGATTCATCAGAGCGTCAAGAACGCCGGGCTGGTCGTGGACGAGATGGTGGTGACGAAGCGGGCTCTGCCGATGGATCCCCGACACAACGCAAAAGCGGATTATGGAAAATTACGACAATGGCTGGAACACAAACAAAAACACTTGACGCTGGCTGATTCGTGGCGGCGACGGTTCAAGGCATATTTGGACGAGCGGTTCCCGTTATGGAATCACGGGTTACTCATCGTGAGTTATTTTTCGTCGAATCAGTTTCTCGCGCAGTCGCTGACCCAGACGGGGCAACCGATGCATTACTCAGGGCGGTCGGTGCTCGGCGCGATTATGATGTTGTGCCTGTTTTTTCATCTCCGTGTCTTCGACGAGCACAAGGATTACGCCGATGATTGCCAGTATTTTCCGCAGCGGGTGCTGCAACGGGGATTGATTTCATTGCGCGATTTGAAAATCCTCGGCGGTATTGCCATTGTTCTCGAATGGCTGCTCGGCGCCTGGCTCGGATGGGCGACACTGGTCTCGATCCTGGCGGCGCAGGCGTTCTCGGTGCTGATGCTCAAAGAGTTTTTCTGCCGCGACTGGTTGCGGCGGCATTTCCTGACATATGCCACGTCGCACATGTTGATCATGCCGCTGTTTGCGCTGGTGGTGTTCAGTGTAGCGACGGGGCGTTATCTGTGGGAAGCACCGGGTTGGTTCTGGCTGTATTCGTTCGTTGGTTTCTTCGTGACATTCAATTGGGAAGTATCCCGCAAAATCCGCGCCCCCGAACAGGAGATTGATGGCGTGGAAACGTACACGAAGATGTTCGGCACATACGGAGCGGCATATCTTGTCCTCGCCATCCGCGTGGTGGACACAGCGATGGTGGCCCTCGTGGGCTGGCACCTGGGGTTAAGCGCGTGGTTTTACGGCGTGTTGGTGGCATTGTATGGAGTGTGTCTGGTCGGTTTCTTCCAATACCGGTGGCACACCTCGCCGCACACGGCGAACCGGATGGAAATATATGCGGGCATGTACATCGTCGCGTTTGATCTGACTCTGGCGGTCGAAATCGCGCGACTCAACGGGATCCGGTGGTGAGATGAATTTATCTTTGATCTTTCGTCCCAGCCAGTCGCCCATCCCCACGCTTGGCGGCAAAGGTCGGAACTTGTTGCAACTCGCCGAACTCGGGCAACCGGTGCCACCGTGGTTCGCGGTGCCGGCGGAAGTCTTCCCCGTGAGCAGCCAACCGTCGGTCGGCCGCCAAACCATTTTGTCACAACCCTTACCGGTCGCTTTGGAACAGGCGGTGCGGGCGGCCTACAAACCGGGAAGTTGCGTCGCGGTTCGATCGTCAGCGGCCGATGAAGATGGCGTGACACAATCGTTTGCCGGGTTACACGATAGTTTCCTGTTTGTGCGCGACGCCGACGGCGTGCTCGACGCGATTCGCAAGGTTTGGGCGTCGGCTTACAACGACCGCGCCATTGCGTATCGTCAAAAACAAGCCCTGGACATGCGGCGGATCGCCGTGGCCGCGATCGTGCAGGAAATGATTGAACCGACGGTCAGCGGTGTAATGTTCACGATCAACCCGGTCACTGGTGCGACCGATGGCTTGATAATCAGCGCAGTCTATGGCGTCGGTGAAGGGCTGGTGAGCGGCGGATTGGACGCCGACACGTTCACGGTAAACAAAAACGATCTCTCGATCACGCGCGAATTGGTTGACAAGCGCGAACAGTTCGTCGCCGACCCGGCAGGGGGTACGCGCTGCGTACCGGTTCCCGAAACGCACCGTGGGGCAGCAACGTTGAGTGACGAACAGGTCCGTCAGGTGGCCCGGACCGGATTGGCGGTTGAGACAGCGTACGGTCGCCCGCAGGACATCGAGTTTTGTTTCGACGCCACCGGCAAGTTGTGGTTGTTGCAGACCCGGCCGGTGACAACAGCCGCCGAGTACGGCCCGGCCGCCGGCAATCATCTGATTTGGGACAACTCGAACATCATTGAGAGTTACTCGGGCGTGACATCGCCGATGACGTTCAGTTTCATTCGCCGCGCCTACAGCATCGTCTACCACTGTTTTGCCGAGGTGATGGGCATCGGGGCGAGTGTGGTGCGGGACAACGAAACGGTGTTTCAGAACATGCTCGGACTGTTCCGCGGCCAAGTGTACTACAACCTGTTGAACTGGTACCGATTGGTGAGGTTGTTCCCTGGTTTCGCGTACAACAAACAGTTCATGGAATCAATGATGGGCGTGAAAGAACCCACCGAATTGCGCGATGAATACCGCACGCCAACAATGACGCAACGCTACTTCGTCGAGTTGCCGCGTCTGGTGCGACTGGTGGCCCGTTCCACATGGAATTTCATTCGTATTCGCCGTTTGGTCGTCGAGTTCGAGGACAACTTCCGTCAGCACTACACGCGCTGGGAACAACTCGACTTTAATCGCCTCAAACCGCACGAACTCCACGCGCTTTACCGCGAGATGGAGACGGCGTTGTTGTGGAATTGGCGCGCCCCCATCATCAACGACTTCTTTGTCATGGTTTACTACGGCATGCTCAAGAAACTCTGCGGACGATGGTGCGGCGACGCAGCCGGTTCGTTGCAAAACGACCTGCTCTGCGGCGAGGGCGGCATCGCCAGCACGGAACCGACCCGCGCCTTGCTGCGTTTGGCGGCACTGGCGCAACGCGAGCCGGAACTGCGCGGGTGGATTCTGAAGCGACAAGCCAGCGAGTTGGTGACCGCCGTGCCGGCGGACGAACGGTTCAGGGAATTTGCGGCGCAGTTTGAGCGGTATCTCGACCAGTATGGTTTCCGGTGCATGAACGAGTTGAAACTGGAGGAATACTCGTTGCATGACCGCCCGGAGTTTCTCTATACGGTGCTGCGGAATTATCTGTCGTTGAACCGGCCGGAAGCGCTTGATGTGGACGCAATGACTGCGCATGAACAAAGCGTACGGCGCGCCGCCGAGCAACGCGCCTTGTCCACGCTGGGACCGTTACGCCGTATCGTGTTCCGCCATGTGCTGTGCTGTGCCCGACTCGGTGTGAAAAATCGCGAGAACATGCGCTTCGCTCGCACCCGCATTTATGGACTGTTGCGTGAACTGATCCGCGCCCTCGGACGGCAACTCGCTGTCGAAGCCATTTTGCACGAAGCCAACGACGTGTTTTACCTGACCCTCGACGAATGTTGGGACTATGTGAAAGGTACTGCCGTCACCACCAACCTTGCCGCGTTGGCGGCGTTGCGTCGGGCGGAATTTGATGTTTACCGTCAGGAAACGGACCAGAACCCGGATGACCGCTTTGAGACGTACGGCATGGCCTATCACAAGAACCTGTTTCGCGGCCACGCACGTCAAGCCACACCTACCGCCGACGGCAAACTGCGCGGTGTCGGTTGTTGCGCGGGCACGGTTACCGGCACCGTCAAAGTCGTACGCCAACCATCTGATAACTTGCATCTGGATGGTGAAATTCTTGTCGCCGAACGCACCGATCCCGGTTGGGTGCCGTTGTATCCGTCGGTGTCCGGGTTGTTGATTGAGCGTGGCAGCATTCTTTCGCACTCGGCCATCGTCGCCCGCGAAATGGGTTTACCCACCATTGTGGGGATTCCCGGTCTTGTTGCCACGCTTCAGACCGGCCAGCGTGTGACGATGGATGGCGCCGCAGGAACGGTGCAAATTCTCAGTGACCGATGACGCCCTGGAGCGCGACATGATGATTGCGGCGGCAACCGTCAGCAGCAACCGACCGGCCGACCACAACGCCTCGCCCTCCATTCGAGGTTGCGCCCCAACGACAGGATTGTGCGCCTTCGTGACGATGGTCACAGTCACCAGCAACGATCGATGGCTGCTATATCTCCGCTTCTAAAAATCATTTTGAAGGATTTCGCTACCCATATCATATATATTCAACTCTTTGGAATTATTGATAAGTTTAGTTTGTGGCAAGTTATCTTCCCCGGGCTTCTTTCATCGTTTTAGCTCTTGGCCTAACCTTGGTTGCAATTCGCCAAGCCCAAAAGGATCATCCCTATTGCGCAGCAGCCAGCTATGGTTATTCTTAAATTATAAATGATAAGATTGAGGAAAGCCATGAAATCCGGCCTGATAAAATTGGTCCTGGCTCTGGCTGTCTCTCTTTTGCTGATTCTGGCTTGGGGCCAGCTAAGGCCCGGATGGAGGGTCCCTCCAGAGAATAAGTTCCTGCACGGGGAGACAACAGCGCCTAAAGAGAGCAGCCTCAACCGCGGCTTGGCGGGCGCGGTAAAGTCGAGAGACCTGAAGAAGGTTAATGATCTCTTGGCCCGAGGCGCCGATCCCAATGCTATAGATAGTGAAGGCGTTTCGCTTTTGGCTCACGCCGCAGCTCGCGGCAACTTGCAGATACTCCAGGCCTTGGTGGAACATGGCGCCGACGTCCGGGCCCGAGACCGCAACGGCGATACCCCCCTGTTAAGCGCCGTAACCTATCCCTTACTGGACGTGGCGGTAGTGAAGTTCTTGGTGGAGCACGGCGCCGACCTCAATGCAGTCAATCATGACTGGAATGTCCTAAGGGGCGCCTCATACTTGGGAAACCTCGCGGTAGTGCGGTTCCTTCTGGCCCACGGCGCCGACGTCAATGCCACCAACAAAAAGGGTGAGACTGCCTTGAAGTTGGCCGGAAAGAATGGCCACGAAGTCGAAGCGCTCTTATAGGCCGGGGCGAAGGGCGGGAAGGAGGAGCCGCAACAGAAGAATGTTGGGAAGAGTAAGGATTAGCGGACTCAAATAAGAGAAACTGACGGGTTGTCTATCCTCCTCGATTGCAAAGGAAGCAGTATTATGAAGACGTCTTTAGCGGAAAAGAAATGGATCGTAGTACTGATTAGTCTGCTCCTTATCCTTATTCCCGAAGCCACGCTCCTGGCATGGAACGAACACCCTCTGATCTCTTACCCTGTGGTCTCCGTAATGTCAGAATTGCGTGATGCAAAACCCGTCCACGTGGAAAGTCTCGATGCCTTCGTCATGGCTGAAGAAAAAGGGCTCAGCCGGTTCCTTTCTGAAGAAGAGACATGGGCGAGAAATAATCTCCCGTGGTACGCACCGCGTCCCGAGTCCTTGGCATTCAAGGCTACCGGCAATCCCAATGACATCCATTTGAGGTTCTGTCAAGCGATTCGCGTTAATCCCAAGGTCAAGTTCCCTCTTTACCTGCAATTCCCACCTGGGATAGAGGCCGGTGGAAGTCCTACCCTTACTGCAAAGGATATTACTTTTCTCCAAGACACATCCGACTGGGGTAGTACAACCTTTGTGGGTCTGAAGATGGGTGAGATGGTTCAAGCCCTGGATGTAGTGGTTAGCGCCACCGATGAGCCAGACCTGCTCGGATTGGATATCGGACTTTTTGGGGACAATGGCACGGATTTCGGAAAGGTATACGGGTTCGGGGTTCAGCCATTCGGCAACCCCCATCTGGAATATGGCAGCCAGGCACCTTTTCATATGGGGTTCTACCATGAAGCCCAAATTATATATTTTTTGGCAGGCTTTTTAAAAAAGACGTACCCTGAATACCGTATCCATCTTTACAAGAAGCTCTCAGAATTTGCGTTTCAGAGCGGTCACCCCTATTGGGGATTTCGATTCATGGGCTGGGGGCTACACTATTTGGCGGACCTTACTCAGCCATATCATGCCACGGTCCTTCCGGGAGTGAGCACCTCGCGTTCACTCTGGATCAACACGGAAGACATGTTTGGTGTTCATGGCCCCAAAGCTGACGCCATACAGCTCGTGTCCAACAGACATACGGCAGTGGAGAAGTACCTTCAGGTTGTCCTGCAGAAAGCCTATCGCGACAAGGATCAGAGCAACCCGGTCCTATTGTCGTTGCGGTCTATCAAAGAAAGGCTTCCCTATGAGGATACAGTCCCTCGCCAAGTTATTGCCCAACAGTCCCATGCCAAGTCCGCGGAAACAGATACGGTGCTCGTGGAGAATATGCCCAAAAAATTTATCTTGGACCCCCATTTCGAGCTTGGAACCAGTGAGGAGAGAGAGCAGATCGTGTTAAAGATACAAGCTGAAAAAGGCCAGGCAGCCATCGACAGGCTCAATTTTATTATTATAGATCTGTTGGAACCCTTTGTCGCCTACGGACCGAGCTTTATACGCGCCACCCTGAGCGAAGCCAAAGGCCTCAGGCAATGAAGGGTCATGCCCATCGCGTCATAATATGTGACAGGAAAGTAATGCAAATAGGGATCGGCTTTTTGTTTGGTGAAGTGAACGCGGATAGCCAGCTAACAAGCGGTTGCAGCGGACGGCGCTGACGCGCCGCCGCTGAACCGGGGCGTTATCCAAATGCATGTTTACTGCCCTGTATTCGCTGTTTAAGAGGCTTTGAGGGGATTTTGTCATCCAGAGTATATCGACTCTTTTCGACCTGAAGGCCCCCTGCCATTTCAGCTGGTAACCTGGCGTCCCCGATCACCGCCATCTGCAATCTTCCTCCCCACAGATGCCCGTGCCAGATAACGAAACGAAAGGTGGCATTTTCCCGGGGAAGGTGATAATTGTCGAACATGGCAAGCAATTCGCTATATGATCCTCACTTAAGCCCCGCCTTGCGCAGGGCGTCCATGATGCGGTCCCTTCTTGGCCCCTCCTTCCATGGGGCTTCTTTGGCGTACCTTATGAGAGAGAAATTTGGGTTTATTCGCTGGACCTCCGCGGCGGCAGCCCGGGCCTCATCTTCTCGCCCGGCGTAACTATACAAAATGGCCAGCATGAGATTGGCCAACAAATAATTGGGGGCAAGCTGAAGGGCTTTCTTGAATGCCGCGATCCCCTCCTCATACCTTCCGGTTTCACCATAAGCGACACCTAATTGACTGTACAGCAGGGCATAAAAAGGATTGAGGCGAAGGGCCTGTCTAACCAAAGGAATGGCCTCCTCATTCCTAAAAGAATAGTTCAGACACAGGACAAGACGGACGATTTGTCTAGCGTTGTTGGGGTCAAGCCTCACAGCCAGCTCTCCGCTTTCAATCGCCTTATCATGCTGACCCAACAACAAAAAGACTTGGCTAAGAGCACCTTGGGCATCCGCCGAGGAGTTGTCCAATTCGAGGGCTCTTTGCGCCTCTTTCATGGCATTGGAGAGCGTCTCTTGGGGCGATTCGCTGGCACCGAACCACACTTGCTGCGAAAGCATAGCGGATAGATAACTATGGCCCATTGGGTAATTTGGGTCCAGTCGCACGGCTTCCTGTAAAAGCCGTTGGGCTGCCGCATTCGCTTCTTTGTTCATTTGAGCTCCGTACCCTATCGCTTCTAGAACTTTCAAGTAAGCCTGAAGGTTGTTGGTTCCCTTAGCTTGTACGCGCGCTGTTTCGCCTCCGGTGATCTTCACCCGAAGTTCCGTGAGGATCTTCATGGTAATCTCATCCTGCAGGTCGAAGATGTCTTTAAGACTTCGGTCGTAGCGCTCTGACCAGAGGTGATGTCCCGTGAGGGCCTCGATAAGCTGCGCCGTGACCCGCACCCGTTCCCCGGCCTTCTGCACGCTCCCCTCCAGCACATACTGCACCCCAAGCTCTTCGCTCACCTGTTTGGTCTTCACCCCCTTGCCTTTGTACCTGAAGGTGGAATCCCGAGCGATGACGAATAGATGTGGCACCTTGGAGAGGGCCATTATCAGGCTTTCGCTTAACCCATCGCAGAAGAAATCCTGGTTTTTCTCCCCGGTCATGTTTAGGAAGGGCATGACTGCGATAGACGGCTTGTCTGGCAGGGGAAAGGCCATACGCTGCTGGGAGGCTTTCTCCACCTTAGGTTCGGCAGGGGGAAAGGCGAAACGCCAGAACACTGCGGCAACCACCACCATAATAAGGACACTTACGAGGGCGATAAACTTAGACCTGCGCCTTGCCCCTTCCTTCGGCTTTGCCTGAGCCGGCGCCTTTACCGTTACCCTGGACTCCATCAGGACCTTGTAAGCAGTTACCGGTTTGGCGATATTCTTGACGTTTTGCTCCCCCAAATACTCGTACCCCAATGGAAGCTTGGTCTCAATGTGATCAAAGGCGGTTTTGGAGACACAGATCCCACCGGGCTCAGCCAGGGACTCCAATCTCGCCGCGATGTTCACCCCGTCGCCGTAAATGCGATCTCCCTCCTCGATCACATCCCCAAGGTTAATCCCGATGCGGAACTGCATTCTCCGGGTCTCGGGTAACTCCAGGTTACGGGCTTGGATCTCATGCTGTGCCGCTACGGCACATTGCACCGCATCCACTACGCTGGCGAATTCGGCGAGGATGTTGTCCCCGGGAGCATCCACCACCCGGCCTCGATGCTGCTGGATCAAATCCGAGATGACCCTCTTATAAGTCTCCAGGGTCCTTACTGTTGTTGCCTCATCCTCACCCATGAGGCGGCTATAACCTACTGCGTCGGTGCTGAGGATGGCGGTTAGTTTGCGTTTGAAACCTTCTGTGGCCATGGAATCGCCTCCGAAGGTATTTGGGAAGGGATAAATCTTCTAACCACAATAGCACAAGTTACCATCAAAATCTATTTTTCGCAGATTTTGAACATACCAGTCCCTTGGTTCGGAGATTCTTGGTGGAGCGTAGGCCTATGAACCCCGGGCCAGTACCGCTCGGTAATGGTGCGCTAGGGGGAAGGCTGAGGGATATGCACATACAACCAGTAGAAGGTTACTGCCCTGATTAGGAACTTACCAAGCTGCTGAAATTTCTACCTATCCAGACCATATCGACTCTTTTCAACCTGATGGC
>Ga0315287_10002817_pt1 | contig 16592 bp, 10 predicted proteins | sample YL17G11_0_MG_FD_205037 | JGI IMG/M metagenome (GOLD analysis project Ga0315287, IMG submission 205037) | Sediment microbial communities from Yellowstone Lake, YNP, Wyoming, USA - YL17G11_0 | ecosystem: Environmental > Aquatic > Freshwater > Lake > Sediment | place: USA: Wyoming | collected...
AAATACCAAGGCGCATAGCCTCTCCTCCTTATTGGGATGTATTAGCAAGAAGCCATCGGTGCTCGATGTGGAGCAGTTCAAGATGTAGCGTTACGCATAATTACTTTTGGCGTTTGAGTATATTTCCCGACGCCTGTGAGCTCCCGGTCCACAACCGCTTACCGGATGACAGCCACGCTACCAGTCCACAGCCACTAACCAACCACAGCCACACTTAGGGCTTACCAGCCCCTACGGCTTCACCAATATAATATCAGCTAAATTTAATTTTTCAGCTGGGCAGGCTAAATGAGAACAAGTCTCGCTAATGAGACCCGCTGTCCAGGATCACGGTAGCGTTCCTGGAACGTCGCAGGCCAGACCGGAACTGGCCTCAGCGCTGTCCGGCGAGGTTTGCTGAGGATGCAACATGCGGATATACTGAGAGTAACATTCCAGATCGATTATTCCGGCTAACGCCATCGCACGTCCACGCCGCATGTGATTAAGCAATCCTGGCGGCCTAAAGTGCGCCCGCACGCGCCCAGCGACATGGCAGTCAGGTAAGCGTCAGCCCATATGGCAGGAGCTTAAGCGCCGGCGGCGGCGGTGGTAACCAGCTCGACGACCTTCTTGGCGCCTTCCCACATGCTCTGGGCGAACACCAGCGGCTTGCCGCAGCTCCCGAGGATCTCGCGGGCGATCTCCTCGCGCGTGCCGGTGAGGCGGATGACGATCGGCACGCGGCGCGGCAGCTTGTCGTAGACGTCGACGATGCCCTGGGCCACGACGTCGGTGCGCGTGATGCCACCGAAGACGTTGATCAGGATGCCCTTCACGTCGGGGTCGCGCAGCACGGCGTTGAGGCCCTTCTCCACGCCTTCCTTGGTGGCGCTGCCGCCGAAGTCCAGGAAGTTGTTGGGGCTGCCGCCGGCCTTCTTCACCACGTCCATCGTCGTCATCACCAGGCCCGCGCCGTTGCCGCAGACTCCGATGTTGCCGCCGGGCAGGTGCACGTAGGTCAGCCCCTCTTCCTTGGCCAGCTTCTCGTACTGGTCAAGGTCGCTGCCGACTTCGCGCCAGGCGGCGATATTCTCGCGGCGGAACAGCGCGCTGTCGTCGATGTTGATCTTGGCGTCGATCGCGATCACTTCGCCCTGCTCGGTGATCACCAGCGGGTTGATCTCCGCCAGCTCCGAGTCCACGCCGACGTAGCAGGCGTAGAGCTTGCGGATGAAGCCGACGAGCTGCCTGGAGAACTTGGTGTCCACGCCGCTACCGTAGATCGCCTGGCGGATCTGGAAGTCCTGGATGCCCACCGTCGGGTCGATGTTGACCTTGCAGATCTTCTCCGGCGTGGTGGCAGCGACCTCCTCGATGTCCACGCCGCCGGCGGCGGAGAGGATCAGCACGATCATGTTGTCGTCGCGGTTCACCGTCAGCCCGAGGTAGTACTCCTGGGCGATGTCCACGGCCTCGGCGACCAGCACGCGGTCGACGGTGAGGCCCTTGATGTCCATGCCGAGGATCGCCTTGGCCTTCTCGTACGCCTCATCGGGATTGGCGGCGAGCTTGACGCCGCCGGCCTTGCCGCGCCCGCCGACGTGCACCTGCGCCTTGACCACCACGCGCTTGCCGATTTTGGCGGCGATGGCCTTGGCCTCCTCGGGGGTGCGCGCCACTTCGCCCGCGTTGGTGGGGATGCCGAACTGGGCGAACAACTCACGTGCCTGGTACTCGTGGATCTTCACTGGATGCCTCGAATGGATGGAACTTGACCGCAGAATTATAGCGCGCGCGGCTAGAACTGGTAATACAGGAACGGGCTGGAGCCGGAGAGGAACAGCACGGACAGGGCGGCGAGGATGCCCAGCGTGATCTGCACAGCGATGCGCGGGCGGGCCTGGCGGGCGTGGATCAGCTGATAGGTGTTGGGCGCGAAGATCGCCCAGGCCAGGGCCACGACGATCATCGCTGGGAAGTCCAGTGGCACATGGCATGGCTCGGCGAGGCGGCGCACGTCGAACAGCGTAGCGTAGATGTGGCCGGCGACGTGCAGGCTCGGCGCGCGGAACAGCACCCAGCCCAGCATCACCAGCAGCAGCGTGCCCGCCGTGCCCCAGTAGCGGCCGCGCCACTTCAGCTTCAGCGCCCGCAGCGCGTGGTGGATGGTCAGCGCCGCGCCGTGGAAGCCGCCCCACAGCACGAAGGTCCACGCCGCGCCGTGCCACAGCCCGGCCAGCAGCATCGTGCCCAGCAGCGCCACCCAGCGCTTCGTCACATGCAGGCCGCCGAGGGCAACGAACAGGTAGTCGCGCAGCCAGGAGGACAGCGTCATGTGCCAGCGGCGCCAGAAGTCCGTGATGTCGCTGGCGCGGTAGGGCGAGTTGAAGTTCTGCGGGATGGAGACGCCCAGCAGGTGCCCCAGGCCGATGGCCATCAGGCTGTAGCCGGCAAAGTCGAAGTAGATCTGCAGGCCGTAGCCCAGCATTGCCAGCCAGGCCTCGCCGGGCGCGAGGTGCGTGTAGTCCGTCCACAGCGGGTCGACGAAGTACGCCAGCCGGTCGGCGATCAGCATCTTCTTGATCAGCCCGGCGGCGAAGAACGTCAGCCCCAGGCTGAGGCGGTCCCAGGTCAGGTGCGCGGGGAAGTTGAGCAGCTGCTGGTCAATGTGCTTCCAGCGCACGATCGGGCCGGCGACGAGCTGCGGGAACATCGAGACGTAGGCGGCGAAGTGCATGAAGTACGCGGCGGGTTTGGCGCGGCGCCAGTAGATGTCGATGGTGTGCGTCATCGACTGGAAGGTGTAGAAGCTGATGCCCACGGGCAGCACGATGTCGAGGATCGGCACGTGAGCATTGCCGCCGAACAGTGCGGCGATGGCGTCCACGGTGCGCGCGGCGAAACCGGCATACTTGAAGAATCCCAGCATGCCCAGGTTGGCCACCAGCGAGGCGATCAGCCACCACCTGGCCTGCGCGCGGCTCTTGGCCACGGCCATCTGCCGGCCGGCGTTGTAGTCCACGATGGTGGTGAACAGCATGATCAGGCAGAAGCGCCAGTCCCACCAGGCGTAGAAGTAGTAGCTGGCGATGGTCAGCCAGTGCAGGCGCCAGCGCTGCGGCAGCAGCCAGAACACCACGATGGCGATGGGGGCGAAGGCGAAGATGAAGATCGCGCTAGTGAACAGCATCGCTTCCCTGCCTTGCCTGCAAAGCTGCCGTGCCGCCAAACAGCGCCTCCACGACGCGGTGGATATTGTCCGGCCGCATGTGGATCTCGTCGTAGAACTGCTGCGGGTCGCCGCCGAAGCTCACGATGTGCGAGAAGTCGTGAAGCTCGACGCCGTGCGCCGCCAGGTGCTCCTGCACCTGCGCTTTCACATCGTTAAGGATGGCGGCTTCGGGCAGCTGGTCCAGCACGTCCCACAGCCGCGGGTGGTAGGGCGTGATGAAGGCGTAAACCCTGATGCCGTGCTCGTCGCAGTAGTTCAGCAAGTCATCCAGGTACAGCAGGCGCACGGGGTCGACGCGCTTGTAGCCGCCTAGGCGCAGGCTGCGCGAGGGGTACTTGCGCACGCGGCTGGCGATGATCCGCTGCAGGTCAAACGTGCCGGCGGCGATGGCCTGCTCGCGGGCGATCTGGATCGCCTTGCCGTTGGGCTCGATCGACACAAGCTCTACATCGAGCTCGCGCCGGAAGGCGCGCCGCAGCACGTTGAGCGATTCGTCGGTCTGCTGCATCGACATCAGCAGCCCCAGCTGGTCGCTGAGCCGGGCGCGCGCCAGCGGCGTGTGGATCAGGTAGCGGCTGAACTCCGGGAAGTAGCGCGACTCGTAAATCGTCGGCGCCGACGGGTTGAACGCCTCGAGGTCAATGCCCAGCACGACGTTGCGGATCGGCAGGCCCGCGCCTTCGGTCAGCGAGAGCAGCGCGGCGTAGTAATCCTCCGCCGCGCCGGCCTGCATGCCGAAGTTGAAGCACGGGCCGGGCAGGTAGCGCTCGATGTCCGCCGGGTCCATCGCCATCACACGCGAGGAGCCGAGGATCACCGTCTGCGGCGGTGGCTGCATCCGCTGCGCCAGCTCGTACTTCTGCAGCCTGAGGTTCGTCGCCGCGGCGTCGAAGCGCATCGACCAGTACAAGCGGAATGGATTGACGTAGATATTTAGCGCGGCAATGCAGACCAGCGCCAGGACGAACGGCAGCACGAGCGCCAAAGTGACTGCGCGCGCGCGCCAACCGTCAGACCAGTGGGTTCCGGCTTGTTCCAAGTCGCAACATGATAGCTACCCCTGCTGGTTTTGGATAGTGAATGGCCCAGTTTGGCGCTGCGAGGATCAGCGCCGCAAGGTCGATGAATGCCACCCGGCAAGGTTGATGAGTAACAGCTTCGCAAGCCGGCATCTGGTGTTTGCCTGTCGCAGATTTTCTGCCACGAATCCTGGGAGCGTATTTCCACCGTGCAGCTCTCCGGTCTCGCGGAGGTGGCTTTAGGCAGAAGCTGGACTGCCCGCGCATTCTGCAGGCGTCGCTTAAACCTCAGATGGCGCCAGGCGGCTCGTGCAGAACAACACCTAAGTACATTATGGTTAAATTCTGACAGCTATCTGTAAATCCATATTCGTGTGTTATAGTCTACGCGTAACTCGCCACTCGGCATTGTAGGGTGGCTGTGGGGTGTTGTTATGAGGAAGAGGGACAAAGCGTCGATTTGGCTTGCGATCATTTTGATCTGTGTACTTGCAGGCTGCGGCAGTGGACCGCAGCATGCCGAGCAAGGTGCAGCTTCGTTCGAGACCAGGACTGCCATCATGGCCCAGTCCAACCTGGCATTCTATGATACCGCAGCTAACCCATTTGCCCAGCGACCCGGATTTCCCGCCACGTTCTTCACGCCCCCCAAGGCTGCTGCCAGCAAGAACAATGGCGATGGCGCTCCGATCAACGGCAATGACTTCATCCTTAAGCATGGCTACAATAACCGCGCCGGCGAGTCATGCCCCGATGGTTACATCATCGCTCCAGGTGGTAATGACGACCTAGCTTGGGCGCAGTACAGCGTTGGATCCTTTAATACGAAGCGCCCAGTCAAGGTCAAGATAGGCGTGACCGGCGTGATCGCCCCAGGCGGGAACGATGACCTGCCGCTGATCTATTGGGTCGGTATCTCCGATTACACGACCGGTAGCTGGACAATGAGCGGTCCTTACACCAAGAGCGTGCAGATCACTGTGAACAGCGACCAATGGAGCCACCGCTGCGTGAGCAAGACCAATGAGCTGCAAGTGCTGATCCTCACTGACGCGACTGGAATCAAGCATGACGAGAATAACCCCGAAGGGATTACGTCCGTCGAGATCATTTCTCTCGAAGCTGTAGCTAGTAACCGCTACAAGTGTACGGCGCCTATCCTGCCCTACGACACGGTTCTGACTTACGACCCATCTCAGTACAGCGTTGATCTTAGCTGGACGCACCTGGTTGATACGAGCAATGCAGCCAATGAGGCGCAGGTGTATACCGTAACGCGACTGCAAGTCAGCACAGGCACCACAGTGGTAGTCGGTACTACGACTGCGCCAGACGCGCTGTTCACCGATCCGGTTGATGCTGCCGCCGGCGTGCCGGCCCTGATACCTGGCGAAACGTACAAGTACTTCGTCAAAGCCGAGAACACCCTGGCGACTGAGCCCGTGCTGATTGGCGAAGTCACGATCTAACAATGTGATGGCCGGTTGAGCTTGGTTCTGCAGCAGCGCCTGCTGTTGAGCGACAGCTGTTGTCCGCGGACCAACGCTGGCACCCCGGCGTTGATCCCAGGCAAGACTTGCCAGTACTACGTTAAGGCTGCGAATGGCCTCGCTACAGACTAGGTGCTTATTGGCGAGGTAACGATCCAGTAGTACAATAGCTGCATACTATCCGCATAGCTGCGACGCCAGGGGCCGGGTCATAACTCCAGCGCGGCGCTCACAGTGGGTTGCGCGCTGCTTGAGACCATTCAGCATTGTGGAAGTGGTACTTGCCAGGCGGTGGCGGTACGCTCCGCCAAGTCGAGAACGAGGACATGAATGTCTGAAGCTGCGCAGACGCCAAAGATTCCACGCGAAATCTGGGATGGCACGGAGTTTACATTCATTCATTCAGCCGTTCTGTTCGCAAGTCTGGGAGGCGCCGTATCCATTTCTGGCGCATTACCGCCGGAAGATTATGACGAATTAATCAACAGCCTGCACCGGGTAGTATGCGATCTTGCTTATGAATTAGTAGACAAAGGCGTGCACATCGGTGAGTTCCATGTCTTTGGGGACGAGATCTGCATCTATTTCTACCGTGCTGGCGAAGTAGCTGATAACTATGCCCTGGACGGCCCAGAACCCCTCACGGGCGTGCTGCGGCGGGCCTGCATGGACAACTGTCGTGAGAACAACTCCCGCCTGGCTATCGATGCGCTGAAGACTGCGATTCTGCTGAAGAACCATTGGCTGATTCATCCAGTGAACCTGGAGAGAGTGAAACATCACCACCGGCCGTGGGAACTGAGCATCGGGCTGCATTACGGGTGGGTGTACCTCCGGAACAGGGCTGAGGGGCGGCGCAGGATTGAGGGCTACACGCTCAGCGTTGGCAAGCAGATCGAGCAATGCAGTCGCACCTGCTCACTGAGCAAGATAGTTGTCAGTCAGGGCTTGCATGACTTAATCCGTAGCTCAACAGTAAAGCACACGCAACTGAAGCAGAGGATCTTCTTTGTAGAGCACCCGAGCAAGCTGCAACCGCATTCGGGCGTGCCGAGCCTGCTGAAATTGTACGAGCTGAAATTCGTACATCGGATTGGCATTAGTGCGCCTAGAGAAGTAATCGACCAATATGAAGCAATATTCTACCGGGATAATTCGAATGCCTGGGCGTACTATCAACTAGCCGAGTACTACGCCTTCGTCGTCAAAGACTGGAACAAGGTGTTCGAGCTGGCTAAGTTAGCCGCTCTGGCCTACCCACAAGATGAAAAAGTGCTGCTGGACATCGCTCAGTACTACCTGGAGATTGGTGAGCCGCAGCAATCTGAAGAGTTCGCGCACCAGGCCCTGGCGATTAACAACGAGTTTGACTTGGTGCACGAGCACCTGGCGATCATCGCTGCACATCGAGACGACGTTGAGGAGCAGATCAAGCAGTGGCGCATCGCCGTGCGGCTCAGCCCGGACTCCGCGGTGAACAACTTCAACCTCGGCCTGGCATTGATGAGTGCCGGAAGGAGCGAGGAAGGCTATCGCTGTGTCGAGGAGGCGCTGAGGATCTTCCCGGAGTACTCGGAGTGGCAGATCTTCCGCGAGACACTGCTTTCCCTGAGGAAAGACGGCAAGCTGCCGGACCTGTTGGAAGCCTTTCTGGATCTCGAACAAGATGCCACCGCCGATACGGATTAGGCTTGGTGCTTCACGCGGCTGCTGTACGCTTATTGTTTGATGCGCTTCCGGCTGGAATAGTCTAGAATATTGACCTGCGGCCCGAAGGCCGTTGACGTATTGCACGCAGTCATGATGCGCTGTGTTGCCGCATGGCGGCGTGCACTGAGCGAGGAAGGAAGGCATTTCATGAACTTCAGCAGAGCACTCCTGTTGGGCTTGTTGCTGGCGGCTGTCGTCTGCGGCGGCTGCATGCGGCGCGGCGGCCCGCCGGCGGGCGCGGGGGCTGCGGGCGGGATGGGCGCGATGACGGGCCCGCCGCCGGTACCGGTGGTCGTGGCGCCGGTCGAGCTGCAGCCCTATGCGCCGGCCATCGAGCTGACGGGCGATATCCGCGCCTCGCAGCGCGCCACGCTGGCCGCCGAGGTATCCGGCAAGGTCGTGGCGATCGCCCACCGCGTCGGCGAAAAGAATGCCCAGGCCAGCGTGCTGATCAGTATCGATCCCGCCTCTTACCAGGCCGGCGTGAATGCCGCCAAGGCCGACCTGGACGCCGCCGAGCAGGCGCTGAGCCGGCTTGAGAACGGCCCGCGGCCGCAGGAGATCGCTGCGCAGGAAGCGGCGGTGGCCGCGGCGCAGGCGCAGTACAACCAGGCGCTGGACAACCTGACGCGCCAGAGTGAGCTGTACAAGCAGGGCGTGGTGCCGCAGTCCGCCATGGTGGCGGCGCAGTCCGCGGCCGATGCCGCCAAGGCCGGCGTGGACGCGGCCCAGCAAGTGCTGGACAGTTTGCGCCAGGGCAGCCGCAAGGAAGACATCGGCGGCGCCCAGGCGCGTGTCGATCAGGCGCGCAGCGGCCTGGCCGTGGCCCAACTGATGCTCTCGCGCACGATGATCAAGCCTTCCTTCGATGCCGTCGTTACCGCGCTGTACGTCGAGGTCGGGCAGTACGTCGGGCCGGGCTCGCCGGTCTGCGAGGTCATCGCCGATGAACCCGCCGAGGCGTGGTTCAACCTGCCGCAGGACAAAGCGGCCGACGTCAAGACCGGTGCGGTGGTTGAGCTGCGCGCCGATGCCCTGCCAGATGCCGTCATCAAGGGCAGCGTGATCTCGGTCTCGCCAGCCGCGGATCCGACGACGCGGCAGTTCCCCGTGCGCGTGGCGGTGAAAGACGAGCGGCTGAAGCCCGGCATGGCGGTGCGCGGCCGCATCCTGACGGCCGAGCCCAAGCCGACGCTGATGATCAGCGACAATGCGCCGGTGCAGAGCAAGCTGGGGCTGGTGGTCTATCGCATGGTGCCGCCCGGCCCCAACGATCAGCCGACGATGCCCGGCATGCCCGCGCTGCCCAGCGTGGAGTCGGTGCCCGTGGAGGTCGGCGCTCATGTCGACGGGCTGACGGTCCTGCTGCATGGCAACCTCAAGGCTGGCGACATGATCGTCACGCGCGGCAAGGAGCAGCTCTACATTTCGGCGAAGATCATCCCGACAAACCTGATGCCGCAGGGCGGGGCAGGTGGCGCTGGAGCAGCCGGTGGCGCTCCGGGAGCCGCTGGCGCCGCGGGTGCGCCGGGTGCCGCGGGAGGCCAGGGAGCGCCGGAAGCCGGCGGGCAGGCGCCTGCTGCAGGCGGTGGCGCAGGCAGCGCACCGTCCGCGGGTGCGGGTGGCCAGGGCGGACCGCCAGCGGGGGGCTCGGCAGGTGAGAAGCCTGCCGCACCCAAGGAGTCAGGCCAGGCAGGCGGTGGCAAATGATCCGCGCGGCGATTGAGAATCCCTACGCCGTCTTCGTCGGCGTGATCATTCTGGTCATCTTCAGCGTGATCGCCTACTTCAACATCCCGGTGCAGCTGCGCCCGACGATCGAGCCCCTGCAGGTCCAAGTGACGACGAACTACTTCGGCGCCGGCGCCGTGGAAGTCGAGGACCAGATCACCACCAAGCTCGAAAAAGAGATGGCCTCGATCAACGACATGCGCCTGATCACTTCGGTCTCGCAGGAGGGCAGCAGCCAGATCACGCTGCTGTTCACCGACTCCGCCGACAAGGGCAAGGCGCTGCTGGATGTGGTGCAGGCGATTGAGCGCGTGCCGGACCTGCCAGACCTGGCCAACAAGCCGCAGGTGTCGCTGGTTACCGGCGGCGGCCAGGACGCGATCATCATCCTGGTGGCCCAGGGCGAAGCTTCGCTCGATGAGAAATACGATGCCATCGACCAGGACGTAGTGCCGGCGCTGCTGCGCCTGAAGGGCGTCGGCAGCGTGCGCTACTTCGGCGGCGCGGCGCGGCAGATCATCGTGCAGCCCGATGACAAGCTGATGGCCGACCACGGCGTCAGCATGGCCGACCTCTCGCGCGTGCTGGCGCTGGAGAACGTCGACGCGCGCGGCGGCCCGCTGGACGAAGGCGAGCGCGAGTTCACGGTACGCACGCTGGGCAAGTTCAAGACCCTGGACGATGCCCGCAATACCGTTATCAAGTACGGCCCGCTGGGCAGCGTGAAGGTCGGTGACGTGGCCCGGGTGATGGACGGGCGCGACCGGCTGCTGGGCTACGTGAAGGTTGACGGCATACCCTCGATCGTCATGCTGGTCTTCCGCCAGACCGGTGCCAACACTGTCTCGACGATCCACGCGGTGCAGAAAGAAATCGCCGCGTTCAACGATCAGTACTCCAAGCAGGGCACCAAGATCAACTTTGTGGAAGCCAACAGCCAGCTCGGCTATATCGATGAGTCGCTGACGCTGGTCAAGCACGACCTGCTGATCGGCGCCGTGCTGGCAGCGATTGTGCTGGCGCTGTTCCTGCGCGCTGGCCGGCCGGTGCTGATCGCCGTCACCGCGATCCCGATTTCGCTGATCAGCGTCTTCCTCGTGCTGCAGGCAATGGGCCGCAGCATCAACATCATCGCGCTGGCGGGCCTGAGCTTCGCCTCCGGACTGGTGGTGGACGACGCCATTGTGGCGCTGGAAAACATCGACCGCCACATGCGAGAACAGGGCAAGTCGCCGCGCCAGGCGGCGCACGACGGCCTGCAGGAGGTGTGGGGCGCGATCTTCAGCTCCACGCTGACGCGCATCGCGGTATTCATCCCGATCATCCTCAACGTCACCGAGGCGGGACTGCTGTTTAAAGATATCGCCATCGCCGTGGTGACCTCGATCACCGTCTCGCTGCTGGCTACGCTGACCGTCGTGCCCAGCTTGGCGGCGATCATCATGCGGGTTGACAGTACCCGCGAGCGTATCGCCCGCGAACAGCCACAGCTCTCCGCGCTGCTGGACATCTTTGAGCTGCAGTGGCTGGGGCGCTGGTTCGAGCGGGAGTACCGCAGATTCCTGAGCTGGGCCTGCGCGGGCATCGGCAAGGGCACTACAGGCTGGCGCGTGCTGCTGCTGGGCGCGGTGCTGGGGCTGTTCCTGGCCTCGCTGTCGCTGCTGCCCTCCGCCAGCTACCTGCCACAGGGCACGCTGGGGTTCATCTTTTGCATCGCCCAGCCCGTGGTCGGGCAGCAGAACATAGTCACCAGCCAGGCCTTCGTTCCCATCGAACAGATGGCGCTGGCGGACCCGAAAGTCAAGAGCGTCTTTTCCGTAGCCGCCGCCCCGATGTTCAACGCCGTCGGCGTGGCCCTCAAACCCAAGGAGAACACTGAGCAGAACCTGCAGGAAATGGCCGGCAAGCTGAGCCAGGCGGGCTTCATGCTGCCCGGCTTTCAGTACTTCTTCGCCATCCGGCCCTCGATCTTCGAAACGCAGGACAAGCAGTTCACGCTGGAAGTTGTGGGACCGGACCTGACGCAGCTCAAGCAGACCGCCGACCAGCTGCAAGGCGCGTTGCTGGCGCGCAAGGACATCGTAGCGCCGGGCTACTCGGTGCGCAGCAGCTATACCGAAGGTGCGCCGGAGCTGGACGTCAAGCTCGACCGCTACCGCGCCGCCGAGCTGGGGATGACGGTCAGCGACGTTGCGCTGGTCGTCGAGAGCATGGTCGCCGGCCGCCGCGTGAGCAAGTACACCGAGGGCGGCCGCGAGTACGACCTGGTGGTGCGCGGCGACCAGTCGCTGATGTACAACCGCGAGCAGCTCGCCGCGCTCAAGGTGCAGACGCCCAGCGGCCAGCTGGTGCGCCTGGACGAGATCGCCAACATCGAGGAGGGCACCGGCCCGACGTCAGTGACGCACTACAACCGCCAGCGCTCGATCGAGCTGACGGTCAACACGCTGCCGCAGATCCCCACGCAGACCGCGCTGGACAAGACGCAGAAGGACATCGTCGATCCAATGGTCGCCAACCTGCCTCCGGGCTACGACGTGCGGTTCGGCGAGTCGGCGGACAAGCTGCGCGATACCTACCGCTCGCTGGTGTTCCAGGGCCTGCTGGCGATCGCCATCATTTACTTGCTGATGGTCGCGCTGTTCAAGAGCTTCTACTATCCGCTGGTCACGCTGATCACTGTGCCGCTGGCCTGGAGCGGCAGCTTCCTGGCGATCACGCTGGCCTACCGCGTGACGAGGGGGGTGGTGCAGTTTGACGTGCTGGGCATGCTGGGGCTGATCATCCTTTCGGGGATCGTGGTGGCCAACGCCATTCTGATCATCCACCAGATGCTCAACTTCCAGCATCAGGGAATGGAGCCGATCAAGGCGCTCTACGAGTCGGCCCACAGCCGCCTGCGCCCGATCATGATGACCGTGCTCGTCGCCGTGTTCGGCATGCTGCCGCTGGCGCTGGGCAAGGGCAGCGGCTCGGAGCTGTACCGCAGCCTGGGCATCGTCGTCGTCGGCGGCCTGGCGGTGAGCACCGTGTTCACGCTGTTCGTCGTGCCGACGATGCTCAGCCTGATCGAGGAAACGCGCCAGCGCTTCATCATGCGGCGCAAGGGCGGCGAGTAGGGCATCAGCTCAGGCTGACGGCGGCGGCGTCACGCCGCCCCTGTAAGCCAGAATAGGGCGACCCATGGGTCGCCCCTACGGAGGCTGGGCGGCGGCCGACTGAACCCGCCGCTATAATCCGCGTCGGACTGCTATGCGCGCACTGCTGCCACCCGGCCTGTTCAGCCTCGGCGTAGGCTACGTGCTGGCGCACTTCCTCGTCGCGCTGTACAGCAACTGGTACTTCGCCGAGCTGTTCTGGCTGAAGGTCGGCGTGCTCACGCCGCTTATCGCCGCATGCTACCTGGCGCTGCTGCTGCTGGCGCCGCAGCGGCGGGTATGGCTGGTCTGCGGCTGGTGGTGGCTAGCGTCCTACGCCGTCGCCGCACTGCAGGGCGGCAGCCTGGACCTGCGCTCTCTGGGCTTCACCTCGGTGCTGGACTTCGAGGCGGCGATGGTCTGGCTGCCTGTTGCGCTGCTCTGGCTGGCCTGCGGTATCGCCCAGGCTGCCGTCGCGCGCAGGCGGCGGCGCGCCCAGCGCGGCCTGGAGCACGAACTGGCCTCGCGCCGGAGCCTGCGACTGCGACTGCGGAGGTTACTCAAAGTGACACATGCTGGTACTAGCAACGTGGCCATGTTGTGCCTGTCGGGCGCGGCGGCTGCGCTGGCCCTGCTCCTTGGCGCATCCACGCCCCAGCCCGCGGCAGCCCAGGAGGCAGGGGTGGCGCCGGCCGGCGACGAGGCTGAGCCCTGGCACCTGAATCCCAACCGCCACGCGGAGCTGAAGAGTCCCGCGCTGCGCCTGGCCCCCGAGCAGCCGCTCTGGCCGTCGCAGTATCCTGTGCCGGCGCATCTGCGCGAGCGCGAGGTGTTCTACCTGGTGCTCGACAACCGCGAGGGCGGGGGCATCTGGGCTGTGCCCGCGGGTACGAGGATGGCGCAGCCGGAGCGCAAGCCCGCGCCGCAGTTCCACGCGCCTGCGGGGCTGAACTGGGGCGAGGCGGACGCTGACGCGGAGGCGGGCGCGGTCAGCGGCCAGCTGGGTGAGCCGCAGCTGTTGGGCCATGTCATCGTGCCGGTGAGCAAGGTCAACCCGCAGGGCTTTACCGCCAGCGGCTGGGCCGAGCCGGGCACGGTGTGCGCCACGGCGGTGAACGCCATCCACGTCAAGACCAACCACGACTACGCCGCCGGCCGCGGCGTGATCTTCTCGATCCTGCCCGTCGAGCAGACGGAGATCGACCCGGCGAAGTACTTAAGCTACCTCAGCCCCTCCACCTCCATCCTTACAGACATCCCCGGCGGCACGCAGCTCTTCGGCGGGCTGTGGGCGCCGCTGAACGGCAGCCGCGTGCTGTACGTGCCGGTGCGCCCGGACTCGCTGCCGGCGGTGGGCGCGGCGGTGGGACGGGACTCCGCGCCGGCCACAATTCCCAGTAGCGGCGGCGTCACGCCGCCGGCTTCAGCGCAGCCGATGGGCGGAGGGACGCCGCCCCCACCGGATGAGGAACCGACTGCCATTCCCACGGACATCGCCTCCGCCCGGGCGGTGCAGCCAGGCTGGGTGCCCAAGGTTGGCGACCAGATCGTGATCGAGGTTGAGCGTCGCAAGTACAACCCGGAGTGGATCGAATTCGAGAACGGCTTCGGCGGGCTGGTGTGGGTCAAGGAGGTTGGGCTGGATCCGTACCCCATCGGCCAGGTGCTCAAGCCCGTCGCCGGCGTCGGCCGCTTCCTCGGCACGCAGTACGCCGGCGTCGGCCGCGTCCGCGCCAACCACCCCGGCGTGCTGTGCATCAGCACCGCGCCCATGGGCGAGATCGGCGGCTTTCAGATCATCCCGCGCGACCACGCGATGAGCAGCGAGATGACCTTCGCGCGCGTCAAGACACAGTGGATGGTCGTCGGGCCGCTGTGGGCGCTCGACCCGAGCTGGGAGGGCACGGCGCCGCTGTTCAGCGACTACTTCTACCCCTGCTTCACGCCGGCGCTCAACCCCGACGGCAGCGTGAGCGAGGACGTGCATGGCGCGCAGGTGTTCCTTGACCGCTTCACCGTGCGCGCGCGCTACTCCGACAGCGCCGACCCGGCGCAGTATGAGCTGATCCACCCCGCCAGCGGCCTGAAGAATGACGCCTTCACCACGCTGACGCACCTGCGCATCTACTTCCCGCGGGGGTAGGCAGCGGCTCAGCCGCGCTCTGGGGGGTGGTAGCCGCCAAGGATCATCGGCAGTGGCAGCAGCTCGCGGCGGAAGGGGTCGAGCACAAGCTCCATCGATTCCAGCGTCGTCGCACCGAGCAGGTTGGCGTCGCCCGGCTCACCGAAAATCACGTCGGCGTAGCCGATGCGCCCTTCGTACTTGAACACCGCCGCGCCACGCTGGCGCGAGATCAGGTCGCCGTTGGCCAGGCTGTACTCCTTGCGCGCGAAGGGCTTGATGCCGAGTTGCTCCAGCACGTCGGACTGGATGACGGAGTGCACCGCGCCCGAGTCCACCAGGCACTGAACGGCGATCGCGCGCTCCACGTCGTTGACGTTAGCGACCAGCACTGTTAGCGTGGTCAAGCCCATAGGTAGATTGTAACCCGCTGAAGGCTGTAGTGATTTACTGGAGAATGGCAGATGAGGTTTGTAGTCAGCCTGGCACTGGCCGGCGCGTGTATCCTGAGCGTGTGCTTCACAGCGCAGCCGGCGCGGGCGGACGCCGCGGCGATGCCGGCGATCTCCGGCATGGCGCTGATCGAGGGGCGCAGCTTCCTCGTGGTGATGGACACCAAGGCGGACAAGGACACTGACCGCGTGGGCGTGATCACCGTCGGCGAGGGCGGCGGCTACGACTACACGCCGGTTACGGTGCTGTGGCCCGTTGCGCCCAGCAACGACCTCGAATCCGCCTGCCCGCTGCCCGGCAAGCCCGGCGAGTTCCTGGTCTGCGAGAGTGGCAGTTGGACCGACCGCGCCACCGGCGAGTTCCACCAGGGCCGGATCTTCCACCTCTCCGTGAGCCAGGCGTCCGGCGTGTGGTCGGTGCAGGTGCTGGGCACGCTGCTCGTCCCGCTGGAGCTGCACGAGGTGGAGGGCATCGTGGCCATGATCGGCAGCGCCAACCCGCCGACCAAACCCACATCCAACGCCGGCTATGACTCGGAGTACCGCGAGTCCACGCGCAGCGCTCAGCAGTACGGGGATGGCGTTGGTACTGCACAGCCGACGGCTCAATCGGCTCCGACCCCTCCAACCTCAGTGCCGCCTACGCCGCCGGGCGCGCCTCCGGGCAGCTGCATGCCTCCGGGCTGCAATCCGCGGCTGCTAACGCCGCCCAGCCCGTCGCTGCTGCTCGTCCTGGGCGTCCGCGGCGGCGGCTCACCGTATGAGCCTGCCGTGCTGCACTGGGGATACGCCGACCTGGACGCCGGCACGCTCGATGTGCGCGACCAGGGCGGGCTGCCGCTCGACCGTTATGCCGGGGGCTATCCCTACGTACGCGGCTGCAGCGACCTGTACCTGGATCCCGCCGGCGTGCTGTGGGTGGCGACGTCCGAAGACACCGGCGACGCCGGTCCCTTCCGCTCCAGCGTCTGGCGCTTCGGGCCGTTCATGCCCGACCGCCTCAGCGTCTTCGACCACTACTTCTACACCGACCAGCTCAGCCGTAATAACGTCGCCTGGGTGATGGACGGCATCAAGATCGAGGCCCTCGCCGCGCCCCTGCTCGACGGCAGCGTGCTGAGCTACGCCACGGACGACGAGTCCTACGGCGGCGTCTGGCGCCCGCTCGGCCCGGCGGAGGCGCAGTAATGATGGAGCGCGGCTTTTCAAGCCGCTATTAAGAACGGGATGCAATCCCGCGCTCCGGCAAGATGCGGGATGCAAGCCCGCGCTCCGGGGCTGCCGCTCCATTACAATACTGGCGTGCTGAAACGCGTTCTGATAGCCAACCGCGGAGAGATCGCCTGCCGGCTGATCCGCGGCTGCCGCGAGCTGGGCTGCGAGACGGTCGCCGTCTACTCCGATCCCGACGCGCGCGCGCTGCATGTGCGGCTGGCCGACAACGCCTGCCACATCGGCGCCGCTGCACCCGCCGAGTCGTACCTGAACCAGGCCAAGCTGATCGACGTGGCGCGGGCTGCGGGCTGCGACGCTGTGCATCCCGGCTATGGCTTCCTCGCCGAGAACGCGGACTTCGCCGAGGCGGTTGAAGCCGCCGGGCTGATCTGGATCGGCCCGCCGCCGGCCGCGATGCGCGGTATGGGCCTGAAAATCGAGGCGCGCGAGACGGCCCGGGCCGCGGGCGCGCCTGTCGTGCCGGGCTTCGAGGATGCTACCG